>Ga0129299_1003122_pt1 | contig 10877 bp, 7 predicted proteins | sample ConPoolayeCmetaG_FD_94477 | JGI IMG/M metagenome (GOLD analysis project Ga0129299, IMG submission 94477) | Hot spring microbial mat communities from California, USA to study Microbial Dark Matter (Phase II) - Cone Pool mat layer C metaG ... | reverse complement strand
TGGACCGCTCGAAGCGTATCAGCAAGCATATGACCGACTTGGCAAATCGCCGATTTCCCAAACGTGGAGAAAATACGTTGAAGCGCTCTGTCGATCGTCGTAAGTTCCTGGCGGCGGCCGCCGGCTTGGGCGGCGCGATGCTGGTTGGCCCCTCGCGCATAGCGCTGGGCTACTCGGCCAACCAGCGCATCGGGCTGGCCATCATCGGCCACATGTATGTAGCCAGCCACTTCTTCTCGTCGCTCCACATTTACGACGATGTAGAACTGGTTGCCCTGTGCAACCCCGACAGGCGAAAAATCCCCGAAGTCTTCCAGACCTGGGAAGCACAGCGGAAGAAACTTGCCGAGTCCACCGGAGCGGAACAGGGAAAAGCCGAGGTGTACGCGCGACTGCTCGCCGAGCGCCCGCCGGTCTACTCCGACTTCCGCAAAATGCTCGAAGCCCAGCACAAGCAGATCGACGCCCTGGTAGTATCGATGTTCGACCACTACCACGGCCCGGCCTGCGGAACCGCCATACGGATGGGAAAGCACGTTTTCTGCGAGCGGCCCCTGGCACTGACGATCCACGAGTCGCGACAGTTGCGCCACCTGGCCGAAACGCACAAGGTAGCCACCTCGATTCGCAATCCGGGCAATGCCAGCGGGCAGTTTCGCCGGGGCGTGGAGCTGATTCGCAATGGGGCAATCGGGCCGGTGGAACAGGTGCACGTGTGGTTCGACCGTGGTGGCCCGGACTTGGATCAACCACCACAAGGCGAAGAGCCAATCCCGGAGGGACTCGACTGGGACGCCTGGCTAGGGCCGGCCGCATGGCGCCCGTTCCATTCGCAATGGATGTCGTATGCATTTTGGCGCGAGTTTTCCAACGGCGGTGTTGGAACGTTCGGGCCGCACGCCGCCAACCTGGCGTTCATGGCGCTGAACGTCGCGGAACTATGGAATGCCCAGACCGATCAGCCGGCGACCATCAAAGTTCAGGCCGAATGTTCGCGCATCAACAGGCTGTCGTTTCCCCGCTGGGAAGTGGTCCGCTGGCACGTTCCCGCCCGAGGCAACATGCCCCCCGTGCAGTTTACGTGGTATCACGGGCCAGGGCTTTCCCCGGGAGCACGTGACAAACTGCTGGGGCTGCTGGCCGGCTACGGCGTCGCCAGGCAGGAAGGCGAGAAGATGCTGGGCAGCGCCGGAGCGCTGATCATCGGCCGCGACGGGGCGATCGCCAGCGACGACCACAACGTGAAGATCACGCTGTTGCCGCGCGAGAAGTTCAAGGGCGTGGCTACCGAGCAGCCCGAGAAAATCCCACCCTCGCGTGGACATTACTTCGACTGGCTCGATGCCTGCCGGGGCGGACGGTTGCCGCTGGCCAACTTCAGCTACGCTGCGCCGCTGAGCGAGTTTCTCAAACTGGCGAACATTGCCACCCAACTAAAAGGCCCGCTGGAGTACAACCCGACGGCCGGCCAGTTCGTCGGCAACGACCAAGCCAACGCCCTGCTACACTACAAGTACCGCGACGGCTGGAATATGTAATCCGCCGCCATAGCCCACGCAGCACACCCCGGCAACCGTCGCCGCACGGCCCGGCGCGGCGTCGTCCGGCATCGGACGGATTTGGCGGTGGTACAGGCGGTGCGCGGGTCGGTTCCACGCATCAACATTGCAGCTACGATGATCCGTATCCGACAGATGGAACAGCGCGATCTGGCGCTGGGAATGAGGCTGAAAGAACAGGCCGGTTGGAACCAAACGCTGTCGGACTGGCAGCGTATCCTCGAACTGGAACCGGACGGCTGTTTTGTGGCTGAGTACGACGGCGTGGCCGTAGGCACGGCGACCACTTGTGTGTTCGACTCGGTCGCCTGGGTCGCAATGGTGCTGGTCGATGAACCGTTTCGCCGCCGAGGGATCGGTTCGCGGCTGATGGAGCACACGCTGCAATTCCTCGACGCTCGGCAAGTGGCCACGGTGCGACTGGACGCCACTCCGCTGGGCCGTCGGCTTTACGAGAAATTGCGCTTCCTGGTCGAATACGACCTGACCAGATGGGAAGGCGTTCCACAAGCAAACGCCGCTACGGCAGCCGATGGGCTGAGGGTCGAACAGTTGCCGCCCGAGCGACTAGAGGACTTTTGCGCGGCGGATCGCCAGGTTACCGGTACCGACCGCCGCCGTCTGCTGGAGCGGCTTTTCGCCGAAGACCCCAGGCGTTTCTGCCAGCTATGCCGGGGCGACACGGTGTTGGGCTATTGGGCATCTCGGCCGGGTAGCAAGGCAGTACAGCTCGGCCCGGTGTTGGCCCAAACGGCAGAATCGGTCGGCCCGGTGGTGCATGCTGCGCTGTGCGCATTTGCCGGCCAAAATGTGTTCATCGACGTTCCGGTGCTTAATTGCCCGGCCGCCGAGGAAGTTGCCAAATTGCTAAAGCCCCAGAGAACTCTCACCCGCATGTGTCGCGGCCAACGCGTGGCCGAACGCAGCCAGTTGCTCTGCGCCTCGTTCGGCCCCGAAAAAGGTTGACTGGGAAAGCGGCTTGGTGGACATTGCCGCATCTTCCCGCAAAAAAACTAACCCGCGGCCGAATACCACAGCCCGCCGCGCGAGCTTCCCCCCAGCGATCCGCGATGCACTAGGCCTGGCAGTAAATTATGATAGTTGCCGGGCAGTGGATGTTGTTTGGCGTTGTAACCTCTTCAGCTAGGAAAGGTGCTGGCAATGAACAGAAGCACAAAATTGCTACCGGGATTGTTGCTGACGATCGCTTTGCTTCCGTCGCTGCTATGGGCCGAGCTGGCGCAAAGCACTGCCGATCCGGCTCAAAGCACCGCCGAGCTGGCGCAGAGCACCGGCGATGTGGCCCAAAGCACGCGGGTAACCGACCCGCAGCAGTACGCCAAGTCGGGTTCCGGCGGATACGCTTATCGGCAACAGGCCGACTACATACTGAAAGAGTTGGACCTCTGGCCGGGAGACGTGGTGGTTGACATCGGGGCGGGCGACGGCTGGTGGGCGGAGAAGATGGCCGCCGCTGTCGGTCCGCAAGGTGCGGTTCACGCCGCCGAGATCGACCAGCGGCTGGTCGATCGCATGAAACAGCGCTTCGCCAGCCTGCCGCAAGTAAAACCATACTTGTGCAAGGCCGACAGCCTCGAACTGCCCGATGGCTCTTGCGATCTGGCCTTCCTTTCGCAGACCTATCATCACCTGAGAAAGGACACTCGGGTGGAATATCTGCGGCATTTGCGCAAGGTGGTCAAGCCGACGGGCAGGCTGGCGGTTGTCGAGAATTATTCCGAGTTGCTTGGCAGCGGCAAAGACCACGCCACACAGCTTAGCACGCTGCTCAGCGAAGCCGAACAGGCAGGCTGGATTCCGGTGCGCTGCCAGTTGATCCGCGACAGCAGTGCGTACATAGCCATCTTCGTGCAGAAGGATTTGTTCGCCAGACCGGCGCCGGCTGCCAAAAAGTCGCCGGCCAAGCAGCCGCCCCCGGCCGAGCCGAAAACCGAAAAGCCTTCCCAGTAGGCTTTGGCGGCCACAGTTCGCACGGGCAGTGGCGGGGCGTTTTCGTAGCAAAACTTCTCACGTTGGCCCGCGCAAAGCGTATCACGCCGAGGCAATGAGCCGGTGGCAAGGCCGCCCGGTATGTGACAGTTCGTTGCCGGTTTTGCCCTGATGGGTTTTCCGCAAGCGAGAGTTCCCGATAGGTGCTTAGCCGAGGTTTCATCGCCTGTTACATCAAGATAAGATCTATGCCAGAGCAGTCACCCGACGAACCGCCCGGAGCCAACTCGATCGGTGTCATGCCAGGCGAGCCTGCCGGGAGGGACTGGTCTCGCCTGAAAACCCGGACGCCCCTCAAGAAGCAAGGCAGGGAAAGCGTCCCGTGGGGCAATGCGCCTAGACCTCTTGCTTCCTATAGCTGCGCCTTGACTTCTTGCTTCCTATAGCTGCGGCGGTTCAGCGCTGGGGACTGCCCGGTCAACAGCCAAAGCCTTACTGCTGGCTTGCTGACAACCTCGCACTGCTGGACGAGCCAGCAGTGGCCCCCGCAATTTACCGTGTTCTGGCAGTGGGCCCCCGCGATTTACCGTGTTCTGGCAATTATCCATCTCATCGTTTGCACAAAGCCTGCCTGCAAAATTGACGCAGACACTTGGCAAACTTCCGATCGACACGCGGCGGCCGCTGGTGCGATTGATCACCGCCATGCCTCCCAGCTTCGCTGTTTTCCTCGCCGGCTTCGCTTTTTGCCCGTCAGCTTCACTGTTTTTCCTGCAAGCTTCGGCCCGGCTGCTGGTTTGCTCGGGCGCTGGCGCTTGACGCCCTTGCTTGGCCGGCGGGCTATCGCCGAGGCGTCCCGCTGTCGCTGCGCAGGAGGGAAGACGTGTGTCAGGACTTTCGCGGCAGCAAGCGGCGGGCGTTTTCGCTGCGGATCGCCTCGGACTGGGCAGCGCTCAGTTCCGACTCGCGGAGCTTCAATAGCGAGGAGTGCAACGGAAAAAGCGGCAGATGCGAGCCGAACAGTATACGGTCGGTCGAGACCACCTCGGCAAGCGCTGCCACACCGCCGATTCCTTCCCACATCGCCAGATCGAAATATACGCTGGGAAGCGCTGCCAGCGCTCGCAAGTGCTCCAAACGATTGGCTCGGCTGACGTTCAGCAGCACTAGCCGGAGCGGCGGCAGGCCCTCGAGAATTTTGGCCAGGGGGGCCAGTTCCACATCGGGTACTGGCATTAACTGGTGCTGTACCCGCACGTCCTCCATGCGCAGCGCGATCTGTACGATCAGCCCATGACGCGCGGCCTCTTGGAGCAACTGGCCCAGCGGCGCATCGTCGAGCCGGTAACCGTGATAGTTCGGGTGCAGTCGGATGCCGGGCATGTGATACTGGTGGCGGCAGCGGCGGAGTTCCTCTTGCCAGTCGGGCAGCAGGGGATTGACCGATCCGAACGGCACCAGCAACCCCGGACCCCATTGGCGGCAATGTTGGGCCAGTCGGGCGTTGGCGGCGCCGAGGTCGCGGTGAAACACTCCGTCGAGCGTGCCAGTCCAGGCTTCGGTGACACCGCCGCGGCGCAGCGCTTCGACCAGGCGTTGCGGCTCATCGCAAGGCGTCCGACGAAACGGCCACAGCGACAGATTCACGTTGACATCCACGATCATCTGTTCTTTCCCCGTTGCAAAGCGCTGGCCAGCAGGCGCCGCAGGTTCTCGCCGAGTATGAGGCGTTTTGACGATTCGGGGATGTCGGCTCCCTGCACCTTGGCCAACTGCGACGCGAAGCTCCTGCCCGGCGCGTCGCTGCCGTACAACACGCGCTGCGGACCCAATTCGCGGACGGCCATTTCCACGATTCCCGCCGTCGGATCGGAACCGCTGATCTCGGCGTACACATTTTTCGTGGCCCGGATCGCCCGTACCCCACGCTCCCAATCCACACCGGTATGGGCGCAGATGAAGCGCGTCTGCGGGTGCCGTGCTGCCAGCGTGGCCAGGTCGGCCGGGGTGGATTCGTCGGGCAGGTTTCCGCCGGCGCGAAAGAACGTGTGCTGGAGAATCGGCACTTCCAGCTCGGCACAGCGCCGGGCAATGGGGTCCAGCTCTGGACGGCTGCAAACCATGGCAATCCACAGTTTGACGCCCAACATCGAACCATCGCGCACGCAACGGTCCAACTCGGCAAGGCTTTCCTGCTGGTACTGCGGATTGAGATATACGAACCCCATTACCCGCTCGGGAGCAACGGAGATCGCCTCCAGCACCTCGTCGTTGTGTCGGCGGAATTCCTCGGGCTTGGGATGCGACACCAGTGTAGTTCCCATGTGGAGGACTATCTTTTCCACGCCTACCCGCTGCGCGTGCCGCAACAGCCTGGCAACGCGTTGAGCAACTGTACCGCTCAGGCCGGCCAGATGCACGTGTACATCCCAGACCGCACAGGGGGCTGGCGATTCTTCGGCGGCCGGCTGGCTGGCCTGCGCCCAAGCCCGGCAAACCAGCGCCCCGGCCGCAGTCGAGCTTTGCCAAAGGAATTGCCGGCGCTGCACACTGCAACAACTCTGCGCCATCAGCGTTACCCCTTGCAACTGGTTCTTCGCCCGGCAGTAACCATACCCCACAACCGCCGCGTTTCGCAACATTGAAGTTCGTTGGCGGTTGGCGGGTTGGCGGTTAGATGGCAGCCGCAGGTGAACAAATCGGTGCGGTATGCCCTGGGAAAAACCACCAGCCGGGAAGGGTTGCGATGTGGGAGTTCTCGAAGTGGTTTGCGGACCGGCAACGTGATGGGCGGTTATTCGGGCAGGTAACCATCAACAAAGATGGTTTTGCTGCACAGCGCAAACCAATGGGGAGGTTATTGAACCATCACCGCTGTTTTTTCCGGAGATAGAAAAGCTACGTTCAGCCCCTCTTCGGATATTCTCCGCACTTGCGCTTTCCGGACGCCGTTCATCGTTCGACGCGCTTCAGACGCCCGCATGCCCATTGCAACATTACGGCCTGATGGGCGAAGGCCATCTCCTGCGGCAGGCGCTGGCAGTCGAACCACGCTAGTTCTGCGGCGTCGTCGCTGGCTTGTGGGGTGTGGTCCGCCACTCGGGCCAGAAAGCACAGATTGATGGTTGGCACACCCTGCGGACCATAGACGTCGGGCAGTGAGCCTAGGTATTGCAGGTCACTGATGGTCAGCCCGGTCTCTTCGGCGATCTCGCGCCGCGCCGCCTGTTCGGCGCTTTCGTGGGGTTCCATGAAGCCGCCGGGGATATCCCAATGGCCTTTTCGAGGCTCGGCGGCGCGCCTGGCCAGCAGCAGTTGGTGCACATCGTTGCAGACGATCACCGCCACGGCAGGGCGAGGATTCTGATAGTCCACGTAACCGCATTTTGAGCAAATCGGACGCGGGTGTCCATGCTCGGTCATGCAGCCCAGCAGGGTGCCGTCGTACGGGCAATATTTGTGGAAAGGAAGCGGCACGGCTGGCTCTTGCTGGCCCATTGTCATCGGCCGGTAATTCTCGGCAGGTCGCATGACCCGCGGGTCTAATGAATCGCGCTTCTTATGCGTCGCGCTATTGCCCAGAAGGCCAGCGACATGAATCAGCCTTCTGGCAAAGGAGCAGACTGTAGCTTGTACTGGTCGCCTTCGCGGACCAGCATCCATTGCAATTCGCCGACGGCGTTGCCGGTTTGCACCTCGCGGGCGATCACCGTGGCGATGATCCGCTCACCTTCAACCGAAGTAGACTTGACCTCAAAAGAGTACTGGCCGAAGCGTGAACGCTGTTTGGCATCGGGAGCGGCCCCTTCGACGAACAGCCGCTGGAAGCTATCCGGATTGCGCCAAGCGTCGCTCAGCGCGCTGACTATGCCCATGATCTTCTGCTTGTCGGTGGCTACCGGCGGTTTATCTTTGCCGCACCCTGCAACCAACACCGCAGCAACAATGCACAACCACACCCAGGGCCTAATGTACTCGGATTTCATAGTGCTGCCTGCACGAAAGGTACAGAAGAATCTTCTCCCGCCCCGGCTTACGACAACTACTACCAGGGCACAACCAGGCTGATGCTCCGACCGGCTACACTGGGCTGCCGGAACACCGGCGTTCAAATCAATCGGGCGGTGGTGCTTCGCCGCCGTCACGAGTGGCCATGCCTCGCCAGATGTTCAAATCGATCTCGTTTGCCACCCAGCGCAACGAACCGTCGCACATCAGTGCGTTCACACCGCCTGGATGCCGGCTGCGGGCAGCCGCCCACATGTTCCCATCCTTGCGGTTCTCTGTGCACCGCATCCGGTCGCGGTCGTTAACCGGGATCGTCTCGTCGCAAATAGAGATTTGGTCGGGGTCTAGCGAGTTCGGGCCAGTCCGCGCAGTAAACAGCGAAGCACCCGGCACGTTGGTGACCCATGCTCCGCGGGCATCCTGGTTGCTGGGGTAGCCCAGGACCTCGCTGACCGCCAAGGTGTATGCCTGGCCGTCGCGGATTTCCTCCAGCCTAATCCCTTGTCCCCAGCCCATCTTCCACACTCCACGCATGGCCGCTTGATCCTGGCTCTGTGGGGGCGGCACACGCTTGAACCAATCGCGCAGTTGAACGACTCCGAAGGCTCCAGCCTTGCGGACGTCCTGGAAAGACATGTAAGTATCTGAACCGAAACAGGCCGCATAGTTGCCCTTGGCCGACCAGGGGTCCAGCCCCCAGTCGTCGCCACCGCCCAGTGCCACTTCCAGACCCAACCGACCCTGACTGGGGCAAATCAGCACGCCCGGCGTCCAGGTGCCCACGTTGCCAGGAGCATACGGATCGGAGTGGCTGCCGGGTGGATTGGCTGCCGAAGTGCTCGCTCCGTGCTCCAGGTCGTCGGCGGCGTTGTACTGGTACTCCATCGTCACCTGGACCCACTGGGCCAACTGCGGTTCTTCAAGCTCGCCGAGAATATTGGTCACCCAGTTGGGCCCCTGGCAATAGGCACCGGTGTTTGTGCCGCCGGTGATCCACAGGTTTTGGGTCTGGGTACAACTGGGCACGCCCGGCGGCAATGAGCCGTGGGTGGCAGAATGATTATGAAGTGCGATGCCGATCTGCCTGAGGTTGTTTTGGCACTGGCTGCGTCGGCCTGCTTCACGCACATTCTGTACCGCAGGGAGCAACAACACTACCAGAATGGCGATAATGGCAATTACCACCAGCAGTTCGACCAGCGTGAAAGCCCGCCGGCGCGCAACGCGCCTCACGCTGCAATGCTTTTTTCGTCGCATCTGTCGAATTCTCCCATCCGTTGACTGGCCCGCTTGCCCCATTTTCCCGCCGCGCAAACGATTATAACACTTCGGCTTGTGATAGTCTATCCACGGGGCCATGGAGTCAACCTAACGCGGTCTAGGGCCGCAACCGAACGGCGGTAATCGAGAGGCAGGCTTCGGCCAGATGGAGGGACGCGCTGCGGTCGCGTCCGTTAAGAATGGGCGCCCAGCCACGACAAAGCGTAGCCCTTGTATGTTATCAGCATTGCGATCAATGCTGAGTTTGGTAAGAAGAAAGCCGGCTGCTCCAGAAAGCCCGACGATGTTTGCTTATCGGGCGCATGGTTAGACGCAGAAACCAAAGCTATTGAACGCTTGCCGGAGCATTGAATACTTGCCGGCCAACGCTACCAAACAAGCCCAACACTGGGCAAACTTTAGCAAGCGTTTTTACTTGACTGCGCCGCAGGCAAGCTGCTAGTTTAGTGACGCGCCAGTAAGTCACGTCCGCACGGTTAATGACGGTTCTTCCGCACTTCTTGGTTTGGGGCTAGAAACCAAAAGTTCCAAACTGATACCAGAAAATGCGCCTGCCTGGTACCACTTTTTTGCCCCGGGTCCAAAAACGAAGGATAGCCAGGTCGTCGGCAAGCTACACTATCAGGCACGCATTATGCTTTGGGGGCGAATTGGGACGTTTCTTACGGCCAAAGTGTTCCACTGGTAACCGCGAGATTGTTTCCCCTTTTTTGGGTTTATCGAAGGGCTGTAGAGATGGGTCATTCCAGCAGTATCGGCTTTTCCGCTCGCCACGGGGTGTTTCGAGTTCATTTGGTCGCGCTGAAGATTTTTGCGGTGATTCTGGCCGCGGCTTATGCAACCAATTGCACGGTATTTGCCGCAGAATCGGGCGTCGCCGAACAGCCGCAGCCGAAGCCGGCTGAAAGCGACTCCGCAGCCAAACCGCCACAACAATCGGCGGCATCCAAACAACCCGAAAAGCAGCCGCAGAAAAAAGCCGCCATCGGCCGGATCGTTCTGTCGGGCCAGTACCCGGAGGGTTCCGGCATCGAGGGCCTGTTTGGCGAGCTACAACCGTCTTTGCCCAGCGTGCTGGAGCGGTTGCAGCAGGCGGCCGAGGACAAATCGCTCTCCGGCGTTTGGTTGCGTTTGGAGGAATTGGATATAGGCCCGGGCAAGATCAACGAGTTGCGGGCGGCCATTGGGCGAGTGCGTCGCGCGGGCAAGTCGGTCTATGCCGAGCTGGCCACTGCCGAAACGCCCCAGTATCTGGTTGCCGCGGCCTGCGACGAAATCATCATGCCGCCCAGCGGCGTGTTGCTGCTTCCCGGCGTCCGCGCCGAAATCACCTTTTACAAAGGATTGCTGGAGAAGCTGGGAATCCAGGTAGACCTGTATCAGATGGGGAAGTACAAGGGTGCGGCCGAACCATTCACCCGGAACAACCTCAGCCAGCCGCTACGAGAAAGCCTGGAGGCCCTCGTCGATGACATCTACAACGATCTGGCCAGAACAATTGCCGCCGACCGCAAACTGCCCGATTACCAGGTGAAAACCCTGATGGATCAGGGTCTTTTTACTGCCGCGGCGGCACGGCGGGCCAGGCTGATCGACCACGTCGCGTACTCCGACCAGTTCCAGGAAACCATACGGCGACGCCTGAAAGTCGATCAGGTGGAGATCATCCCGGGATACAAGAAAAAACAGGTGGAGACCGATTTCTCGGGCCTGACCGGACTGATCAAATTGATGGAGCTGATAGTCGGCGGCAAACCGGCGGAGAAAATCACCGGCCGCAAGAAAGTCGCAGTGGTTTACGCGGTGGGGCCAATCGTCGAAGGCGAGAGCCTGACTGATATCTTCGGCCAGTCGGCCGTCGGCTCCAGCACGCTGATCGGGGCCTTGCGCAAAGCGGCCGACGATCCCAAGGTGGTGGCTATCGTGCTGCGCGTCGATAGTCCCGGCGGCTCTGCCGTGGCCAGCGATCTGATCTGGCGCGAAACCGTGCGGATCAACAAGCCGGTCATCGCCAGCATGGGCGACGTAGCCGCCAGCGGCGGATACTACATCGCCATGGGCGCGCGGAAGATTTTCGCC
>Ga0129299_1003120_pt1 | contig 10879 bp, 6 predicted proteins | sample ConPoolayeCmetaG_FD_94477 | JGI IMG/M metagenome (GOLD analysis project Ga0129299, IMG submission 94477) | Hot spring microbial mat communities from California, USA to study Microbial Dark Matter (Phase II) - Cone Pool mat layer C metaG ... | reverse complement strand
GTTGGTGGTGCTCAACGGGACGCCGCCGGTGAACTCGGCCGAGGACGGATCGGTCTCCGTCAGCAGCACCGACTCGCCGCCCGGCTCGGACGTCGAAGCAATGGTCACGGTGACGGTCTCAATTACATTGTCGTTGACGTTCAAACCGCAATCCACCACGGTGAGTGTCGCCGTGGCGGCACACTGATACTTGCCGCGATCCAGGGCGAGCGTTCCCTGGTCGGAGCAGGTGCGATAGGCGGCGAAGGCGTTGATGATGCCGTAGCCGCGGATGTAGAGCGGGTCGTGCGTGCCGTTGGCCACGAAGTAGTCGGCCGTTTCGAAGAGGTGTTCCCGCATCTGGTCCACCGTCCAATAGGGCTTGGCCTGACAAAGGCAGGCGACCGCGCAGGCGACCAGCGGCGTCGAGAGCGAAGTACCGTCGGCGGTGGTGTAGGTGGTCGTGCTGGTCGGCGACACCGTGTAGGTGGAGACGCCGCGGGCCAGCACTTCGGGCTTGACGCGTCCGTCCGCGGTCGGGCCGTCGGAGCTGAAGGAGGCGATCGCACCGCTGCTGTTCACCGCTCCGCAGGTGATGACCTGGAAGGCGTCGGCCGGGGCGATCAGGTGGGAGATGGCGGGATTGGAGTCGTGGTACTCGTTGCCGGCGGCGTTGGTGTGGTGCACGCCGTTCAGCGTATGGATGTTGCAGGCGATGGTGGTGACGGCGGTCTGCCCGTCGAGCTGGGCTTGGGTGTACCAGTCGATGTAGCCCAGCGAGGCGGTGGACATGTCCGCTCCGTGCGATTCAATGAACTCCAGGCCGGCGACGTAGTTATCCTCTTCCGCGGGCACCTCCTGCGAGGTGTCCTCGGTCTTGGCGAGGACGAAGGAGGCGTCGAAGGCGCCACCGACGTACGAACCGGGTTTGTAGGCGCCGATGCAGCCCAGGATCATGGTGCCGTGGTGGTGCTGGCTGGAAGGGTCGCCGGGCTGGATGCCGGTGTTGCCGTCGTTGTTGACGAAATCGTACTCGGCGATGACGTTGAGCGGGTGTCCGGGGGTGTTGAACGCCTCATGGGCGCGATGGAATCCGGTATCGAGGATGCCCACGATGACGCCCTGCCCGGTGAAGCCGGCGTCGTGCAGAGCGGGCAGGTTGATCTGGGTGAGCTGGGCGGCGGCGCTGCCGTAATTGATGGAACGCGGGGCGGCCTCGGTTTCAAACGGCCCGGCGCCGACATCGACCACGTTGAAGGGCACGATGCGGCGGGACTGCCGGACGGCTTCCAGGCGATCGACGAAGGGCAGGGCGGCGATTTGCCGCAATTGCGGGCGGGTGGCGTAGACCGTGGCCGCGTTCAGCCAGCGGCTCCGGATATGCAGCTTGGCCCCGGTCGCCACCACCTGGCCGATGTAGTCTTCGCAAACGGGCAAGTCCAACTCGTTGAAGAGAGCGCCATCGCGAAGATGGTTCAACCCGCGCATCTGTCGCCGGTGCACGGCCTGCGGGTTGTAGGTCGCGGCCACTTCGGCGAGGGCCGCGGTCTTCGCCTCGGCCGTCGGCAGGCCCTTGTCGGTGAAGAAGACCCAGGTCTTCACGGGCGCGCCGAGGCTCTCTTCGATTCGCCGCTCCAGATGTGGATGGATCTTCGCGGAGTCGATCCGCGGCGGTTCCGCCCGTTTGGGCGATTCTTCTCCCGCCAGCAGGAGCGGGCCGCCGCCAACCAGGGCCGCACACATCGCCACGATCGTCGCGACGACGCACCGATATCGAGGCTGCACATCGTTCAACATGGTTATCCTTCCGTACTTAGTGGGATAATACAAGTCAGGAAGACCTCTTTCCTTCCGCGGCGACCGATCGGGGGACAAGCTGCCGCCGGTGGCGCCATTGTACCTCATCGCCGCCCATAAGTCAGCTTTCCAAGCCCGCCGCGAGGGATTCTTCGGCCCGGCGGGTGTTTATTAGTGTGGTTATCGCCCGTGGTATCCGATACAGAGGCATGGCCACTAGACCGACGGTCCTGCTCGACGAGTCCAACGTTTCCACCCCGCTCACGCCGCCTTCCCCGTCATCGTCCCGCCGAATCCCGACCGCCAGCCGCTCCCCTGCCCGAGCCTGGCCGGCCCGCTCAGGCAGGCGGGAAGGGGAAGTTCGCGGGCTGGAAGCGGCGGCTGCGGCGGCCCCGGCGGTTACGCCGATCGAGCTGTTCTACGACCGCATCGCTGATGAATTCGACCGGATCATGAACCGCTACGACTTGCAGCGGCGGCTGGAGACGGTCTATGAAGACCTGCTGGGGCCGTGCGATCTTCGCGGCCGTTCGCTGCTGGACGCGGGATGCGGAACCGGCTGGTTCAGCCTCTGGGCGCACCAACGGGGCGCCGACGTGACCGCGGTGGACATCGGGCCGCGGCTGCTGGCGCAGGTTCGGCGGAAGTGCCCGGCTCGGATTGTGCTGGGCGACGTGCTCGACCTGCAATTCGCGGATGGTTCGTTCGACGTGGTGGTGTCCTCGGAGTGCATCGAACACACCCGCGACCCGCGGCGCGCCGTTCACGAGGTCATCCGCGTGTGTCGTCCAGGCGGGCTGGTGGTGATCACCTCCAACAACCGCCGCTGGTGGTGGCTGTGCAACCTGGCGAACCGTTTGCACCTGCGGCCGTACGAAGGCATCGAGAATTGGCCTTCGTGGCGGCAACTGCGGATGTGGGTGGAGGAGACGGGCGCGACGGTGCTGGACATGCGGGGCATCCACCTGTTTCCTTTCCAGATCGCGATGTTTCACCCGTTGCTGCGGTTTCTGGATCGCTGGGGCCGCGGCCTGGGGCCCCTGTGCGTGAATCAAGCAGTTCTCGCCACAAAAACGCTCTAGGACCACTGCCGGCTTCATGAGCCCTGGCCCATGTCGTCGCTCACCGATCAGACGTCTGGCGGCTTTCCGCGTCTGCCGACGCGGCGGTGGCAATACCTGCCGCTGACGCTGCTGGCCGCGGCCTTCGCCCTCGCCAACGGCATGGGTTACGGCAGCGGCAACCATCGACAGTATCTGTTGCACGCCCTCCACGCTCTGGATCCCACGTTCCTGGCCAACGACTGGTTCACCACGCAGACCGAGCCGCATCACCGCGCCTTCAACGTCGTCCTGAGCGCCGTGGGCCGCTGCGTGCGGCTCGATCTGGCCCTCGCGGCGGCCAACGCCCTGGCCGCCGGAGCCTTCCTGGCCTGCGTCGCCGCCCTGGCCGCCCGTTTCTATCGAGCGGCCACGGCCGTGACCGCGACGGCCGCGCTGATCATCGTGCTGACCCCGCCGCCCGGCCTCGGCAGCACGGCCATCCTCAAAAGCTATTTCGAGCCGGCGACCATCGGCAGCGTGGGACTGCTGGCCGGATTGACCCTGCTCGTCTATGAACGCTACCGCCTGGCCGGACTGACCCTGGCGCTGGCGGCTGTTTTCCATATCAACTACATGGTCTGGGCGGTCGTGTTGGCGGCCGGCCTCGTCGTGCTGCGGGGCCGCCGCCTCGGCTGGCGGGCCTCTCTGTGGATACTCGGTCCGCTGGTGCCCGCAGCCCTGCTGCACCTGCCGTTTCTGCTCGCAGGCCGATCAGCGGCTCAGTCGGCCTGCGCCGCGGAGGCGGGGAGGATCCTGCACGACATCTACATGCCGCTGCATTCCCGCCCGCGAACGTGGGAGCTGGTCGCTTTTGTAAGGTTCGGGGCAATCCTTGCCGCGGGAGCGGTCGCGGTCCGCGCCGTCCCTCCCCAGCGGCTCCGTCACGGTCCGGCGATGACCATCTTCGGGCTGCTCGTCGCCATCCTGCTGACGGGGGCCGCCTTCACCCTGGTCGTGCAAAATGACACGATGGCGTTGCTCTTTCCCTGGCGGCTTGGCCCGCTGCTCGTGCTGATGGCTCAGATCGCCGTGGCAGGCACGCTGGTCACGACTGCCCTGACGTCCGACATGCCGTGGCCCCGGACGGTTGCGCTCTGGACGATCCTGGGCGGGCTGTTGTACGCGGACGGCCTCGGCAGCCGGTACGGGCTGGCGTGGGTGTTCACGGTCGTCCTGGCCATGTCGGGCGTGCGGCTGGCGAGCCTGGGGAGCGTGGCGGTCCCTACCGCGGCGGGGCAAGCCTTCCGATGGAGCGCCCTGCTGCCGGCGAGCGGCGGCCTCGCGATTCTCCACGCTCTGGGCGCCGGGCGGTCCGGCGTGGCGGTGGCGGGAGCCTACCTCCTGGGAGGGCTGCTGGTCTGGCGGGGCCGGCCCCTGCGAGTAGCCGGGTGGTGCGGACGAATCCTTCCGGCAGCAGGTCCGGTCGGCCTGCTGTTGATCATCACGGCGTTCGTGTTGCGAATCGGCGTGGCGCGGAAGGACTTGCTCGGCCCGCCCCCGCCGCCGGACGAGGCGGCCCTGTATGCGTGGTGCCGCGAACACACCGACCGCGGGGCCGTCTTCATCATTCCCCCTTTGCTGTCGGGGTTTCGCATCATGGCGGAGCGGGCGGTGGTGATCGACTGGAAGTGCATGCCGGTGTTGCCGTGCGATACTCTGGAGTGGTACCGTCGGCACGTCGCGATTTGCGGCGAAGCGGTCGACAGCGCCGTGCAGGCGGCTCGCGTTTATCGCACCCTGAATGCCGAGCGGGTTCGCGCGTTGCAGGCGGCCTACGGCGCACGCTACGTCATCGTGGAGAGCGAACAACACCGCGGGAGCCTCGTTGGTCTGCATCCTCTGTACGCGGGAGAAGGATACGCCGTGTTCGAGATCGCCACCTCTCCTCCCCGTCCCGCCAAACCCTGAAAGAAACGCTGCCTTTCAGCGGCCGGCCGTCCGGGGTTTGGGGAGCCGCTGTTCGCCTGCTCGGGGCTGGTGCCGCGGCCGGGGTTGCTGCGGGGATGCCCGGCCGTTCCCTAGGGCACGCCGGCGGGCGACGCGGCGGTCACGGGGCGGTGCGGATGATCGGCGAAGAGGCGTTTGGCCTCGCTGACCAGGTAGAACGAACCGGTGATGCAGATCAAGTCTTCGCGGGTGATTACTTTCTGGGCGATCTCCAGCGCTCCCCGCAGATCGGGCGCCACCTGCACCATTCGGCCGCTGATCTCGGAGAACCTGCGGCCCAACTCCGCCGGGTCGGCAGAGCGGGGCGACTTTACCGAAGTGAAGACGATCTTGTCCGCCCCGAGCTGAATGTGCTTCAACATGCCGTCGATGTCCTTGTCCTGACAGCAGCCGAAGATCACCACCATCGAGTCGTAGGGGATGTTCTGGCCGATCGCCCGCATCAGGGCCTCGATGCTGGCGGCGTTGTGGGCGCCGTCGACGAGGATCCGGGGGTTTTCGCAGACGAATTCCATCCGACCCGGCAGACGCACGCGGGAAAGGCCCGCGATGGAGGCCTCGTCATTCAGCGTGAGGCCCTTTGCCCGGAGCTGGTCCAGCATTCCCAGGGCCACCCCACAGTTGATCGCCTGATGCTCGCCCACCAAGGGGACGACCAGATGATCAAAATGGCTCGTGGAGGTGGAAATGCCGATCCGGGCCTGCGGCCCGCTCACCCGGCTCGACTCGAATCGGTAGCTGAAGGGAATCTCGTCGCCGGTGAACAGGAGCGGACATTTGACCGCCGCCGCCGCCTTCTTCAGGGCCTTCTTGGCCTCCGGGGACTGCGGGGCGCTCACGACGGGCACATCGGTCTTGAAGATGCCCGCTTTCTCCTCCGCAATCTGGGTCAGGGTGTTGCCGAGCTGTTGCATGTGGTCGTAGCTCAGGCTGGTAATGCCGCAGACCGTGGGCTTAAGCACGTTGGTGGCGTCGTAGCGGCCGCCCAAGCCGGTTTCCACGACCGCGATGTCGACCTTGCGATCTTTGAAATACTGGAAAGCCAGCGCGGTGAGAATCTCGAAGTAGGTCGGCCGGTCCGCCTCGGCAAAGCCCTCGGTCAACCGGGCAATCCTGGCGATCAGCCGGGTGAAGTCCTGCTCGGCAATCATCTCGCCGTCCACGACCACCCGCTCGCGGACGTCGAGAATGTGCGGCGAGGTGTAGAGGCCGATCTTCAGGTTGTTGGCCCGCAGCATCTCCGCGAGCATGTGGGCGGTGGAGCCTTTGCCCTTGGTGCCGGCGATATGGACGCTGCGGAAGGCCGTTTCGGGATTGCCCATGGCGGCCAGGAGCTTTTTGATCCGCGTCAGACTCTGCATGCCGCGTTGGTGGAACTTCAGCGGCTTCCGCTCGTAGTTGACCTGTGCGTCGAGGTAGGCCAAAGCGGCGGCGTAGTTGCGGATGGCCTTCTGAGCCGGCTTGCGAGAGTCGCTGGGATCGGCGGTGGGGGGCTTCAAAACCCGAGTTATCGCCTTCGCAGGTCCCGTTGTTCTGGATTTCCTCTGGGAGGCGGCCGGACGTCGCTTGGGAGGCTTGGCAGGCCGCTTCGCAGATGCTGAGCGTACCATAAGGAACCCATGTTATCGCACATCTCGACCCGCGTCAAGTATCCAGCTTGTAACGGGGCATGTTATGGCTGGATTTTTGATCACTAAGATATTGTTTGACAATACGTTAGTGTTGCATTGTCGAGCGGCGTTCCATCAAAACAAAATCCTAACAACTGCTGCTGTTCAGCTCGCCTCGAGGAACCGTGCGGAGACCCCTGTAGTGTAAAACGTTTTTGCAACGCCGAAGGTTCGCCGTTGGGATCGAACAGGCTACCGAGTGAAAAGGGGAGAAGACCCGCTGCCTGACCGACGGGAATCAGCCTCCTGCGGCGGGCTGCTTTCGCCACCAATCCCTCCATGCGTCGGTGTCAAATCCGAAATTCTCGCCGGTGATGCGGATCAGGGCCTCCTGCACCTCGGTTCGGGGCACCTGCACCAGTTGGTTCTCGTACCACGTCTCGGTTCCGACCATCGTGGAACCGCACAGAACGCTGATCACATCCGGACGATAATACACGAGACGTCCTGAACATGGATACCGGCAACCGCCGCCGAACTCCAGGAGCACTCCATCCAGAAAAACCGGACGAGTGATCCGCACCCGGGCCACCTGCTCCGTCACGAGCAAAGGGATCAGGTGCTCAACCGCCTCACGACACTTGGCTATTCCGAGCGCTGTGGCGGCGTGCCGCAGGATGCCCTCCTCCTCGCTCCGCAGAGCCAGCAGTAGCTGGGCCGTCGCGCGGGGGTCCCGCCGATTGGCGAGTTCTTGTGAAGCCAATTCCCTCACGTCGGCGGCGGGGTCCACCAAGGCCACGACCACCAGGTTCATGGTCGCCTCGTCCACTGGGAAACCGCTGAGGCATTCCACCATGACCCGGCGAGCCGCCGCCTGTCCCGCACTGAGGACACTGCAAATGGCCGGAATCGCGAATGGGTCGCGAATCTCCAGCAGTCGCTCCCGCGCCCGGGAGAAACGGGCCGAATCCGAACCCCCCTTGAGCGGAGTCATCCCCCCGCGGTATATGGCCCGAACCTTCACGAACCATTCGGACACCGCCGCCCGCACCAACTGCTCGTCCTCGATCATGCGGCGGCGGGCCTCCCGTTCCTCCGCGGAGAGCCGCTTTCCGGCAGGCGGCGGGGGCTTCTCCCAGCAGCCGTTCTCACCGCGGGCGTACCCCAAAGCCGCCCGAGCCTCGGCGTGGTCGCCGTCCAGTTGCAATACCAGCCGGTACTGCTCGTCCGACTCCTGCCGCAGCCCGTGTCGTAGACACCAGCGGGCCAGCTTGACACGATCTTCCACGACGTTCGGGCAGACGGCCCGCTTCCGCTCGTACAGCACCCAAGGCGGCAGGCCCCTGACCAGCTTGAGGACGCGGTCCTTTTCGATGTCGAAGATGCCGGACACCGTGCGAATCCGCCAGGCGTCCGCCCGTTCCTCGATGATTTCGCCGCTTAGCACGTTTCCACCGCGGAGATGCAAACGATCCGCCAGCGCGGCAGAGCCGGTCGCACCGCACCACAGCAGCGAGGCCAAGACCATCAACCGGAGCTTCGAACGAGGGGTCATCATGGAATTATAGACCCGGCCTGAGGCGCGGGGTTAGGCGCGGTGGGTCCTGCCGGCCCGTCGATCTCACCCCGGCGGCGAGCGCAAAAAGCTGCTCCGCCGGGCGCCGCCACCCTCATCGGCGCTCTGACGCGGAGCAAGGGGTCGTTTCCCCCCAACCGTGGCGCTATTCGGCCCGCCGGCCTCGGCTACGCGCGATAGTCGTGGAAGCCCCGGCCCGATTTGCGGCCGAGGCACCCGGCGTTGACCATCTTCCGCAGCAGCGGGCACGGACGGAACTTCGGATCGCCCAGGTCGCGATGCAGCACTTCCAGGATGTTCAGGCACACATCGAGGCCGATGAAATCCGCCAGCGTCAGCGGACCCATCGGGAAGTTGCAGCCCTGTTTCATGATTTCGTCGATGTTCTTCGCGTCGGCGACGCCTTCCATGAGGGCGAAGGCCGCCTCGTTGATCATCGGCATCAGCACGCGGTTACTGACGAAACCTGGGCTGTCGTGGCACGGGAGCGGGTTCTTGCCGAGCCGCTGGGCCAGGGCCGTGACCGTTTCCGTCGTGGCGTCGTCGGTCTGGAGGCCGCGGATCACCTCGACCAGCGTCATCAGCGGCACCGGGTTGAAAAAGTGCATCCCGATGAACTTCGCCGGGCGGTCCGTCGCCGCGGCGAGCTTGGTGATGCTGATGCTGCTGGTGTTGCTGGCCAGGATCGCCTCGGGCCGGAGCCGCTTCTGGAGGTCCTTGTACAAGGCGACCTTGGCGTCGTAGTTCTCGTAGATCGCCTCGATGGCGATCCCGACCTTTGACCAGTCGGCCTCGTCCAGACTCCCGCAGGTCTTCAGGTTGGCCTTGGCTGCGTCGGCCGTCGCCTGCGGCAGCTTGCCCTTTTCGACCAGCTTCGCCAGGCTCTTCTCGATGTCCTTCTGCGCCCCGGCGAGTTGGGCGGCCATGGTGTCGTACACCCAGACTTTCAACCCCGCCGTCGCCGCCACCTGGGCGATGCCCCGCCCCATCGTACCCGAACCGATGATCACCGCTGCTTCGATTGCCATGTTGCACCACCATAGGAGTCGTCAATGGTCAGTAATCAGCAGTTCGTCTTCGGCTTCGAGAACCGATCAACGACAACCACTCGCCGACTTCCGACAACTGACAACTAATCACTGACCACAGACCACTATCTCTCAATCACCATCGCCACCGCGTTGCCGCCGCCGAGGCACAGCGACGCCACGCCACGCTTCGCGTTCCGCCGCTCCATCGCGTTCAGCAGCGTCACCAGCACGCGGGCGCCGCTGGTGCCGATCGGGTGCCCCAGGGCTACGCCGCCGCCGAACACGTTGACCTTTTCCAAATCCAGCTCGAGCTGCCGAATGCACGCCACCGACTGCGAACTGAACGCCTCGTTCAGCTCGTATACGTCGATGTCGCTCGTCTTCAGCCCGGCGATCTCCAGCGCCTTCCGCACCGCGCCGACCGGGGCGATGAACAGCTCCTTCGGCGGCACGCCGAACGTCGCGTGCGACACGATCCTGGCCCGCGGCTTCCAGCCCCGCTTGGCGGCCTCGTCCGGCGTGGTCAGCAGGACCATCGCCGCCCCGTCGGCGAGTTGGGACGCGTTCCCCGCCGTGACCGTGCCGTCCTTGTTGAACGCGGGCTTCAACCCCGCCAGGCCCTCCAGGGTCGTCTCCGCCCGGATCGTTTCGTCCGTGTCGATCACCAGGGTCTGCTTTTTCTGCTTGATCTCAATCGGAGCGATTTCCGTCTTGAAGACGCCTTCGGCGGCGGCCTTGGCCGCGCGGCGGTGGCTGTGGTAGGCGAACTCGTCCTGGTCCTTCCGCGAGACGCCGTGCTTCTCCGCCGTGTAGTCGGCGATCGCCCCCATCGGCAGGTTTTCGTGGGCGCAGGTCAGCCCGTCGAACTGCATCTCGTCCACCACCGTGCTGTTGCCGAACTTCGTGCCAATGGAGCGCAGCTCCCGCAGCAGGTACGGCGCGTTGGACATACTTTCGATGCCGCCGGCCAGCACGATCTTCGCCTGGCCCAGCCGGAGGTTGTTGTCCGCGTCCATCACTGCCCGCAATCCGGAACCGCACACCTGGTTCACCGTGACGGCCGTGATGGTCGGAGCGCACCCCGCCTGCAAGGCCACCTGGCGTGCCGGGTTTTGTCCCACCCCCGCCTGCAACACCTCGCCGACGATGCACCAGTCCACCGCGTCGGGAGGGCAGTTCACCTCCTCGAGCAGTTTCCTGGCCACGGCCGCGCCGATCTGCGGCGCGGTCAGCGAGGACAGCCCGCCGAGGAACCGTCCCATCGCACTTCGTTTTGCTCCGACGATCACACTGGGGGTCATGCGTTATCTCCCACGGATTGGGTTTCTGAACCGCCGCGACCGTCGAACGAGCTGCGGCGGGACTCACGGTACACGGATCCCCGCGGAGGCAACCGACCTGGGGCGGCCCGGCAGCGGCCGGGAGGCTAAGTCGGTTGGAGGCGCGGGACCCTTCGGCAGCACCGAGCCACGCGACGAGGCGGTGAACCGCCCCCCTTCGGCTCCGCTTTGCGGCGAAGCGACGCCCAAGGCGAGGCACCGTCTTCACCTCCGGCGTCCACGCAGCACGCCGAGGCGGATCCCGCTTTCCGGCGACTGCCGCCGGAGTGCAGTATATACGAACCCTGGCTGGGGGGAAAGACTCGCCCTCGGTGGGAGGATTGCGGTCTCCCCGAGTTGCCGGAGCGGCGAACGGCTGGTCGGCGGGGCGGTTCAAGCCCTTGGAGCCGCCCGACGCGGATCGGGTCGCCGGCGGCCTGTGGACACCGCCTCGATGAATCCCCCATGCTCTATCGTGGCCCCACGGCGTATTCCGCCGCCCGAAGAAACCGGCCCC
>Ga0129299_1003119_pt1 | contig 10880 bp, 8 predicted proteins | sample ConPoolayeCmetaG_FD_94477 | JGI IMG/M metagenome (GOLD analysis project Ga0129299, IMG submission 94477) | Hot spring microbial mat communities from California, USA to study Microbial Dark Matter (Phase II) - Cone Pool mat layer C metaG ... | reverse complement strand
TCGTGGTGTCGAGTGGCGCGACCAATTTGGCCGCAGTCCAGCGCCAGTTTGCGTTTGCTATCGACCGGGCGTTCGCCCGCATGGCCTTCGCCGCTGGCCGTCCCTGACTTTGCTCAAGCCCTAGGCGCCTGAGGTGCAGGCATGAGTTGTCAGGCGGCGGGGGCAGCATTGTCAACTGGCGCTGCCCGGAGTTGGTAGCCGCGTTTGGGGAATGGACGCAAGCGCATCGCCTCGTTCCACCGGTCACTCCTGAGCCACGCTCACACCACCGCGACCGCTTCGGCTCCCTCGGCGTCCCAGATCATGCCCGCCAACTTCAGCCGGGCGCTGACCACTGGTTTGCAGGCGCTCTCCGCGGTACGAACGCCTCCGCCCGGTCGGTCCCTGTGGTAGGATTCGTCATGTGCTTCTCCCCGCTGGGACGGCTTGTTGTAGTAACCAGATCGAACCCGTTCTGGGCGGAGCGCTCAAGTCTCTGTCAACTCATGGCTGCACCCTAATGAAGATCAGGACTCGCAATCGTTCGTGCGGCATGCTATACTCCCCGCCAGAAAACAAAAGACTCACTCGCTGCTGCCAAGCAAACGGATGGGTCCTTTGTGAGTTGGCTTGTTGTGCTACTGCCATAGCACTTTCGTTCTCTAAAGGCAAGCCATGGGCGTGGCATCGAGTCGTACCTATGTCATTGCTACGCAGCCTTAATCTTCCCTCCACCCTAGAAACCTCGCGCCATGACATCACACGAACGTTCTTTCTCCCCCTCCTCTCTACTGCCATCCGGTATGATCGGGGAGTAGGCTATTTCAGTTCCGGTTGGCTTCGTATCAATGCCAATGGTCTGGCAGCGTTTGCAGCGAATGGGGGTAAGGCGCGCTGGATCACCAGCCCGATCCTCAATCAGAGCGATTGGGACGCGATGATTAATGGCACACGGGCACGGCGTGATGCTGCGCTGCGATCCGCTCTAGAGCGGAACATATCTGACCTTGCTGCATCATTGGAGACCCAGACTCTCTCTGCCCTAGCCTGGATGATCGCTGATAACATTATCGACTTTCGTCTAGCAGTCCCGGCAAACGAACTCACTGGCGAGTTTCATGCAAAATTTGGTGTTTTCACGGATTTGGAAGGTGATCAGGTTAGTTTCGAGGGCAGTTACAACGATAGTGTTCAAGGTATGCGCAATTACGAATCGCTCAAGATCTTCTGTTCCTGGAAGCCTGGTCAAGTCGATCTTGTCCAGCACGATGTAGAGCGATTTGAGCGCCTCTGGTGTGATGAAGATCCTAACGTGCGGGTCTTTGTCCTGCCGGATGCTGCCCGTGAGCAAATACTGAAGTTGCGTGCCTCTGAGCGTCCCTATGTGCTCCCACGACAACTGGCTGAACGCAGTGAGCGGTACCGACGCGATGAACCGCACCGACCGCCTGAGCTTCGGTTGCGCGACTATCAGGAAGAGGCACTTCACGAATGGTTCGCCCGTGGCTGCCGGGGTATATTTGAGATGGCAACAGGTACCGGTAAGACAATTACCGCGCTAGCTGCGATGGCACGTCTTTATGGACGAGAACGTCGCCTGGCGATAATCATCGCTTGTCCCTTCCAGCATCTGGTTGATCAGTGGCAGCGTGAAGCTCTTGCCTTCGGTTTACACCCGCTGTTAGCGTATCAACGTAAGGTGGATTGGCTCAAGGCACTGCACCAGCAGATCTCTGAGTATAACCATGGTGACCGTAGTCACTTCTCTGTGATCACCACCCACTCTACGTTCATCGACGAAGATTTTCAGCAAGTGGTACGGCGGATCACCGGACCAGCGCTGCTTATCGCTGATGAAATGCACCATCTTGGGGCCGACCATGGGCGCAAGCGACTGCCTGAGAACCTAGATTACCGCCTCGGGCTCTCCGCCACCCCTGATCGCTGGTTTGATGATGACGGTACTGCAGCACTTCGTGAGTACTTCGGTGAGACTGCTTTTACCTATCCACTGGAAGATGCAATTGGTGTTGTGTTAACACCTTATCGTTATTTCCCCCAACTTGTTGAGCTTACTGACGATGAACTAAGTGATTATCAAGAAATGAGCCGCAAGATCGCCCGCTTGATGAGTAGCGATGATCCAGATGTCAAAGAGGCGCTGGAGATGTTGTTGATCAAGCGAGCGCGACTCCTAAACACTGCGCAAGGGAAGCTGAATGCACTCTCATCAATCTTACGTAGCCTCAAACGGGTTGATCACGCGTTGTTCTATTGCGCGCCTGAGCAGATGGATGAGGTCTGTCGCTTGCTGGGCTGGGAACATGAACTGGCAATCCATCCCTTTACGGCGGCGGAGTCCAACGACGAACGGCAGCAACTGCTGCTTGACTTCGATCGTGGTCACCTCGATGGCTTGGTAGCCATGAAGTGCCTTGATGAAGGTGTGGATGTGCCGAGTACGCGAATCGCCTTCATTCTGGCGAGTAGCAGCAACCCACGGGAGTTTATTCAACGTCGTGGGCGCATTTTGCGCCAATCGCCCGGCAAAACTGAGGCAACTATCTACGACTTCATTGCTATCCCACCCCAGAATTGGGCAGGCAGCGGCAGTTTCGCAGCAGAGCAAAGCATCGTTCGTCACGAGTTGCAGCGCTTTCGAGAGTTCGCTACGAGTGCGAAGAACAAACACCAGGCGATTGAGGTTATTAAGCAGATTGCGCGTCGCTATGCCATACCCGAGGTCTAAGCATGCCGAACCTACAACAACAGATCCTGGCCCTCTTTGCCGAATGTGATGACGATCTTCGAGCCGTAATCGTTGACGTGATCCGATTCGAGCAAGAGAATATCCACTTGAGAGAGCCGCGCTACAAGACCCTAATTATGGAAATCCTTGATCGCGTAGCCCGTCAGAGCTCGGAGGAAGAGACCCATGAAGCTTGAGCGGGTTCTTCTATACAACTTCCGCCAGTATTTCGGTGAGCAGAAGGTTCGTCTCTCACAAGATGAGCAGCGCAACGTAACCGTATTCCATGGTGTCAATGGTGCGGGAAAGACCTCCTTCTTCGCGGCGATCAACTGGTGTCTCTATGGGGAAGGTGTTGAGGGAATTGGCCAGATTATCAGCAAGGAGGCAGTTCGTCGAGTCGAGGTGGGTGAAGAGGTGATTACCAAGGTAGTTGTCACCTTTATCCACGAGGGACAGCGCTATGTTGCCTCACGACAGCTTAAGGGTGTGAAACAGCCCGATGGTAGTATACAGGAGCGACCTGATATCGAGTTTATCTTGATGAGAACAAGCCCGAGTGGGGCAACAAGCCGAGTGGCCAATCCAATTGGTATGATGAATTCCATATTGCCTGCGAATGTTCGCACCTATTTCTTCTTCGACGGGGAGAAGATTGATAATTTTGCTCGCCCTGAAGCCGCTGAAGAGGTGCGCGATGCTGTGCGTCGTGTACTCAATCTAGAAGTGCTGGATAGAGCAAAACAGCACCTGGCATCTGTAGCCAAAGAGCTCCGCAGCGATCTGAGGAGTCTGGCTAGCGGCGAACTAAAGAAACTGGTTGACCAAGATGTCCAGGCTCGCCAGCGTGAAGCTGATCTTAAGAAAGAACAGGACAACCTTCGGCGTGAGATTGCGGCGATCGAGAGGCATATCGACGAAATAAATCAGAAGCTGCGCGATCTGGAAGCAGTACAGGCACTTCAGCGCCAGTACGATCTCTATAGCGAGCAATTACGAGACCGCGAGGGCGATCAGAAGGGTCTAATCCTTCGTATTCGCGACCTGGCCAGTCAAGGATATATCATTCTCATCAGTAACGCTCTCGCCAAAGCCCAGGCAATTCTAGATGAAAAGCGACAGCGCGGGGAGATTCCAAGCAATATTCGGCAACAATTCGTTCGAGATCTACTCGATTGCAAGATATGCATCTGCGGCCGACCTTTCTCGGAAAACGATGATGCATATTCCCATCTGCTCCAACTGCTCAAGCGAGCCGTTCCATCAGCGCTAGAAGATGATGTGCTCACCACCAGTGGGGCCTTGAGCAGTCTCCGCGACCGCGGCCAACAGTTGCGACAGGAGCTCAACACGGCGATGGCAGAGAAGGTGCGGATCGAAGACCAACTCAACCGCACATATGCGGCACGTGACGATATTGAGCAACAGATGAAGGGCTCGCAACACGGTGAGGCCAGTGCACTGGCCCAACGCCGCGATGACTATCAGACAGATTTGACCAAGAATCGGACTGAACTCGTGCGGGTTGAGATGCAACTAGAAGAGGTTCGTAAGCAAATCACTGAGCTTGAGAAGCAGATCACCCTGGCGCGCAAGAGCGAGCGTCGGGAGCAACTTGTGGGACGCAAACTTGATCTGGCCCAGCGGTCATCAGATTTCATTGCCCAAGTTCTTGAACGCTTTGCCGAAGAGAAGCGACAACAGATCGAGGCGCGCTCTCGGAGTATCTTCCATGCACTCGCCTGGAAGGGTGAACACTTTAGCGACGTGCGACTCACACCAGCATACCAACTGGAGGTAATCGACCGTTATGGACAATCGGCCCGCCCGGAGCTTTCGGCTGGTGAGCGACAGGTGCTCAGTCTCTCGTTTATTGCCGCGATGGCGACGGTCGCTGAGCGCGAAGCGCCGCTGGTAATGGATACGCCCTTCGGTCGGCTTTCATCGGCACACCGCGAGTCGATCGCTGCACATATTCCAGATCTGGCCAGCCAGTTGGTGCTCTTTGTTACCGACGAGGAATTACGTGACCAAGCGCTAGCCAATCTCCGTCCACGTATTGGTGCTGAGTACGTGTTGCGCTTTGACTCCAACACCAGCTGTACAACGATCGATGAGGTAGAAGTATGAGTGACGCCAGCAGTCGGGTCAGCGGACGCATTAGTATCGATACGAGTCTGCACGAGTTTTACAAAGAACTTTCCGATGGCAGTGACCCGGAAAAGACACCATTTCGCTCCATGAAGGATATTTTCATGCTGGCGGCATGTCTAGGTTACCAGCGCGGCCAAGCTCGACCAATCGCCGGCTCAAAGCGCCAGATTTTTCATTGGCAGCAATTCTCTGCGCAGGTTGATGAGCCTATCCTTAAGGCAATTGCCATCGCAACCACAGGGGACATTCAAGTTCTTAGTGATCAGGAACGGATTATTCAGATCGCTGAGGAGTTTGCGAATGCTGGCATCGAAGAATTGCGATTGCAGATAGTCGACCACCCTGAACAGCCCTTGTGGGCGCTTATATCCCTTCTTCGTACTATGTAGCACTATGTAATTCCAAGTCAGTTGTTCAGATTAGGAAGGATATTACTATGACTAAGAATATATCATTCGCTTATCGCCAGCAAATGCTTGAAGATCGAATAAACGTTGTATCATCAGATCTCGATATAGAGCCTGACCAAGCTTTTATGCGGGTCGTGTACGCAATTCTGCTAAACACCAATTATGACGATCCATCATACAACTTTGATGTTGTTGACGGAAGCGATGACAAGCAGATTGACATCATTAACATTCAAGAAAAGTCAGAATCTGTAACGATACACATTTTACAGATCAAGAACAGTCCCTCTTATAAAGGAACCATTGTAGTACAAATGCGTGATGGGCTCAACTGGATATTTAAAGAGCCTGAGTCTAAGTACAAAACTATACGGAATACCGATCTTGTCAACAAAATCAACTCAATTCGAGAACTTTCCGGAAGAATCGGACAGAAACGATTTGATGTTTATGTTCATTATGTCGGCAAGGGCGATACAAGTCGCATCTCTCCTGATTTCCACAAAGAAGTACGATTTACAACTGATATATTTAAAGGAAGTGATATTTTTCGCAGTTTTACATTTAAAGTTTGGGGTGTGAATGAACTGATTGAGCAGGCATACGAGATTGAGGGTGAGTCTGTCAAAATTGATGCTGATATACCCATTTATTATACTCATAGTGCTCCTTCTTTTTCTGAATATCGCACAAGTACGATTAAAGCCGTCTTATGTACCGTGGATGGTATAGAACTAGCAAGTCTCGTCAATAAATATCATTCGAGGATATTTGAGGAGAATGTAAGAACTTATCTTGGAGAACGAAAACGAGTTAACACTGAAATCATGAATACCTGCAGTAACGATGAAACGGCTGCAAATTTCTGGTTCTTTAATAATGGGATCACTGTAACTTGCACTGACTTTGATGTATCATATAATGCCTCTCCTCCATGTATCAAGATTTATAACATGCAAATTGTGAATGGATGTCAAACATCTATGACCCTTGCCGAAGCACAAAAGAATGGTGTTTTATCCCAAAAGACCAGGGTTTTACTAAAGGTCTACGCTTCTCAAGATGAACAGTTCATTGAAAAAATAACAATTGCGACAAACAATCAAACAGCAGTTACTAGTCGCGATCTACACTCAAATGACATGCTGCAGCGCGATCTGGAAAGGCTTTTTTCTGCTCGGGGCTATTATTATGAGCGTAAGGTGCGCAAGTTTAAGCACCTGCCTAAAAGTGAACAGAAGAGGGTAATACCAAATGAAAAGGCAGGCCAGGCGCATCTCGCGGTGGTGCAACACTTACCTGCAGTCGCGATGTCTCAACCATCAAAAATATGGGAAGCTTACTACGAAGATATATTTAAGTCGCGTGTAGAAGAACTTCTTGGGAGTTATCTTGTTTTTCAATACTGCGTGACCAAGCAGAAGACGAAAGTCACAGGCACAGCCACAGGTCATGAAGAAGCGGTGCTAAAGTACGGTACATTTCATCTTGCTAGGATTATTGGTCATCTGGTTGTTCATGAGGACTGGAGAAAGGCTACAATTAAGAATTTGACTAAATTTATACAAACAATCGAAACAAATCCTTCCAAGATCGATTCAATTTACGTTCAGGCCAAGAATATCCTACTGAAGATAGTAAAAGAAATAGCAGGAGAAGAGTATACTAGCTTAATAAACGTATTTAAATCAAGTGACATTCAAAAAAGAATCGATTCAGCGCTGAGAAGTTTGCCTTCAAATCAACTTGACTAAGCCTGAAATGCGCTACTTTTCCAACGTTTCCGTTCGAAGACGAGTGATTTCATGCAAGTCGGCGAAGTTTTCGTGCCATATCGGCAATGATTCGAATCGCTTCGTCTATGTCTTGTAGGGAATTCCCTCTTCCCAGACCCATCCGAATAGCACTATACGCCCTATCATCCCCAAATCCTAATGCTCGAATGACGTGCGATGGTTCCACCTTCGCGGTCGTGCAGGCAGAACCCGTCGAGATCGCTACGTCCTTCAATTGTATGATCAGCGACCGGCTCTCGATGCCACGAATTGAGACATTCAGGTTGTTGGGCAGGCGCCGGGTCGGGTGACCATTGAGCGCGACGTTCTTCTCACCGAGTTCAGCACGCAGCCGAGTAAGCATCTGCTGGGTCCACTCGCGGTAGCGCGCGGCGTCGGATTGCATCTCCTTGCCGGCGATCTCCAGCGCCTTGCCCATACCCACAATGCCGGGAACATTAAGTGTACCTGAGCGTATCCCACGCTCATGCCCGCCACCGTAGATCACCGGCGCCACGGTGACACGCGGTCGGCTGCGCCGCACATACAGGCCGCCTATTCCCTTGGGGCCGTAGACCTTATGCCCCGAGAAAGAGAGCAGGTCGATGTTCATTGCGTTCACGTCGACCGGAACGTGGCCAACGGCCTGGACTGCATCCGTATGAAAGACAACACCGTGCTCGCGGGCAATGGCGCCGATCTCGGCGACAGGAGCAATCGTCCCAATCTCATTGTTGGCGAACATGATTGAGATGAGTACCGTCTGTGGCGTAATCGCCTTCCGCACCGCATCGGGATCAACCAACCCGTACTGATCGACTGGCAGGTAGGTGACCCGCTTGCCACGCCGCTCAAGTTCCGCGCAACAGTCCAGTACGGCCTTATGCTCGGTAACACAGGTGATGATGTGGTCTCCTTTATGAGCATAGCGCTCAGCAACGCCAAAGAGCGCGATGTTGTCCGACTCGGTCGCGCCACTCGTGAAGATGATCTCCTCAGGCCTGGCACCGATTAGTTGGGCGCACTGCTCACGCGCCCGTTCGACTGCTTGCTGGGCCTGGTGGCCAGGCTCGTGATCGACGCTCGCTGCGTTGCCGAAGATCTCCGTGAAGTAGGGCAGCATGGTATCCAACACCCGTGTATCCACCGGGGTCGTCGCATTATGATCGAGGTAGATAATCTTGCGAGGCTGACCCATGAATGTAACCCCTTGTTGGTTCACCCACAATAGCTGCGGGTATCATCTCTTGTACGAGCCGCGCCAGATCACCAAGATGCTTGACACGATTGTGGAGCAGAAGTACGCCGCGGTTGACATGAGCGCGAAACTGATCTTCAAGCTCTGTTTCGAGATCAAGACCGTCATGGGCGCAGCGTTCACGCAAAAGGGCCACGAAGAAACTGTCCCACTCACCCGTGAGGGTATAGCGATTCAGTTCACGATCGCTGTCCGGCGGGTACGTCTCTGGGTTGGGCACGGTCGGATCATTCAATGAAAGGCAGAAGCCGATCCGGCAGAGCAGATTCGGTGTCAATCCTGTACGAGCTTTCAGGTTGACGAGACGCTGATCGACTTCGTGGCAAACGCGCAGACGGGTCAGTTTCATACAGGCACATCCTCCAGGGTGGTGGGAGCGAACCTGCGCTGAACCTGCGTGCAACCCTCGACTTCATCATATTCCAGGTGAAATGTGTGTGATACTACCGACTGGAGACGGTCATATGCCTCCGGGGTAATCTCAGTATCGGTTGAGAGGACGATGACCTGATGTGCTGCATGTGGGAAGAAATGCCTAAGCAGCGCATCCCTGTGTGTTCGATCAAGCCTCCCCATAGGTGTATCAACAATAATTGGTAGGCCGCGACCGGAGATTGCACGCAGTGCCCAAAGCAAAGCCATCGCATACAGTTGCTTCTCACCAGCCGAAAGATCGGACGTGGGTAGCAACGTGCGATTTGGTCCAAACAGTTCGACCGTGAAGCGCTTACGATCGATGCGCACCTCACGCACCAATACCTGCTTACGGCAAAGCAGATTGAAATGCTGAGCGATCGCTTGCTCCAATTCCTGTATCTTCAACTCCGTAACCCGCTCACGATACTTTTCCAGCACGATCTGGGTTTTGATAGCACGGTGGATACGCTCATCCATATCAGCAGCTGCATTGAGGCACTCCAAAGCCTGGCGGCGTTCTCGCTCATGCTGAGCAAGAAGCAACCGGGTCTGATGCAATTCAGCATCCACCTGCTTGATGTGCTCATCAACCCGCCCTTGCTCTTCAGAAAGTTGCTGGAACTCTTCGAGTGCCTTGCTCACTTCTGTGCTTTCAGGTACCTGTTTTAGTGCCAGCCCGAGCCGGCTTCGTTCTTTTTCCAGTGCTTCCAGTTGCCGACCAAGAAACTGTACCTGCTGCGGTACATCCCGCAAGGCCATTTCAATCCAGGCCAACAGTGTTTCGCGATCGCGACTCGAAAGCCCGTGGCGAATAGTTATCTCAACTGGCTGATCAACGGGTGTCAGAAATCCTTGAATTGCAGTGACGAGACGTGCCCAGGAGGCTGGATGAAGCTCTGGCGCATGTTCCTGCTGGAAGTTAGGGTCGAGGAGACGTGCCATCACAGCCGCCGCTTGATCCTGCTTAGCTACATAGGCTAACCGTTCGCGTTCCGCCGCAGCCTCCTCTAGCAACTGCAAACGTAGGCGTTGGCACCATTGCGGACACACAGCGAAGGGGAGGAGACCAGCAGTTAACTCTCGTAGCGCCGCACTGACGTGCTCAATCTGTAGTTCATTTTCACGTTGCTGACGTTCTAAATCATCACGTCGCCGAATAAGCGTTGCTCCCTGGCCAACCAATTGCTGACGTCGGCGCTCACTATCTTTTTGCATCCATTCCTGACGGTTCAACAGGTGAGCCCGATCCTGCTGGAGTTCCTGAATGCGCTGCTGTGCCTCGGAAACAGCTTTCTCAGCTTCGTCTAAAACCACACGAAGCCGCGAGCGGTCACGCTGATCCTGTTGCCGGAGGTAGATACTAAGATCGGAACGAAGCTGATCAATGAGGTCAAGATTCAGCAGGCGCCGTATCGCTGCGGCCAGGGTTTCCGATTCACGCTCGGAGTCAGCCAGTGCCTGAACCTGCTCCCCGTCAAAGAAGAATAACGCTGCAACCCCCGGCGGAATGAGGTCGCGCAAGAAATCGTCCCAGTTCTCGGGAGCGATCTCGTACAATGGCTTACCGTTCTTGTAGATGGTGATCGACTCTTGTACATCTCTAGCCTCTGCACGCCATGAGCGTACGGCATCATACGTGCTGCGCACCCCGGCATGGACGTGGTCGAATGCTAGGCCAACACTTGCTGTGGAGGTAGCGAATTGATGCGCAGCGCTCCGATGCATGCGCTGGCGAATATAGGCATCGTAGTCAACCTGGCGTACCCGATTACCTAGTACACATCGGCCGTAGAGGCAGAGGCGGATCGCTTCCAGGATAGTGGTCTTCCCGGCACCATTCTTGCCAACGAAGAGGATTATCGGCTTCGACAGTTTATCCTTACTGATTGGTCGCAAATCAAATTCGTGACGCCCGCGGTACACCCCAAAGTTTGTAATAGTTAGACGGGTCAATATCATACCGCAGCCTCTTCCTCAGTGTCATCCTCAATTTTGGTGAGCAGTGGCAGGTTATAAGCTCGGCGAATCGCCTCCTCGTCACGCCACTCTTCGCGTAATACCTCATCAATACGTTGAAAGATACCTGAACGGCGGTGCATTCCCTGCATCTGGCGCTCTTGCTCCAGGAGACGGGCAAC
>Ga0129299_1003118_pt1 | contig 10882 bp, 10 predicted proteins | sample ConPoolayeCmetaG_FD_94477 | JGI IMG/M metagenome (GOLD analysis project Ga0129299, IMG submission 94477) | Hot spring microbial mat communities from California, USA to study Microbial Dark Matter (Phase II) - Cone Pool mat layer C metaG ... | reverse complement strand
CGGTAGGGCACCGCGTTCGGCAGCTGCAGCTTGAACAGCCGCTGCGCGCGCGTGGCGTTGTTTAGCGCGAATAACGCATCGAGGTCCGGATCCGTCTCGGTCAGGCCGGCCGTGCCGTTCGTGATCACCGGGAACACGCTGATGACGAACGACACGGCGACGACGGCGGGAAACCCGACGCCGAACCAGAGGATGATCAGCGGCGCGATGGCGACGATCGGCACCGTCTGCAGAAACACGGCATAGGGATAGCAGCTCCGGCGGATGAGATCGGACTGCGAGAAGACGGCGGCGATGCCCAGGCCGATCGTTGTGCTGGCGGCGAAGCCGCAGAACGCGCCGCCCGCCGTCACCAGCGTCGCGCGCAGCAGAAACGGAAAGTTTTCCCGCGCCGCGGCGAACACCGCCCGCGGACCCGGCAGCACGAAGGGCGGCACGCGGAACACGAGCACCGCGCCCTCCCACGCGGCCGCCATGAGCAGGAAGAAGACCAGCGGGGGCAGGATCCGGCGCATCCAGCGGACGGCGAGGCGTTTCACGGGGACCTCCCCCGGAGACAGTCTCCGATGCGCCCAGCCAGCGCGGCGAACGCGGGGTCGGCGCGCAACGCCGGCGCTCGCGGGTACGGGAATGCGACGTCGAACTCGGCGATCAGGCGGCCGGGGCGCGCGCTCATCACGAGGACGCGGCGGCTCAGGAAGACGGCCTCCGACACATTGTGCGTCACGAAAAGCGCGGCCCAGCGGTCGCGCTGCCAGAGATCGAGCAGTCCCTCGTTCAGGTCCTGGCGGGTGATCTCGTCGAGCGCGCCGAACGGTTCGTCGAGCAACAGCAGGTCGGGCCGGGTCACGAGCGCGCGGGCGAGCGAGGCGCGCATCTGCATGCCGCCGGAAAGCTGCGCGGGGTAGGCCTCCGCGAAGTCGGCGAGCCCGACGCGTTCGATCCGGCGCCGCGCCGCCGCCCCGCGGTCCGCCGCGGGGGCCCCGCGCAGCTCGAGCGGCAGTTCGACGTTGCGCCGCACCGTCCGCCAGGGCATGAGCGTCGGGAATTGAAAAACGAACGAGATGTCGTGTCCGGCGCGGCGGGCCGCCGCGGGCTCGACCCCCGCCAGCTCGATCGCGCCGGCGGTCGGCCTCAACAAGCCCGCCGCGAGGCGCAACAGCGTGGATTTCCCGCAGCCGGAGGGACCGACGATCGCCACCAGCTCGTGTTCGCCGACGTCGAACGCGACATCCGCGAGCGCGCGCGTGCCGTCCGGGTATTCCAACTCCAGACCCCGGACCCGCAGAAAGGCCGCATCCGTCCTCGCGTTCACGCGTTGCCGGAACCTCCAACAGCCAACCATACGACGATTTTCCGGCAGTGCAAGCCTCGCTATTGGTTCACCTTCGGAATCCCTGCGAGAATCTCTTCCGGCTCCAGTGCTTCCCAGACAACGCGAGGTTTTCGCCGTGTTTCAACGGTCATCACTGTCCCCTTGGCGATCCTTCGAGTTCTTCGACGTTTCTCATTCTCCATCCTGTCAGGCACGAGAACGCGGACGGCGTGCGGGCGAAACGCCGGAAGGAAGGCGCCGCGAGTGGGCGGGGGGCTGCAGGGGGTTCGCCCCCCGCGATCCTCGCCGTACGCAAAGACTTTCCGACCGGTCTTGACGCGGGCGGCGCGAATGGCGACGGTTGGCGCGTGACCAAGCCCTTGCGGCGAGATATCGGGAGCGGCGGGCGCCGGGAATTCGTGATGAAACGGTGTTCGAACAATCCCGTCATCACGCCCGCGCTCTCCGCGTGCATCGGCGAGAACATCAACGGTCCGAGCGTGCTGGAGACGCCCGACTGGCTGCCGAACCGGCTCGGACGCTACTACCTGTATTTCGCCAGCCACGGGGGGCAGCACATCCGACTGGCCTGCGCGGACGCGATCGAGGGCCCCTATCGCCTCTACGAGCCGGGCGCGCTGCACATCCGCGACACGCCGTTCCGATCGCACATCGCTTCCCCGGACGTCCATATTGATCACGATCGCCGGTGTGTGTGGATGCATTATCACGGCCACCCGATTCCCGGGTCGCCGTGGCCGCAGCCGACCTGCTACGCCGAGTCGCCCGACGGGCTTGCGTTCCGGTCGGATGCGACCCCCGTGGGGCCGTCCTATCTCCGGACCTTCCGGCTCGGCGACCTGCATTACGGGCTTTCCGGCGGAGGGCGCCGCCGCTGGTACCGCGGCCCCGATCCCCGCGCGCGGTTCGAGGAGGGCCCGCTGCTGGAGATCGAGGGCGAGACTTTCCCCCCGCTCCCAGAGGTCCGCGGCGCCGGCCCCTCGGGCGTCTATCGCATGCGGCACGTCGGCCTGTGGCGCGACGGCGACCGCCTGTGGGTGTACTACAGCAACGTCGGCGACACGCCGGAGCGGATCAAGCGCACGGTCGTGGATCTGACTGACGACTGGTCGTCCTGGCGCGGCGCGCCGTTCGAGGAAGTGCTGGCGCCGGAGCAACCGTGGGAGGGGGGCCGGCTTTCGCTGGAACCCTCACGAAGTGGCGCCGCGCGCGCCCCCGTGCGTCAACTGCGCGACCCGTATCTGTTCGAGACCGACGGCCGGCGCTGGCTCTTCTACGTCGTCGCGGGCGAGTTCGGGATCGCGATCGCGGAGTTGGCGACGGATTGAGTTCCCGCCGCGGATATCCCCGGTGCGATTCGCGTGATATCATCCGCTTCGCGGCTCGGCCGGGCCGCGGGAGAGCACGACAATGATTATCGTGATGAAACAGGGCGCTTCGCGCCGGGACATCGCGGCGGTGGAGGCGGAAATTCGCCGGTTGGGTTTCCAACCACACCCGATCCAAGGTGTCGAGCGAACGGTGGTCGGCGCCATCGGAGACGAACGCGGAAACGAGAAGTTGCTCGCGATCGAAACGATGGACGGCGTGATGATCGAGGTGCATCCGAACCCCCACGAGGCGTGGTCGGACGGCGCGCAATCACTGACCCCGGAGCGTTTTACCGCGCTCATGGCGCGGCTGCGGCCGGTCGCGCAGGCCGTCGGCCGGGAAATCTGAACCGGCCGCGCGCGCTCACTCCGCCGCGGACCGCCACTCGCCGCGCAACCCCTTGGCGGACCGCCAGACGGAGGCGTGCGCGCCGACGCGCAGCGCCACGTCCGGCCCGTCGGCCCGGAGTTCCACGCCGGCATCGGAATGGCGCGACCGCAGAATGTTCGCCAGGCAGACGGCTTTCTCGAACCCGTCGCCGCGCCGGTAGTTCCAGACTTCGTCCGGCTGCGCGGCGCGCGGCCCGTCGTAGATGGACTCGTCCGGCCACGCGCGCAGCCGCGCCTCGACCTCGCCGTCGGACAGCGCCGCGGCGCCCGCGATCGAGACCGGGCTGCGCTCCAGCGCCGCCTTCAGGAACGGCGTCCAGTCCGTCCGCGAGAGGTCGCGAAAGGCATAGAAGGCCAGATCCGCCACGACGCTCCGCGGCCGGAGCGACTCCAGCCGCTCGACGATTTCGGCGCGGCCCATGTCCGGCCGGATCGGCAGGGGCTTCGGCTCGACGAAGCGCTTCGGGCCTTCCCGATCCGGGAGCCGCGGCTCGAGGCGCGCGAAATCAATCAACTCGCGCACCGCGGCATGGCCGCCGAAATGCCGGCACGGAAGCTGCTCCATCAGCCGTGCGACTTGCGCGGCGTCGGACAGATCCACGGGGGTTTTGCGGAAAAACTCGTCGAGGTCGTTCAGGATGACGCGCGCCTCGAGCGGTTCCTTGAAGAACTCGTCTTCGTCAATTTCGTCGAGCAGTTTGCCCAGCGGGCCGGCCCCGACCTTCAGTGCGCTGCCGCGCTCGTAGTCATACACCTTCTCCGCCGGAATGAAATGGTCGTGCCCGTTCAGCGAATGCCGGAACTGGAAACAGCGCTGGCGTTCCGGATACTGCCGGAGGAACGCCGTCATCACCGGCATGGTGAGGTCCGTGGTCAGAAACGCGCGCAGCGCGGCGCCGAGCCGGGCATAGGCGGCCGGATCAATGCCGGCCTCGGGGTACACGACGTGCATCCAGCCGGTGTGGTGGGCCACGATGGTGACCTGCTCGTGGCGGAGCGCGCGCTGGGCCTTCTGCGTGAGCTCGGTGCCGTTGAACCACATGGACTTCGTCACGATACGGCGGTTGTTCGTCAGCACGCCGTCGCCGGCCAGGATGAAATTCTGCGAATGCAGCGGCGTGGCGAGCATGAAAATGTCGTCCAGCGGGATGCCGCACACGACGAACATCGCCGCCGCGTACAGCGTCGAGAGCGACACGCACTCGCCGGCGCCGATGGAATAGCCTTCGCGATAGCGGAAGGCGTCCATGGCCTCGACGGTTTCGGTTTTCCAATACGGGATGACGTCGGAGGTGTACTTCTCCAGACCGAAGTGCCGGCGGATGTCCAGGTCGAAGTAGTACCGGTCGCCCTCGTAGCCGAAGAGCGCGTTGCTGCGGGCGATCGTCGCCTCGTCCATGAACGGCCGGAAGCGGCGCAGTTCGCGGTCCTTGGTGGTCAGGCCCCAGGTGTCGAGGTCGAGGTTGAACTGGTAGTGGTCAATGACGTACTGCTTGAGGCGCAGAATCCTCCGGTACGGATTCAGCTTCGCGAGGCCGGCGAACCAGGGGTCGTCGCGCCAGGCCCAGATCTTCGGCGAGCAGATATTGGCGAGCGTCAGCGCGAACAGGAGATCGGGGAAGACGAATATCTCCATGTCCGACAGGGTCGCGGCGGAGGAATATTGTTCGAGCGCGTCGGGTCGCACCGGGGTGGTCATGCCTTCATTCTACCCCTCCGGGAATGCGGCGACAACACCGGGACCCCGGTCCGCACGCCGCCGCCGGAGCGGGGTCCGAACATCCCCCGCCCGATGCGCCCGCGGATCCCCGACGGCGGCGCCGCGGCTCCGTATCGGCGGCTGTGGTTGTGCGAGCGTGAAAGATCCGTCAGGCGCCGGCGATTTCCGCGCTGAAGCGGGACGCCCGTTCTTCGGCGGCGGATTCCGTGCGCGCCTCGGCCGTGATGCGGACGACCGGCTCGGTATTCGATCGCCGGACGTGAACCCAACCGTCGTCGAATTCGATGAAGACGCCGTCGAGCAGGTTCGGCCTCCGGTCGGCATAACGGCGGCGGAGCGCGCGCAGGGCGGCGGCCGCGGCCGCCGCGTCCATCGGCAGTTTGCGTCGCGCCACCCGGTACGCCGGCAACTCGGCCCGCAACTCCGAGACCGTCCGCCCCGTGTGCGCGAGCAGTTCGAGGGTCAGCGCCATGGCGGTGTAACTGTCGCGGCAGGGATGCACCGCGGGCACGATCACGCCGCCGTTGCTCTCGCCGCCGACGACGGCGCCCTGCCGGCGCATCTCCGCGGCGACATGGATTTCGCCGATCCGCGTCCGCGTCACCGGGCAGCCTGCCGCGCGCGCGACTTCCTCGACGGCGCGGCTGGTGGAGAGATTGATGACGACCGGGCCCCGGCCGCGGGTCGCCAGCACGTGGCGGACCGCGAAGGCGAGGGTGCAATCCTCGCCGATCGGCGCTCCGCGTTCATCCGCGATCGCGAGCCGGTCGCCGTCGGGGTCCTGCGCGAACCCGATATCGGCGCCGGCGGCGCGGACAGCGCGGCAGAGCGCATCGAGGTGCTGCGGCAACGGTTCCGGGTCGCGCTCGAACCGACCGCTGGGCGCGCCGTGCACGATCGTCACCGCGCAGCCGAGCGTCTCCCCGAGGAACGACTCGGTGTGGAGCGCCCCCACCCCGTTGCACACGTCGGCCACCACGCGGAAACGGCGGCGGCGAATGGCGGCGACATCCGCGAACGCCGCCACCTTCGTCCAGTGGCGCTCGACGGCGTCCGATAGCGCCGTTTCGGTCGGCAGTTCGCTCTCCGCCGCCAGCGCGAAGTCCCGCTGGTGGTAGAGATCCAGCAGCTCGTCGGCGCGCGCGGGGCTCAAAAACTGTCCGTCGCGATCGACGAACTTCAGCGCGTTCCACTCCTCGCCGTTATGGCTGGCCGTGATCGCGATGCCGCCGCGCGCGCCGGTCTCGGCCACGGCCATCAACAGCGACGGCGTCGGCACGACGCCGGCCAGCCGCGGACGGCAGCCGACGCTCTGCAGCCCCGCGACCACGGCGCGCTCGAGCATACGGCCGGACGGCCGCGTGTCGCGGCCGACGATCACCGCCCCGCGCCCGACGAACGCGCCGAAGGCCTGCGCGAACGACGCGGCGACCCGCGGCGTCATCGAATCGCCCACGACGCCCCGGACGCCCGATATGCCGACTTTGAGCGCCTCTTTCACGACCCGCCCCCCAGCGCCATCCAGCGGATCATTCGTTCGGCGCGCGCCTCCGCCGCCGCGCGCGTTCGCGCCTCGGAGATCACCCGCACCCGCGGCTCCGTGCGCGACGCGCGCACATGAACCCAGCCGTCGTCGTAGTCCGCGCGCAGACCGTCCGTCTCGTCCAGGCGCGGGGGGCGCTCGCGCTCGAATTCGGCGCGGACGCGCTCGATCGCGCGGTAGCCCTCGCCGGGGCCGCAGGCGACGCTGCGTTTGACGATCTCGTAGCGCGGCAGGCCCCGCAACCGGACGGACAGGGGCTGGCCGCCGAGCGCCAGACACTCCAGAACCAGCGTCATCATCAGAAACCCGTCGAACGCGAGGCTGAACGCCGGCCAGACGACGCTGCCGCTGCCCTCGCCGCCGAGCACGGCGTCCTCGTCGCGGACCGCGGACACGACATAGGCCTGGCCCACCGGCGTCTTGACCAGCGGCGCGCCCTGCCGGGCGGCGATATCGTCGAGGGCGCGCGTGGTGCAGCAATTCGCGACCACCGCGCCGGGCCGGCGGCGCAGCACGTGGTCGGCGATCAGCGCGAACGTCAGCTCCTCGCTGAGCGGCTCGCCGGCCTCGGTGACGAGGGACATCCGGCCCAGGTCGCTGCTGAACACGAAGCCGGCGCGTCCGCCGAGCGCGCGGACAATGGCGGCGAGCGGGCGCGCGTTCCGGGGACGGGGCTCCGGGTCGCGCGCGAGGTAGGCGGTGGGCTCGCCGTTGACGGCCAGCGCGTCCACGCCGAACCGCCGCGCCCACGGCGTCACGAAGTCGCAACCGGCGCCGCCGACGGGATCGAGCACGATGCGGCCGCGTTCGGCGCGGATGGCGTCGGCGGCGACGCGCCGCTCGAGGGCGTCGAAATACGGCTCGGCATAATCGCGCACGGGGCGGCACTCGCCGATCGAGCGCGCGTCGCGCCCGGCAAAGGCGCCTGCGTGGAAGGCATCGAGCACCTGCTCGCCGGCGGCGGGTTCGAGCGGGCCGCCGTCCGGCCCGATCAACAGCAGCGCGTTCCATCCGCTCGGATGATGGCCCCCGGAAATCGCGATCGCGCCGGCGGCGCCCAGCGCCGGGACGCTGAATTGCAGCATCGGGGTCGGACAGATGCCGAGATCGAGCGTCTCGCAGCCGGCCGCCATCAGGCTCGCCACGGCGGCGGCGTGGAGCATCGCGGACGATCCCCGCGTGTCGCGGGCGATCAGCACGCGGCGGCCCTCGACCAATCCGGCGAAGGCCGCGGCGAAATCGAGCACGGTCTCGGGCGTCAGCGATTCCCCGACGAATCCGCGGACGCCGAAGTTGGACAACCGCAGTGTCTTCATGGACGGCGCCGGCGCTCGATCGCGGCGATCATCAGGATGCACGCTTCGTACAGCACGATCAGCGGAACGGCCATCGCCAGTTGCGTGAACACGTCCGGCGGCGTCAACAGCGCCGCCACGACGAGCAGGACGACGATCGCATGGCGGCGGTATTTCCGCAACCATTCGGCGCTCACGAGACCGAGCCGGCCCAGCGCGACGATCGCGATCGGCAGCTCGAAGACCAGCCCGAACGCCAGCAGCAATTGCAGCGCGAAGGCGACGTAGCTGGTCACGGTCCATTCGGCGCGCACGCCCATCCAGTCGTGGAGGGACATCATCACGCGGACCGCCAGCGGCAGCGTGACGAAATAGCCGAGGGCCACGCCGAACGCGAACAGCGCGCCGGCGGCGGCGAGCGATCCGGTCGCGACGCGCCGCTCGCGCGGCGTGAGGCCCGGATAGACGAAGCGGGCCGCGAAGGCGATCAGGAACGGCGCGCTGAAGATCAGCGCGGTTCCCAGCATGATCCGGAGCGCCAGCGTGAAGGCGCCGGCCACCTCCAGCGAGCGCAGGTACGGCTCCGTGGCGCCGAGGGCCCGTTCCATCGGACGCAGCAGGAGACCGAACACGCGCGGCGCCAGCGGAACCGCGATCCCGAAGGCGACGACGAACGAGACCGCCATGCCCAGCAGCGCGGCGCGCAGGTCCTCCAGGTGCTCCAGGAACGGCTTGACCGCGCCGTCGGCGTCAGGGTTCGTCTGGTTTTTCGTCGTCATGCGGCGGCGCGGGCGCAGGCCAGGTCGGCGGCGGCTTCGGCGCGGACGGGGACGCATCGTCTCCGGCGGCGTTCATCAACTCGTCGCGAATCTGCCGGGCCGAGCGGCGCCACTCTTCCAGGGCGCGGCCGAGGCTGCGCGCGATGCCGGGCAGACGCTTCGCGCCGAAGAGCAGCAGGATCGCGAGAAAAACGACCAGCATTTCGCCGGCGCCCGGCGAACCGCCGAGAAAGGCCGGCATCATCGCGTATGCGCCGTTGGCCATCGGTGATTCCTCGCGCCGGCGAAAGAAGAACACCGCCCGGCCGCGCCTGCGCCGCCGGGCGGTGTTTCGAGACCGTCAGGCGACCGCGCGCTATTGGAGAACGACGAACTCGGCGCGGCGATTGAGCCGCCAGACCGCCTCGCCGGTTCCCTGCGCCGCGGGCCGCTCCTCGCCGAAACTGGAGGTCTGCATGCGCGCCGCGTCAATCCCCAGCCCGACCAGGTAGGACCGCACCGCCAGGGCGCGCCGCTCGCCGAGCGCCAGGTTATATTCCGCGCTGCCGCGCTCGTCGCAATGGCCCTCGATGATGAGCTTCTTCGCCGCGTTCGCCCGCAGGTAGTCCGCCACCGCTTCGATCTTCGCGCGCTCCGACGTCTTGACCTGCGAACTGTCGTAGTCGAAATAGACCGGTTCGAACTTCACGTTCGCCAGCTCGCCTTCCAGGCGCTCGTCGCCCATGCCGATGTCGGCGCCGAAGGCCCCGCCGGGATCGGTCACGATATTCGTCCCGGCCAGATCGGTTCCGCTGCCGGACCCGCGGCGGCTGCGGCATCCGGACGCCGCGACGCCGACCGCCAACGCCAACGCGACTATGCTCCACCAACGGGGACTGGACATGATGTCATACCTCTCTGCTGAACTAGGCCTTGCGCCGGAATTCACGGCGACCATGCGGGCGAAAACCAATCGCCCTCGGTCAACAAAGGTAGCGGAGCGTCGCCCATGCTGTCAACCAGGTAAACCGCCGAACCTCGCGCGTCCCGGCGGATGGCGGCGAGGTGCCGGCCGTTGCGCGCCCAGGACGGATCCTCCCAATCCGCCGCGTCCAAGGCCAGCGGGACCGTTTCGCCGGTGGCGGGATCGGTGATCGAGAGCTGAAACGCGCTGCCCACGCGCGTCGCATGCGCGATCTTGCCGCCGGGCCCCCAGTCGGGGGCGACGTTCTCCGACCCGCGCAGGGTGAGCCGGCGGGGCGCCCCGCCGTCGCGTCCGACGATATACAACTGCGGGCGGCCCGACACGTCGGACACGTACACGAGCTGCGTTCCATCCGGCGACCACGACGGGCTGGCCTCCGCCGCCCGGGGCGTGTTCGTGACCCGGGTCAGCGCGCCGTCGGCCAGCCGCTTGACGTAGATTTCCGGGTTCCCGTCGCGGGAGAGCACGAGCGCGGAAAACCGGCCGTCCGGCGAGAGCGCGCCGCCGGCGTTGAGCCCGGGATAGCCCGCGATGCGCGTGCGCGCGCCGGTGGCCAGTTCGATCATCAGCACATCCGGGAAGCGCTTGACATACGAGGTGTACACGATCCGGGAGCGGTCGGGGCTCCAGCGCGGATACAGGCTGATCGAATTGTCGCGGGTGACCTGCACCAGATTCGCGCCGTCGGCGTCGCAGACGAACAACTCCTTCGCCCCGCCGCGGCGGCCGATGAGCGCGAGCCGGCTGGCCGCGAAGCCGGGCCGGCCCGTGGCCGCTTGAACGATTTCGTCGGCGACGACATGCGCCAGGCGCCGCGCCTCGGCCGCGGAAACGCTGTAGCTCTTGCCGAAGATGCGCCGGCCCGTCGCGGTGTTGAGCGCCTCCACCCGCGCCTCGAGGCCGGATCCGCCGCCGAGCGATCCCAGCAGGCGGATCTCGCCGCGGCCCGGCGCCGACGCCGTGAACCAACCCGACCGGAGCAGGTCCGCCCGCAGCACCTGCGCGAACACGCGCGCGGGGCCGTCCGCCGAAACCGACAGGCCGGAGAAATCCACCGAGGCTTTGTCCCCTCCCGCCTTGGTCACCCGCACGTCCTGCGCGAGCGCCGCGCCGGCGGACGCCAGCATCAAAACACCGATGAAAAACCGAAATCGCATGGCGCACGTATCCTGTCGCGTTGAACCGGCCCTGCTATTACCCCGACCGGCGCCGAAAGACAAGAGGGCGCCGCGGACCCTGATCCTCGCCTGAACCTATTGCACCCGCAACGAATTCCTGCTCAACCCGCGGTCACGGATCGGCGGGCGTGCCGCGGCGAAGCGGAGCGAAGCCGGGATGATTCGCCTTTTCGTCCAACCTCTCCAAAGGCGATAGACCCGGATCGGTAGGGCGAACCCTCCCGCCTTCGCGCTTCGCGCTACGGCGAGGCACGCCGGGTGAGCCGTCGGACCGCGAGAAGAGCAGGGTTCGCTGCAGTACGCCTCT
>Ga0129299_1003117_pt1 | contig 10886 bp, 11 predicted proteins | sample ConPoolayeCmetaG_FD_94477 | JGI IMG/M metagenome (GOLD analysis project Ga0129299, IMG submission 94477) | Hot spring microbial mat communities from California, USA to study Microbial Dark Matter (Phase II) - Cone Pool mat layer C metaG ... | reverse complement strand
CTACCCTCCCGCAGGTTTGGGCGCAATGACCAGGCCAGACGCCGCAGACGCGCCCAGATGATCGGCTGCATCGGTTGCCAGCCCCTTTCTAACCTGCGGGAGGGTTCAGGGTAGGCAGTTACTGAGAAAGTTTGTATTCAGCGATGAATCCGATCAGGATACCCCGCAAGCTAGGGCGGGAGACAAGGATTTCGTTCAGTTCACCGAGTGTGATGCCCCACTGTTCCAGTAGACCCATTTTATACTCTTTTCCGCCGGGGATTTTCTCCATCCGTCTTTACAAACACCAGGAAATAGGAATGATTTTTCCGCGCATGTTCTTGCTTTTTGATGCGACTCACCGCTGGTCTGTTAGGCCGCACAAGGACAAAGAGGTCCTTGGCGTAGAATCCAAGGGATTGGTAATGCACGATGATTTCCACATGCGTTAAATGTTGAGTATTGGCACTTACCTCATCCTGGCATTTGACAATCAAGATTCCATACTTGCGTAGAACACGATGAGCCTCTTTCCCGGCCTTAAAGTAAAGGTCAAGAACAGCATCATGATACTTTGGCCCTTCAACGGTCGGTTCACCATTTGAGTATGTTGAGCGGAAAGCCGCATACGTTCCAGAACCTGCCATATGAGTCTCTGAGCGACGGTAAAGACCTTCCATGTAAGGGGGGTCCAGGACTACACAGTCAATAGTACCGTCTTCGTAAGGCAGACTTCGGCAATCAACGCCATCCTCTATATCCGTAGCAAGCAGAGTATACTTGTCTTTCGGGACATTTTTCCAAAAAATACCCTTACCATAGGTTACATCTGCTACTACTGAGCCTGGCGGAACATGTAAGTCCAATATCAATGGGAACACTTCCTCATTGGTGCCAATATGGGCAGTACAAATCAGTTTGCTGGTCGCGACTCCAGCGGGAGATTTGCGTTTGCTCGCGTCATCAGACTTTGGAAAGAGTGCTAATTGTTCCCTGATTCGATGGCTCATCATCAAATTCCTCTAAACTCCCATGACGATGCAAGGTGACGAAGAAGCCGCATAACCACTATCAGCTGGAAACGCCACCCCTGTCACCTCATCGGGCTGCCCGTCTCAGCCAGGGTGACGGCCGGGTTGCGTGACCGGGCGAATCCGCTACACCTTCTGCGGCCGGGGCTGGCCCAGGATGCCATAGGGCCGGAAGATCAGCAGCACCAGCAACAGCGCAAAGGCCACAAAGTCGCGGTAGGTGGACGGGAAGAACGCTGCGACCATGATCTCCACCGCCCCCAGGATGAACCCGCCGATCATCGCCCCCCGGATGTTGCCGATGCCCCCCACCACCGCCGAGATGAACGCCTTCCACCCCACCATGATGCCCATGTACGGATCGATCACCGGATAGGCCAGGCCATACATCACGCCGGCCGCCCCGCCCAGGCTGGTGCCCAGGGCGAACGTGGCCGAGATGACCAGGTTCATGGGCACCCCCATGAGCGGCACAATGGTCTTGTCCCACGAGATGGCGCGCATCGCCATGCCCACCATCGTCCGCCGCACGATGAAATCCAAAAGCACCATCAGGGCCAGAGACAGCACGATGATGAGGGCCTGTAGCGATGAGATGGACACGTCGCCGATGTTCCAGGTGATGACGGGGATGAGGGTGGGGATATGCTGCGGATACGGGTTCAAGGCCAGGGTAAAGTTCTCCAAAAAGATGCCCACCCCCAACGCCGTGATGACCGCCGAGACCCGGGGCGCCTGACGCAGCGGCCGGTACGCCAGCCGCTCGATGGTCACCCCCAGCAGGGCCACTCCCATCATGGTGAGGAGCAACGTGGGCACGAACGGCAGGCCCAGGGCCGTCGCCAGGAAGAAACACACGAACGCGCCCACCATAAAAAGATCGCCGTGGGCAAAATTGATCATGGTCAGGATACCATAGACCATCGTGTAGCCCAGGGCGATCAACGCATAGATGCTGCCCAACTGGAGAGCGTTGAGCGCCTGTTGCAGGATATAAGTCATGTCCACCCCCACCGGGATCAACCCTCCCGCAGGTTTGAGAACCTGCGGGAGGGTATCATGTGGCGCAGAAGGCTATGGGTTGGCGTTGGCGAACCAGACGAACTTGCCGCCCTTGATCTGCAGGATCACCGCACTCTTGATGGGGTCGCCGGAACCCTCCTTGAATTGCATGGTGCCGGTCACGCCCTCATACTTGGGGATCTTGGCCATCGCATCGCGCACGGCCTCGCGATCCACCTTGCCGGCGTTCTTGAGGGCCGTCCACAGCAGCCCAAAGGCATCATAAGTCAGCGCGGCCACGTCATCCGGGGTGGCGCCATACTTGGCTTTGTAGGCCTCGATGAACTTGATCGCCACCGGGGTGGCCGCATCGGCGGCGTAGTGGGTGCTAAAGTAATAGCCCTCGCAGTCGCCGCCGCACAGCTTGATCAGCTCCTCGCTCCCCCAGGAATCGCTGCCCAGGAACGGCACGGTGATGCCCAGCCGCTTGCCCTGCTGGACCTGCAACGGCACCTCGCTGTAGTAGTTGGGCAGGAATACCACATCCGGCCCGGCGTTCTTGATCTTGGTGAGCTGGGCCGAAAAGTCCTTGTCGCCGGTGGTGTAGGTCTCAAAGGCCACTACCTGGCCACCGCTCTCCTCAAAGGTCTGCTTAAAGATCTCGGCGATACCCTTGTTATACTCCGAGGCCACATCATAGAGCACGGCCGCCTTCCTGGCCTTCAGGTTATCCAGGGCAAACTTGGCGACCACGCGGCCCTGGAAGGGGTCAATGAAACAGGCGCGGAAGACGTACCTCTTGGCCGCGCCGGTCTTGGCGTCCAGGGTGGTCTTGGGGTTGGTGGACCAGGGGCTGATCAGGACCACCTTGGCACTTTCGGCGATCTCGGAGGCCGGGATGGCGTAGCGGCTGGCATTGGGGCCGATGATCGCCACCACATTCTGCTGGGTGATGAGCTTTTGCGCCGCTGAGGCGGACTGATCGGCCTTGCCGGCATTATCCTCGATGAACAGTTCGATCTGGTACTTGGTACCGCCGATTTCCAGCCCGCCGGCGTCGTTGATCTCCTTGACGGCCATCTCGGCAGCGTTCTTGCAGGATGCGCCCACTGCCGGGATGTCGCCGGTCAACTCAGCCACCACGCCCACCTTGATGGTGGCCGGGGCGCCGCCGGGGCACTGGACCGCGATCATGCTGGCCGCGAATACGATCGCCAATAGAAGCGATGCCTTTTTCATAATCTCCTTCCTCCTGCTCAATGGTTGCGATTCTGATGCCAACTATCACCGCCGGGCTGACCAGGCCCCAGTTGCCAACCAGGTGTCTCCCTCCTCACTCCCCGGAATCACGAATACGCCTGGAGCAGTAATGGCTAGATTCTATCACAAGCCCGGCTTACTGTCAATATATTCGCACCCGGCTCTGCGTGGGTGCGGAACGCCGGGTCCTGCTGTTTTGCTCGCCCCCACGCTCTGCGTGGGGGCGAGACGGGGGGGCGCGCGGCCGGGGTGGCCTGGCCCTGATGCGTGCCCACGCGGAGCGTGGGCACGAGGGGGAACCTTCAAGCAGACTCCTCCCTCCCGCTCCGGCTATACCGTTTTTATCAGCAAGTTACATAGATATAATGAATCAAATAACTTGATAATATTCCACTAAGACCACTTGACAAGTTCGCCGCTTTGTGGTAAGATCAGCCCATCAATTTAGCACTCGACTGTCTGGAGTGCTAACCCGGTGATTGGAGACAGATATGGAAGAACTGACGCCACGCCAGCGGCAAATCCTGGAGCTTATCGTGCGCGAATACATCGCCTCGGCGGTCCCGGTGGGGTCGGCGACGATAGCCGGCCGGCTCTCGCCGCCGGTCAGCGCGGCCACGATCCGCAACGAGATGGCGGTCCTGGAGGAGCACGGCTACATCGCGCAGCCCCATACCTCCGCCGGCCGTATCCCGACAGACCGGGGGTATCGGTTCTTTGTGGAGAGCGTGATGGAACAGACCCCGGACCTGACCCTGCTGGAGCGGCGGATGATCCAGCACCAGTTCCATCAGATCCGCCTGAACCTGGACCAGTGGGCGCGCCTGGCGGCGGCTGTCCTGGCGCAGACCGCGCAAAGCACGGCTCTCGTCGCCACGCCCCAGTCCCGTGAATGCCGCTTCAAATACACCCAATTGATCGGCGTTCAGGACTTGATCGCCCTCCTGATCCTGGTGTTGCAGGGCGGAATGGTCCGTCAGCAGATGATCGCCTTTCCCAGCCCCATCGGGCAGGAGGTGTTCGTCCAGGTGACCAACCACCTGAACGCACTCTACCATGACGCGACCCGGCGGGAGATCCGCGAGCGCGCGGTGGGCCTCTTGCCCCTGGAAGAGGAGGTGACCAATTACCTGCTGGACATGATGGCCCGGGTGGACGAACGAGAGAGCGCTGAGGTCTATCGCGATGGCCTGATCCATATCCTGAGCCAGCCCGAATTCGCGCAGACTGAACGGTTGCGCTGTATATTGGAGATCCTGGAACAGCGCAACCTCATTAACCAATTGCTGGCACCAGCCTGGTCGGCTCCGGGCGTTCAGGTCATCATCGGCAGTGAGAGCACGCTGGATCAAATGCACGATTACAGCCTGGTCCTCAGCCGTTATGGGGTGGAAGATGTGGCAACTGGGGTCCTGGGAGTGATGGGCCCCACACGTATGCGCTACGAGCGGGCCATCTCAGCGGTCCGTTACATGGCGGAAATAATGAATACCCTGCTGCGAGATTTATACGAATAGAGGTAAGCGAGATGACGGAAGACACGATAACTGAAGTTCGAGAGGAGGAGGAACCGACCCTGGCACAACCGCAGAGCCTGGAGGAACAACTCCAGGAAGCCAAAGCCCAGGCTGCTGAATACCTGGATGGGTGGCAACGCGCCCGCGCCGAGTTCGCCAACTATAAGAAACGCATCGAAGCGGAGCGCGAGGAGTGGACCCGCCTGGCCAACGGCGCCTTGATCTATCAGTTGTTGCCGATCCTGGATGATTTCCAGCGGGCAGAGAACACCCTGCCAGACAACCTGCGTCGCCTGACCTGGGTAGATGGAGTGCTGCTGATCATGCGCAAGTTTCAGGCGATCCTGACCGCCGCCGGTCTGGAGACGATCCAGGCCCAGGGGCAACCTTTTGACCCTCAGTTCCACGAGGCAGTGCTATATGAGACGGTGTCAGACCCGGCATTGGAAAACCAGGTGCTGGAGGAATTGCAGACCGGCTATATGCTGGGCGGCAAAGTCCTGCGTCCGACCCTGGTCAAGGTCGGGAAAAGCGAATAAAACCCCGGCCGGGGGCCAGACAGCCCCCAGTCCAGGGTAACGAGTATTAAGGAGGATATAAATTATGGGCAAGATTTTAGGTATTGACTTGGGAACCACCAACTCGGTGATGGCCGTGATGGAAGGCGGCGAGCCGGTGGTCATCCCCAACGCTGAGGGGGGGCGGCTGACCCCTTCGGTGGTAGCCGTCACCAAAAGCGGGGAGCGACTGGTAGGCACAGTGGCTCGTCGGCAGGCTATCACCAACCCGGATAACACCATCTTTTCCATCAAGCGCTTCATGGGGCGTAAACTGAACGACCCGGAGGTGGAGCGCGCCAAAAAGATCGTGCCGTACAAGCTGACCGCCGCCCCGAACGGTGATGTGCAGGTGATCATGGGTGGGCGGGCCTACTCGCCCCCGGAGATCAGCGCCATGATCTTGCAAAAGATGAAGCAAGACGCTGAGGCTTATCTGGGCGAGCCGATCACCCAGGCCGTGATCACCGTGCCAGCCTACTTTAACGACTCGCAACGCCAGGCCACCAAAGACGCCGGGCGTATCGCCGGTCTGGAGGTGCTGCGCATCATCAACGAGCCAACGGCCTCCAGCCTGGCCTATGGCCTGGGCAAGGGCAAAGACGAGACCATCGCCGTCTATGACCTGGGCGGGGGCACCTATGACATCTCTATCCTGGAGCTGGGAGAAGGCGTCTTTGAGGTCAAATCCACCAATGGCGATACCTTCCTGGGCGGCGATGACTTTGACCAGCGCATCATTGACTGGCTCTGTGACGAGTTCAAACGTGACCAGGGGATCGATCTGCGCCAGGACCGCATGGCCCTTCAGCGCCTGAAGGAAGCGGCGGAGAAGGCCAAGATCGAGTTGAGCACCACCTTGCAGTCAGAGATCAACCTGCCGTTTATCACTGCCGATGCCAGCGGCCCGAAACACTTGAACTACACCCTCACCCGGGCCAAACTGGAGCAATTGGTGGATGACCTCATCGAGCGCACGATCCCGCCGATGAAACAGGCCTTGGCCGACGCGGGCCTGAAACCCGGTGACATTGACGAGGTGGTGCTGGTGGGAGGGCAGACCCGGATGCCCAAGGTCGTGGAGATCGTGCGGAACTACTTTGGCAAGGAGCCGCACAAGGGGATCAATCCGGATGAGGTGGTGGCGATAGGGGCCGCCATCCAGGCGGGGGTGCTGGGCGGCGAGGTCAAGGATGTGCTCTTGCTCGACGTGACCCCCCTGACCCTGGGCATCGAGACCCTGGGCGGGGTGGCGACGCCGCTCATCCCGCGCAATACCACCATCCCCACCCGCAAGTCGCAGATCTTTTCCACGGCCAGCGATATGCAGACGCAGGTGGAGATCCACGTGACCCAGGGCGAACGGCCCATGGCCGCCGATAACAAGACCCTGGGCCGGTTCATCCTGGATGGCATCCCGCCGGCTCCGCGCGGCATCCCCCAGATCGAGGTGACCTTCGACATTGATGCCAACGGCATCTTGAACGTCTCCGCCCAGGATAAGGCCACCGGCCGCGAGCAACGGATCACCATCACCGCTTCCAGCGGCCTGTCCAAAGAGGAGGTGGAGCGGCTGGTACGTGAGGCCCAGGCCCACGCTGCCGAGGACGCCCGCCGCAAGGAGGAGGTCGAGACCCGCAACCAGGCTGATACCATGATCTACCAGACGGAAAAGACCCTCCGTGAGTACGGCGATCGTATCCCGGCCGACGTCAAGTCCCAGGTGGAAGGCAAGGTGGCCGCAGTGCGGTCGGCCTTGCAGAGCGGTACGGTGGATCAGATCAAGCGGGCCATGCAAGAACTGGGCGAGGTGGTCCAACGTATCGGGGCCAGTATGTACGGCCAGCCAGGTGGCCCGCCACCGGGCGGTGGGTATGGCTATGGTCCGGCCGGCGGGCCTCCCCCGGGCGGTGACGAGGGCACGGTGGAAGGCGAGTTCCGCGAGGTCTAGGTTTCACCCCATCAGGAGAGTTGGAGTAGAGAGGGCCGGGTTGCCTGTTGCAACCCGGCCCTCAAGTTGTTCACTCGCCGGTTATGATGTAAATCCGACGACGATCCTCCCTGTCCTCACTGCCAGGTCGTATTGCGTACCCCCAAAGGTCTAGTCGCACAGACTAGACCTTTTTTTAGACCAAAGTCCAGTGACAACCACCCCCGTTTTCTGGTAAACTGGGGGGCAGAGTCGGCGACTCAAGCATAGGACCGCGTGACCGGCCGGTGGCCGGCGCTCACTATGAGCTGGACGATCTGGACTGGCTGATGAAAAACATCCTCCTGTGCGGAAGTTCAATCTTCATGGCCGGGCTGGCCGCCTCCCTGCAGGGCGTGGCGGGCCTGGCCGTGACAAACGCCGACCTCGGAGGTCTCCCAGAGCAAGGTCTGGCCCCTGACGCGGTCATTGTGGACCTGAACGACGCGGACGCCGGCCGCGCCATGGCGCGCTTTTGCGCCCGGCCCGGCTTGCTGGTGCTGGGCGTAGATGCAGCTCGCAGCGTGCTGACGGTGCTCTCCGGCCCCCAGATGACGGTGGCGGACACCGGGGATCTGGCGCAGTTGGTCCAGCGGTTTGTGCTGAGTGAAGCCGGGGATGGAGGAAGATGAGAGCTGTCCAGATAGCTGATGACGACAGATTGACACCCGTCGGAGCCATATATACTCCTCGTGTAGCGGGGCAGTGAAGAAATCTCAGCATCGGAGATGTGGGACGCCTGGCAAATAGGAAGGAACCCAGGTCCACTGTACTCTTCCCTGAAGAACCGTAATCCAGATGGAAAGGAGGGTTACCCATGACAAGCACAGCGTTGAAGGTTCTGAGCAAGCTGGCGCGGGCAGTAGATGCATCTGACCTGCACTGCGTGGATGCATCTGACCTGCACTGCGTGGATGCGTCGGACCTGCACTGCGTGGATGCGTCGGACCTGCACTGCGTGGATGCGTCAGACCTGCACTGCGTGGATGCGTCAGACCTGCACTGCGTAGACATCTAGCAGGGCCTGGCGGATGCTTCCGCCTGGCGCTGCACAGGCAGCGAAAACTGGCTGGCAAACTGCGGTAGGGGAAGGTTCCCTCAAGAGGTTGTACCATTCTCTCCGTTGCCAGGGTTCTAAAACGGTTCTTCAGGGCATAGTGCAGTGGACTTTTCTGCTGCAGATGAGCGAAGTCAGATGTCCCGCCGTCAGCACAGGCGCGAATCGCCCGGCGCTGACCCGATGATGGGGTCGGCGGCCCGGATAGGAAGACTGTATGACAGTGGAGCATGAAGCAATAGCCAGTGCTCTTGAAAAGATAAACGATCTCACGTTCAGGGCCAAATTGGGCGCATTGGCGAGCGACTGTCCCGCCTGTGGCGCGTCCAGGATGCGGGTGGCTCTGCGGGGAATCTGCGCGCCAGGAGATGGAAACTCCTGTGCGACGTGTTCAGGTGAACAAGAGGAACTCGCCGCCACGTTGCTGCGCTTCTGGGAACTGCTCGGTTCCCCCCGGCAAGAACTCGAGGCCGTACAGCCATCACCTCGATTGCGGGCCTCCATCCAACGTCTGATCCGGGTGGTCAGCAAGTGGGGGCTGCATTACCCACTGATCATGCCGATGACGGTCAAGTGGGAAGTCACCAATCGCTGCAACCTGAGATGCCAGCACTGCCTTGTGGATGCCGGCAAGGGCATGGCTCAAGAATTGAGCACTGCAGAGGCATTGGGATTGATTGACGCGTGCGTCAGTCTGGGCGTGCACAACCTGGGCGTCCTGGGCGGCGAGCCTCTCTTGCGCGATGACGTGTTCACGGTCATGGAGTACGCCATTTCTAAGCGGCTGGCCGTTACCCTGACCACCAACGCCATTGCGATAGATGAAGCCGTAGCGAGCAAAATTGCCGCGCTGGGCTTGCGAGATATCGCCGTCAGCGTGGATGGGATCGGTGAGGTGCACGATAGGTTCCGGGGGGTAAGAGGGGCTTTCGACAGGGCAGTTCAAGGAATCAACAACCTGGTCAGGCATCGTGTGCCTTTCGCCATCTTCACGGTGGTTTCCCGGCACAACCTGCATCAGCTCGGCGAGATCGTTGACCTGGCCGTGGCGCTGGGCGCCGCCAAATTTGCCGTCAACGACCTCCAACCTTCCGGGCGCGCCCAGGCCCTTCGTGACATGTGTTTATCGCAAGAGGAATACGACCGCCTGGGCCAGATCATGGATGAGAAACGGGCGGAATATCGAGACCGCCCGATCCGGCTGGTCTGGGCTGGCGTGGGCAAGAATCCAGCCACGCCTGACACCGAGCGCGGGCCTCTGTTGATGAGCAAGTGTGGCGCGGGACTGACGGAGTTGACCGTGGGCGCCGATGGCACGATCAGGGCCTGCCCATTCCTGCCGCCTACGACTGAGAATATCCGTCAGCGTAGCCTGGAGGAAATCTGGTTCGATTCGGACCAGCTCGAACTCTATCGAGACAGAACCCTGTTGAAGGGCCGGTGCGGCATCTGCAACCTCAAATATGCCTGTAGCGGATGCAGAGCCAGGGCCGAGGCTTTCCTCGGCGACCCGCTGGGGCCGGACGTCCGCTGCCGTTTGGACGATGCCTTCTCTCCTGACGAGATAAGCGTCTGGAAAGATGGGGGTTCTGCTCAGGCCAGTCCCTTATCTCACCACAAAGGACACGAAGGACACAAAGGATGGTGATAGTTTTCATATCTTCGTGTCCTTTGTGTCCTTCGTGGTTAGTATGAATCTGTGTCCTGGCGCCAATGGCGGAAATGAGTGAGCCGCTACAAGATGGGAGGGAAAACATGAAGGCCAGGCTAGACACTGGCGAGATTGAACAGACCATTGCCTGGAACACGGCCCTCCAGATGATGGGCGCGATTTTGGCCGGGCCGCAGTTGAATTACCGCCTCACTGCGTTGTTTCTGTCTGGCGAGGATAGCAGGCAGTTTGTCAGCGATTTTACGCAGTTGGTCCAACAAGAGGCATTCCCTCCGTATTGGCAGAAATGCCTCCTGACGGTAAAGCCGCGCGCCGAGAAAAGCGCGGCGATACTGATCGTGGGTTTCAAGCAGACGAACCGACCTGACGGAGTGGATTGCGGCGTGTGCGGTTCTGCGCGCTGTGAGGACTTTTTCAATCAAGAGGCGGGCCGGGAAGCCTTGTGCCCATTGGGATTGATGACTTTTTGCGATGCCGTCTCGCGAGGATTGCAGATGGCCCATATGACCTATCTGGCGAGCCTGTCCAGTTTGACCATGTCTCTCGGCAAGGCGGCTTTGGCCCTGAAGTTGATTGACGCAGACTTTGCGCTCGGCATCCTGTTGGAGCTGGGGCAGATCGTGAAAACAGAGTAAGGGAGCTCTATGATGTCCAGAGGGAAGATCTACGCCCTGAGCATCGGGCACACGCGCAGCCAGGTCACACCAGAAGCGCAGGAGGTCTTGCGGAGCGTGGAGGTGGTCGCGGGGCATCCCGGGTTCATCGAGATTGCGCGGCCCTTCCTGAACGGGGCGGTGGAGGTCATAGATGACCGCGTGACCCTGCGCGCGGCCGACACCCCT
>Ga0129299_1003115_pt1 | contig 10889 bp, 13 predicted proteins | sample ConPoolayeCmetaG_FD_94477 | JGI IMG/M metagenome (GOLD analysis project Ga0129299, IMG submission 94477) | Hot spring microbial mat communities from California, USA to study Microbial Dark Matter (Phase II) - Cone Pool mat layer C metaG ... | reverse complement strand
GGTATACCGGCCTTCGGCCGAAATTATTCGTATCGATTGCCCTGTGCGGCCGCAGCGCCGCATCCAACTGCGGAATGTAGGTTTAATAACGAGACACCAAAGCCGTGCTCCGCCTAAAACCTCATCCCCGCATAGGCGAATATCGAGGCGTTGTCGTATTTGAAGGGTTTGTTGTAAACGATACGCTCGGCGAATTCATTGCTCGTATTTAATTCAATATCTATTTCTTTTTCACTTGATACCGGCTGGATAGTCATGAAGAAATAACGGATATCGAGTCCCGTGTACATTTTACTGTTGATACGAAATTCTCCGCCGATGCCGGGATTCACCTGGATGCCAAAACCGCTTGGACATACATATTCGTCGGTCGCAGTATTAATCCAGTCAGGATCAGGCGGCAAAGGGTCGTTGGCGATGCGGATTTTAGTGACTGCCAAGCCGGGACCGATGCCGAGCGTGACGAACGGCGAAAAGAAGCCGTCACCCAGCGGCGGCTGTACGACCACATTAATTGAAAGGGGGATGAAGAGCTGGAGTTTCTCGTTGTAGTGTTTGTCGTTTTCAGCGAAACTGCCGAGAATGAAGCTCGGAAGCAGGCTGGCTTCTGCCGATACGAAACTGACAATATGAAGACGTAATTTCAATCCCGCAAGCGGATTGACCTGGTACAGCGGCTTGAGGATGGAATCCTCCGCGAATTTCTCCCACGAATAATAACGGACGCCGAGCGCAAGCGAAAGTCCCCATCGCTTCTCCAATGTTTCTCCCGCTTCTTGGCCTGCCTCCGCCCCTTCGTCATTCGATGCCGCCCCGACAGCCTTGGCTATGGGAGATGCGCCGCCGGCTTCCCCGTGCACCGAGGCCTTCACGATATCGGTGCTGGTTCCTGTGAACGGCTGGGCGTTTGGGTGTTCCCGATCGCCCGGCTGTGCCAGTTTGAGCGTCCAGTCGACATGCAGCTTATCGATAACCTTCATATATTCAAGCGCTGTTGTAGTCTGGCCACGCGCGGTGAAATCTGATTTTGCCCCGCCCGCCCAGAACAACACCAGAAGCGTCACCTTGTCCCGTGCAAGCGACGAAAACGAAACGGTTCCGGTACCATTGGCCAGCGGCAGTTCGAAATCAGGAGCCTGCTGTCCCAGGAGCGGATACACCACGGTTTGCTCTGCGGCCGAAACGCCCCGCGCCGCCTCCCTGCGCTGAAGCTCGGCCGCATGTTCCCAGGAATACAGTCCGCCGGCGTTGTGCGGATCAAGTGCCTGCGCAAGCTCGCCGTCGCTCATCCCGGCGACATCATAGGGAACCGCTTCCACACCGCCGACATTTAAAAGAAGGTATTCGATGAGCTCGGCGATCCTGTTTTCCGAGGCGTTGCCGATGACCGGCAGCGATGCGGCGATTGCGCGAATGCGCATATGGCGGTCGAGAAGCACGAGGCTCATCGGGCCATATTTTTCGAGACGGAACATTTTTGCGATCCTGCTGTCGCAGGCAAACTGGCCGCCGCCGCGCACGTCCCACGCATCGCGCATTTCCGTCTGCGGCACCTGCCCGCCTTCGCCTCCCCGAAGCGCGCTGGGCGCGTCAAGCATGATCGGAAACTGCATCTGCAGCTTCGATTCCCCCCGCCCCCGTACTTCAATGGCGCCGTGGGCATTGTCCATGTTCTCCGACATTGCCACGCCGATTATCTGAAGCGGCGGGACGTCGTTTGAATAAATTCGCTGGTGAGGTTTGTGACGCTGCGGATACGCGACGCACGCCAGCACAACTATCGCTACAATCATCGATTGCGCTCTCATGTGATACTCCTTGCATGGGCATGAATGAATAACGGCCCGTTTTCCTGGTAAATATAGTGTTTTGTACCGCCTCGGCACACTATGAAATATACACGAAACCGATTTACGCACAGGCATCCTGCGGCCGGCCTGTCCCGTCAGCCCCGAACCGAATACCACGCTGTATCCGCCGGCGGAACTCATCCACCATGGACTGTTCGGCTTTCAGCGGCAAAGCTCCGGATGGTAAAAGCACAATAATAGTAAAAGTGATCGTTATGCGGGGCGATCCAGTATTTGTCGTTGGAGATGATGTGAAGGCTGTCGGCGCGGGGCGCGCGCGGATCGAGATGTATAGACAAGACGCCGAATCGCGGGGCCTTCCTCAAACCTCTCTGCTTTGCTGGTAGATTATATTTATATTTGACGTTATACGCTTCCCGCGTATATAAGTCGGATACACAGTCGAATCCATTTAACAGGGGGTACCGTATGCTAGGGGAAAAAATGGAAAAAGCGCTCAACGGACAGATTAACAAGGAGATATATTCGGCATACTTGTATATGGCCATGTCTGCGGCAAGTGACGGCAAGGGGCTGAAAGGTTTCGCGAACTGGTTCATGGTTCAATACCATGAAGAGATGCTGCATGCAATGAAAATATTCGAATACGTTCAGCGCCAGGGCGGGAAAGTCCGTCTTGCGGCGGTGCAGGAACCGCCGGCTGATTTCGGCGGGCCCCTCGACATGTTTGTCAAAACGCTTGAGCATGAAAAATTTATCACCAGCTCCATCAACAGCCTTGTGGATCTCGCGATAGCGGAGAAAGATCATGCGACGCAGATTTTTCTCCAGTGGTATGTGACTGAACAGATCGAAGAGGAGGAAAACGACAACGATATTATCGCGAAGCTGAACATGGTGGGGGAGAGCAAAGACGGTATTTTCATGATTGACAGGGAACTCGCCGCGCGCATGACAACGGTCCCGACCGATTTCAGCAAGGGAATCGAAGCGGCCATGAAAGCCGCGGGAAAGTAATGCACTGTACAATATTTACGGGAAAGAGGGTGGTATGAAAACCTGTGCGGGTATTCTGGCATGCATGAGCGCCGGTTTCCTGTCGGCAGTCGCCGGGGGAGAGGACGGGGCGACTGCCGCGACAAAGGATTGGCCGGCGATGAAGACGATTGCGGTTAAAAATTTTGTTTTTGAATACACGATAGACGGAAAGAATTTTACCGGAAAATTATCCTATCCGACCGAAGGATGGGTAGCGGTGGGATTCAAGCCGGTAAAGAAAATGAAAGGCGCAAATATCATCATCGGCAGCGCCGGCGGCGGTAATTTCACTGTTGCCGACCATTTCGGCGTCGGCGAAGTCGTGCACAAGCCCGATACGACGATCGGCGGCGCCGATAACATCATCAGCGGAACATGTGTCGAGAAAAACAAGGTCACGACCATGTCGTTCACCATCCCGCTCGACAGCGGTGATGACAAGGACGTCGTGATGGCGGCGGGCGAGAAAATCCGCATCATTTTTGCCGCAGGCACCACGGATGATTTCAGCTATAAGCACGTGAAAGTCGCCGGCGCGGATGTGGTGCTTTAAAACGCAAACATGATGAGGGGAACCGCCGTAAAGGCCGTGTAGCCCCAGGAGACAAACCGAACGGGATCGTCGCTGGTGTTCGTATCGGCGCTCACGGCGATGCTGAGCGCGAGAGCCGACGCGGTGACAATAAAACCGCCGATACGGTGAATCTTCGTGAGGTTCTCCCGCGCCTCATCTTTCATGACCATTGCCGTCACGCCCACGGCGGCATTTGCCGCCAGAACCCCTAGATTTGCGGCCGCCGCCGCGTTCGCCGCTGTTCCGCCGGCGCCGGCAAGCGTCTTGACCGAAGCATAAATTCCCGAGCCTTCGATAAGCGGGAGGCTTACTATATGCGCGGCGGTTTTCCAGGCGTTTACCGGTGCGGCACAAAGGGACAGGAGGACAATCGCGGCAGCCATCCTTTTCATGATTCAACCTTTCCGGTCCGGTTTCGGGCGTTTGCTCATACCGGCGCGGTTGCGCGGGGTAGTCATAGGGAAAATAATATCCGCGCCGTTTATCGGTACGGCCAGTCTTGGCAGTCAACGTTTTACAGAATTTATTTTTTGGACCATCAAACATTATGCTGCTGTCCGGTTGCACAAGGCTATACACATGCGCAGTGCAGCATTTCGCGGGTTCTATGAAATACAGGAGGAATACACCATGCCGATATATGAGTTTTACTGTCCGCCATGCAACACCATTTTCAGCTTTTTGTCGCGCACGGTGCAAACGGAAAAAATTCCTCTCTGCCCGTCATGCAAAAAGGCCACCCTTCAGAAGCGCGTGTCGCTCTTTGCCGCTGTTAGGGGCAAATCGGCATCCGAAGGCGATGGCGAGGGCGGCGAGGACAAGCTGCCGATTAATGAAGGCAAAATGATGGGTGCGATGGAGGCGCTGGCCGCAGAGGCGGAGAAGATGAACGAGGACGATCCGCGTCAGGCGGCGCGGCTGATGCGCAGACTTTCTGATATGACCGGCCTGCGCTATCAGGACAAAATAGAAGAGGCGTTGGGACGGATGGAGGCGGGGGAGGACCCGGAGGCGATTGAGCAGAGCATGGGTGACGCGCTTGAGGGCGAGGAGATGCCGTTCGTGCTCGACGGAGGCAAAGGGAAGAGCGTAAAGAAGACTGCGCCGCGCCGCGACGATACGCTCTACGAGATGTAGTATCCCGTTCACAACACCTTCTTCGATAGAGCCTAGCAATTGAATTGAGTACAAAAAGCCCCAGGGCGGTGGATCGTATGCCCCCCCACACACATCGAGAATGTATTCGCTTTTTAAAAAGACGTTTTTGTCTATAAATTACCGGAAAACAAGACGCACTCTGTACCGTATTTATTCAATATTCAACGGAAAAATCGCCTGATTTTGGATTGGCATGTTTATTGATATGTTAAAGGGCTGTTATAGTGATATGAAAAGAATCGTTCGGATAGAATGTGTGCAAATCAGTCAAAAAGAGGGAGGGTGATATGGGAGTTCTGGTAGGAAAGACGGCGCCTGATTTTACGGCAAAAGCGGTGCAAAAAGGGGAGATACGTGAAGGTTTTACCCTTTCACAGTTCAAGGGTCAGTATGTTGTGCTGTTTTTTTATCCGCTTGATTTTACGTTTGTATGCCCGACGGAGCTTCATGCGTTTAATGAAAAATATAACGATTTTCTGGAACGCTCAACACAGGTTATCGCGGTAAGCGTTGATTCTCAGTACAGCCATCTGGCGTGGCTGCAAACGCCGAAAAATACAGGCGGTATCGAGGGGGTGCGCTATCCGATAGTTTCCGACATCACAAAAAGCATTGCGCGTGCGTATGATGTGTTATGTGAAAACGAGGGAATCGCGTATCGCGGTCTTTTCCTTATTGATCGTACGCAGATTGTACGGCACCAGGTTGTGAACGATTTGCCGCTGGGACGCAGCGTGGATGAGGCACTGCGGATGGTTGATGCGCTGAAGCATTTCGAAAAATATGGAGAAGTCTGCCCGGCGAACTGGAACAGCGGAACGAAGGCTCTGAAACCAACGACTGATGGATTGAAAGAATTTTTCAGTTCAATAAGAAGCGCCGGCTAACACGCGCGGCGCACCTTCGCCATTCATATTTCGATTAACCATCCAGGGGCAGAGGTGGTGTAAGGTTATTAAAAACGGAAATGAATTCCGCCTTCAATAGACGGTTGCGCTTCGTAGCTTGTGCGCTCGATCAAGTAGCCTCCGTAAAAACCGAGCATGCAGTGGAATGCAAACCGCCATACATACCATTCGCATCCGGCGCCCAGTCCCACATTGATTTTGTTTTCGTAATTTTTTCCCGCCGTATGGACGTAGACGCTGTTTGAGGCGCCGCGGGCCTCGTCCCAGGTATAATCCCAGTAATAATAATTCCATTTTTCATACGCAGTCTGAAGGTTGCCGCCCGCGTAGAACAGAACCCGGGTGTAGCGAAGGTCAACAAGGGTCTTCAGGTATGTCAGACCGACGCAGAGCGTACCCTTGTTACTGTATCCGCTGTCTGCTTCGTATGAATACGTGCCGCTTCTGTTTTCCGGATAATGCGTTTCATGGTAGATCGGCAGCAGGTTGAGTTCAAATCCCCAGGCGTTGTCGAACCACTTGCGAAACGACATTCCGTATCCCGTGATAAATCCGGCTGACACGCCGATGTAATGTGAGTACCGCGTCCGTGTCTCTTTCGTATAGGTGTTCTCCGACGTATCCGCATCATCGTCTTTATCAATGCTGCGCTCTGAGCTCGTTTCGTCCCCGGCGGTTTCATGTGCCTTTTCCATGGTTGCAGGCGTTTGAGCATCCAGATGCTCCGCCGTAGTACCCGTCGCCGGGGCCGTCAATGCGCGTGGCGCCGCAACCGGCCGCACTGCAACCGCCGTGTCTTCGGAAATGTCGGTCGTTGCCTGAGCTGTTGCGCCCGCAATACATATCGCCGCACATGCATACCGAATGTATTTCATAGTGAATCCTTTCGATGGTTGAGTATGCCTGTCATAAAAAATAAATTAGTGCGCGGCACGTGTCCGGCGGCCGGTCTGCATTCGAAGCGGATGCGCAGTGAGTGTAGCGGAGAAAACCGGATGGCGCCGGCGCGCATACGACGATATATTTTGAGTCGATAGACAAATATTTTTTATTGAACAGCGCCGCGCGGGCTTTCCTCGTGCGGCGGGCGTCATTTTCATGACGCAATTCCCCCGATTTCAAAATCAGCGCGCATTCTCATATACCCGCTGCATGTTCATCCCGACCACGTCCCACGAATAATACGTCATAATGTGATGACGCGCACACCGTCCCATTGACCTGCGCTTTTCAGCGTCGCCCGCAAGGTCTTTGATAACTTCCGCAAGGTCATCGATAAACTGTTCAAGCCGCCGGGGCGCGATGGCGTACCCGAAGTCCGGTTTCAGTATTTCGGCCGGTCCGCCGGAAGCCATGCCGATAACCGGCACACCGCTCGCCATGGCTTCGAGATACACAAGCCCGAACGGTTCCCACAGTGACGGAAGGCAGAACATATCGCACCTGCGGTAGTGTTCTGCAAGGTTCTGGCGCGGCACGTGACCTAAAAATTCGACCTGCTCTCCCATGCCCAGCGTTACCGTCAGATTGCGGCAGTACTGTTCGAACGCTTCATCGTCCGGATTGCCGGCGCCGCTGCCGGCGACACGTACCCGCAGGGGCATGCCTTTTGCTTTTGCGCAGGCGCGCAGCAGCAAATCAAGTCCTTTCCATTCGGTGATGCGGCCTGCATACAGGATAACCGGTTCCTTGTTGCATGTGGGCTGTAGGGCGGGACGAAATGTGTCGACGTCAATGCCGAAGCAGGGGACATGCACGCATTTGGCGTGATGGCGCGGCGCAATAACCGTAAGACAATTCATGGTTCCGATAATTATCCGCCGGGCTTTTTGAAAGGCAAAATCAGCGGCATGCCGGGCGACTACGCCATGAATAATCTGATTGTTAACCCAATCGGCTATTCGTCCTAAGCCGCGGCGGCGGGGCGCCGCGCCTGCGCATATCGATGCGTATCGTTGGGACAAATCGTCAAGAAACCGCTGCGGCGGATAGGCGTGGCCGCCGTTGAGTGGCCCGAGAACAAACGGCACCGATCCGATATATGCCAGGGGCCGTATCATGCGGTACTGCGTCGGCTCAACCGTATGGATGATATCAACGGGATATTTTTTAAGAATCCTTTTTGCGTAGAAATAGCACTGTGAGAGATAATCCGTCTGCCTGCCGAACCGGCGCATGATACCGGGCGAGACAAGCGACAACACCAGATTATCCCCTTCACGGCCGCACAGAGGATTTCCGCCTTCAAGGAAAAGTTCACGATGGCTGATCACATACACCGTATTGCGCTTGAGCGCCTGTACGGTAAAGCCGAACCCCGCTTCCGCATTCGACCCCTGATGGGGATTGCAGGTCATGCTGTCGATGAGAATATGCACGAATACCCCGGCCGTTCGTCCTCAGTTACCGTTGAGCAAAAATTAATTTTTGTCAATTAATAGAATCCGTTTGCTTCGTTTTGGGATACCCTTTGCATGGATGTACAGATTCGGCGTGATCGGTTCCGAAGCTTTTGCTCCAAGAAGCATCGCCATGGCTATTGCCGTACCAAACATCAGGGACCAGGATTTCATTTCAGTCCCGCATTGTGGGCACGACAGAGGCTTCGTACCGCCGCCAGTTGGTGTTCTGCCTGAGAATATCCGCTATGCGGATTTTGCCCTTCCACAAAGTTGCCAGATCATAAATATACAGTCTGTTTAGGCAATGCAGCCTTCTCTTCCCTTTACGCGAAGCGTCGGGACGAAGTGCCTCAACCGGCTGAGCCGGAAACACCCCTCAACATCATGTATGTCGCTCGCTCGGTTGCCTTTGTATCTGCGTTCATCTGTGTCATCTGCGGATACTTTTGTATTCATCCGCAGATGTGCGCAGATGTAGAACATACCCACGGAACACACGGAAGACACCGAAAAACAGCGCCATGAAATGATTCCGTGGTGTATGATTTTCAGAGACATATCGACGCAAAAAACGTATATCTTTCACCGGTAGAGACTAAGCCGGCTCCGCCGGAGAAGCCAGAGGTCAGTTTACAAGAAAAAGTCACGGGTGTCTCCAGAGCGAAAACGACGCTTTTTCGTAGAAGATACCCAGGAAGACGCTAAAATCAATTCCTTCAGCGGTACAGGTTTCGAAAACCTGTACCTTCAGAGGAAAAAATGAGGGGATTCCTCAGATTGCGGGGTGAAAAAGCTGTTCGAATATTTGACGGAGAAAATAATCAAGGCATTCTACAAGGTGTACAATACGCTGGGCTATGGTTTTCTGGAAAAAGTCTATGCCAATGCGCTTACGATTGAATTGCAGAACATGGGGCATATCGTCGAGCAAGAGAAACCCATTTCAGTGTATGACGAACAGCATGAGGTAGGTGTCTATCGCAGCGATGTGATAGTTGGTTCCACGGTGATTGCTGAAATCAAGGCGGCTGAGGCCTTGATTGAGGCGCATAACAATCAGACAATCAAGGATTTGAAAGCAACAAGGATGCACATAGGATTGGTGTTGAACTTCGGGCCTTCGCCGGAGGTAGAAAGGGTTGTTCTGTCTATGAATTGATCCTTATTAATCCTTTTATGATGCGTGAAGATCCGGCTCATCCGCGTTCAACTCTTTTTTGGTTCTGGCTACGCCAGACTGGGGTATGTTCCATAAAATTGAAAAACCACATAACTCAAATTTTGTCGTATGAAACCTATTGACATGGCCATAGAAATGAGATATAATATACCATAGAGGTGGCTATGAAGATGGTCAATATAGCGCAATTTAAAAACAAATTTAGTCATTATATGCATTGGGTTGAAAGCGGCGATGAAATAGCGGTATGCCGTCGAAATATTGCTGTCGCTCGTATTTCGCCCGTTGCCGGCTCCCATCATAAAAACCGGACAAAGCTTGGATGCGGGGTGGGGACGGCAATTATCAAAGGAGATCTCACCGGCCCGTTAATACCGGAATCTTCGTGGGGGATGCTTGAAGCGGACAAGGGCGGAGTATGAATGTATTGCTTGATACGTGCGCCATAATCTGGGCTGTCTGCTTTCCGGAACGCATTCCGGCGGCATCCTGCCGTGTTCTGAAAGATGAGGCAACTATGGTGCATGTATCGCCCATAAGCGCCGCGGAAATTGCGTGCGCCTGCGAACGCGGGAAGCTTCAACTTGACCGTCACTGGAAACGATGGTTCCGGCATTTTACGGAACTGAACGGCTGGATACTTTTACCCATCCGGCTTGCTGAAATAGAAGAAGCATGGTCACTGCCGGGAACGTTTCATCAGGATCCGGCCGACCGTATTATTGTCGCTTCAGCGCGCTGTCATAAACTTGCCGTTATAACTGGCGACAAGCTGATTCTGGATTATCCTCATGTAGATATTTTGTGGGAATAGCGAATGGAATGCCGGCAAAGGGATCCATTCCGGTGGCCTGGTGAAGTCCTGAAACCTATAGTGAATCACACGTGACCGTCTTTTTTACCAATAATCCGCACCGATTAATCCATCGGACTTGCCCGGTGCGCTCGGCCCTTTTGCCGCACGCTCAAGCGCGGCTATTGCTGTTGATAAAATCATCCGCTACGGCTTTGTTTTTCTGGTGCAGGTTATCCTGATGAACCTGCTTGCTGCGGCGGATTTCGGCGTGGTGCGCTACGTGACTGTCATTATCGGGCTTCTGGGTCTTCTCAACGAGGCCGGCCTGAGCACGGCGATTGTGCAGAGGAAAAAGCTTGAGGGAAGGCAGCTCGGATCGGTTTTCACACTTAGCCTTGCATTCAGCGTGCTTTTATACGCGGCGGTGTGGCTGGTATCATTGCCGCTTGCCAGTTTTTTCGGCGAGCCGCGGCTTGCGCCGATGATAACCGCGGCCGGCCTGGCGCTTCCCCTTGGCGCAGTCACGGTGATACACCGTGCGCTTCTTCAGCGCCGAATGCACTTCATCCGCCTGTCTGTTGTTGAGGCGGTAGGCGCGGTTGCAGCAGCGGCTGTTTCGATTGTCCTGGCATTCATGCGGTTTTGCCCATGGTCGCTGGCGGGGCGGGGCAGTCGTTTTTCACGGCGGTTCAAGCCTTTGCTATGTCATCATTGAACCTTCGGTTTTGCCGTCGGCGGCAGTGATCATTTCCCGGTGGATTGCATCCATAAGTCCCCGGCGATATCTGCTCGCGCTTGTGCCGGCGATAGCATGCGCAACGACCGCTGCCGCGGCGGCGTTGTCATGCACCATACTCATTCCCGCCTGCTCGACATCGGGCCATGCGCTACGGATCGTTATCGGCGCAGCCATCGCTGGAATTGTATATGTGTCGCTGTTATATATTGTTTTCAGAAAACAATGGGATAACTTCATGATGTGCTCTGCGTACAAGGTTAGCTGCAATCCCTTCGGGATATGC
>Ga0129299_1003113_pt1 | contig 10896 bp, 13 predicted proteins | sample ConPoolayeCmetaG_FD_94477 | JGI IMG/M metagenome (GOLD analysis project Ga0129299, IMG submission 94477) | Hot spring microbial mat communities from California, USA to study Microbial Dark Matter (Phase II) - Cone Pool mat layer C metaG ... | reverse complement strand
CTCTCGTCATCCGTGAACGACGCGGCGAGGCGCGTCTTCCAGGCGTGGATCGACGCCGCCCCACCCGGGCGCCGCATCCGGTCCCTGCTCTCGGACAAGATCAAGCGGTGCGTCCGCGCCCGCATGGCCGAGGGCTGGTCGGTCGGCGACCTGGAGGCGGCCGCCCGGGGGATCTGGGCCAGCGAGTTCCACACCGAGAACGGGTTCACGTCGGTCTGGTACGCGGTCCGCAGCTCGGAGGCCGTGGAGCGGTTCCTCGACCGCGCGGCCCGGGCCGAGGCGGCCGCCGCCAGGTCCGGGCTTGTGCAGGAGGCCATCGAGGCGTTCGGCGACTGGGACCCGGCCACCGGGGCTCCGCCGCCGCCGGATCTGCCCGAGCGCCTGCGTGAGATCATCGGCGGCGGGCGGTAAGGGGGTGGTCGAACCAGTGAGAGGCGATTCAAGGCCCACGAAGAAGGCGGCCAAGGGTTTCCTACCAGGAGGCCATCCGACGCCGTCAGATTGGCTCTCAGGGCCTCACAGGGGCATTCCCGATGGATTCGGACCGGGCGGTTCGGCATGACACTCGCCGAATGGATGCGTCTCGTTGCACAGATGCAACGGAAGTGGCCATCGGCCAAGCTCGACGAGGAGTTTGCCGCGGCGTGGTACGAGGACGTCGCCCACATCGAACTGGATGAGGCGCGCAGCGCGCTGCGCGTCCATTCGTGGTCCGACCGCGGTCATTGGCCTCCGAACGGTGGTCGCATCGCCCGCATAGTGGCCGAGATGGACCCGACCTTTGACGCGGCGTGGGATCGCGTGATGCGCCTTGTCTCCTCGCACGGACCGCAGAGGCCGCCTTTGTCGCCATGCGAGGAGCTGATCGTGTCGGAGCTAGGGGGGTGGCGCTCGCTGCGGATGGGGTCGGCCGCCCAGCACTCGCAGGCCCGGGAGCGCGCCCGCGAGCGCTGGATCGCGACCCTCGCATCGACCTCCGGGGCCGAGCGCCATTCGCTGAGCGATGGGTCTCGGCGGGGGCTACTCGGGGATGGTGTCGGTGGGCATGTCCGGCAGCTCGTCGATGGCGTCGTCATCGAGCATGGCCAGCCCGACGTCTGACATCCTTGTCGCCTGCCAGCTTCGCCACACGCCGAGCGCCGCGGTCAACCCGGCGGCGATACCGGCGATGCTTACGTTGGCGCTCCCGTCCTGGAACAACTCGGCCAGGAACGCGCCGAGCATTGACAGGATGAGCATCAGGGAGAGGTATGTCGACGGTCCCCAGGGAACCCGGTTCGGCATGACGCTGCACTCCTTCATGTCGTTGACGTCTCTGTGGTCGGGCCACTCGGCAGGTCGCCGAGATCATCCACCGCGACCGAGAATGGCCTCATGCGCCGCCCGGTCCTGCGCTGGCGGGCTGCCATCGCCAGATCACGGGCCCGGCGCGAGTCCCATGGTCCGAAGATGCCGTCACCGCGCACAAGATCGAACCCGTACCCACCAGCCTGCCTCCACTTGCGAACCCTGTGCCGTGGGTGGCGGGCGACGGCCGCGGCCATCCTCCGGTCGCGCCATGCGCGCACCCGCCACGGGCCGAAGCGGATCGGCCTTAGCGATGTGTCCTCGAAGAAGAAGTGCCGACGCTGATCGTGGTCGGATGGCCTGAGGATGTCCGGCGGCACGACAATCACCCAGTCGTCGCGTCGCCTCACCGTGCGCCTGATGCCGTGATCCACGTTGCATCCAATGGCGTCAATCAGGCCGTTGCCCCGGTCGCGGACCGCGACCTCGACGTGAACCCCACAGCGGACCAAGAGTGCTCCGGTGGGGACCCGACCAGACCGAAGGATGAGCGACTTGTTCTTCGCCCTCAGGCAGATCTCACCCGTGTACGGGTGGATCACCCCGGAGTCGTCGACGCCGGCCAGCCGGTATGCGTAGCCGACCCCCATCGCGCACCATGGTGATGGTGGGAGCCCGTACATCCTGTGCGCGGAGTCGATGAAGCCGCCGCGCGGCCCACGGTTGGAGCCGAGCGGGACCTCCTCGGTGCCAACAAAGCGCGACAGGATGGAGACGACTCGGTGTCCCTTGGTCATGGCTTGTCAGGCGCCTTGGAGGGCGGCTTGCCGCCATCGTGGTCGTGCTTGGGCTCGGCCTTGGGCTCGGCCTTGGGCTCGGCCTTGGGCTCCATCGCCGCCGCCTTGTCGTCGTGCGGGACGAGCCATCCGGCGTCGAGGAAGGCCTTCGAGTCCTTTGGATCAGCATCGATCACGTCATCGACCCGGACGTCACCGAATGAGATCGTCGCCCTGTAGAGCATTTCTCCTCCTCGTGCTCCACGCCAACTGAACATCACCCGAACGATGGCGTGAGACCGATTCGGGTTGATTGTGAAGTCTGCCACGCGCGTTGGCGCGGCATGAGTTCATCGATGTTCTTTGAACTGGTGCCAGCGCGGCGTCACTCCAATGCAGCCGCCGTCACCCCGCACGTCCAACTCGACGATGTAGTAGCCAACAGATGGCGTGAGACCGATTCTGGTCAACAGCGACGTCTGCCATTCGAAGCAACCCGGGAACAGGACGCTGACACCGCGGTATGGGATGTGCCCGGACACGTGCCAGTGTCCGGCGATGAGCATGACCGGCTTGCGGTTATGTGCATACCCCTCGACAAGCTTCTGCGCCCGGTATGAATACGCATATGACATCGAGCCGCGGCCATGAAGCAGGTGGATTAGCGTCGAGGCGCCGTCGCTTGGGCTTGGGCCGTAGTCGATCCAGGCCGAGTACGACCCGAGGAAGTCGATGTCATCGCGTTGCGAGGCGACGGCGGCCACCGGGTCTGCTCCGATGCGCCCGAAATCGCCCTCCACGTCGTGATTGCCGCTGATCACGCGGGTCTTGATCCCGCGCCGAGCCGGATACACCGACACGGCATGCGACACCTGGTCGTGGAAGGTGTGGTGGGTGATGTCTGAGTCCTGCGTCTTGTAGATGCCGCGCCCGGCCACCAGATCTCCGGCGTGCAGCACCTCGGTCACGCCCTCGGCCGCGAATCTGTCATATGCGGCCTCCAGCTGTTCGGCGGCGTGCTCGCGTGAGCACAGGTGGGTGTCGGACACCACCCCGAATCTGATCACTCCGTCTTGTGCGCTCCCGGTGTGCGTCTCCTGTGAGTCTGGGGCGACACGCTGGATCATGAGCTTGCCCGGCTCGACAGGGCAGTCTCTGATCCGCCATCCGCCGTCTGAGAGGCGCTGGATCGAGTCCCTGATCTCCTTTGGAGGCACCCCGGCGGCATCGGCCAGCTCCTCAACCGAACGCGACGCAGACCGCAGCTTCGCAACCACGATCTCATCAATGCCGTCGTCGTCCAGCTGTTCATGGCGGCGTGTGATGCCCAGCTTGGCCATCCAGGCTCTGATGGTCGGATATGACGGCGTGCCGCCGTAGTGACGCGAGATCGCCATCGCCGAGCCGTGGCGCTCGAGCTCGTCACTCAGTCGCTTCGGATCTGTCCACCACGGGTTCTCGCCGGACTCGGCCCGCTTGAGCCTCCACCGCTCAATGGCGGACGTGATGCTCTGATACGGGATTCCAAGTTCTCGGGATATGTCGGATTTCTTCTGCCCGTCGGCAAGCCTGCGCTCGATCTCCTCGCGGTGATCATCGAGGTTGATCGATCCGAGCTTTCGGGCCACCCGATCACCTCAGGCCAATTCCGTTCAGGACAATGGCGAGGATGATTCCGGCGACAACCGTTGCGGTGATCGCGGAGATCAATGGGACACGCCACGCCATCGCCTGCCTGCGACCCTCGTCTCGGGCCCGCTCAAGCTCAAGATCCTTCACGCGCCCGTTCACCATGTCGACCTTTGACTCGACACGCACAAGCAGACCCTCAAGCGCATCGATCTTGCCCTCGATGCGGTGCTGGATTCTGGCCAGGTCGCTGACGTCTGGGCCGAGCATCATGCATCACGCCAACCCGATCAGCCTTCTGGCTGTCGCTTCCGGAATGCCGGCGTCCAGCAGCGCCCTCAGGTCGTCCTCTGCCTGGCGCTTCGCGTCATTGGCGCGCTCCTCGTTGATCCTGCGCACCTCCTCGAGCGCCGCCATGCGCTCCTCATCGGCGCGCTCGTCAAGCTCGCGTCGCAGCTTCGCGACATCCAGATCGTCGGGCGCATAGGACGCCCCGAAGCGGGCCATGATCTGCTCGACGGCCTGCTTTGAGGCATTGACGACCGGGACCGGTCGCCCCTCGTGGAGGAGGAATCCGTTGATGGTGTCTACAGCATCCATGAGAACACCGTGATGTGCATTTGCCCTGGGGCACCGCTGCCGCCACCACCGGCACCACCGGTACAGGTGGCGCTCTGAAGGAACTTCGTGCCGATGAAGTCGGCAAACTGCCCAGGGTTTAGGGTGATTCCATACACTAGCGATGCGAAGGAGTTCTCCACCGACATCGCCTGGAATGTGCCGGAGATCGCGGTGCCGTTCTCGAACCGGATGTCGTTCGTCCGGATGACGGTGAACGGACCGCCGTTGATACTGATCTCGAGGTTCATTCGGAACTCAGCCTCAACACGACGAGTTCCATTGAATGTGAACCGTGCGCTTCCACCGGCAAGGTGTGCGACAACCGCCATGCGCCGACACGGATTGGTGTTGGCGACGCCGAGCACTGGGCTCAGCTGGAGAACGAGCGGCGCTGGGCACCACGGGGAGAAGCTGAAGTCGGCGACGCTTGCGCTGGCCGCCGAGCCCTCATCGGTGTTCTCGCGGTGAGCGAACGGGGCCCAAAGGCCATTCGGGCGATCCTGGATGGCGTTACAGCCATCAGGCGACACCCCCGCCCAAAGCCCGTTCCCGCGGCACTCAAGCACGTTCCCACCGTCTGGCGAGATGTTCGGCTGCGCGAACACACGACCGCCACCGTCGATGTCATGGCGGATGCACTCTGAGTCCCCGAACCGGACCGCGAGCCCGCCGTTCCCCGCCTCACAGACAAGCGGGTTCACCTCGCCGGTCACCAAGTCGTTGCCAGCGAGGTTGACGTTGGCGTTCAGCGTCGGCGGGTTTCCTGGTGCGGTGAGCGTGACTGAGCATGTGTCAGCAAGACAAGGGCCGGCCACGTGTCATTCCTTGTGTCCGGTGATCAACTTCGCAGCCTCCTCGTTGAGGCCTAGTTCAAGCAGCTTGTCGAATGCGTGCTTGCGCGCAGACAGAATCTCAGACTTGCGTTCCTCTTCGTATTTGAACGCCTCGTTTCTCAATTCTGAGATTCTCTTCTCGTGGCTCTCGACGGCTTCTGAGTATTCATGCTCATTAACAAGGCGCACACCATCTCTGATTGGCAGCGCCTCGTAGTCTTTGGTCCACTCAATTCCACCATCTGGCATGTTGAATAATGGATTTGAGATCGACGCGAGGACGGCCGACTGGCCGTCGACGACGCAGGCCATCTGGTGATCTTGACGGCAGATGATGAACTCTGCCCTCTCCATGAGTGGGGTGCCGTCGTCGGTGACTGCATATCTGATCTTTGTGATCATGGAACCTGGCTCACTCCGATCACTCCCATGTTTGCCACATGCGAGTAAACAACGACTACGCCAGAAGTGACCCCAAGCGTTGCCTGTGCAGAGAACAATGTCGCAGCAAGTGGGGGGATTAGAAAGTCAAACGTTAACAACACATTCACTTGCTGCGACTGTGAGTGCGCCGGAAGAGAAATGTGTCTGTCGACAACCTGCTCAACACCAGCAAACGGCGAGAGCATCGAGATCTGAAATGCACACTCAGTGTCGTCAAAGTACTGAGTGTTCCAGATTGACCTGGCCTCACCCTTGACCGCCATAGCGATACAAGGGTTTGTGTTTATGAGGATGAACTGCGCTATGGAGAACCCATAGAATCCAGGGCCGAACACACCACCACCGCCGCCAGCACTAGCGCTGGCTAGCCTTACTGTGGGTGGCGGGGCGACAGAGACACCGGCCGCGTCGACGAAGATGCCGTTGCAGCCAACCCCGAAGCCGGGGTGAGACGGCCTGATGCGGATATCTGCGGTGAGCGGGCTGCCAGCTGTTCCTGCACCGTTTAGATCAATGGAGTTCGTGTCTTGGTGACTCAGAAAGGCGCCAAGACCGCTTGGGCCACATTGGGCCAGGTTCGCCGCCGACGGGTCAATGATCAGGTCGGCCTGAAGCGGTGTCGCCGGCGAGCCGTTCCCGGATAGGTCGACGCAAGACGTGTCCTGAGTGCTCACCGGGGCCGGTGCGGCGGCTGGCGCGTACAGGCCGAGCGCCGTGCACTGAAGAGCGTTCGTCGGGTCCGGGGAGATGACCGGATCGGCCTGCAGCGGGCTCGCCGACGAGCCGTCGCCGGTCAGGTTGATGCAGGACGTGTCCTGCGTGTCGATGGTCGGCTCCGGGACGAACATCCCCTGCGGGGTGCAGGAGACCTGATTCCCGGCGGCCGGGGAGATGATCGGGTCGGCCTGCAGCGGGTTGCCGGGAATGCCGTCGCCGGAGAGGGAGATGCAGCTTGTGCTCGTCCTCTGAACCGGAGACCTTGGGACGTACAGCCCCTGCGGGGTGCAGGAGACCTGGTTGTCTGCGGCCGGAGAGATGATCGGGGCCGGCACATATGGGGTGCCGGGCTGCCCGTTGCCGGTCACCTGGATGCAGTCAGACCCGGCGACCGCGCAGTTACACCCACCACCGCATCCTCCACAACGAGGCACAGAAGTCTCCTACGGCACCGCGATCACGGTCTGGGTGAACGGGGCTACAAGCGAGTCGGCCACGAGGTTTGGTCCAACCTGCCTGATGACGTAGTTGCCAATCCTCAACTCTCCGACCCCGATCTGACCTCGCAGGACAACGCCCTTCTCAAGGGTTGTGATCCTCACGTCGAACGAGTCGACAATACGGGCAAGATCCGGCTGCTCGCGACGCCAACTCACGGGAAGTATCCTATACGAAGGTCCCGATCGGCTGAAACGTCAACGTGATGCTCTCCTCATTCGATACTTCGACGTCGACCCCGGAGAGCCGGAATGTACCGGCGACCGGGATGCACGGGCTCGACAGCTGAACAATCACCCTTGCCCCGGGGATCAGGTCGTCGATGTCGAGCGGTGCGTCCGGCACCACCCGCCCGGACCGTATGAAGGCGATTGGCACCGCGTCGCGGTCGAGCCTTGTCTGAGCGGCTTGGGCGACCGACCCGAAGTCGATGATCTCGGCCTCTGAGTCGACCCGCTCCAGCAGGCCGAAGTCGTTGATGACCGCGGGCGGTGAGTTCTGGGTCGCGAAGACGTTCTCTCCGTATGCACCGCCGCCGGAGCCGGTCACCGTGACGGAGTTCGTCTGCACCGAGCCGTCGATCTCGATCTGCGGCACCTCGACGAAGTGCTCATCAACAAGCAGTCCGATCGGTGGCGTCTGGATCTCCTGCCCGGCGACGGTCAGATCTCGCAGCACGCATGTCCAATCAACCCCGGTCCGGGCCAACTCCCCGATCTCGTCCTCACAGATGCGGAACGACGTGGCCAGCACCTCGCGGTCGCCGAGGATTCCGCTCGGGGTCGAGATCACGTTGATGTTCGGTGACGGATCGGGGGCGAGGGCATCGGCGACGAACGTCGTGAAGATGGTCACCAAGTCAACACCGAACAGGAAGTGGTCCTGGTGGATCAGCCGTTTGCCGAGCCACGCCGACAGATCGCGCGCCTCAATCGAGATGTCCGAGTCCTCGACCGCAAGTGAGACGATCGGCCCGATCCACACCGCTTGGCCGCCGCGGAAGATGGCCAGCTCATTCCTCCACGGTCTTACGTTCAGAAGGTCCTCGCACTCCTCGCAGCAGTCGCGGCCGGACCCACCGGCGATGACACGTGCTGATGAGGTCTCATCGAGCAGGCGCGACCAAGAGATCTGCGTCCACGGCACCTCCATGACCGCCGTCCCGCCGCCGCGGGTCATCACTATGACGCGGTAGTCGGTGCACCCGATGGGCGGGCAGCTCATGTGATCACCCGCTGTCGGAGCGAGATCTCAATGGTGGCGTCCTCGGAGATGCACCAGGTGTCGAACTCAACACATACGCATGCTCGGCGGCAGGCGACGAACTCGGGCCAGTCGAAGATGCGCCCCTGGGTGATGTCCACATATCGGAGGGCGTCGCAGGTGAGTCCGTTCGGCGTCGTGGCTGTCGCCTTGTGGATTGATCCGTCGATGACCAGGCGCGTCGACGCGGGGATATTGCTCATGGAGAACTCAAAGCACGGCTCTTGGGTCCCGGCCGCAGGCGGGCACGATTGCCCGATGGCGAGATCGAATCCGCGCACGGTGAAGCCGGTGATCGGATAGGAACCGGTCCAGATCTCGATGATCGGGGCGATGATCCCGAAGTTGCCGATCTCCGGCTCCGGCACCACATCACAACAGAACCTCGGTCCCGGGCCGCAGACCCAATCCGGCATCGGGATGCACGGGCCGCCGGGCGGATTGATGAACTGCTCATCAAGGCACGCGCGCGGGCAGTCGTACAGCCACGGGTTCTGCGCCGTGAGGGTGAACTCAACCTCGGCGAAGTCGCAGCAGCGCGGCTTCTCATCGGCTGAGTCCTGCTGGTATGCGGGGCCCTGGCTCAGTCCGACGCCAAGCGAGTACCACAGGCCGATATCAGACTCAGGCGGGAGGATCGACGGCGGGCAGCAGGTGCGGATCTCAAGGTCATAGGTCTCGCAGTTGTCGCACAGGTCGTTCGAGAGCGTGTGGGCGAGCCACCTCATCCCGTAGTCGAGCCCGCAGCAGCTGGTGGCGATGAGGATTCCCCTCACGCGCCACTCACGCGGCTTGAGGCGCTGGGAGCCGAGGAACCCGCCGCCGAGGCCGCCCTGCCTCTCGGTGACCGACCGCTCGGCGGTAGAGCCGAGGCCATCGATCTGGGTCGGGAGAAAGCCGAGGAACTCGGCCGATGCGGGGACGCTTGAGTCATACCAAGGCGCGGGGTCGCCGGATGCGGAGGTGAGCCCGTCTGGGCGCTCGAACACCAGTACGTTCCCCGCGCCGTCGGTCGAGAGCACCGGGCACAGGGACGAGGTGGCGCATGTGCTCCACCTGGGCGAGATGCCCTGGATGCCGTTCGGGTTGGAGATCGGGTCGAACTTGTTGTTTAGGTAGGCGAAGGTTCTCGCCTCGTTGGCGATCTCGGTCCCGCCATATGCCAGGTATCTGAGCATCACCGCCTCCGCCTGCTTCTACGCACCGCGCGACGGACGATGCCCTCGGCGGCCCGCGCGGCCACGGTCTCCGGGTCCTCGCCCGGACGGGCGATGACGATCTGGCGCAGGAGCACCGGATCCGGCTGGGAAAGGATGGCGGTGAGGATCTTCTGCAGCTCGGCGATCTGCCGTTCGCCCTGCCGACGCTGCTCGCGCTCATCCCTGCTCCGCAGATCCTGGATGCGTGTTCTCAGGGCGTCGATGCGCGACTGGATGGCCGAGCGGATGGCGTCCCGAACGGTGACCGCCTCCTGCAGTGCGGCGGCGCGCGGAGAGACGATCTCGGGCCGGACTCCACCAGCGAGCACACGAGGCAGGCCCGGTCCGGTCACGATCTGACGCATCTGGGCCATGAGCGCGGAGGAAAGGTCGTCGATGCCGCGGCGACTGGCGCCGATGAGCACGTCGCCGATGCGGCCGCGCACGAGTGAGGCGCCGAGCGCCTGATTGAACGCGGCGGCCGCGTCCTGTCCGGCGAGGTTCATGATCGGGATGAGGCTACTCGTGACCCGAGAGAACCTGACAATGAACTCGCGCTGCGAGATGAGCCCACGGTTCAGGGAGTCGACCAAGGCGCCGAGGGTGGTGGTGATCGCCTCGCGCTGCCCGGCAAGCCTCTCCTCCTCGGCCGACCTGATCTCCGCGATGGCCTCACCGATGGCGTTGATCTGCTCCTCGCGGCGCCGCAGGGCGTCGATCTCGCGCTGCCTGCGAATCTCGTCAAGGGCGATCTCCTCATCCAGCGCCGGACGCTCGATCTGCGACCGCAGGCGGGCAAGCTTGGCCGCCTCCGCCTGGCGCTGGAGATCTGTCATGGCCAGCTTCTCCGCCTCGGTGCGACGGGCGATCCGCGACTCCCAGAACGCCAGTTCGGCCCGGGCGGCGCGGTTTCCACGGATGTGCGCCTCGGCGATGGCGATGAGCGCATCCTGCTCCTGGCGGGCAAGCGAGGCCGACTGTTCGGCCAGCTCGATGTCTGTCATGCGGCGCCGGATCGATGCGATCTCGGCTTCGCGCTGCGCCTCGGTCATGGCCAGCTCCGGGCGCGTCCTCGCGGCGCGTGCTATCGCCATGCGGACGCTTCCGGACACCGCCCGATCAATCAGGTCGCCAATCGACGACCCGATCTGCTCGGCGATGCTGGCCAGGTTCGAGCGTGCCGACACCGCCGCGTCGCGGAGGGTTCGTGAGAAGGTCGTCGAGATGCGCCCCCGGAAGCCGAGCATCCTGACCTCGACCTCGCGCCCGAACACACCTACGACCTGCGCGGCGGCGGCCGACGATGCGCGGGCGACGGCGGCCTGATCGAATGTGCGGCGCAGGACATTCTCGTCGGCGATGACCCGCCCAAGCGGACCAGAGATGACTCTGGCTCCGCGCTGGGCGGCGCGTCGTCCACGGGACGATGCCCGGTCCACCATGCGCTCGGCCGAGCGTGCGACACCCTCGGATGCCGCATCGACACCCGCCGCGACGCCGCGCCCAAGGTCGCGCCCAATCCTCATGGTGACCCTGGATGGGGACCGGATCTGGGCCTTGGCCGCCATGGCCCTGGCGACGGCGGCCACGATGCGCGATGCAGCGGCCTCCGCGGCCCCGGCGGAGGCG
>Ga0129299_1003108_pt1 | contig 10907 bp, 7 predicted proteins | sample ConPoolayeCmetaG_FD_94477 | JGI IMG/M metagenome (GOLD analysis project Ga0129299, IMG submission 94477) | Hot spring microbial mat communities from California, USA to study Microbial Dark Matter (Phase II) - Cone Pool mat layer C metaG ... | reverse complement strand
GGGGCGTCGTGTGCAGCCTCTCGGCCAGGGAGCGGTTGGCGCGGATGATACGGTGCCTGTCGTCATGGATCGAGACCGCTTCGGCGATGGTGTCAAAGATGGCTTCCCATTCGCGCTTGGCGCGGGCAATCCTGGCCTGTAAGCGGGCGTTCTCCAGGACGACCGCGACCATCGCCGAGATGATCAAGAGCAGATTCAGTTCGGTTGGGGAAAAGGGCGGGTTGTCCGGCGGCTGGCTGAGGTATAGCAAGCCGAAGGCGCGTTGCGCGGTGCGCAGTGGGGCGAGCACGGCTGTATGCCGGTCCCTGTGCTCTGGCAGCAGCGGAATGGCGGTTTCGCCTCCTGTCCCGAGCACCAGCGGCCGATCTGCCGCCAGGACCTGGGCGATGCCCGGCGCCTCGGTTGGCACGCGCGGCACGGCCGCCGGCGCGACGTCCATTCCGGCTACCGCCGCAACATACAGTTCTCCGCTCTCGTCGTCCAGCAAGAACAGCGCCCCTCGATCGCAGCTCAACAGGGGCAAGATCGTCTCCAGCAGCCGTTGGGCCATATCCGGCCCCGCTCCCGGTCCTGACAGCACCCGGGCAATCTCCAGGATTGGCCGTTGGACTCGCCGCCACAGCCATTCTTGTTCCTGTTGCCGCCGGGTCAGCGTCCGGTCGACCGCATCGAGCAATTCCTGCGGGCCAAAGGGCTTGAGCACAAAGGCCTGCGCGCCGGCATACAGCGCCTGGAGCACGCTGTCCAGGGTGACGAAACCGGTGATGACCAGGACCGCCAGGTACGGGTCGAGCTCCTTGCCGCGCCGGATAACCGTCAGCCCATCCACGTCCGGCATCTTGAGATCGACGATCAACAGATCGAACGGCTCGCTCTCGAGGAGCGCGATCGCCTCTTGCCCCCCGGCGGCCGAGCGCACCTGGTACCCCCGTGCCTGCAGGGACCTGGCCAATAGGGACACAATACTGGGCTCGTCATCTACAATCAAGACCCGGACCGCCGTCATTTCCTCTCCCCCCTGGCTCGCACGGCAACCATACCGTAAAGGTACTTCCTGCGCCCATCTCGCTCTTGACGGTAATGCGCCCGCCGTGCGATTGCACAATCCCCAGGCTTACCGAGAGGCCCAGGCCGGTGCCGTGGGGCTTGGTCGTGAAAAAGGGCTCGAACAGGCGCGCCTGGACCTCGGGGGGCATCCCCATCCCCGTATCGGAGACCTCGATCACCACACCGTCCGCAGCCTGGGCTGTGCGCAGGCGCAGCGTTCCCCCCTGCGGCATCGCCTGCGCCGCATTCGTGAGCAGGTTCAAAAAGACCTGTTTCATCTGGCATTCGTCCACCCGGATCAGGCCGAGGTCGGCATAGTTCTCCTCGATGACCAGGCCGCTCTTTTGCAGGTGCTCGCGGATCAAGTCCAGGGTCGTGCGGAGCAGGTTGTTGATGTCGGCCGGCACCCGGTGGGGCGGAGACTGCCGGGCAAAGTCGAGCAGGTTGCGCACAATGTTCCGGGCCCGGCGCGCCTCTTTGACAATGATCTGGAGGTACTCCCGCACCAGCGAATCGGAGGGGGGAGTTTGGAGTAGCAGTTCGGCAAAACCCAGGACGCTGGTCAGCGGATTGTTCAGTTCGTGGGCCACGCCGGCCGCCAGTTCACCGATGGCCGCCAGTCGGGCCGCATGTACGAGTTGGGCCCGGGCTTCTCTTTCCCGGGCGATCTGCTGCTGCAATTCGGCCTGGATCCGGCGGATCTGGCGCTGTGCCCGCTGGCGCTCGATGGCGTAGCGCAGGACACGCGGCAGGATATCGGCCGCATTCAGGCCCTTGACCAAATAGTCCTGTGCTCCTTCCTGCACCATGGTCAGCGCCATTTCTTCCTCGTCGAGCCCACTCAACACGACGATGGGTATGTCGGGCGCAACGGCGGTCACACGCCCAAAAGTGTCCGGTCCCTGGCCATCCGGCAGGTTGAGGTCCAGCAAGATCACGTCCACGGCTATGGAGGATAGACAGGACAGGCCAGCGGACAGTTGTTTTACCCAAAAGAGTTCAAAGGCAGGTCGGGACCGCCGCTTCTCGACCAATGCCTCTCGCACCAGGCGCGCGTCACCAGTGTTGTCCTCGATGAGCAGTACCCGAATCGCTTCGATTGCCATATTCCCCTTTTTTCCAGACTGTCCGGTCCAGACGTAGTCATCGCTGTAGGCGGTGCAGGAACTCGGCGGGGATCAGCCCCGAGGCCACGGCCTCTTCCAGGGTAAAAAGTACTCGGGCGTTTCCCGACGGCGGTGCGGCGCTTTCGGCAGGCTGTGCAGAACCCGCGCTTTCTATCGCCGCCGATTCGCCCGCAGCCGGGGGGCCGCCGACAAAGATCTGCTCCAGTTCGCGCCCCAGGTCCTCGCCGAAAGAAAGGGACAGTACCTCGTCGCGCTGGGCCTCGTCTACCTCGGAGAGCAGCCCGGTGAGCAACTGGACCGCCCGCTTGGTATAGAACCAGACCATGCCAGTGCGAACAGTATAGGGGCCGCGCTTGTCGATCAGGCTGACGACGAAGCGGCTGTCGTCCACGTTGAACAGGTAGATGTCATAGACCTTGCCCTCGTAGTGGTTCTTTTGCGTGGCTTCCACCTCGCCCAGGTAGCGAGCCATCGCCAGCGCCGCGGCGAACCAGCCGCTGGCCAGCGAGATCAGCACCGCGCTGTCCAGGTCTTCAAGCGTGCCTTCCTGGGCGATCAGGTTGCCGGCCGTATCGGCCAGCAGCACGGACCGGGCGCCGATTTCCCGACGCAGTTCGGCCAGGCAACGCGAGATCGCCTCCAATCCCGCCTCGGGTAGCGCCAGCCGGCCGCGTTCGTCCACCGTCACGCTCTGCAACGCCTCGCGCACCGTCTCGCGCAAATCCTCCACCCGAAAGGGCTTGGTGATATACTGATAGGTCCCCAGTTGCCGGGCCTGTGCCTCAACGTCGGCGGTTCCATAGGCCGTCATCAGAATCAGGCGCGTCCGCGGGGCGATCGCCCGGATTTTTTCCAGCAGCTGTAGCCCGTCCATGCCGGGCATCCGATAGTCGGTCACCACCAGGTCGTAGGGCGCCTGCTCAATCTGGGCGAGGGCCGCGGCCCCATCCCGCGCCGTGTCCACTTTGTACTCGCCACCCAGCCGCTCCAGGCTGGAAGACAGCACCACGGCTACGTTGGGATCGTCGTCCACGACCAGGATGCGTTTGACGCCTTTGGGGGCAACCGAAGAGGGCGTTTCGAGCATCGGGCCGGTCTCCTGCAGTTGGGTGTCCATTACAGGAGACAGCATAGCATAACGGCGGCGCCGTGTTGTTATCGTTTAGTGGCAAGTTAGTGGCAAGTTAGTGGAGACTTTTACAACGGATCAGTCCGCCACCGTGTACCCGACTCCCCGCACGGTGCGGATGACGTCGGCCCGTCCCGCGGCCTGCCGCATCTTTTTCCGAATGTGGTAGATGTGATAGCGCACAATGTCGCGGGCTTCCCAAGGTTCGCTGTCGTAGCGCTGCACCTCACGCACCAGCTCCTGCGCCGAGACGATCCGGGGCGCCTCGCTCACCAGGTAGGCGAGTAGATTGAACTCGGTGGGGCTGAGCTCCAGCAGATGCCCATCCAGGGTGATGACGTGGCGCAGCAGGTCCACGATGAGGCCGCCCTGTCGGCGGAAGCGCAGTTCCTCACCCGCTGCAGGTGGGGCTCGTAGCAGGGCACTGGCCTGCCCGGCGGCCTCGGCGTAGCTTTCGTCGCCTGTCAGCAGCGCCTCCAGGCAGCGGAGCACCTCGCGCTGGCGCAGTTCCCGCTGCCTCTTGAGCAGGCCGGAGCGCACGCTCTCGCGCAACTCGATAGTTTTGCACGGTTTGAAGAGATAGTCGTGCGCTCCCTGGCGCAACGCTTCCACCGCCGTCTCCAGCGAGGCGTATGCCGTGAGCACGATCACCGCGGTCCCCGGCGACCGCCGGCGCAGTTCGGCCAACACCTCGAGGCCCCCGATTCCCTTGAGCCGCAGGTCGAGCAGGGCCAGGTCAAACTCCTGGGCGGCAATTTGCTCCAGGGCGGCTTCCCCGCTTTCCACGGCCACGACGTCGTGCCCCTCGCTCGTGAGCACTTCTTCCAGGAAGAAGCGAATGCCCGGTTCGTCGTCCACCACAAGGATACGCGCTGCTGGGGTCATGGGTGTTCCTCCCGCTTATCGTTGCCCGTCTTTCCTCCACGGTTGACAAGAATGCTCCCTGAAATGCGGCGGGCCATGCCGGTCATATCGGATCTCGGGTCGAGGCGCCGTCCGGCTGTCCCACGGGCAGCAGAATCGTAAAGGCCGTCCCCTGTCCCACGGCGCTTTCCACGGTAATCTGCCCGTTGTGGGCCTGGATAATGCCATAAGAGATGGCCAGGCCCAGCCCGGCTCCGTGCTCCTTGGTCGTGAAAAAGGGCTCGAACAGGCGGTCAAGCACCTCCGGCGGCATACCGCAACCGGTATCGCGAAAGGTCACGCGCACGGCCGGAGCCGGGGGCTGTCCCCCCGGTCCTGGCAGGACGGCCGGCGCCGTCGCCACCGCCAGCGTGCCCCCATTGGGCATCGCGTCGATGGCGTTGAGCACCAGGTTCAGAAAGACCTGGCGCAGGTGGTCCGGGTTGGCCACGACGGCCGGCAGGCCGGCGGCATACGACCGCTCGACCTGGACCCCGCTATGTTGCAACTGCTTGCCGGACAGTTCCAGCACGCTATCCAGGACGGCGTTGATGTCGGTGGGACGGAAGCCCGTGCGCGCTGGACGATAAAAGTCGCGCAACCGACGCACGATGGTCGAGACGCGTTCGACCTCTTCCTCGACGATGCTCAGGTAGCGGTCTATCTTCTCCGGGCGCTGCGGGCCAGCCAGTTCCTCGCGGGTCAGCGTCAGGCAACCCTGGATGGACTGCAAGGGGTTGTTGATCTCGTGGGCGATCGAGGCGATCAGCCGGCCCAGAGCCGCCAGTTTTTCGGCGTGGATCAGCCGGGCCTGGGCCTCCTCCCGCTCGCGAAAGAGCCGGCTGAGCGCGTCGTACAGACGCGCGTTGTGGATGGCCTGGCCGGCGCGGCCGGCCGTGGCCTGGATCAGGGCGCGGTCCTCATCGCTAAAGGGGCGCGCGGCCGGCCGGCCGCCCAACAGCAACAAGGCCACCAGTTCCTGCTCTCCCCAGATAGGGACGATGATGCCACTGCCCCACTGTCCATCTTCCGGCTGATGCCCGTGGGCATAGAATTGGGCTAACTCGCCCTCCATCAGCACGACCGCCTCCCGCTGGCCGCCGAAGCACTCCAATAGCGCGCGCCACGCCTGCGCCTCGGCCTCCGTCTGCTCCATCCACCCATTGCCCAGGGTCAGGGCCCGCCGGGGATAGCCGTCATCCGCGGTGGGCAGCAGCAGCAGTTTGCCCAACGACGCATCCACCGCCCGGGCGATGCTGTGCAGTGTCACCTCCGCCACCCGCTCCGGGTCCAGCGTCGCGCTCAACGCCCGATCCAACTCGTTGAGCACGCGCAGGCGGTCCACCTGGCGGGCTTCCTGGTAGAGACGGGCGTTGTGGAGCGCCATCCCCACTTGCCGGCCGATGGCCAGCAGCAGGGCGACATCGGACTCGGAACAGCGATTGTCCTGGCGCCAGGCGAGGCGCAGTACCCCCTGGACCTGGTTGCGGGCCAACAGGGGGACACAGATGTGGTAGAGCAGTCCGACGTCGCGCAGGGCCCCAGACACGTGGGGGCAGTCGTCGATCGGTTCTCCCCCCTCTGCCCCGCCTCCTTTCCATGCTGCGGCGTAGGCCGGGCAATCGCGCAGTGGCACAACTTTTTGGTCGAGGAGAGAGAGCTCCGGCGGCGCAACGTGCGCGACGACGCGACCCGGCAGCCCAGGGTCGGCATTGGCCAGGATCACCCATCCGGCATCGGCCCCCAGAAGATGGCGCACCAGGTCAAGCACGGTCTCGGAAAGGTGCTGGGGATCCAGACAGGCCGAGACGGCCGAGGCGACGGCATAGAGGACGGCCTGTTCCCCCGCATAGCGCTGCAAAGCCGCCTCCGCTTGTTGACGCTGGATGGCCAACGCATAGAGCGAGGCCAGCCGCTCCACCACCACCAGGTCGCGGTCCTCATAGGGCCGGCCGGGGTTGGCCAGGGCGATTTCCCCCACCAGCGACTCGCCCAGCAGGGCCGGCACGGCGAGAAAACGCTCGATCGGGATGTGTCCCGCCGGCATGCCCTCGGAACGGGGATCCTCGGCTGGTGCGTTCGTCAGGAGCGGCCGGCGGTTCCGCAACACCCAACCCCACAATCCGCGAAACGAGTGAAAAACCACCGTTTTCCCGGCTACCTGACAGGCCTCCCAGATGTCCCGCGTCAGGGTCGAGGAGACAAAGTAGCCGGTCTGGGGATCGATATAGCCGACAAAACCAAAGGCGCTCCCGGTGAGCCGCTTGGCCTGCTCCAGCACCAGGGCCGAGATCTCGTCCACAGAAGCCGGCGAGATCAATGCCCGCGACAGTTCCGCCATCGCCGCATTGACGTTCGCTTCCCAGGCCAGCGCCTGCCCCGCCCGCTGTCGCTCGATGGCGTAGCGGATCGCCCGCGCCAGCAGGTCACTATGAATCTGGCCCTTGACCAGATAGTCCTGGGCGCCCTGCCGCACGGCCTCTGCCGCCAGTTCCTCGTCGTCCAGGCCGCTGAGGACGATGATCGGCAACAGCGGCGCGGCGGCATGCAGGCGGTTGAACGTTTCCAGCCCGCGGCTGTCGGGCAGCGAGAGGTCCAGGAGAACGATCTCGACGCCACCTGCCTGGAGCCGTTCGATCCCCGCCTGCAGCCGGTCGGCCCGCTCCAGGGCGAAACGGAGAGACCTTGCCCCGGATTCGGCCTCGGCCAGCATGATCTCGATCAGGCAGGCGTCTCCCGGATTGTCTTCGATCAACAAGACCCGGATCGCCTGTTCGCTCATCTTACTTGGGCAATTCCGCCATCCCACACCAGAAATCGCCGATCGCCCGGACGGTGGAGAGAAATCTGTCCAGGGTAAAGGGCTTGACGATATAGCAGTTGGCCCCGATTTCATACGAACGGGCAATATCCGACTGGGCTGGCGAGGAGGACAGGACCACGACGGGAATCCGCCGCAAGGCCGGGTCGCGCCGGATCTCTTGCAGCACCTCATGGCCGCTTTTCCGGGGCAGGTTCAGGTCGAGCAGGATCAGGTCCGGCCGTGCGGCTTCCGCGTAGGGCGCCTCGCGCCGCAACAGGGCCAACGCCTCGGCGCCATCGCGCGCGACTTGCAATCGCGCGCGCAGCGGACTCTCGGCCAGCGCTTCGCGGACCAGGTTCACGTCGCCGGGATTGTCCTCGACCAGCAGGATGCTGTAATCGCGTTCGAACGCTGTGGCCGGCGTTTGGACCGCAACGCCCGGAAGGGGCGCACCCTCTCGCCGGCTCGCCTGGAGATCGGCCAATAGATCGTTGAGCAATTGCTGCATCCGGGCCACGCCGTCGATCACGTAACCCATTGTCTCCCGGAGCGCGGGGGGCAACGATGGGCCCAGGTTTCGGGCCAGCATCTGGGTATGTAGCGCCACCGTGCGCAGGAGCTCCTGCATCTGGTGGGAGACCGCGTAGGCGAACCGCTGCAGTTCCGCAGTGGAGCGGGCCAGTTCCTGGGACTGTTGGGCCAATGCTTTCTCGGCCTGTCGGCGGGAGATCGTCCGGGACAGCATCTCGGCTACAACACGAAGGAGGCGATATTCTTCAGGCAGGAAAGGCTCTGTGTCCGGCACGGCCTCACTTTTCGGGTAGCGCACACGCACATCCCCGATGCTTTTCCCCTGGACGACGATCTCGGCCGCCATCTCGTGGCCCGTTTCGCCCCAGTTGGCGGTACAAAAGACGAGGTTGCCCACCCGAATGCAAGCGCTGGCCTGACTTGGGTATTGCCAGGCCGGCGGCAGGAGCTCTACCGAAGCACGGAGCAGTTCCTCCAGCGACAGGTCGTTCTCCTGCGCCAGTTGGGAGAGGGAATAGAGGCAATTCAATTCCTTGACCCGCTCTTGCAGAGCAACCGTTATCTCCTGCAAGGTTTGCCCGGCGCGCTGTCCCTCGATGCAGGCTGCGCGCAGCGCATCCAGTTCGATGAGCAACTGGGCCCTGCTTTTGCGGGTCTTGGGCATCAATCTCCTCCCCGCGGTAGCGTAAAGTAGAACGTCGCGCCTTCCCCGGGCTGCGACTCGACCCAGATGCGTCCGCCGTGACGCTCGACGATCTTTTTGCAGATCGCCAGTCCAATGCCGGTGCCGGGATACTCCTCGCGCGGGTGCAGCCGCCGAAAGACGTCAAAGATGTCTTTCCAGTACTTGGGGTCTATGCCGATGCCATTATCCTGCACGGCAAAAACCCACTCGTTTCCCTCTTGGCGGGCCGTGATGTGCACCCGCGGCGCGGCCGGCCCATGGAACTTTAATGCGTTGCCCACCAGGTTCTGGAATAACTGGCCCAACTGCACCTCGTCCGCCAGGACGGTCGGCAGGGGGTCGTGCGTCACCACGGCGCCGGTTTCCTGGATCGTCAGGTGCAGGGTAGTGAGCACCCGTTTCACCACCGCATTGCAGTCGGTCGGGGCAAAAGGCTTTTTTCGTGTGCTCACGCGCGAATAGACCAGCAGGCTCTGGATCATCTCCTGCATCCGCATCACGCCGTCCGTCATATAGCCGATGAACTCGTCGGCCTGGGCGTCCAACTGACCCTGGTAGCGGCGCGCCAGAAGCTGGGCGTAGCTGCCCACCATGCGCAGCGGCTCTTGCAGGTCGTGCGAGACGACGTAGGCGAAGCGCTCCAACTCGGCGTTGGAACGGGCCAGTTCCTGGGAATAGCGGGCCAGCATTTCCTCCTCTTCCTTGCGCCTGGTGATGTCGGAGAACAAGGTGGCAAATTGCCCCGGCCGAGGAGAAAAGGCGATGACGTGGTAGTAACGGCCCAGGGCCTGGGCATATTGCTCGAGAGCGGCCGGTTGTCCGGTTAGCGCCACCCTGCCAAAGGTTTCGATCCAAAACGGTTCGATGTCCGGAAGAACCTGGCGCACAGTTCTTCCCACAACCTGTTCGGCAGATAGCCCGGTCAACTTCTCAAAGGCCGGATTCACCTCCAGGAAACGATAGTCCGCCGGCCGGCCGTCCTCATCGCAGATGATCTCGTGGAGCGCAAACCCATCGCTCATCCGGGTAAAGAGCAGGCGGTAACGCTGCTCGCTCTGTTCCAACGACTCCAGCAGCCGGCTGTTGCGCAGCGCGATGGCGGCCAATTCGCCAAAGGCGGCGGCGATGCGCGCGTCGCTGGGCGTAAAGCCGCCGGGCTTGTTGGCCAACCCGAGCAGGCCGATCACCTTTCCCGCGAGCGTCAGGGGCGCAAAGAGCACATTGTCCAGGGGGGCATGGCCGGCCGGCAGGTACTGCGCCCATGCGCTGAGCGTAAAATCGTTCTCGTAAACCGCTTGACCGGTGCGATAGACGGTCTCCCACAGCCCGCGGATGGGCATGGACAGGAGCGGGTGGTCCACCGCCCGGGGCCGGCCGTCAGAATCCAGGAAAAGAACCTCTTTTCCCGTCCCCTCGGCGCTCAGCAGGGCCACGTATCCGGCCGTCGCCCCCGTCAACGACTTGCAGGCGTCCAGGATAGAGCGAGCCGCCCGGCCGAAATCGCGCTCTTCGAGGATGTCGCGGGCGACCTGCAACAGGGCCGACGTCTCGGCCAGGGCCCGCTCGCGGGCTTCGACCACCTGCTGACGCTCCAGTTCGGCGCCCGCCCGGGCGGCAAAGATGCGCAGGATGCGTTCTAACTCCTGCCTTTCTCCAATCGGCCCGTCGTTCAATACCGCCAGATGGCCGATGGCCTCGCCGGAAGAGTTGACCAGCACCAGGCCGGCGTAGCTATGCACGCCCCATTCGACGAGGACGGTATCCTGCGGAAAGAGTCGCTGGACGTCTTGTGGGAAATAGCAGAAATCGTCGGTATAGACCTGCGCGCAAGGGGTACCGGCAAGATCGTATTCGATGTTGGGGACGATGTCACCCCTCGCCCATAGTGCCAGGGTCCGAACCCGTGGCGGGTGGGTAGCGAGGTTCCGGGCGACCAGCGCGTAGCGGACCTGCAGCGCGGCCGCCAAGTGGCGCACGAGGGACTGGAAAAAATCTATGCCGGTAGCCGCGGCCGTGCCGGCCACAATTGATTCCAAGGCCTTTTCGGCGCGCTTGGCGGCCGTAACGTCGGTGAAGAACCCCAGGAGGGCCGGGCCATCGGGCAAGAAAATGGTTTTGGCGTTCAGTTGAAAAAGGAACTCGCTGCCATCCTGTCGCCGCCCGATGAACTCGTAGACCCCTGATCCGGTCTCCTCCCGGGAGGCCCGGTTCATATACTCGATGAACTGGCGGCGGGACGCCGGCGCGACCCACGCGAGGACAGAACGCCCGACAAGGTCTGGCGGTTCTGCCGCGGCGTAGCCGAACATTCGCATCTGCGCGGCGTTGGCATACAGCAACTTGCCGTCCCTGCAGATCACGATTCCCATCGGGAACTGCTCGAGCAGTGCGTAAAAGCATTCATCGGTGACCTGCTGTTCCACCCGCAGGGGCTTGAAAGATTGTTCCAATTGCTCCTGATTCGTTGTCGGCATGGTGGTCTCCTGTCTGGTAGTCTGGTACAGGTCTGGTACGGTACTTGTTTAGCGTACAATGAGACCACCGGGGGACCCGATGGCGACCGCAATACTACCACAAACGCGCGTCCCGCGCAACTTGGCCGGTGAACGATGGCCCCACTCGCTAGAGACACAGAGGACACAGAGCGTTTCTTCAAGATTTCCTCTGCGTTCTCTGTGTCTC
>Ga0129299_1003107_pt1 | contig 10909 bp, 10 predicted proteins | sample ConPoolayeCmetaG_FD_94477 | JGI IMG/M metagenome (GOLD analysis project Ga0129299, IMG submission 94477) | Hot spring microbial mat communities from California, USA to study Microbial Dark Matter (Phase II) - Cone Pool mat layer C metaG ... | reverse complement strand
GTCGAAAGTTTCTGAGTAGCGATTTCTGCGAAGCAATCCCCAACGTTGCCCACCGCAGATCGTAACGCGGAGATTGCTTCGCCGCAAAAAACGCTCCTCGCAATGGCACCTGAACGGTTACAAAGATTTTTTGCCCGTACAACGATGGCGAAACAACGAGCATCGTAACCTTCCGATGGCGGAAAAGACTTTTGCACACCTACTAAGATTCGTCAGGTGCGAAAGACAGGCTTGCAATTACGCAGAATCACTCATCGGCAATTCGAAATTTTGTCAGCCGATCAATTCCATATTTTCGAACGGCACAAAGACGCGCGCGCCATCGGAAAAGGCAACTTCGGCGCCACGCGCCAGCGCGCCGCTTTCTAACTGGCGCGGGAGAGTTGGCGTATCAACAAGAGTTCCGATTTGCCCACTGCGCGTGCCGCCGAGTATGCGCAACGTCGCGCCCACCTGTGTCAGTAAAGTAGGCGGCGGTGTGACGGTGCGTGTATCTGTGCCTGCCAGAATGGGGATGAACACTTCGGGGCGCATTGTACTGCGCGGCGAGGTGGGCGCGTTGATGACGGCTTCTTCGCCGATATGACTGTTCAGCAAATCGAAAATAGGTGTTGCCATTGGGCGCGCCCCAAAGCCTTCCGTGACCAGCGTAGGAATTTGCAAGGTCACCACGAGTTGGCGCAGATGTGGCGCCAGGCTGCCGGTGATCAACCCGGCGACGCGCTCTTGGGCTGCGCGCCGTAGCGCGCCCTCGGTAATGCCTGCACCCGCGATGAGGATGGTGCCGCGCGCGCTGACATCAATCTGCTCCTCGGTCCCGCGACCATCGGGCTGTTCTACCATTCGCCGCAACACGCCATAGCCCTCGCCGCCGGCTCCCCACATTCCCTGGATTAACGCGCCGGTGGCTTCGATGACGGCGCCTTGCCGCGCCATCACATTGATTACCGTGCCACGATACAGGGCACGCAGTTCAACGTCCGTATCGGTGAGATCGAGAACGATCCACGCGCCTTGCACTGCTGCAAGACGTCCGGCACTCGGCGCGTAATAGCGCCGACGCAGCAAGCCAAACCATTCGGATCTGGCGACGATGACTTCACGTTCGGCAAACTCTTCTCCGACCTGTTTGAGCAAATATTTTCCCAGATTTTTTTCTGGCGCGCGTAAATAGCGTGCCACCGGCACCGGGCGCAAGCGCGTCGCGCTGGTGACTTTGCCGATTACGTCCAGTGCGCCGACGCGGCTACCGGCAGTGACCATCACAATGCCGCGTGCTGGCAACAAACGCTCGCGGCGGATGCGCGCCATCTTGAGGATACGCGTGTGGGGTAACGCAGGGAGGGGCGTGCTAGCCATAGGCCATCTCTCCTCCCAAGTCCCAGTACCATTGTTGAACCCTGGTGCGACGTTTTTCGGGATCATCGGGCAAAGTGATGGGGCGACCGCGCGCGTCAATAATCACACCGAGCGCGCCCCCTTCCACGTGTGCCTGAAAGACACCGCGTTTGGCTTTCTGGAGGTGACTTTTTCCTGACAGTCGCACTTCGAGTGCGGCTTTTTGCCCTAACAAAATCGGCACCAGTTCCAATGAACCGTGTGCCACTTCGAGATTGATGGGACCGCTGTTGGTGGGTTGAATGCGCACGCGCGCCGCCAGTTGTCCGTCGCGATGTCTGGACTGGAGCGCAATCACTGAACCCAGAGTGAGCAAACCATCGCGTTCGAGAACACTTGTGGCGGCTGGCGCATTCAGTAATGCCAGCGCGCCCAGCGCCGGGACCAGGCCAAACGTATCAACTGCCAGCGAGAAGACGCCCTGCGGTTGCAGCGCATCGAGTACCACGAGTGCCAGCGCGCCGAGATTCACATTGGAAGCAAAGAGACCTCCGCTACACACCAACAAATCGTATTCGTCTGTGGCGAGGTCACGCGCGGCGGTGGCAAGCGCCACGCGTGCCGCGGCGTGCATCAAGTATGCCTCTTGCCGTGTCGTTGGCAAGGTGCGCGCATACAGCGATTGATTGAGCCACGCGGCGTACGCTTCCTCCGTAGGAATCTCGATAGGAAGCCACGCAAGCCATTGCTCCAGAGGGATGCGCTCGAGGAGATGTGCCAGGTGGTGTCCCAATCCCACATCGGCTCTGAGGATGCTTTGCATCTGCTCGCCATGCACTGCCACGAGTGTCGTGGCACTGGCGCCCAGGTCCACCCCCAGCACGCGCAAGCCATAACGTCGCGCGAGATAGCGCATCACATCGTGAAAGGCGTGTGCGCTGGAACGAATCGGCAACGCTGTCCAGTTCGTCAAATCGGTAATACCCGGCATCCAGCGAATCTTCTTTTCATCGTAGAGCGCTTCGAGTTCGCGCTGCAAGGGGAGTGGATTTTCACTCTCCAGCGTGGGGCGCACATTGTCCACCACACGCAACGGTGTGATTTGTCCGATGCGTTGGGCGACCTCGGCGCGGGCGGCACTGTTGCCGGCGAAAATCACTGGTGGACGCGCGCTTTCCTCGCGCGCGGCAACCACGGCGGCGACAAGGTTCGTCATATCGTACAAGGCGGTGGTTGCTCCACCATCCACACCACCGACGAGAACGATTACATCCACCTGTGCGCGCGCCAGTGCCTCCGCCGCCAGCACCAGCGGGTCTTCGAGGACGGTGCGCGGAGTTTGCGAATCGGCATTGGGCGGCGGCGGGATTGTCACCGGCACCCAGCGTCCAATACTTTCGTCGAGTGCCAGCGTCGTGACAAGCGTCGCGTGCGCGCTCTGGATGGCGCGCTGTGCGCTGGTGATACTGAGCGAGCGACTCAAGCCTACCAATGCCACGCGCAACGGCTCGGGCGCGCTCGTCACTGCCACAAAAGCATCCACGCCTTGCAAGTGAGAACGTTCCGGGGTAATCAACTGGCGCGCGTCGGTCAAGAGTTGACGCCCGGTGCGCGCCTGAATTTGGTGAATTGCATCGCACACGCCCACGAGCACATTCGCCTCGGGCGCGTGTCGCGTGGTCACCGCCGTACCCAAACTGATGAGGCGATGCTGATTGTTCACCAAATCGACCAGCGCGACTTTGGTGGTGACGCTTCCAATGTCTACAACGAGCAGTGACTCGATGTTTTGAGGTTCAGCCATTGGCTCTACTCAGCAGGGACACAAACTTTGACTGCTCTGAGCAGTTACGAAAAATGTACGTATCGCCCAACAGAGATTGTGCCGTGTTGGGCTAGCGAACCACCTGGAGCCAATCGTGCAGCAAGAAATAGACGCGGTTGACCAGAATGGTAATGCGTGAGACGGCAATATTCGCAAAGAGCGCGCCGAGTGCCATCCACACAAACCAGCGTCCTAGCGTGCCCCAGCCACGTCCCAGCGCTTCCACCGCGCGCGCGCCAAGACGCGTTGTGGTAGGTTGCACAAAGCGAAACGAAAGCAACGCGCCCAGCGTGCCCACGATGAGTAACACATTCTCCAGCGAATCGAGTGGCACGAGTGTTGCAGCGAGTTGAGGCAACAGCGTACCATCCAGCGCACCCCCAAGGGCTAACGCGCTCCCCACGCCAAACAAGAACGCCACGCTTAGGTTACCCAGCGGTGACCACGCGGTACGCACTTTGAACAGCAAGAGCACGCCCAACACCAGTGGGACGATGAGATACGAATGCGCCACCGGGTCGAGTATCAGCGGGTCAAAGAGTTTGGGAATAAGAATCAGGTACACGGCAGCGGTGATGGCATAGCCGATTGCTACGCCAACAAAAATTGCCTGTGCGAGTCGAAAGAGCGGCGTATCGCCCAGCAGATAACTGAATACCACCAGGGTCAGGATGGCGCCCACCCACACGCCGATTACATCGCTCATTTGGTTTTGCCTCGGTTGCGGGATGATAGCCAGAACAGATTGCCCATAATGATCAAAGCGATGAGCACCACACTGGCGGTGCTTTGTGCACCCACGCTAATCACTGCCAGCCCAGGCTGGTTCGATAGAATTTCGTACTGCGCTGCACCCATCAAGCCGCTCATAAATGCTTGCAATTGCTTTGCCTCGCGATACGCGCGCGCGCGTGGCTCGGCGGCGGCACTCACTGCCGCGACGATTTTTACTCCTGCGCGCGGTTGCACTTGCTCCATCCATTTTTGCAACACCTCGGGTGTGCCGGCCAGTTGAATCACCAGCGCCACGTTGCGCCAACTTTGCACGGCACTCAGGTTGGGATACTGCGTCAATGGTCGGCGCTGCACATAATCAATAGTCGTGGGGGCGAAACCCGCCAGCGCCAATTGACGTAGCCCCGCCTCATGTCCTGCCAGATAACCCAGATTCACGTAATCGGTTCCGTACACATAGTTGCCCGTCGCGCGCGCGGCAGTGTCGAGCACGCGTTGCGCGATCTGCGGTCCGGTTTCCAGCGTACTGATTGCGACAATGCGCGTGCGACGTTGCATCAGATGACGCACCAACACGTTTGCCTGAACCTCCATCTCACCACTGCTGCCCGGATCATAATCGAACGCGAGAACGACGAGAGAATCGAACGGCAAGGTGGCGACGGTGTCGTAGAGATCGGCAGTGGGAGTGCCAAAAGTACGGATGGACGTGTTGGCGAGATCGGGTACGAAAAACGGAATCACGATGGCGAGTGTCAGCAAGATGTACACCAGCGCGCGAAAGAGTGTATTCCCCCGCGTGGATGCTCGGGCGCGTGGGGGATGCGCCGCCACTGGCGCCGCAACGATCGCTTCGAACAAGCGCGCGTGTTCGGCAGGTGGCTTGTCGGGCGCGGGGGAGAGCCGATGCGGTTCGGCGATAACTGCCGCCAGCGGTAACACGCTGCGCAACCCTGCCAGAGGTCCTGTGGTCTCTACAGGACCCGTCTCGACGATGTGTGGTATGGCGGCTTCGGCAGGTTTGAGTGCCGCGATCCAATCGGGCAGTTCGCCGCGAAATTCCGGCGCCACCCCTTCGGGTGTCGTCGGGGTAGGCTGGGGTGGAATGGGGGTGCGTAACCAATCGGGTAAAAATTCGTCCTCACTGATGTCAGTGTAGGGCGTGGTGGTGAGCCACGCTGGTTTTTCCGCAGGTATGCCCTCCACTAGCGTTTCGCTGGGTAGTGGCGGCGCAGGCGCGCGCAGTGCTTCGTCGCTGGGTTTCAGTGCTTTGAGCCAATCGGGAATTTCGTCTTCGGTGGCGGGAACCGGCGGAGGCAGATCGGGAGATGGCTCGATCGGCTTGAACCACGCGGGCACTTGGGGCTCGGCTGTATCTGGCTCTTGAGCCGATGGTGTTGGGGCAGCAGAAGAGGGCGCGGCTTGTGCCGCTGGCACTTCTAATACCCAATCGGGCATTCGTGCGGTATCCGCGACACGCGGCGATTCGGTTTCAGCGGGTGCAGGGCGCAACCAATCGGGGACATCCTCGTCACCAATTTGAATGGCAGCGGCAGCCTGTCGCGCCTTTTCGCCCGGAGAGAGTTCATCGAGAGGCGGCTCGGCAGCGCGCAAACGCGCCAGCCAATCGGGAATGCCCTCTGTTTCCTCGTGGGTGGGCGGTTCGGCGGGAGAGGGCTCGTCGGTGGGCTGGTCGGGGATTTGAGTGCGCAATTGTTCCAACCAATCCTCTGTCTTTGCCGACGGAGGTGGCGGCGCGGGAGGTTCGGCAGGCTTGCTGGGGAGCGAAATCCCTTTGATGGGTGCCGGCGCGGCGGGCTTGTCGGTGATGGTAGCCGCGGTGAGCGGGACCAGACGCGCGCCGCACTTGCTACAAAAAACATTTTCGACCGGGTTGGGGGTGCTACACATCGGGCAGACCAAACCGGCTTGCGGTACGAGGCGCGCGCCGCAATCGCTACAATATTTGCTGCCGTCTCGATTCTTCGTGCCACAGTGCGTACATTGAATCATAAGTGACCTAGTTGCTGTAGGGGCGATCCCAACCCAACAGTAAACGCAACGCCGTTGCCAGCGTTCCCAGTGCCACGCCAATCAGGATACCGCGCACCCCTGCCGTCGTGGGCACATTCAACACCCATTCGCGTGCTTCGTTCAGGATACCGAGCAGTGGCGTTTGTCCAAGAAACACAATCAGCGCGATGATCAGCATCCACGCGGTTTCCAGCGTGCGCGCGCGTAAAGCCCGATACGCGGCGGTGGCGAGGAAGAACGCCACGAGAGCAAAGAACGTGCTTTGCAAGGGCATGTAAATGTTATCAAAGAGCCACGTCATCGGCTCGCTGGGCAAACCGAACCACAGGCCGGTCGCGGTGACGATGCCAGCCGTGAGTAACAGCAACACACTGTACCCCGCGCCCGTTTCGTGCCGACGTAGCACGCGCGTCAGGTGCACCTGAAGTAAATTGATCACACCGACGAACAAGGCGAATGCCGTCAGGATAATCGTCCACTCGCGAAAGGCAAACCCCACTGCATCCAGCAGGGGTGACTCGAAAAAATAATCCAGCAGGGTGATGAACCCCACGGCGATTACAATGGTGGTTAACAGCCATCGCATTTTAGATCAGCCCCAGCGTAAGCAGCAGAACCATTCCTGTCACAGCCGCCACAATCACACCGCGCATCAGGTCTTGAGCCAGCAAACTGCCCAGATGCGTCGTTTTGTTAGAGAGATACGCGCCGCCGGCGTAGATTTCTTCACCGATCAAAGGATGTGTCATCGTGGCAGTGACCAGAGGCAAGACCTCGGGCGCGCTGGTCCCGCCGATTTGCGTCAAGCCGCGTTGCGCGCCGGCTTCCCCCATCAACAAAAATTCGTCGCCGAATCGCCCCACCATCACATTTGCTACTAACTTTTGCTGGGTCAACAGGCGCATCGTGCCGACCGCATACGGAAAATGATCGGGACGTGGTGTGGAAAAACACAAGGGGTCTGGCGCGGTCAGGCGCGCGCGCGTGGGCTCGTACTCTTCTGCCAGACCACTCTGGCGATAGACGCGGCGGAGCAAGTCTTGTGCCGCCACCAACGTGGTGGGATGCGCCAGCGTGACGAGTGGGGCTGCCGCGCTCACCGCGCCGCGCTCTGCCAGATACTCGAGCACATTGAGCGCGGCAACCGTATCAGCAGTAAATTGATCGCCCACCCCACTCGTGCCGAGCGAAAGGTGGACCGGTTGTCCGGTTTCGACCGAACGCGCAAACAAGCCGCGGAGTGCCTCATACGCGGCAATTGGGCGAAACTTGACCTGCGCGCCGCGCTTGATCGCCCAATACGCAAAGAACAGAATGGGGAGAAAAAAGAGGAGCAAGGCAAGTGCGAATGACTGGCGCGCTCCTATGGTTGAATCTAAGAGATCCCACAGAACTTGCACTCGGACACTCCTGAAAATATGACTGCCGCGCCGCGCAGCGATCGTCTTGGAGATGACCGCCACGCCGAACAACGTCACTCTAGAACAGTTGCAAAACGCGCGCGCCTCGACGCGTTAGGTGTTGTGCGTTCGACTTGCCTCCAGGCGCGCCAGCAATGCTTCTAATGCCTGCGGGTCTTCACACAGTCGCGCCAGATCATTGACCTCGCGCGGATGCACACCTAAACTGAGCAAGGGTTGAGCCAGCCAGAGCAATTGCGCGCCCAGAAACGCCAGCGGTTTGTACAATTCCAGAAACAAAATGGCTGGCGCGACCATTCCGGCTTGTTCGATCCGTCGCGCCCAGACCCGCACCTGTGCTTCGCAGTGCGTTTTTTCCTCCATCGCCGTACCCTACACTGGCTCAATGCGTTTATTATAAGACGACTAGTGCGATCCGTCAAAATTAACCGCGCAGTTTGTATCGCCTTAACCGCGTGTCACGCGCTCCGTTCTTTCAGCCACACGCGAACCTGTTTCGCGAGTGACGCGACAAGCATCGCCAATTGCACCAGGTCCCGCACCGAAAGATCAAAGCGCGCCGGTTCTCTGGGATGCTCGCGCGGTGCAACTGCCTCGCGTGACGTATCACGCCCGGCGATGCGTTTGGCGATGACGATTGCCATCAGCGCGCCGGCGATTCCCCCCGCCACGCTACCCATCAGCGCAGGGTAGGCAGCACTCTGGCGCAGCGTCTGTGCGCGCCGGTGGATATGTGCGATCATCTCTGGGGGATTATGTTGTGTCTGCATTGCCACCTCGCTTGTCCAGAAGGATGTGCAACGCGCCACGCGTGGTCACCTGCAAGCGCGCCCCCAGCGCGTACAGGGTGATGGGCACATTCGCCACGCGTACCGACACGCGTTGTGTATGCTGTGCGATGCGGAGTGCCCACACGCGCGCATCGAGCAAGGGCGTCCGCAACCAGCGCCGAAAACGTCGCAGGTACAATTGTGCCAGATACACCAGCACCCCCGGCACAGCGACAATGAGTATTGTCAGCAAGGTCAACCAGACGATCGAGAGATCACGCCAAAACGCTAGAGCATCTTCCATTTCAAGTGCCTTTTGTGTCGCTGGTCAGGCAGGTGACGGTGCCGGCCGCGGGACGCGGCGCGGCGCATCGGCTTCTTCACGACTGCGCGGTTGGGTTTCGGGTTTGGTGGAGGGTGCGGGACGCGGCGGCACCGGCACATCGGCAAAGAGGGTTTCGAATTCGGCACCCTCGATGGTCTCTTCCTGAATGAGCCGCTGTGCCAGCAGGTCCAATTTGTCGCGATAGGTGGTCAACACCTCGCGCGCTCTGGCGTACGCCGTGTTGATGATGCGTTTGACCTCTTCATCAATCTCTTGCGCTACCTGTTCGCTATAGTTGCGTTGTTCCGAAATCTCGCGTCCCAGAAACACCAACTCTTCGCGATTGCCAAATGTGCGCGGACCTAACTTTTCGCTCATTCCATAGCGCGTCACCATCGCGCGCGCAATGTCGGTCACGCGTTCGAGATCGTTGGCGGCGCCAGTGGTCACATCGCCAAAGACCAGTTCCTCTGCCACGCGCCCGCCTAACAAGCCCGCCAGATCATCCATAAACTTGGCGCGGCGTCCCAGATACCGATCATCGTCCGGCAGCGCCAGCGTGTAGCCACCGAACATTCCGCGCGCGACAATCGAAACTTTGTGAACGGGATCGCCATTGGGTAGCATCCGTATCACGATGGCATGTCCGGCTTCGTGATACGCCACGATGCGCTTTTCTTCTTCGCTAATCAGGCGACTCTTGCGTTCAGGACCGGCGATCACTTTTTCGATGGACTCTTTCAGTTCGGTCATCGTGATTTCACGTTTGTTCCGCCGCGCCGCAAGGATCGCGGCTTCGTTCACCAGATTCTCAATGTCTGCGCCCGAAAAGCCCGGCGTCTGTTTGGCAATCACTTCCAGATTCACATCTTTTGCCAGCGGTTTACCGCGCGTGTGCACCTGGAGAATTTGCTTGCGTCCGTTCATATCGGGACGATCCAGCACCACGCGCCGATCAAAGCGGCCGGGACGCAACAGCGCGGGATCGAGAATGTCGGGGCGATTGGTCGCCGCGATGATGATGACTTTGGTGTCGGTATCAAAGCCGTCCATCTCAACAAGAATCTGGTTGAGTGTCTGCTCGCGTTCATCGTGCGAGCCGCCCAGCCCTGCTCCACGATGACGACCCACCGCATCAATCTCGTCCACAAAGACAATGCACGGCGAATTGCGTTTGGCTTGCTCAAAGAGATCGCGCACGCGCGACGCGCCCACGCCAACGAACATCTCGACGAATTCAGAGCCGCTAATCGAAAAGAATGGCACGTTGGCTTCGCCTGCCACCGCGCGCGCGAGGAGAGTTTTGCCGGTGCCCGGCGGTCCCACCAGCAGGACGCCTTTGGGGATGCGCGCGCCAAGCGAGGTGAATTTTTCCGGCTCTTTCAAGAACTCGACCACTTCTTGCAATTCGGCTTTGGCTTCATCCACCCCTGCCACATCGGCGAACGTCACCGTAGGCTTGTCACTGGTGAACATCCGCGCGCGCGATTTGCCGAACGACATGGCTTGATTGTTGCCCGCCTGGGCTTGCCGCATCAGAAAGAAAAACAGCGCGCCGATAAAGATGAGCGGGAGCAATGTACCTGCGAGCGTCAAAAGACTTTCCCATTGGGCTTGTTGTTCATAAACAATATCCACTGCCAACATCTTTTCCGGCGCCACGCCTAGAGTACGCAAGGTCTCTTCTACACCCACCTCGCGACTCGGTCTCAACGCGCTCTCCTGGGGTCCACCATCTTTGTAGGTAATCGTTAGCGTATTGCCACTGACGGAAATCTTTTTGACTGTTCCTGCCTGAACACTTTGCGCCACTTTGCTGATGGGAATGATATTCGTTTGTTTGGGTTGTTGTGCCATCTGCATAAATAACGCCGATACCGCAACCAGGATGAGCAGATAAATCAACCCGCTCCGTAGCCACTGATTATTGGAATCGTTCTGATTTCTCACGTGTACTCCTTAACACAACCACTGACCGACGACCGCTGACCGCCGCGTATTTTTTTCATTTTTCGTGGCAGACAGTTGCGCCCATCGGTAACTAAAAACACGACTGCCGACGGACTCGAACGCGACGGTGCCTTTCTGATTTCCAACGATGTTGCCTTGCCGCCGACTATCCTTCGCACATTTGTTGTTTCCCGATCGAGACAAGCACTGATGACAGTACTTTTGCCCACCTGTTATTATACACGATTTCTGATAAAAGAAAAGCCCCCGGTGCGCAGACAATTTAAGATAATTTCCTGCTCCCGAATGAATGGATTTTAAGAAGTTGGTAATGCCTTGTCTCTACTTGGGGACAACCCCTCTCATCCCCCTGCCCCCTGCTCTCCCCGCTTTGCGGGGAGAGCAGGGGGCAGGGGGATGAGAGGGGTTGTCCCCAAGTAGAGACAAGGCATTACCAACTTCTTAAAATCCATTCATTCGGGAGCAGGAAATTATCTTAAATTGTCTGCGC
>Ga0129299_1003106_pt1 | contig 10910 bp, 5 predicted proteins | sample ConPoolayeCmetaG_FD_94477 | JGI IMG/M metagenome (GOLD analysis project Ga0129299, IMG submission 94477) | Hot spring microbial mat communities from California, USA to study Microbial Dark Matter (Phase II) - Cone Pool mat layer C metaG ... | reverse complement strand
GGTCGTCTTCGCCGTGCCCAATGTCATCGGGGCGGCCGCCATGGGCTGGGTGATCGGCTCGCCGCAGGCCAGCGCGGCACTGGTCGAGCGCCATCGCCCCGCCTGCACGTTGTTCTCCATCGTCACCGTCGCGTTCCACGCGTTCTTCGTGATCTGGCTCCTGCCCCGGGTCTCCGCCCTGGGCAACGCGTCGGTCATCCTGGCGCTGGTGGCCGCGGCGGTGGTTTACGGACCCGCGCAGCGCCTGGTGAGAGCCAGCGGCCAGGCCGATACTCACCCTGTGGACTGGAGCCTCGCGGCCGCGGCGGTGGTCTACGCGATCTCACTGGCGGCCGCCGGCGTGTGGCTCGCGACGGTCGGGATACCCGCCCCGCCATCCGCGCCGTCGGACGGCGCCGCGCGGGCGATGGCGCTGGCGCCGGTGTGTGCGTTCGGATTCCTGTTGTGCCCCTACCTGGACCTGACATTTCATCGCGCCAGGATGAGCTGCGGCCGCGGCGGGGCGCGCTGGGCATTCACATTGGGGTTTGGCGGATTCTTCCTGGCGATGATCGCATTTACGCTCTGCTATGCGCCGACGCTCCTCGACATGCCCCGCGCCCACGGATACGGCACGCCGCTCCATGTCGCGCTCGTCGCGTTGTCTATTCACATGGCGGTGCAGTCGGGCCTGACGGTGGCCTTTCACACGCGGTGCATGGCCCCGCTCCGCGGGCAATGGCGCTGGCTGGTGTGGATGGCCGTGGCGATCTCGGTGCTGGCGGGCATGTGGAGCATTGCCAGCCGACATGGGTTGGCGGCGGAGGGGGGCGAGTTTGTCTACCGCTGCTTCATGGGCTTCTACGGCCTGATCTTTCCCGCCTATGTGTGGCTGCTGATGGTGCCCCCCGTCCCGCGTATGAGGCTCGGCATGGGCCTGTGGCTGGCGGCCGTAGCGCTGGCAATGCCCTTTTTCTGGATGGGCTTCGTCGAGGGGCGCACCATCTGGCTGCTGCCGGGCCTGGGGGCAGTGCTGTTGTGCAAGCTCGTGGCGATGTGGCCATCGCCGCTCCACCGCGCGCAGCCGGAGCGCGGCGCGTAGCAGGAGCCGGCGGCTCCCGCTGTTTGAGGAACCCCGGGGCGTCTCTGCCACGGCTTTTGCGGCGCCGCCTTGCTCATCCGCCCGGCTGTGCTACACTCCGGCCGGTCTCAGTGAAAGCGTCGCGTATGTCGTACACGGTCCTAGCCCGCCGCTATCGCTCCTCCACCTTCGACGACGTGGTGGGCCAGAATCACGTCGCGCAAACGCTGAAGAAGGCGATCCAGTGCGGCCGGATCGCCCACGCCTATCTGTTCTGCGGGACGCGCGGCGTGGGCAAGACGTCGATGGCGCGGATCCTGGCTAAGGCCCTCAACTGCCACGCATCCGACGGGCCGACGGTCCAGCCGTGTCTCAAGTGCGTCTCGTGCCAGGCGATCGCCCGCGGCGAGGACATGGACGTGATCGAGATCGACGCCGCCTCCAATACGCAGGTGGACAAGACGCGGGAAGTGATCCTGGAGAACGCCCAGTACAGCCCGGCCAGTTCGCGCTTCAAGATCTTCATCATCGACGAAGTCCACATGCTCAGCAAGCAGTCGTTCAACGCCCTGCTCAAGACGCTGGAGGAGCCGCCGTCGCACGTGAAGTTCATCCTGGCCACGACCGAGCCGGAGAAGGTCCTGCCCACCATCCTCTCGCGCTGCCAGCGCTACGACTTCCGCAACATCTCCGCGCGCGAGATCGCCGCCCATCTGCGGAACATCTGCCGCGAAGAGAAGATCGAGGCCGACGAGCAGGCCCTGCTGCTGGTGGCCAAGGCCGGGGCCGGTTCGATGCGCGACGCCATCTCGCTGCTGGAGCGGCTGCTGAGCATCGGCGAGACGAAACTGACCGTGGCCACCATCGAGCAGCTCCTTGGGCTGCCCAAAGCCCAGCTCATCTTCGACCTGGTTGCCGCCATCGGCGAGGGCCGCGTCAAGGACGTGCTGGTCGGAGCCAATCGCATCATCTGCGAAGGGCTCTCCCCCGACGGTCTGATCGGGGCTATCGTCGACCACCTGCGGAACCTGCTGATCATCCGCACCTGCGGGAAGGAGTCGGATCTGGTCGAGGCGCCGTCGCTGTCGCTGGAGGATCTGGCCGCCCAGGCCGCGCGGTTCGACCCGCAAATCCTCAGCCAGGACATCACCCTTCTGGAGGACCTGCGCCGCCAGCTCCGCCAGTCGCAGGTGGGCCGTGCCCTGCTCGATGCGGCGCTGGTGAGGCTGGCCCTGGCCGAACAGTTCACGCCAATCGAGGAACTGCTTTCCCGCGTGCAAGCCCAGCGCCCGGCGGCCGCTCAAAAAAAAAAGCCTGAGCCGTTGAGCACCTCGGCCGACGCACCGCCGCCTGCGACGGCGGCGGTCTCGTCGACACGGCAGGCGCCGGTGAGCGTCGACCTGGCCGATGACGAAGACGACGATCTGCCGCGGCCCGGAAAAGTGTGGGCCGGTACGGCGGTTTCGCCGGTGATCAGACAGGTGCCGACGGCCCCTGCGCCGCTCCCCGCCGCTGCCGAGCCGTCGAACATCGAGCCGGTCGATCCGTCCAACCTGGGGGAGGTGTGGAAACGGGTGCTGGCGGCGTTCAAGGATCGCCCGTCGGTGCATTCGCTGCTGGCGATGGGCGAACTGATCGAAGTATCGGGGGAGGAGGCGAAGATCCGCTATCACTCGATCAACCAGACCCTGCCCAAAATGCTGTCGCGCAATGGCAAGCGCGAGCTGCTCTGCGATGTTCTGACGCGCGTGCTGGGACGCAACGTCGGCGTGAAATTCACGCTGGATGAGCAGGAAGCGCCGGCGGCTGAATCCACCTCGGCGCGGCCGTCAGGCGCAGGGCCGGCTGCGCACGCGGAAGCGCCAGCGGCGGCACGGACGCGCGCGGCGGCGCCTGAGCCGGCGTCCTGTGCGCAGCCGGGAGCGGCGCCGGGTGTGTATCGCCCATCTCCCCAGGAGATTCAGGAACTGGCCAGGGATGAACTGGTGGGCGCGCTGCTGTCGGAGCTGGATGGGACAATCGTGCGTGTCTCCGAGGAACCGCTGCCGCTTTGAAGGAGAGGCCGATGTTCGACATGTTCAAGAACCTGGGCAACCTTGGCGACCTGATGCGGCGAGCCAACGAGATGCGCGAGCAGGTGCGGGCGATGCAGGAGGAACTGGGTCGAAGACAGGTAACGGCCGAAGCCGGCGCAGGCATGGTGCAGGCGACGGTCAACGGCAAGCTGGAGCTGGTAAAACTGCGTATCGACAGGGAACGGATCGACCCCACCGACACGGAGATGCTGGAAGACCTGATCGTCGCGGCCGTGCATGCCGCCCAGACCCGCGCGGCGGAGATGCTGAGGGAGGAAATGCAGAAGAAGGCCGCGGAAATCGGCCTGCCGCCGGGACTGATGGGGTGAGCAAGATCGGCACATCCGTTTGCGCTTGCCCAGCCTGACAGGGGTAAGTGGGCATATGTGCGTGGCCTGCGGGGTGCGCCCGCAGACACAGGCACGAAGGCACGGGGCCAGCGGGCACAAGAGCGAGCGGCGAGAGGAAAATTCCTGATCTGCGGCTACTGGGACGTTCAGGGGAACTGGATAGTCTTTTGACCGGATACGATATCCGGCGTACCTTATAGCATTCGAGGGGCGAGGATCGAGCAGCTTATGCGCGACGTTGGAAGGGCCAGTCTGACTGTCCGTCACGAGGGTCGCTGGCCGGTCATCCAGGCGCTGGAGCCGCGCGTCATGCTCGCCGCCACGGCGCCCGAAGGCGCTGCTCAGTTTCGCTGGCAGGGCGAGACGGTTGTCGCCGCCCAGGGCGAGTGGCTGCTGCGCATCGAAGGCGTCGACGGCCCGGCTCAGCGGCAGGTCAGTTGGATCAACCGCAAGCTCCAGCGGGCGGGGGCGGCCCTCAAGCCGGTCAAATACCTGGGCGCCGATGGACTGGTCCTGGCCAGGGCCACCAGCAATGCGGGCTACAAGGCGCTGTACACCGCCGCCAGTAAGATCGCCGGCTTCAAGTACCTGGAACCCAACCGCATCGTCAGCATCGCCAGCACCTTCCCCAACGACACCAGCTTCGCCAGCCAGTGGGGCCTGCACAACACCGGCCAGACCGGCGGCACTCCCGATGCCGACATCGACGCGCCCGAGGCGTGGGATATCACCGTGGGCAGCCCCCAGGTCATCGTCGCCATCATCGACACCGGCGTAGACTACAACCACCCCGACCTGGCGGCCAACATCTGGACCAATCCCGGCGAAATTCCCGGCAACGGCATCGACGATGACGGCAACGGCTTTGTCGACGATGTGCGCGGATGGGACTTTGCCAACGGCGACAACGCGCCTCTGGACGACAACGGCCACGGTACCCATGTCGCCGGCATCATCGCCGCCGTCACCAACAATGCCACCGGCGTAGCGGGAGTGAGCTGGAACGCGAAAATACTGCCGCTGAAGTTCCTCAAGTCTGACGGCAACGGAACCGAGGCCGACGCTGTCCTGGCTATCAACTACGTCACCATGATGCGCAACCGGGGGCACAACATCGTCCTGAGCAACAACAGTTGGGGCGGCAGCGGCGTCTCCAGCGCGCTTCAGGAGGCGATACAGGCCAACGCCGGCTCGGGCGCGCTGTTTGTCGCAGCCGCCGGCAATGACGGCGTCAACACCGATTCCAGCCCGTTCTCCCCGGCCTCGTTGAATGTGGCCAACATCATCGCAGTGGCGGCCACCACCGATACCGACGGCCTGGCCAGCTTCTCCAACTATGGGGCGGCGACGGTGGACCTGGGCGCGCCGGGAACGAACATCCTGAGCACGATCAACGGGGGCGGCTACGGCTACAAGAGCGGCACGTCGATGGCGGCCCCGTTCGTCTCGGGCGTGGCCGCCCTGGCCTACGCGATCAGCCCGGCGGGCACGGGTTACGAGACGATCAAGAACGCCATCCTCAACGGCGGCGATCCCGTGGCGTCGCTGGCGGGCAAGACCCTGACCGGCCGCCGCCTCAACGCCCGGGGGACACTGATGCAGTTGCCGATGAACGTCCTCAGCAGCGTGCCTGCCGACGGGCAGGTGCTTGGACCAGCGGTGACCCAGTTCACGCTGACGCTTTCACACCCGTATCAGGCGGCCAGCGTGCAGAGCGGCGATCTGACGGTCAACGGCGTCCCGGCCGACTCGGTGCAGTTGGTCGATGGCCGGACGCTCCAGTTCAGTTTCAACACGGCGCCGCCGGTTACGGCCCAGGGGACGCAGACGCTGGAGGTTGCGGCCGGGGCCATAACCCGCCAGGACGGCCTGGCAGGCGTGCAGGCGTTTTCGGCGACGATTCACGTGGATATCGACACGGTGGCGTTCCCCACGCCGCTGGTGGCGGCCGATCCATTGGGCTCGCTGGTGTACGATCCACTGCTGCCGGGATACATCAACTTCCCAGGCGACAGCGACGAATACACGCTGAACCTGGACGCCGGGCAGACGCTGACGGTGGTTGTGCAGCCTGCTTCCACGCTGGCGCCGAGCATCAGCGTGCGCGATCCCAACGGGACGCTCATCGGCACATCGTCGGCGGCCGCCGGCGCCACCGCTATCCTTCAGGCTGTGCCGGTACGGGGGAGCGGCATTTACCGCGTCGCGGTCAGCGGCAGTGGTGGCAGCGTGGGGGCGTTTTCGCTGCGGGTCATCCTCAACGGCTTGCAGGAGGCCGAGGCCTACGGCGGGTCGGCCAACAACTCGCGCCCGACCGCCCAGCCGCTGGATGGAGGATTGGTCTGGTACGCCGGTGGAGGCGGCCGCGTCGCCGTTCTGGGGCAGTCGGACCTTCCGGCGGGCATGCTGCCGACGGAGATCGAGCCCAACGGCTCGACGGCGACGGCCAGCGACGCAAGCCTCAACTTCGTCGCATTCTCCGGCAACCTTTACCACCTGGGTCTCAAGGGCACGATAAGCCCCCCCAATGACCGCGACTGGTTCAACATCGGCACGCTCCAGGCCGGTGACGTGCTCACCATCAGCCTGTCGGGCAATGGCTCGGCGCGCGGCGCCCTGTCGGACCCGCTGGTGGAGCTTTACCGCGCGGGCACTTCGGACCTGGTGGCAACGGACGATGACTTCGGACCCCTCCGCGACTCTCTGCTGTGGCGGTTTCCGATCACCGTCACCGACACCTATTACGTCAACGCCCGCGCCTGGACCAATCAGACTGGCACCTACGACCTGGGCCTGTTCCTTGAGAACAGCGGCGACCCGCCCCTCACCGGCGGCACCGTCACCACGGAAACGGAATCCAACGGCTCCAAAGGCTCGGCCAACAACGTCTCCACGAGCTGGCGGCCGGTGCAGTATGTTTCCACGACGACGGGGACGATCTCCGGCGGCACCGACAGCGACTTCTTCAAGTTCACCTTCCAGGCGGGCGATCTGGTGAGCTTCATGGTTGATGCGGCCGCGGGCTGGGATGCCCAAGTAAGACTGCGCAACGCCGCGGGAACGACCATCGCCTTCGAAGACGGCACGAGCATCGGTCCCAACGAGGACTCGCCGCTGTTCAGCTATGTCATTCCCAGCAGCGGCACGTATTACCTGGAGGTGCTGCCGCGGAGCGGAACCGGCACTTACACTGTCCACGCATACCTTTCCACCGCAGGCTCTCCACCCGTGCCGCAGCCGGTGCCCGACTTCTATTCCATTGAACTGACGACCGGCCAGCGGCTCACGCTGGCACTGGCCCACGAAAGCGGCGCGAATCTTGGACTGGAACTGCAAAACGCCGCGGGGCAGACCCTGGCCAGCGGCGCCACCGGCGCAAGCAACCTCAACGCGGTGATCGACGGTTTCGGCGCCCCGGCCGCCGGCACCTACTTTGTGCGCGTCATGGGAGGCAGCAGCGTCGGGTACACGCTGGCCGCGCTGCTGGAGATGTCCTTCGACACCGAGCCGAACAACAGCTTCGCAGCGGCACAGAACATCAGCGACAGCAGGCGGGTGCTGGGACATGCGGGCGACGACTGGTATCAACTGGCGGTGACGGCCGGCGACGTCGTCCAGCTCCGCACGTTCACACCCGCGGGCGGGGCCGGTCAGTTCGTCAACAACCTCGATCCGCTGGTCGAGTTGTATAACCCCGCTGGAGGTCTGATCGCTTCCGACAACAACTCGGCCCCCGACGGGCGCAACGCCCTGCTCACTTTTGTCGCCCAGACGACGGGCAACTACCGCGTCCGCGTCACGGGCGCCGGCGACACCAGCGGCGAGTACATTCTCCAGGCGGCCAACTTCACGGCCGGCATCGGCGGCTCATCGGGCGACGACACGATCCTCATCCGCCGCAACGGCGCCAACGTCGAGGTGCTGCACAACGCGATGGGGGGCGAGCCGACCTACATCGTCCCCGCATCCACCCTGACTTCGCTGACGGTGCTGGGGGGCGCGGGTGACGATTCGCTGACTATCGATCTATCCGGCGGCAACGCGATTCCGGCCGGCGGCCTTTTCTTCCACGGAGGCGCCGACGCCGACGAACTGTCGATCATCGGCGACGGCGCAGCCTCGGCCACCTATGCCCCCAGCGCATCGGCGCTGGGCAATGGCACGGTGAACATCGGCGGCAGCACGATCACCTTCACCGGCTTGGAGCCCGTCACCATCAGCAACATGGCCAGCGTGACGCTGATCACGCCCAATGCCGCGGACAACCTGGTCATTGACGAGCCGGCGCCCGGGCAACGGCGCATCTCCGGCACCAGCGGCGGGGTCGGCATCGAGGCGCTGACCTACTTCAACGTGGGCACCCTGATCGTGGACATGGCGGCCAACGACGGCGGCAGCGGCAACGATGTGCTGGTGGCCGGGCCGGCGGGCGTGGGGGCGGCAGGGCTGAGCCTGTTCAGGGTGCACGCCGGCACGGGCAACAACACGCTGGAAATACAGGGCGGAACGGCCACGATCGACACCGGCGGCGGATTGGGCGGAGCCAATCTCAATCTCATCGCCAGCGGCTCGGCCCAACTCGCCTTCAACGGTGCCCAGTCGCTCAAGTCGTTGAGCATTTCCGGCAGCGCCTCGATCTCAATGAGCGGCGCCGCGGGCCAGTTGCTCGATGTGGGCGCTTTGAGCGTCAGCGGCGGCGGACGGGTGGACCTGGCCGGCCATCAATTGCGCATCGCCTACAGCGGCCCCTCGCCCCTGGCCCAGGTCGGCGGATGGATCGCCTCCGGCTACAACGGCGGGTTGTGGAACGGCAATGGCATCCGCACCAGCGTGGCATTACCCTCCGCCGGCCTGGGGTATCTGGACAACGGATCGGCCATCATCGTCAAGCCCGCCACCTACGGCGACGCAGACCTGAGCGGACTTGTCGGCATGTCCGACCTGGGCGCGCTGCTGGGCAGCTATGGCCAGAGCGGCCACTGGCAGAACGGCGACTTCAACTACGACGGGGTGATCGACTTTACCGATTTGGGGATTCTGCTGGCGCACTATTCGACCTGAGCGATGACATTCCATCGGCCAACAGCGTCAGGGTATCGCGATCAACCACCCGCAGCTCCTGATCGCCCGCCGCCTCGATCGCCCCCATTTCCATCAGCCTTCGCAGCGTGCGCGAAAGGGTCTCGCTGGTGAGGTTCAGGTGGCTGGCCAGGTGCTTCTTGAGGGAGGGAAGCTGAACCGAGCCATCCCGAGGATCAGCCACGCTGAGCAAATACCGGGCCAGGCGGCCGGCGGATTCGGATGCAGCAATGGGTTTGGCATGTGCGGCAAGAGCGCCGACGTCCAGAGCCTTCAAGAACTGATCCTATATGGTTTGAAGGGAATGGCGGCCTATGCCAGCCACGCCCGGCGGCTGGGCCAAACCGACGAGAAAGTTAGGAGGCGCTGTTCTCGACGATGACCAACGTCAACTTCGACATCCCCAGCCTCTTCGAGATCGCCATGCAACTGGGACGGATGAACCTGCGCGTGATGGAGATGCTCGACGCCGGGCACCTGGGGAAATTCGGCAAGCCCGCGCCTACGACCGTCATGGAAGGTACCAGGGCCGGACCGGGCATTCTCGTGACCGGACACGATCTGGTCGATCTGGCCGACCTAGTTGTTGGTCGGTCCTTTCGGTTGCCGGTGCCTTCCAAAGTGGGGCATTGGCACACAAGCGGCACTGGCCCGCGGCTCCAGCCGGCGCAGAGACTGCCACGCACCCGGGATGCACCGACGTGGCGGCGGCTGTCATGCCGCGCTGCCTGCCGTTATCATTTGGCCAGATCAGGCACCGGCAAGACGGGAGAATGCCTGAGCTTCGAACCCAGACCCATGCCCACCACAATCACCATTACCGCCGGCAACATCACACGCACGGCCGAGTTGGACGACACGCCCACGGCGCGCAAGCTTTTGGCCGCTCTTCCCATCACCGGCCGGGCGCAGCGCTGGGGGCAGGAAATCTACTTCACCATACCCGTCAGCGCCGAGCAGGAGCCGGCCGCGCGGACCGAGATGGCCGTCGGCGAAGTGGCCTACTGGCCGCCGGGCAGGGCCCTGTGCATTTTCTTTGGCCGGACGCCGGCCAGCGACTCGGATGCGCCCGTCGCCGCCAGTCCGGTCAACGTGGTGGGGAGAATCGTGGGCGACGCCCTTGCTTTCGACGGCGTGAAGGACGGGACTACGGTGCGCATCGAGGCTGCCGGCAAATAGCAGAAGGCTGCGGGGCAACGCGGCTCGGTCTCCCACGTGCGGGCGCGGCGGGCGCTTTACGAAGAGAGGTCACGTCCCGATCGTCTGGTAATACTCGCGCACCGTCCTGGTGTTCAGCACGACCAGCAGAGCGATGGGATAGATCGCCGACACGGCCGCGACCAGGCCAAAGCCGATCGCCAGACCCATCGTGGTGGGAGCCGCGGCGGCCATCCCGGACGTGCGAGCCACAGTAAGCTCGACCATGTTGCCCGTCAGGACCGTCCAGCACACCACGAAGAACACCGTCAGCGGCAGCTTCAGCACCGCATAGATCAGGTGGTGGCGCCGGCCGCGCCGCGAGAAGCGGAACACGAGGATGCCGATGACCAGAAGATAGATCGCCAGCCCCAGGCTCAACAGCGCCTCCAGGGCGGCCAACACACCGCCCAGTCGCATGCGCGACGCGATGGCGCTGAGGGCGGCGCTCGGGGCCGTCGTCGCGGGTACGCCGCCGACGCCGAACGAGATGTGCGCCACCGAGTCCGGGGCATTGTCCGCCGCATCAGGCGGCAGATACATCACGCCGCCGTTCTCGCTGTACAGCAGCAGGCCGCCGTTTCTCGCCGGCGGCGCTCCGACAATCGCGTCGCGCAGGTTCGAGGAATCGCGGCCGGGCGCCACCAGCATCTGCGAATCGCTCATCAGCTCGCGCCGCAGGATGTCGGCCTGCCTGTCGCTGAGCCTGCCTCCGATGGCGCGATTGGCGGAGAGGATGACGGCGTTGGCCTGGGCCAGCGAGAGGGCATTGGCATCCGCCGCGGCCGGCGCCGACGCGGTCGGATACCACGCGGCGTAGTCGGTCCCGACCTCCAGACGCCCCTGGCCCATGACATACCAGCTCGCCTCCTGGCCGCCTTCCACACCCCCGCGCACGCCCCTGCGCACGATGGCCCGGCGCATGTCCTGCTCGGTAATGAATCCACTCGTCCGCGGGAAGACTGCCGCGCCCTGTTCGTTGACGAAATTGGCCAGGATGGCCCGCCGATGCTCGTCGAGCTTGTCGGCGTCGAGGGCGGCCATCACCTGGGCGGCCTCGGTGCCGCTCAGCCCGCCGGGCGTGAACCCGCCGAACATGGCCGGCCCCATTGTGGGCATCACGCTCGCCATGGCCGTGAACATGACCGC
>Ga0129299_1003105_pt1 | contig 10911 bp, 9 predicted proteins | sample ConPoolayeCmetaG_FD_94477 | JGI IMG/M metagenome (GOLD analysis project Ga0129299, IMG submission 94477) | Hot spring microbial mat communities from California, USA to study Microbial Dark Matter (Phase II) - Cone Pool mat layer C metaG ... | reverse complement strand
GAGAGAAGGGGGCAGGGGGATGAGTGGGGTCGTTCCCGGGACACGACGTGAAGCAGATTGCAAGAACCTATCCCACCACGCAGGGGGATGAGTGGGGTCGTTCCCGGGACACGACGGCGAAATTCAGGCTCAGCCATCGGCTTGTGTTAGTCGTCAGTTTCTAACCGATAGCGAGCGAGCCCGGGGCTGAGCAGTTACGTGAAAACTTTGATCCTGCCCATCCCCATGCCGGAGCGACGTGGAGGGTAGAATCACGAGAGGAATGGTAATTACTCAGTCGTGTCGTCCATCGCGAAAAACTCCACCCCCTCGCCCCCTCCCCACGCCGGAGCAGCGTGGTAAGGGGGAATCAAGGATGGGGGAGTGGGCGGGCGGCTTCGCCGCCGCCCTCTCCCCCACTCCCATAACAGTCGTCACGGTGGCTTGGCGTTGAATTCAAGAGAGGAGATCAAACTATGACCACCGAGGTTCTTACCCAACAAGCAGCACCTCGTTCCCGTGTAGGGATTCGGCTACCCGATACCCTGACGCGCATTCTCAGATACACGCTCTATCGAGGCGTGGCACTGTTCATTACAGTTGTCGTCGGTGTTTATTTGACCGTACTCATCGCCAATATGGGTGGCTATCTCGATACGATACGGATGGCGCAGATTCGGGAAGCGGCGGGTATGATTGTCCTGACTGATCCACAGTTACAGGCGTTACCGCCAAGCGAACTCCGGCAGCGCATTGACGAAATTGCCGCCATCGAGATTCAGCGTCTGCGGTTAGACCAACCCTTTTTCATCCGCAGTCTCGACTATCTCACCGACGCGCTCACCTTGACGCTGGGACGCGCCGAACACTTGTCGAGTGATAGCGGCTCGCGTCAGGTGCGGCTAATCATCTTTGAGCGACTTCCTGCGACGATTTTGCTCTTTGCCACCGGCAACTTGACGCTCTTCTTTACGTCGGTGTTTGTCGCGCTCTATCTCTCCCGCCGCTATGGGAGTCTTTTGGACAAGATGGTGATCGCGCTGGCACCCACCTCGGCGCCACCCGGTTGGTTCTACGGCATCTTTTTGATTTTGATCTTCGCTTCCTTGTTACGCCTTTTGCCGTTCGGTGGAATGGTGGATGCGCCGCCGCCTGAGACCGTGCCAGAGTATGTGCTCAGTTTGATTCGGCATATGATTCTGCCTGTAACCGCTATCATCATCAACGCCATCTTTAACTCGATTTACAACTGGCGCACCTTCTTTCTCATTTATTCCAGCGAGGACTATGTCGAGTTAGCCAAAGCCAAGGGCTTGTCCTCGCGCGCCATCGAGCGGCGTTATATTCTCCGTCCGACGCTTCCGCCGATTGTGACCTCGTTTGCCTTTACGCTCATTTTTCTCTGGCAAGGCGCGATCATTCTGGAAACGGTCTTTACCTGGCCCGGTCTGGGACGCTTGCTCTATCAAGCCGTCAGCATCTTTGATGTGCCTGTGATTGTCGGATCGGTGGTGCTGATTGCCTACCTGCTGGCCATTACCGTGTTCCTGCTCGATATTGTCTATGCTATCCTGGATCCCCGGGTCAAAGTCGGGGGGGAGAGACGTGTATGAGCACCTTTCTGCAGAACCTTAAAGAATTGACACATTATCGTTCGGCGATTTTTGGCTTGTTCGTGATCCTGGGGTTGGTGGTCTGGGCGATTTATGCGGTGGTCGCCGTTCCGTACGACCAGGCGATTCAGTTGTGGCGCGGCGGCGAGGAGATCTGGGGAGATTATCCCAAGAATGTACCTCCCCAGTGGAGCGCGATCTTTTCAGGGAAAAATTTGCCGACCACGATTGTTTTGAACAGTCGTCAAGGGGGCGAGATACGTAAAGAGTCCCAGGAGGTTGCGGACGATATGCGCACGGTAGATATTACCATGCCGTTCCACTACCCCTTTGACGATTTTCCAAACGAAATCAATCTATTTTTGGAATCCAAGTTTCAACAACGCAAGCCCCACCTCAATATCTTTTGGCGTACTCCCGACGGGCGGCAAATTGCACTGGGGGAGTTTAGCATCGGCGCAACGGAACGCTTTGCGCTTTCGATCGATCAGCGTCTGACCCGCCGCCTGGGCGGCTTGGCGCCAGAGGTAGGCCTCTTTGCTGATCCGGCAACTGTCAAGGAAGGTGCAAAGCCAGTGTCGCTCAAAGGCAAGTATGAACTGGTGATCGAGGGTTTGGTTTTTGAAAAGGGGAGCGACATTGATGCCAAGTTGGTGTTGTATGGTCAGGTGCACGGCCTGGCGGGGACGGATCATCGGCGCCGCGATATTATGATTGCGTTGCTCTGGGGCGCGCCTATCGCACTGGCATTTGGATTTCTGGCGGCAGTGGGTTCTACGCTCCTCTCCTTTTCGCTCGCCGCGATTGGATCGTGGTTTGGCGGCTGGGTGGATGGACTCATCCAACGCCTGACCGAAGTGAACGTGATCTTGCCGGTGCTGCCCATTCTCATTCTCATCGGCACCTTCTACTCACGCAGTATCTGGGTGATTCTGGGCGTCGTCATCCTCTTGAGCATCTTTAGTCTGTCCATCAAGGTGTATCGCTCGATGTTCTTGCAGGTGAAAGAGTTGCCGTACATTGAAGCCGCGCGCGCCTATGGCGCGAACGATCTGCGGCTGGTCTTTCGCTATATGATGCCCAAAGTCTTGCCCGTACTCATCCCCTCCTTCGTGACCCTGATTCCCTCGTACGTCTTTCTGGAAGCGTCGCTGGCGGTCCTGGGGTTGGGTGACCCGGTCTTGCCCACCTGGGGCAAAGTGTTAAACGATGCGTACAGCAATGGCGCGCTCTACAAAGGGATGTATTATTGGGTCCTGGAACCCGCCATGTTGTTGATGGTGACCGGCCTGGGTTTTGCTACCGTGGGCTTTGCGCTGGACCGCATCTTTAATCCCCGTTTGCGCGAGGTGTAACGATGGCAACGACCACAAACAATACGCTGCTTCAAGTCGAAGACCTCTATCTGTACTTTCGCGCAACCAAAGGCGTAGTGCAAGCTGTAGATGGAGTCGGTTTCGATCTGCGTCGCAACGAGGCAATCGTCGTCCTGGGCGAATCGGGCTGTGGCAAAACGACACTGGCGCGCGCGATCTTGCGCCTCTTGCCGCGCAATGTGTATCGCTATACCGGCAAGGTGCTGTTGAACGGTCGCAATCTGATGGAATTGAGCGATGAGGAATATCGCCGCGAGATTCGCTGGGTCAAGATTTCGATGGTGCCACAAGCGGCAATGAACTCGCTCAACCCGGTGATTCGTGTGGGTGACCAGGTGGCAGAGCCAACCGAAGCGCACTTTGGTCTGAAGAAGGAAGGCTTGGAACAAGCGCGCGAGGTGTTTCAACGCGTCGGGGTGCCGGTGGATTTTATGAGCCGCTATGCGTTTGAGCTGAGCGGTGGGATGCGTCAGCGCGTCGCGATTGCGATGGCGCTGGTCACCAGTCCCGATTTGGTCATTCTGGATGAACCGACCTCCGCGCTCGATGTGTTGACACAAGCGAACATTATGAACGTGCTCAAACGCATCAAGCAAGAAACCGAAACGAGTTTCATCCTCATCACGCACGATATTTCTACGTCGAGCGAACTTGCGGACCGCGTCGCCGCGATGTACGCCGGTCACATCGTCGAGTTGAACGATGCGGACCACTTTTTCACGGCACCACTGCATCCCTACTCACAAAAGTTGATGGCGAGTGTGCCCACCTTGCGGCAAACCAAGCAACTGGAGTTCATTCCGGGGCAACCGCCCAGTTTGATCAATCCTCCCAAAGGCTGTCGCTTTGCCCCGCGCTGTCCTTCTGCTTTCGACAAGTGCGCGGAAGAACCGCCGGTGATTGATATGGGTGAACGTCGCAAGGTGAAATGCTGGTTGTATGCCAGATAACAAACTGCGCCAGTCCGGAAATGGACTGGCGCAGTTTTTATTCTTTTCCCTCTATTTTTCCTTCTCCTGACTCTGTTCCTCCATCGCCGCAAGCGTTTTTGAGAGTTCTTGGATCGCAATGCGTTGCTTGCGATACAAGTCGCTTTCGCTCATCGCCAGTTTCATCGCGATCTCGCGCACTTTCATCCCCTGAATCACCTTGAGTTCCAAGATGTTGTAGAGCAGCCACTCGGGCGCGGTGAGGGAGCGTTCACCTTCGGGACGCAGCGATTCGATCGCGCGCGCGATGTGCGCGCGCAGGGCGCGCACCGGATTCCCCTCGTACTCGTCCAGCGAGTTCTGGACGAGGCGCAGTTGCAAGAGCGGATTCTCTAGCAACTTGGGCCCGCCCCAGTAGTGATCCAGTGCGTCTTTGACGGCGCGATGAAAATCGAGCGTGGCGATCTGTTCATCCTCGACGCGTTCGGTTGCCATTGTTCCCACATAGCGCGGTTTGCCGCGCGCGCGCTGTAACAATTCGATTTCGCTGGTCAACTGTTCGAACGCGGCAAAGACCCCTTGTTGCAACTGCCGGTCTTCGAGCGCGAGTTCCGCCTGATGTATCAGCGCGGCGATCATTTTTTGCTCGCGTTCCGTCATGGTGGGTTCGGCAGTGCGCGCGGCAATCCCGAGGACACCGATGACGTCCTCGCGCGACGGCGCATACAACATCCAGAGCCAAAAGCCATTGCGGACGAGGTACTCGCCGGGATTGCGGCTGTGGACGTTGGTCAGCGCGGCAGGGTTGAGTCGGGCAAGGAATTGGCGCGCGCGCGCAGGGACACCGACCGTCGTTTCGATTTGCCACGTGTTGCCTTGCAACGATGCGACAAAGCCCGTTTGCGCCTGAAACAAATCGCAAGCGGCTGAGAGAATGTTTTCCAGCAGTTGGCGCAAGTCGCTGGTGGTGAGTAAACGACGGTCAATTTCTTGTATCCGTTCCAGGTCCTCGCGATCGTCCCAGAAGAGCAGGCGATCAATCCACGGCTTGGCTAGATTGATGGCCAGTTCCAGTGTCACAATCGCGCCGATAACGACGGCATACCAGAGCGTCTCGCGCGTCAAGCCGAACCAGCGTTCGACACTCGAAACGAAGAACATCAGTCCCACCACCGCCGTCGCGACGAGTGGACCGCGCAACAAATAATGCATCAAGTTGTGCTTGATGATGCGCTCGGGCAAGAGCGCGCCTTGATACGCCACCGTGTATGCCATCACGGTAATCATGACCGCAATCCCGACTTTGGTGAGCAGTGCAATCGCCAGTACCAGCGGCGCGGAGAAGGTCGCCGGGAAACTGGTGAGGATGAGATAGGGAAAGACACCCAGCGCAGGGGCAAAGAACGCGATCTCAAGGTACGTCATTCGGCGGCGCGTGGTGGGCGTGAGACAGCGTGTGCGCGCGCGACGAATGTTCACAAAGCCCCAACCCGTCAGCGCGAAAAAGAAGAGGCTGAACAGCGGAAAGAGGGGACCGGCGTCAAACTGCGCAATCTGCCAGGGGATGAAAAAGCCACCTTGCACCATCCAATCGGTAAAGGCAACCAGCAAAAGGAACACCCCGCTGGTCAGATATGCCAGTGCCACCGCGACGCGGCGTCGGCGCGAGTACGCGTTCGTCGAACGCAACAACGTATCGGAAAAATGCAGGTACGCGGCAGGGATGAATGCCAGACCAATCCATTTGAAACGCAGCCAGACGGTCGCATCGGCAAACGTCTCGACGCGTTGCAGGAACACGTCGCCGATGTAGATAATCGTCAGGATCGCGAGCAAGCCGGAAAAGGCGCGCGCCACCGCGTTGCGAAAATTATGCGTCAGAAGGTATAGAAACAGCGAGAATGAAACGATGATGATGGCGGCAGAGAAGATAATGTTGCCGAGAGCGAGGAAGGCAAGTAGCACGTTCATCGCCATTTTTAGTAGGAGCGAGGCATTGCACGAGGCAATTCTATAAGACCATCGAAGGACCTATCGGAAAAACGACTGGCATTACGACGCGATGGCAGCAATGCCTCGTCCCTTATTGCAGCACCCACATCACATAGTAATACGTGACGACTGCCGTGAACAACAAACTGTCGAGGCGATCGAGCATCCCGCCGTGTCCCGGCAGGAGGTTGCTGGAATCTTTCACGCCTATCTGACGTTTGAGTAACGATTCTGCTAGATCGCCGACGATGGCGGCAAGTCCAATCAGGAGACCGAGGCTGAGGCAATGGAGCAATGGCAGGTGCAGCAGCACGCCCAGTGCGAGCAAGGTCAACGGCGCTGCTACAGCACCGCCGAGCGCGCCCTCCCAGGTTTTCTTCGGGCTGATGCGCGGGAAAAATTTGTGCTGTCCCCAGCGCGTCCCCACCAGATACGCGCCGGCATCGGTGACCCAGGCGGTCACCAGCGCGAGGATCGTCCAGAGCATTCCATCAGGCAGTTGGCGCACCAGAATAAAGTAGGCGCCCAATCCGCCGATGTACAACACCCCCGCGAAGGTGATTGCCCAGCCGACCAGCCAGCCCTCGCGATTGTGTTGCAAAATCCCGCTGATAAATGTGCTGATGATGAGCGTCGTTACCAGCAGGCGAAACCACTCGGCGGAAAGATACACCTCGGTGATGATGAGAGCGATTGCCGCGCTGCCGGCATAAGGCAGGGTGGCGTAACCCGCCGAGCGAGCCATCTGGAAAAATTCCGCGCCGGCGAGGAGCAAGGCGAACATCACCAACGCGAAGAAGACCAAGCCGCCGGCGTACACGGCACCCAGAACGAGCGGGATAAGAACAAGGGCGGTGAGGACACGCGTTTTTAGCACAGGAGTGGCTCGGCTAAATGTTCTCGAGTCTTCCAAAGCGGCGCTGGCGCTGACTGAACGCAACGAGAGCCTGATATAATTCTTGTTTGTCGAAATCGGGCCAGAAGGTGGGGGTGGTGTAATATTCGGCGTAGGCGGATTGCCAGATGAGAAAATTGGAGAGGCGCATCTCACCTGCGGTGCGAATAATCAGGTCCGGGTCGGGCATCCCTGCGGTGTAGAGATAACGCTCAAACACCTGTTCGTTCACCTGTGCAGGCGACACGCCGTCGAGGATCATTTGTTTGACCGCCTGCAAGATTTCGGCGCGCCCGCCGTAGTTGAACGCGATATTCAAAGTGATGCGCTCGTTATGCTGGGTCAGTTCGATCGCGCTATGCACCGCTTGTTTCAGGTTATCGCTGATCCCTTCGAGGGTGCCCAGATGACGCAGTTTCACGCCGTTCTTGTGCAGTTCCGTCACCTCGCGCGTGATCACTTCTTCGAAAATTTTGAGCAAGCCGCGTACTTCGTCCTGGGGGCGTCCCCAGTTTTCGGTCGAAAAGGCATAGACCGTCATAATCTTGACGCCAAATTCTACCGCGCCTTCGAGGACACGCCGCATATTCTCGACGCCCGCGCGATGCCCTTCGGTGCGCGGCAAGCCGCGTTGCTGTGCCCAGCGACCGTTACCATCCATAATGATTGCCACGTGGATGGGAATTTTCGTGAGTACGCTTTTGTCGAATTCCATAGTTTGATAATGCAATCAAGTCGTTAACAACTCGGCTTCTTTGGCTTTGGCGATCTGATCCACCTGAGCGATGTACTTGTCCGTCAATTCTTGCAACACCTCTTTGCCGCGAAAATGCTGATCTTCGGAAATCAATTTCTCCTTTTCCATTTCTTCCAGATCTTTGAGCGCATCGCGACGGATGTTGCGGATGGCGATGTGTGCTTCTTCCGCCTGTTTGCGGACCAGTTTAGTCAGTTCGCGGCGGCGTTCTTCGGTCAGCGGTGGAATGGGTAGGCGAATCAGTTTACCATCGTTGATCGGTGTCAAGCCCAGTTCAGATTTGAGGATGGCTTTTTCGATGGCAGACAGAGTGGACTGATCAAAGGGTTTGATGACGAGCAAGCGCGGTTCGGGAGCAGAGACTGCCGCGAGTTGTTGGAGCGGCGTGGGGGTGCCATAGTAATCCACTTTGAGCGGTTCAACGAGCGCGGGCGAGGCGCGCCCGGTGCGAATCCCGACCAATTCGCGCTTGAACGCTTCGATGGATTTTTTCATTCGATTCTCGGCATCGGCTTTGACATCGTCAATCATAGCGTCCTCATCAATAGAACAGTATCATCACTCAACACGTAACTGCTCAGCCTGCATTTCGCACCTGTGCTTCGGAATAACTCCTCTCATTCCCCTGCTCTCTTTTCTCCCCGCGTAATTACTCAGCCCTGCTATGCCTCGCGACAAGCCCCACCCCCTTGCCCCATACGCGTCAACTTAAGCGGGGAATGCCGCATTACAACCCTCCCCTCTCCCAAATTCAGGCGAAGGAGGAGCGGGGAATGGAGCAAGTACCAGCCTTAAGTTGACGCATATGCCCCCTTGCCCCCTCCCCACGCCGCCGAGCGGCGTGGGGAGGGGGAATCAGAGAGCGAGGGGTGAGGGCGGGCGGCTGCGCCGCCCGCCCTCACCCCGCTCCTTTTTTCCCCCTTCCTCTCCCCGCTTTGCGGGGAGAGAAGGGGGCAGGGGGATGAGAGGGGGCATTCCCGTAGAGGCGAAAGATTTTTCGCCTGTACAACGACGGTGCAATTCAGGCTTAGCCATCGGCCTGTGTTAGCCGTCAGTTTCTAACCGACAGCGAGTGATGTCAGTGGCTGAGTAGTTACCTCCCCGCTTTGCAGGGAGAGAAGAAAGCAGTTGCATCCGTTTACTTTGTAATGATGGTTCCGACGGTTTCTCCTAACACGGCTCGTTCAATCGAACGGGGTTGCGCCAGATCAAAGACGATGATGGGCAAGTTGTGGTCCATACACAATGACAGGGCGGTGTTATCCATCACCCGCACTTGTTCCATCAGAATGGCATCGTTGTACGACAGCCGTTCGAACTTGATGGCGTCGGGATATTTGAGCGGGTCTTTGTCATAGACGCCATCTACTTTGGTGGCTTTGAGGAGTACATCGGCATCAATTTCCTGCGCGCGCAACGCGGCGGCGGTGTCGGTCGTGAAGAAGGGGTTGCCGGTGCCAGCGGCAAAGATGACGATGCGCCCTTTTTCGAGATGGCGGATGGCGCGGCGTCGAATGTATGGCTCAGCCACCGCGCGCATTTCGATGGCGGTCTGGACGCGCGTGTACATCCCACACTTTTCCAGCGCGTCTTGCAATGCCAGTGCATTGATGACCGTGGCGAGCATCCCCATATAATCGGCGGTGGCGCGCTCGATCGTTTGCGCGTAGGGGTCGTTGCCGCGCCAGAAATTGCCGCCGCCAATCACGATGGCAATTTCGATGTGGTGGGATTTGACCGCGCGGATTTCGTCCGCCAGATAGGCGACGGCATTGGGGTCAATCCCGACCTGACCTTTGCCACACAAGGATTCGCCGCCCAGTTTGAGTAGAATGCGTTTGTATCTGGGATGTGCCATAGTCTCCTCGCGCGCGTCCCACTCATAGGCAATCAGGCAATCAGTTGACTGATTGCCCGATTGCCTGTGCGGAATCATTCTCCCAGTTCAAAGCGCACGAATCGCCTGACAATGATGTTCTCACCGACTTTGGCAATGACGGATTGGATGGCATCGTGGACGGTGAGCGCTTCGTCGCGGATAAAGCGCTGGCGGAGCAACACCGTTTCGTTCAGTGCGGCGTCTAACTTGCCTTGCGCGATGGTCTCGACAAGGTCTTCGGGCTTGCCTTCCGCGCGCGCGGCATCAGCGTAAATCTTTTTGTGCGCTTGCAGTTCTTCGTCAGGAATGTCGTTGACCGACACATAGCGCGGCTGGAAGGCTGCCACTTGCAATGCCAGGTCATGGGCGAGTTGTTTGAATTCGTGTGTTGCCGCGACGAAATCGGTTTCGCAGTTCACTTCGACCAGCACGCCGATTTTACCTCCCGCGTGCACGTACGCTTCGATAATGCCCTGACGTGCCACGCGCGAGGCTTTTTTCTCCGCGGCTTGCAACCCCTTTTCTTTCAACACGGCGAGGGCTTTGTCGAAATCGCCGTTATACTGTTCGAGTGTGCGCTTGGCGTCGAGAATGCCGGCGCCAGTGAGTTCACGCAGTTTCTTGATTTGTTCAGTGGTCGCTGTCATTCTTCTGTTTCCTTGTCTGCTTCGGTTTCTTCGACCATCTCGGCGGTTTCAAATTCTTCCGCCGTAATATCCACAGCAGGTAGATCGGCAGGGAGTTCGGCTTCGGGAGCGACGACGGCACCCTCTTCTTCGGCTTCGGCGACGAGTACCCCGCGAATGTTCTTACCCTCGATCACCGCATCGGCGATTTTGGCCGTGATGAGTTTGATGGCGCGAATGGCATCGTCGTTGGCAGGAATGGGATAAGCGATCGGGTCAGGATCGGAGTTGGTGTCACACATTGCAATCACGGGGATTTGCAAGATGGTGGCTTCGCGAATCGCATTGGTTTCGTGATGGGTATCCACGACGAAGAGGGCTTTGGGCAAGCGGCGCATTTCGCGCAAACCGCCCAGACGCGTTTGGAGTTTGAGCAATTCGCGTGAGAGACTCAGGGCTTCCTTTTTGGGCAGTTTATCCAGTTCGCCGCTCACCTGTCGCTCTTCGAGTTTGATCATATAGTCAATGCGCGAGCGAATCGTACGAAAGTTGGTGAGCGTACCTCCCAGCCACCGTTGCGTCACATAGGGCATTCCGCAGCGGAGTGCCTCCGCCTGTAGGGTGTCTTGCGCTTGCCGCTTGGTGCCGACGAAGAGGATGGTGCCGCCTGCCGCGACCGTGTCGCGCGCAAAAGCGTACGCCTCTTCGAGTTTGACCATTGTTTGCTGGAGGTCAATGATGTGAATCCCGTTGCGTTCGGCAAAGATGAACGGGCGCATCTTGGGATTCCAGCGTCGCGTCCGATGTCCAAAGTGGACGCCTGCCTCCAGAAGCGATTTCATTGGTAAAACCGCCACGTGTTCTC
>Ga0129299_1003103_pt1 | contig 10914 bp, 9 predicted proteins | sample ConPoolayeCmetaG_FD_94477 | JGI IMG/M metagenome (GOLD analysis project Ga0129299, IMG submission 94477) | Hot spring microbial mat communities from California, USA to study Microbial Dark Matter (Phase II) - Cone Pool mat layer C metaG ... | reverse complement strand
CGTGTAAAGATGTCGACAAACATTTGTGTCGTGGGAAGTTCCAACATTGATTTGACGGCACGCGTGCCGCGCTTGCCCCGCTTGGGTGAGACGCTTACCGGGCACACCTTGCATCTGGGCTATGGCGGCAAAGGCGCGAATCAAGCCATCGCCGCGGCGAAACTGGGCGCGCGGGTGACGATGGTCACCAAACTGGGACGCGATGTGTTTGGCGAAGGCGCGCTCGAAAATTATCGCGCGCACGGCGTGGACACGACGTTTGTGCAGTTCGACGAAGAGCACGCCTCGGGGCTTGCCACGATCTTTGTGGACGATGCGGCGCAGAATTGCATCGTGATTGCGCCCGGTGCGAATGCGCACCTGTCGCCCGCCGATGTGCAAGCCGCTGCGGCGGCGATTCGCGCGGCGCATACCCTCGTCTGTCAGTTGGAGATTCCGGTGGAGACGACGCTGGAGGCGTTTCGCCTGGCGCGCGCGGCAAACGTGCGTACGATTTTGAATCCGGCGCCCGCCGCGCCCTTGCCCGCCGAGTTGTTGCAACTGACCGATCTGTGCGTCCCCAACGAAAGTGAGACCGAGATACTGACCGGCGTGCCCGTTCACGATGTGGCAGAAGGGGAACGTGCCGCGCGTGCGCTTTTGGCGCGCGGTGTGCGCAACGTCATCTTGACGCTGGGAGAACGCGGTGCGCTGGTGGTGACACCAGACACCTGCACGCATCTCGCGCCAATTCGTGTTCAGGCGGTTGACCCCACGGGTGCTGGCGACGCGTTCATCGGTAGTCTGGCGGTGTTTCTGGGCGAGGGTTTGCCTCTGCTGGAAGCGGCGCGGCGGGCGAATGCGATCGCTGCCCTCTCGGTGACGAAAATCGGCACTCAAACATCTTTTCCTGCGCGCGCCGAAGCGGACGCGTTTTGTCGGCAGTGGGGTCTGTTCTAGCAAAGGAGGTGATTGGAAGGAGAACATCACTTGGATTCACATCAGGCGCGTCCGCGCCCGCTACGAAGGATGAAAAATGAGCGACGGTCGGCGGTCATCCGTCGGCGGTCGCATCCCTGAAGGAGGAGAGATGAAAACGCGTTTAATGATGCTGGGTCTGGTGTTTGCGCTGGTCGTCATTCTGGCTGCCTGCGCCACACCGACTCCAGTCACGGTCGTGCAAACCAAAGTCGTCGAGGCAACCAAAATCGTCGAGGCGACGAAGATTGTCGAGGCGACTAAGATTGTCGAAAAAGTAGTGACGCCCACCCCGCCACCGCCCGCGCCGTATCCCGTCAAGGGCATCACGATTAACGTCCCCTGGTCGCCCGGCGGTGGAACGGATCGCACCACGCGCGCGCTCGCGGCGATTCTCGAAAAAGAATTCAAGCAACCAGTCGGCGTCGTCAATCGCACCGGCGGCGGTGGTGTGGTAGGTCACACGGCTACGGCTACGGCTGACCCGGACGGCTACACGCTGGGCGCGGTCACTGTCGAGATCGCGATGATGAACTGGCTCGGCACCACCAGTTTGACCTACAAGGATTACAAGCCGATTGCCTTGCTCATCAACAACCGCGCCGGCATCACCGTGCGCGCCGATGCACCCTGGAAAGACTACAAGGCATTGATTGACGACATCAAAGCGAACCCCGGCAAGTACAAAGCATCGGGGACAGCGGCAGGTGGCATCTGGGACCTCGCGCGCGTGGCGTGGCTGAAAGCCGCAGGGCTGACGCCTGACCACGTCAAGTGGGTGCCCAGCACCGGCGCAGCGGCTGCGCTGGCGGAGTTAGCAGCAGGTGGCGTGGACATCTGCACCTGCAGTCCCGCCGAAGCGTTGCCGATGGCACAAGCCGGCAAAGCGCGCATCCTCGCGGTGATGGCGGATAAACGCTGGAGCGTGCTCCCCGACGTGCCAACACTCAAGGAACTGGGCGCGGATGTGGACATTGGTGGCTGGGCAGGCATCGCCGCACCGGCGCGCACGCCCGATTACATCATTGACATTCTCGACAAAGCGGTTGCCAAAGCCGTTCAATCTCCCGAATTCGCCGAGTTTATCAAGACGAGCGGCTTTTGGATGGACTACAAAGGCGCCAAAGACTTTGCCGCGTTTATGGCAAAGGAGCAGGACAAGTACGGCGTCCTCCTGAAAGAAGGCGGCTTTATCAAGTAGGAAGACTCGAGACCTGTCAGGTCACTGACGACCTGACAGGTCTCTGCCACAGGAGGAGGCGTGTCAAACTGGGACATACTCTTTGGAATTATGTTTGCGGTACTCGGCGCGGGCATCTTTCTCCACGCGATGACCTTTCCTAACCTCAAGGGAGGCTATCCCGGACCCGGGCTGTTTCCACAATTGCTCGGCATTCTTCTCGTTCTTTCGGGCGTGGGGATTGCGATCAATGCCGCGCTCAAGCGCGCGTTTCCACAGCCGCGCGCGCTGTTCGTTCCACCCTATCGTGAAAAAATCAACGCGCTACTCGTTGTGCTTGCCGTCGTGCTGTACATTCTGCTCGCGGACACGGTCGGCTTTATTCCAATGGCGATGCTCATTATGCTCGGTCTGATGTGGCGTACCGGCGTTTCGCTTCGCTGGAGTCTCGTCGTTGGAATCGGGGTGACGCTGGGCATCTATCTCCTCTTCCAGCGTATTCTGCACGTTCCACTGCCAAGTGGTATCCTCCTCAAAGGATGGCTCTAATGCTCGATCTCATTCTCCAGAGTCTTGCCGCGCTTGCCGATCCGACGGTCATCCTCGTCATTCTGATTGCCGCGCTGTACGGCTTGTTCATCGGTTCGATTCCCGGCTTGACCGTGACGATGGCGGTCGCGCTGTTCGTGCCGTTTGCCTTTTTTCTCGATCCGATTCCGGCGATGGCGGCGATTGTTACGCTGCAAGCGATGGGCATCTTTGCGGGCGATATTCCGGGCGCGCTGATTCGGATGCCGGGCACACCCGCCTCTGCCGCCTATACCGATGATTCGTACGCGCTGAGTCAACAAGGTAAGGCGCGCCTCGTCCTGGGTGTGGATGTCATCGCCTCGGCACTGGGAGGCTTGATGGGTGCGATCGCGCTCATCATTGGCGCGTCAGCGCTCGCCGAGTTCGCGCTCACGTTCAGCAGTTACGAATTTTTCTGGCTTGCGGTTTTGGGACTCTCCTCCACCGCGTTCATTGCCGTCGCTTCACCCATCAAGGGACTCGTGGCTGTCGTGCTCGGTCTCTTTCTCTCCACTATCGGCATTGACATCACCTTGGGCTTTCAACGATTCACGTTCGGGAACCCAAACCTGATGGGGGGCATCAGTTTCATCCCCGCGATGATTGGACTCTTTGGCGTGAGCGAGGTGTTGCGCACGATGTTGCGCGGCGAGATGCATCTGGCGTATGCCAGAGTGGAAGGCGGCGCGGCGTTTCTGCCCGCGCTGCGCGAAGTGTGGCGCTATCGCATCAACGCGCTGCGCGGTGGCATTATCGGTTTGATTTCGGGGGTGTTGCCCGGCGCGGGCGCGGACATTGGCGCGTGGCTGGCGTATGGCGCAGCCAAGCGCGCGTCCAAAGAGCCGGAAAAATTCGGCAAGGGTTCGATGGAAGCCATCGTCGAATCCGGTGTGGCAAACAACTCCGACCTGGCGGCAGAGTGGATTCCTACGCTCGTCTTTGGCATTCCGGGCGATGCGTTCACCGCCGTCGTGATCGGTATCTTGATGCTGAAAGGGATGCGTCCCGGTCCGGCGATTCTGCACGACTATACCAACGTCCTCGTGGCAATTTATGTGACCTTTATCATTGCCAACCTGTTGATGGTCCCGCTCGGTTTTCTCGCGATTCGCGTCAGCAGTTATCTCTTGCGTGTGCCGCGAAACATCTTGCTCCCCGCGATTTTGATGATGTGCATCGTCGGCGCGTATGCCATCAACAATGATTTGTTCGATGTGGGCTTGATGCTCGCGATGGGCGTTTTGGGATTCATTCTGGAAGCGAACGGCTTTCCCGTCGCGCCCATCGTGCTGGGACTCGTTTTGGGTCCACTGCTGGAACAAAGTTTTATGATCAGTCTCATCAAGAGCGACGGCAATCTCGCGCTCTTCGTCAGTCGCCCGGTCAGTTTGATTCTGGGTATTCTCACGGTGATTGTCTGGCTCTCACCCCTGCTGCGCCATCTGCGCCAACGCCTGCCCACTAACCACTAACCACTATTCACTATGCCGGACCTTGTCACCATCGGCGAAACGATGTTGCGTTTCACGGCAGCCGATAATCAAACGCTCGAACAAGCCGATTATTTTCGCGTGGACCCCGGCGGCGCCGAATCGAATGTGGCGGTAGCGCTGGCGCGACTTGGATTTTCGACCGCGTGGATTTCGCGTTTGCCCCAGAATCCGCTTGGACGACGCGTGGCGGGACGCATCGGCGCGCACGGCGTGGATATCTCGCGCGTGCTCTGGACAGCGCAAGGGCGCATCGGTCTGTGGTACTTTGAAAAACCCGCGCCGCCGCGTCCCGGACAGGCGTACTATGACCGTGCCCACTCGGCGTTCAGCCAGATTGACCCCGCTGAGGTGGACTGGGCATTTGTGCGTGCGGCGCGCTGGTTGCATCTGACCGGCATCACGCCCGCGCTCAGTCCCAACTGTCACGCGCTCGTGCAGCGCGCGCTGGACGAGGTCAAAGACACGGCGGTCACCGTGTCCTTCGATGTGAACTATCGCGCGCGCCTATGGACACCTGACACGGCGCGGCGCGTGCTCGAACCGTTGTTGAGTCGCGTCGCCGTGATTTTTTGTCCCCTGCGCGATGCGCATCTCGTCTTTGGCGAGCAGGGCGATGCAACAACCATTGCGCGCGCGTGGCACGCGCGCTTTGGCGCGCGCCTCGTCGTCATCACCGCAGGTCAAGCCGGCGCCATCGCGTTCGATGGTGTCGAGCATCGCATCAACAAATGGTATCCTGTGAACGAGGTGGATCCGCTGGGTACTGGCGATGCCTTTGTCGCCGGTTTCATCGGCGGATTGTGGGAAGGTAGCGTGGACACAGGGCTGGAGTGGGGCGCGGCGATGGCAGCGCTCAAACAAAGTTATCTGGGCGATCTGGTCTGGTGCACCCGCGACGATCTGCTCCACCTCATCGCGCAAGGCGTTACCGACGTTCAACGCTAGGAGAACTCTCCATGAACTTGTTCACCAGCGTTCGGATGAAAAATATCCACCAAGGACACGAAGATTCACGAAGGTTTTTCTTCGTGTTCCTTCGTGACCTTCGTGGACAAATGTATTTTCAGGAGACCCAATGACAAACATTTCTTCTGAAACCCTCGCCAAACTCCGCGCGTTCGACACGCCGACCATCTGCAATGTCATCGAACTCTTCGACGTGCGACCGCGCAACACCGGCTATATGGACGCGCACATCATCGCTTGCTTTCCCGATTTGCCCCCGATGGTCGGTTTTGCTTCGACTGCCACGTATCGCTCATTCGCGCCGCCGCGCGCGGGCGATGTGTACTTCAGTTACGATGCGCAGGTAGAACGTTTTGGCGAGATTGATGATCCCATAGTCGTTGTCTTTCAGGATTTGGACGATCCGCCGGCAGCGGCGACCATCGGTGAAGTGATGTGCACGACGTACAAAACTTTTGGCGCGGTCGGCGTGATTACGAGCGGTGCCGCGCGCGATCTCGATCAAGTGCGCGCCCTCGATTTTCCGGTGTTTGCGCGCGGCATCAACTGCTCGCACGGTTACGCGCACATTCCACAGATTCACGTGCCGGTGCGTGTAGGCGGCATCGTCGTTTATCCCAATGATTTACTTCACGGCGATCGCAACGGCGTGACCACGATTCCACGCGACATTGCCGCAGAGGTCGCAGACATCGCGCCCGAATTTGTTGCGGCAGAAGCCATCATCCTGAACGGCTTGCGTCAGAATCCGCAGCCCACCGCCCAACTCTTGAAAGAACTGCGTGCGGAATCCAAAGCCGCCATCGAGAAATTACGCCAGCGCGTCTCGCGCACCAGACGCCACACCGCGTCGGTAATCGAATGAACCTTCGTCCTTCGTCATCCGTCCTTCGTCCTTCGTCCTTCGTCATTCGTCGTTTAAGGAGGAACTATGAAAATCGTCTATCTCGTCGCCAGTGGCGACTTGCGCTTGTCTGCCAATCAAATGTGCTGGCCCGCCCAGGAAGCAATGGAAAAGCAGGTCATCGCGGCGGTCGAGCGCGAAGGGTGGAAAGTGAAACGCGCACATCCATACGATCCTGTGCTCAAGCACGGCTTTTTGGATTCGCAAAAACGCGGCATCGAAGTTTTTCGCACAATTCCACCTGACGCGCCGCTCATCGTCGCCGAAGCCGTGTGGCAGTACACGCATCACGTCTTGCCCGGCTTGATGACGCATCGCGGTCCGATACTCACCGTCGCGAATTGGAGCGGGCAGTGGCCCGGTCTCGTTGGGATGCTCAACCTCAACGGCTCGCTCACCAAAGCCGGCGTCAAGTACTCGACGCTGTGGAGCGAAAATTTCGACGACGATTTTTTTGTGCGCGGGCTGCGCAAGTGGCTCAAGACCGGCAAAGTGACACACGACACCTCGCACGTGCGCGCGTATGCCGATGTGCGCGTGCCGGCAAACGCGGCAAAGATCGGCATCAAATTCGCGCGCGAGTTCCGCGCGCGCAAAGCGATTCTGGGCATCTTTGACGAAGGGTGTATGGGGATGTACAACGCCATCATCCCCGATGAACTTCTCAGTCCGCTTGGCGTGTTCAAGGAACGCTTGAGCCAGTCCGCGCTCTACGCCAAGATGCTCACCGTCTCCGATGTCGAAGCGCGCGCGGTGTACGATTGGTTACTCGCGCGCGGAATGAAATTCGATCTGGGGACTGACGAAAAAACTGAACTGACCGAAGCGCAAGTGTTGACGCAGTGCAAGATGTACATCGCGGCAATGCGCATCGCGGACGAGTTTGGTTGTGATGCGATCGGCATCCAGTATCAGCAAGGCCTCAAAGACCTGACGCCCGCGTCCGATCTGGTCGAAGGACTGCTCAACAACGTCGAGCGACCGCCGGTGTATCACGAGACGACCGGCAAGGAATTGTATGCCGGCAACGCGCTCCCGCATTTCAACGAAGTGGACGAATGTGCCGGACTCGACGCGCTCATCACGAATCGGCTGTGGAATCTTCTGGGCTTTGCGCCCGAAACGACGCTCCACGATGTTCGCTGGGGTCGCACCATCGGCGACCAATTCGTGTGGATTCTGGAAATCTCTGGCGCGGTGCCGCCCGCGCATCTCGTTGGTGGCTACGCCGGCGCCATCGGCGAACGCCAGCCGGCAATGTACTTTCCGCTCGGCGGGAGCACCATCAAAGGCATCAGCAAGCCGGGCTGGGTGGTGTGGAGTCGCGTCTTTGTCGCAAACAATCGGCTCCACTGCGACATCGGCTTGGGCGAAGCGATCGAGTTGTCGCGCGACATCACCGAAGAGCACTGGCAGCAAACGACCGCCCAATGGCCGATGATGCACCTCGTCATGCGCGGCATCACGCGCGATCAGTTTATGGCGCGCCACAAGGCGAATCACATTCAAGTCGTTTACGCGCCCAGCGAGGCGGACGCGCGCCGCGCGCTCTTTGCCAAAGCCGCGGCGATGAACGAACTGGGCATCCGCGTTTCGTTTTGTGGTCAAGTCTGACGAAGGACGAATGAAAGACGAAGGACGAATGACGAAAGTTTTCGTCCTTCGTCTTTCGTCCTTCGTCATCCGTCATCCCGCAGGAGGTGACAATGCCCCAATTCGCACTCGGTCTTGACTTTGGCACGGAATCCGGACGCGCGCTGGTGGTCAATGTAGCCACCGGCGAAATCGTGGGGAGCGCGGTGCATCGTTACGCCGATGGCGTGATTGACGAGCACCTGCCCGGCACAAGCATCGAACTCGAACCCGATACCGCGCTGCAAAATCCGAACGACTACATCGAAACGTTGAAGCACGCAGTGCCCGAAGCGTTGAAGCAAGGCGGTGTGCGCGCGGACGACGTGATTGGCATCGGCGTTGATTTTACCGCGTGCACAATTCTGCCGACGCGCGCGGACGGGACGCCGCTCTGCGCGCTGGACGAGTTCAGAGCGAATCCGCACGCGTGGGTGAAATTATGGAAGCATCACGCCGCGCAACCAGAGGCGGATCGCATCAACGCACTGGCGCGCGAACGCAACGAACCCTGGCTCGCGCTCTACGGCGGGCGCATCTCGTCCGAGTGGTATCACAGCAAGACGCTGCAAATTTTGAACGATGCGCCGGAAATCTATCAGGCGGCGGATAGGATTGTCGAGGGGGGCGATTGGATCGTCTGGCAGATGACCGGCGTGCTCAAGCGCAATGCGTGTGCGGCGGGTTACAAAGCGTTGTGGCAAAAGGGTGTGGGCTATCCCAGCAACGATTTTTTGTGCGCGCTTGATCCACGCCTCGATCGTTTGAACGAGACCAAACTTGCCGGCGAGATTGTCGCGCCCGGCACGCGCGTCGGTGTGCTCACCGAACGCGCGGCACAGTGGATGGGCTTGCGGCCCGGCATCGCGGTCGCGGCGGCAACGATTGACGCGCACGCGGCGGTGCCCGGCGCCGGCGTCACCGAGCCGGGGCGAATGGTGTTGATTCTGGGAACGTCCACGTGCCATATGATTCTGGATCGCGCGATACACCTTGTGCCCGGCATCAGCGGCGTAGTCGAGGATGGCATCCTGCCCGGCTGGTTCGGCTATGAAGCCGGGCAAGTGGGCGTCGGCGATTTGTTCGAATGGTTCGTCGAGCATAACCTCGATGTGCGTTACGCGCAGCGCGCGCAGGCGCGCGGCATCAGTCCGTACCAACTGCTGGAGGAAGACGCGGCAAAACTCCAGCCCGGCGAATCCGGTTTGCTCGCGCTCGATTGGTGGAACGGTTGTCGCACGCCACTCGTGGATGCGAATTTGAGCGGCATCATCGTGGGGTTGACGCTCGGCACGCGCGCGCCGGAGATTTATCGCGCGCTCATCGAGGCAACCGCGTTTGGGACGCAAATCATCATCGAGACCTTCGAGCAGAATGGTGTCGCGGTGAACGAACTCGTCGCGTGTGGTGGTCTGGCGGAGCGGAACAAGTTGCTGTTACAGATTTATGCCGATGTGACCGGGCGCGAGTTTGTCGAGGCGGGATCGGGGCATACCAGCGCGCTCGGCGCAGCGATGCTGGGCGCGTACGCGGCGGGGCGTGCGGCGGGCGGCTATGACTCGATCACCGAAGCCGCGCGGCAAATGTTCCCGGCGAAACTCGTGACGCACCAGCCAAACGCCGTGCATCACGCGACGTACCGCCAACTCTTCGCCGAGTATCGCGCGTTGCACGAGTACTTTGGGCGCGGCACAAATGATGTGATGAAGCGGTTGCGCGCGTTACGCGTAGCACCGAATTGAATCGTGTGCTACTTGAGGAGGGAAACATGATAAAACGCTGGCAAAAAATCATCGTTGGTCTGGTCGTGGTGTTAGGGATAATCATCGCAATCCTCTATCTCATCCCATCGCCACGCCAGGATTTCGTAACGACGTATCAAAAAGTGGATCCGCAAACGGTCGCGTCGCTGCGCGAATTCCGGCAAAAATACCCACCAAAATCTCTGGAGGTCAATGGGGTCAAATGGCCGTACCTGGTCACAGGACAAGGCAGTGAAACGATATTGTTCCTGCACGGCATGACCGGCGCGTACGATATCTGGTGGCAACAAATCCTCGCCCTGCAAGACCGTTACCGCATCGTGAGTGTCACGTATCCAGCGGTGGACTCATTGGCGGGACTGCGCGCCGGCGTGCTGGCAATTCTCAAGCAAGAGGGAATCACGCAAGTCAACGTAGTAGGCACCTCGTTAGGCGGCTACCTGGCTCAATATCTGGTGGCACACCATCCCACGCTCGTCAAGCGCGCCGTGTTTGGTAACACCTTTCCGCCCAACACCTTGATCGCCGAAAAGAATCGCGTGTTGGGTACGCTGCTGCCTTTTTTGCCGGAATGGTTGGTGATGCAAACGTTTCAGCAAAGCGGGCGGAATTCGATTTACCCTGCTTCCGGCAATTCGGAGTTGGTGCTGGCGTTTTTGCTCGAGCAAACGTACAGCGCGATGAGCAAAGCGCAACTCGTGGCGCGCTATCGGTGTGTGATTGATCCGTTCGTCGCGCCGACGCCCACGATGCCGGTGATGATCATCGAGGCAGATAACGATCCTCTGGTCGAAGAGGTGTTGCGCACACAACTCAAAGCCACGTATCCAACTGCCAGAGTTCACACCTTGCACAACGTGGGCCACTTTCCTTATCTGAACGAGCCGCAAAAATATACGCGCCTGCTGGAAGAATTTCTGAAACAATGAGATGTCCAATCACATCAAACGTATTCTCTATACTTTCAACGGTCGCAAACTTTCATTGTAACCGTTCAGGTGTCATCGCGAGGAGCGTTTTTTGCGACGAAGCAATCTCCGCGTTACGATCTGCGGTGGACAACGTTGGGGATTGCTTCGCAAAAGTCGCTCGCAATGACAGAGTGGGCTGAACGATTACCTTTCATTTTACGATGGCGTTGCACCGTTTCCTTATTCAACCCACTTGACGGCACAAGAGACGCTCAAATGAGTTTATACAGTACGGCTTGACCCCACTCATCCTCCTGCCCCCTTCTCTCCCCGCCACGCGGGGAGAGAAGGGGGTGGGGCTTGTTGCGATGGATGGCACGGCTAATCAGGGCACGTGCAGGGTGTGTGCAAAGTTGCTTGACAAAGCCGCGCCTCCGCTTGTCATTGCGAGGAGCGGTCTTTGCGACGAAGCAATCCCCTATTGCGGTGTGGAGATTGCTTCGCCGCTGCGCGGCTCGCAATGACAGGGGGCTGACTT
>Ga0129299_1003101_pt1 | contig 10915 bp, 7 predicted proteins | sample ConPoolayeCmetaG_FD_94477 | JGI IMG/M metagenome (GOLD analysis project Ga0129299, IMG submission 94477) | Hot spring microbial mat communities from California, USA to study Microbial Dark Matter (Phase II) - Cone Pool mat layer C metaG ... | reverse complement strand
GCCTGTCTCGGCCTCTTGTTTCCGCCGTCGCGGCCGCAACCGAAGCCGCAACGCAAATGCCGCGCGTCGTCACCACAGCCACTGTCCCTGGCCGAACCAGACGATCAGCGATCCGATCGTTAACGGTACGCCGTAGGGCAACAGGGACGACGTGCTTCCGAAACTCTTCGCCGAGCCGAACTCGCTGAACATGCGCTCACGGCTCTGCATCTTGCAGGCGATCGTTGTCATGTTCGCGTACGCCATCTTCACCTTGCCCGTGGCAAGGATCATAACCGCCGCAACGACGCCGCCCACGATCGCGCCGATCCCGAAGGCCCACAGCGTCAGCCACGGACCGAACCAGACGCCGATCGCGGCCATCAGTTTGACGTCGCCGGCGCCCATTCCGTGCATCGCCCATGGCAGAATGAGCACGCCGAGACCGACGAGCAGACCCAATCCGCCCATCGCCAGGCCGTTCAGACCAAAGAACCAGCCTTGTGCGGCAAAGCCGCACAGCGCGATAAAGGCGTTGAGCCAGTTCGGCACGCGGCGCTGACTGTAATCAATCCACGAGGCCAGCAATGTCGCTGGTATGAGAACGGTTGTCGTCGTCCACCAATAGGCTTCGGGCATTTCACGACTCCCCTGTCTTCGACGCCGGATGCTCCCGGTGAGCGGAATTGCGGCGGCGTCTGCAAGCTGTCTTTTACGGTCCCCTGTATCCTGCTCCCCGCCAACGGGAGGTGGGCGCTCACCCTGTCAGGCGAGGCCCACACTTCCATTGACGGTCTCATTTCATCGGCTGACGCTTACTGCGGCAGCGCATCGTTGACGTTCGAGAACACCGTCGTGACCGTCTGGCCGAGGGTTGTGATGATGCCAATGGCCGCGACGATAATCAGGGCCAGCATCACGGCATACTCGGTCGCGGTCGGGCCGTCCTCACTCCGCAGGAAGTTCTTCACCCAAGCCTTCATGACGTCTCCTTTCGGTCTCGCCTCGGTCGTCCGGGCAACCGTTGCCGCAGACGCACCACATTGCCAGGCCACGGCTCTCCATCGCCGAAAGCCAACTCTCTCCACGGTCCGGGTCACTCGCACCGGGCCACAACACTCGACGGATCCCTCAGTCGAGATCCTTTGCCGTTGCACGGGGCGTCAGCAGACCTGCTTGCCGGCGATGCCAATCGATCAACTTGACCCCGGTCGGCGCCGTCCGCCGGTTTTCCTGGTCGGCCGGCGACAGACGATGAGAACATAAGAAACAAGTGCGCCCGGAGGCAAGCGCAACCGGCAGATTTTTGCAGCAGATTCCGGTTCTTCCCCGTCGATCGCCGTTCCGCGTCGGCAGCGGGGTTTCTTATCGGGACGAAGGCGGAGAGATGGGCGGTGGTGGCGTCGGTTTGCCCCGTCGTCGCCGGCCGCGAGACCTCGCTTACCGGCGGGACCGCTACAATCGGACGGCCCGTCCGCACTCCTGCGACGTCGCCATTCAATCCTCTTCGATGAACAGTACGTAGCGCGTCGCGGGGCGACGAGAGACCATCCCAACGGTCGAAGAACGTCCTTCGCGGACGGTGATGCTCACGTCGTTGACGGTGCCGGCCGAGGCGCCCTGGCTGTCGTAGAACTCGCACCGCAGCGACAGGGTCTTCTTGCCCTTCTTTCCGAAGAGGACGAGACGAAGACGCATCGCGCCCTCCTCGAGCGCTTGCACCTCGTCCCGTACCAGAGCGACGCGATCAGCCAGCCCCCCGTTTGCAAAATAGATCGTACCGCGACCGCGACGCAGAACCGGCAGGCGCGCCCGTGCCCCGCGACCATCGCCCATCTCCCAGTCGCGATACGATTCCGTCGTGCGCGGCACCGACCATGCCGTGAAGGCTTCCTCTGCTGCCGGCCCTCGTTCCGCAAGCGGAGTGCTCGGCCCGGGCACCGGTTTCGCGCTGGTTTTCGGCGGCGCGGGCGGCGTATCTGCCGTCGGAGGGTCGGATGGTCCGACCGCAACGGGTTGCGTTGGAAGGGTCGTCGGCTCCTGCGATGTCCGAGGAAGTGTCGACACCCGTGCAGCCGCGGGGGCGACGGACTGGCTCGTCGTATAAACGATTCGCCCGTCGCGCGGATTGACGAGTTCGAGGACGAGTCGATGATTTTTTGACGACCTCTTCCCGGCCGGTTCCCAACTCAGCCGTGCGTCGAAGACAGTGTCAGCGTCGGCGACTTCATCGGGAGCGGCGGCCGGCGTCGCGGCGAACCGGGTGCGGCCGTCCAGCCGGGCATTGACTGCCTCGCCGAACAGCGCTCCCAGTTCAGCGGCTGTCTGCGCCGTAGCGCCTTCAAGGCCGACGACTGTCGGTCCGAGGATGAGCACGCGCTCGGACGCCGCCTGTTGGGCCCTCCATTCCGTCATCGCGGCTGCGAACGCCGGCGCGACGCTGCGAATATCGTCGGGTGAGGGCAACACGGCTGGGTCGGAAGGGGAAACGCGCGGCTCCGCCCCGCCTGCCCGCGGCCTGATCCCGGAGCGGTCGCCCGACCGACACCCCAAAACCCCGACAAGACCGGCCAGCAACATCAGACGAATGAAACAGCACATGCCGCCATCTTGGCTTCCCGCGACCGGTTTCGCAAGGCCGCTCCCGTGCGAAACGATTCAAGGCGGATCCAGACCGGCAACGAGATGATCGCAGGGTGCGTTGTTGCGGTCCATCACCACTGTCTGCCGCATCCGGCCGTTGCGTCACGCCGGAGCCAGGGCGGTGCGGACCTCGGCGAGGAGCTGGTCAACTTTGAAGGGCTTGAAGAGCACCGCCGAGAGGCCCTCCTGGCGGGCGCGGATGATCGAGTGGTTCGGATCGTAGCCGAAGCCCGTCATGAAAATCACCACGCACTGGGGATTTGCCGTCTTGGCCGCGGAAAAGACCTCGTAGCCGTTGCGGTTCGGCATCTTGATATCGGTGAGCACCAGCTCATACGCTTTCTCGCCGATCATCTCGACCGCCTGGTTCCCGTCGCATGCCGTGTCTACGTCGCAGCCGAGCTTGCTGAGCACGTCCCGGATGGTATCGCGGATGATCTCCTCGTCGTCAGCCACCAGCACGCGTTTGCCCTGGAGCAGCGGGTCGGCCTGGATGCGGTCGGCACGGTGCCCGACCAGACTGCACGGCCGCTGCGTAACCGACCGGATGGCGTCGCGGATGCGGGCCACGTTGTCGCTGATCGCGTTCAGCCGGTGCCGCATGTCGTCGTGGCCGATGTAGTCCTCCCGCAGCGTCGTCACGTCCGAAAGAATCTCCTCGAGCGGAGCGCAGATCTCCGCCGACACGTCACTGGCCAGCCGACCCGTGGTGTGGTGCCGCTCGACCACGAGCAGATCGAGAATATGCAGTGCGATCGCGACGTGCCGCCCGAAAATCTCCGCGAACTGGCGGTCGTCCTCGTTGAACGCGGCGGGCTTCTCGCTCTCCACGTTGAACACGCCGATGACCTGGTCGTGCAGCCACAGGGGCACCGTCAGGCTGGAGCGCGCGTGATCGATGCCGCGAACGTACCGCCGATCGGACTGGATGTCGTGGCAGATGTAGCTCCGGCCCGTCGCGGCCACGTATCCGCTGATGCCGTTGCCTTCCGTCGAAGCATACAGGTCGATCTGCTGAGCTTCCGCCGGCAGGCCCGCGTGAAGCACCAGTTCGAGCTTCTGCGTCTTCCTGTCGAGAAGGCGAATCGCAAAGTTCTTGAAGCGCATCAGATCGCGCGTATAGCGGATAATCTTGTTCTCGAGCAGTTCCAGCCGCTGCCGCACATCGAGGCTGGTAATGGTGTCCGCATCGATGCGCACCAGCTCCTGCCCGGCCTTGTCGATCGCGTCGATCTTCTGCTGAAGCATCCTTGCGCTGGTCGAGTCGAACACTACCGCCGCCACCTGGCAGACGTTCCCGTCGTGGTCCAGGATGGGTGTGGTGCTGATCTCCAGATACCGGTCGTCCGCGGTGTGAAGCTGAAACCGCCGGGCACGAACGCCCCCGCCGGGCGCCGCCGACGCACCGGCCGTCGAAGCATATGTCTTCGCACACATCGCCCGGACATGCTCGACGACTTCAGGCGAAGACTGGTCGAACTTGGCGTTCGACCACAGAAGCCGCCCCTCCGAATCCGTTACACATACACCCTGCGCAATCGTGTCCAGCACCACCTGCGCTTTCTGGCTGACCGTCGCGCGTTCCAGCGGCAGAAAGTCGGATGTCTCGCTGACCACAAAATCGAACTGCTCGTTCCGAAGGGCCTCGAGCGCAGAGTCGATCGAGTCGACGATGTGCAACTCGCCGAGCTGGGCCAGTACATCCAGCCGGCAATCATAACCCCGATCCGGACCACGGAGAACCAGAAGCTTTCGCACCGCCGTCTGGCTGTCGCTCATACGCACTCCTGGGGCCTCTCTCACCCACTACCAGATATTCTATCGCAAGACGCCTGCCGGGGGGATCTCCTTCGTCATATCATCCGTAAGCCCTGATTGTATCGCGAGCGTGCCGCTTGCCGAACAGCGCCACCTTCAGTCTTACTTATCGGCCGCTCCGGGTTGGTTATTTGCCTCTCCGCCACCGAGCGCCGGAAGCGTGTCAGGGATTTGGCGAGGCGCAACCACAGGCACCGCAGCTATTTGCGAATAAAGGAGCGGAGCTATCCACTCCCGCGTGAACTGCTGCGAGGCCCACCCGCTATGGCCGCCCATATTACCACTGCGGGCCATTCGATCCGTATATCGGACCTGATGCAAGCGCTTGGCGTAAAGCTTGGCGCCCTCAGTACCTATGCCTGGCGGCTCGCGGAAGCCGACAGCCCCGGCCGCCGAGCCGTGCGCGCGGTCGATCGTTCCGAAAATTGTCGTGCCCAATCGCAGAAACCCTACGTCCTTGTCGGAGTAGAAATTCCAGATTCCGCACGTTGTACGGCGAAGGGCCCGTCGCAGGTCATATTCGGGCGACAGAGCCGGGGCCAGCAACATCGCACTCGTAATGGGCCTGTCCGGCGGCAGCGCCTCCAGCGCGTAAACCGCGACGCCCCCGCCGCCCGAATGACCGATCAGATGGATCGGCCGTTCGGGGTACCGATGTTGATACACCTGAATGCGCCTGGCGATGTCGGCCGCACAGCGCCGGTTTCTCCCTTCCGCCGTCAGGTTGATGAACCAGGTGGCGACCGACAACGCACTCCAGTCGTGGATTTCGATCGCCGAGGGGACACCGCCCTGATTCAGGCCCTTGGCGATGTTCACATTCAGTGGGCCCTTGCCCTCGATTCCGGGCAGGATGATTACAAGCCCCTGTTCGTACCGCTGCGGGGTCTGAAGGTCCTTGATGCTGCACCCGCAAGCGACACAGAGAACCGCGATGCCCCCGCACAAACGTCGGGCCCGCATAACCATAGAAAAACCTTGCAAAGGTACGATCTGTCGCTGCGTCATGCCCATGGCTTCTGAACACCCTGCGGCGTGAATTCAGGCGGCGCATTGATCCTGAAGAACTCGCGCCAGACTTACCATGATACAGCGGGCGGTCGATGGCCTCAAGCATAAGCGGAGCGCCCCGTACACTCGTGGGATGACTGCAGGACCGGCACTCGGCTGCACAGTCCTTGGCAAGGCTCGCGGGCCGTCCTCGACATCGTCGCTTGTTCTGCTAGAATGCCGGGTCTATGCGCCACGGCGAGTTGTGTTCAGCCGTTTCATTCCGACCGCGGTGCCTGGGAATTGTCGTTCTGTGTGTCAGCGCGCTTGGGTGCCAGACCGATTTCCGTCTGCAATTCCAGGTTCCAAACAACGTTACGGTTCCCTCGCGATGTGCCGTGCTGTTTTTCGTGGACGGGTTCGATCATTACGTCTTCGACGAAATGCTCGCCGCGGGCGAATTGCCGTCGATCGACCGGTACCTCATCAGGCGAGGGGTTACGGTCGAGAACGGCATCACCTGCGTGCCGTCGCTGACATATGCGGCATCCACAACGCTTCTTACGGGGCGTTATCCGGGCCATCATGATATTACGGGCAACAAGTGGTTCGACCGGCAAACACTGGTCTGGAAAACGTACAACGACGCGACCACATACCGCGACGTGAATGCGGATTTTTGCGCACCGACGATTTATGATGCACTGAGCGACCGGTTCACCGTGAATTTTCAGTGTGCCGTTCGCCGTGGCGTCACGGAAACGATCGACAACTGGGCGGAGAGCGGCGTGAGCTTCTTCTTCGGATGGCACCTGGCAGCCGATCGATTCGTAGCAGAAGACTACCTTCAGATTCCGCGGCTTGCGCGAAAACACAGCCGCTGGCCCGACTTCGTCCACGCGTATTTTCCCGGGACGGACGCGCGGGGGCACGAACACGGTCCTGAATCGCCGAATTTTCGCCAGGTCGTCCGGAACGTTGACAGACAGATCGGACGTATTTGCGACGGGCTCGAGCAGGCGGACCTGCTTGACCGGACATTTCTGATTCTCGTGAGTGATCACGGCATGGCGCCGTGCTCCCGCGAGCAGTTCCTGGACCTCACCGCGTGGCTGCGTACGGTGCGCGGCTGGAGGGTTCATGAAGGTCGCCTCGACGGCGGCACACTGGAGCAGCGCCAACGATACTTCAACGGTGTGGACGTTGCGGTGGTCAACGGCGGCAATCGGCACTACCAGCTCCACATTCGCGGGGCGGAGGGCTGGTCATCACGGCCGGACTTCACGCGGTGCCGCGATGTGTTGACGACCGGCGAACCGTCGCTCGCGACCTTGCCGGGAGTCTTTGCGGCTGCATGCCGCAAAGGGCCGGACCAGGCCTGGATCTGCGGGCGCGACGGGTCGGCCGTCGTGACGCGGAAGCGGCATGACAAGGCGGTGCTGTACCGGTATGATATCGAAACCGGGGATCCGCTGGGATACACGACCGACCCGGACCTCGCCGGGTTTGTCGAGAGCGGTTGGCACGACTCGCGTGCCTGGCTCGCAGCGACGGCGGCAACACGGTGTCCAGACACCGTTGCTCAGCTCGTCGAATTCTTCGACTCGCCGCGCAGCCCGGACATTGCGATCTTCGCCGCCGAGGGATGGGACTTCGCCCCGGAAAACGTCGGCGGGCACGGATCGATCGTCCGCAGGGATATGTGGGTTCCGATGATCTTCGCCGGACCCGGCATCCGGCGCGGCGCGCGGATTCCGGTAGCGAGAGTGTGCGACATCGCCCCGACCATTGTGGAGTTTCTGGCGGGGCCCGAACGGTTAATCGCGTTGGGACGAATCGATGGAGTCAGTCTGGTCTCGCAACTCTGCGAGGCCCCACCGGACGCAAGCCAGCAATGAGCCGAACGACATTGACGCTGATCGGCATCGCCGTCGTGGTAGCCACGTGGTTCGCTTTTGGCCATCACCTGTTGCAGACGAAGGCCAAGCCTCCCGCAGGACCGATGAGGACGTACGACCCCGTGCCGACGGATGCTCCGTACCACGGCGTGTCGTATCAGATCACCCACGTGTACGACGTCGTCAATCGCACGCGTGAGGCCGTCTCGCAGATCGCGGATCTCGGTGCCGATACGATCATGTTCAGCGTTGCGCGGTATCAGGAGAACGCGGGTTCCCCCGGCATCTTCAATGATCCTGAGCGGATGCCTACCGAAGAGCAGTGGCAGGAGATCTTTCAGGCCGCCCACGACCACAATCTCCGGATCGTGCTCATGCCGATCGTGCTCCTTTCGGCGCCGCGCGGCACCGAATGGCGCGGCGAAATCCGGCCGCCGAACTGGGAGGTCTGGTTCGACAAATATGAGGAGTACATCGTCCACATGGCCAGGATTGCCGCGGCAGGCGGGGTGGATGTCATGACCGTCGGCTCCGAACTCGTGAGCACGGAGAAGTACGACGAGCACTGGAAGAGACTGATTCGCAACGTTCGCAAGGTGTTTCCGGGCAAGCTGTCGTATTCGGCGAACTGGGACCACTACCGCAACATCGAGTACTGGGCGGACCTCGACCTGATCGGCATGACGACGTATTACAAGCTTTCCGACGAACCGAACCCGACGCTGGAGCTGCTGATCAAGAACTGGAAGCCGATCCGCGAGGACATTCTCGAGTGGCAGAAGACGGTCGGCAAGCCGATCCTCTTCACGGAAGTCGGCTGGTGCAGCCAGGAAGGCGCGTCCGTCGAGGCGTGGAACTACTACCACAAGCAGGTGGCCACCGCGGCGGGGCTCGAAGAGCAACGGCGCCTCTATGCGGCGTTCATGCAGACCTGGCGGGATGTGCCGCAGGTCGGCGGCGTCATCTGGTGGGAGTGGACCGACTCACCCGGCGGAAAGGACGACTACAACTACACCCCGCGGGGCAAGCCTGCCGAGAAGGAACTGCGACGCTGGTTCCAGGAGCGCCGCGAGTGGGCCGCCAGGAACATTCACAAGCCGACCAGCCGAATCGTCGAGCGCATCGACCCTCTGATGCTCGACGAAGATCCTCCGACATCGAGGCCCGCCGCCGGCCTGGGCGGATCTCGCAGACGTCCATAGCAGCGCGTGGTGGAAGTCGTGGCGGGCTTCGTAGCACGGGCATCTTGCCCGTGAAAACACGGGCTGGAAGCCCGTGCTACGACTTTTGCCACGGGCTGATAGACCTGATCGCCGCCGAGAAACCCGCTGTTCTGGCGGGCAGCGCGGGGGAACTGGGGCGAGATGACCGCGGTCTCGGATATGTCACTCCCGAATCGCTTCGTGATCATCCGTTGCCCTGCATCCCTGTGATCCGTCCCGACGTTACGGGCACGCGCAATCGCTGTTGCAGTTGGTCGGAGTGTTGCCGGAAACGGTCACGCCGGTCAGGACGGTTGCTCCGTGGCAGTCGATGCCTGCGCCGGCCGTGGATGTCGTATCACTCAGGGTGTTGTAGGTCACGGTGCAGTTGGAGATCGAGCACTCGATACCGGTCCAGATGCCGCCGCCCGCCGTGGCCGCGGTATTGTAGCTTACGGCGCACTCCTCGGCCCTGCTCTTGAACAACCTGAGTCCCCCCGCCCATTGCGTGGCCTGATTTCGGGTGATCGTCGAAGCGAGGATGGTGCCCTCCGATAGACTGGCTCCCCCACCCTGCTGCGACGAGTTGTTCTCGATCCGGCAAAGGCTGACCAGGGGGCCGCGTTCAGCATAGATGCCGCCGCCGCGATAGGAGGCCTCGTTGTCCTCAAAACTCGAGCTGAGGATGTGCACCTCCAAGTCGCTCCCCATGCCGCCGCCGTTCCTGGCGGCATTGAAAGCGGCATACACGTCGGAGATCACCGGCGGCACGGCCGTGTCGGACAGGCTGCCCTGAGCGTAGATCCCGCCGCCATTGCCATCGACGGCCTCGTTGCTGATCAGTTGGCAGTTGGAGACGTTGGTTTGCTGAAGATAGATGCCGCCGCCTTCGCTGTAAGAGGAGGTGCCGGCGGTGCCGGCCCGGTTGTGGTCGAGGAAGCAGGAGGAGACGCGGCTGTAGGTGGCATAGATGCCGCCCCCGCGCCGGCCGGCGGTATTGTCGATCAGTTCCGTCTGGGAGACCTCTGTGCCGTCGCACCAGATGCCGCCGCCGTTTTCGCCTGCCGAATTCCCGCTGATAGCACAGCCCACGATGAAAAGGTTCTTGCCGGCCGACACGCAGTCGGCATGGATGGCCCCGCCGTCCTCGCCGGCCTGATTGCTGCTCAGGGTGCAATACTCAATGGAGACGCCGTTCTTCGCGTCTATGCCCCCGCCGTCGCTGTCGGCAATGTTGTTGGCGAACGAGCACTCGTTAAATGAGGAATATTCCTCCGCGAAAACCCCGCCACCGCTTTGAGCCGTATTGCCGTTGAAGACACAATCAGTGACAACGGCCTCCCTGCCGAACGAACCGCCCCCACCCCACCAGGCCTGGTTCTGAGTGAAGGTGCAACCGGTAATCCGACACTTCTGCCCGGCGGCGATACCCCCGCCCGACGAATCCGCCGTGTTGCCGGTAAATGTGCAGTTCGTCAGGACCGGCACGTGCGCCTCATCCCTTGGCGTGTTCGACAGATTGAGCGCTCCGCCCGAGGAGGTTGCGTGGTTGCTCTGGAAGCGGCAGTTTTCGAAAGAGACGATGGGGCCGCTGTCCGCGACATAAATCGCACCTCCGTTCTGGGCGTTGCACGCAGTGAAGGCGCAATTCCTGAATGTGGCGGTGGTATCTCCAGTCAGACGAAGGGCGCCCCCAAGACCGCTTGAGCCGCGCTTGATGTGCAGGTTCCGGAAAGTGATGTGAACGTCGTCCAGCCAGCCGAGTTGAGCCTTGCCTTCCAGGTCGATGATGCTTGCATCCGGGCCGTCGCCCTCGATCACAATATGGTCCCGGGGAATGCTGATGTCGTGAAAACCGGATCCCGCATGTGTGCCGGCCTCGATGTGGATGATGTCGTTGTAGGTGGCCGCATTGAGGGCATTTTGCAGCGTTGCGTACTGACTGGGCACGTACAGCGTGCGCGGCGGATTGGACGCGAAGACGGCGCGAACGGTCTTGTTGGCGGTCATGCTGATCACGCCGGTCGGACCGTCGCCGGTAAGAGCCCCCTCCCAATGATGGAATTCGTATCCGCTGTTCGGCTTGGGTGCGGCGAGGACGTTGATTCCGTACTGGTAGACGCCGCCTCCGGGGAAGAGCTGGATTTCACCCGCGTCGGGAGGGAAGACCTCCGTCGTCAGCGTGTAAGAGGGTGAACCCGACCCGGTTCCGGCGCCGGTCCAGGTGTCGCCGTAGCCTTCCGGTACGATGCCGGCCACGAACAGCTTGGAGGCGTCGACGGGCTGGTCGTGCAGTTCGGTCGCGTGCACGGTCTCGCCGCCCCCGCTGAGCAGATTGTAGATGGTCCAGCCCGCCACTTCGTATCCCGCGTTTGGTTGAGCCGT
>Ga0129299_1003100_pt1 | contig 10921 bp, 8 predicted proteins | sample ConPoolayeCmetaG_FD_94477 | JGI IMG/M metagenome (GOLD analysis project Ga0129299, IMG submission 94477) | Hot spring microbial mat communities from California, USA to study Microbial Dark Matter (Phase II) - Cone Pool mat layer C metaG ... | reverse complement strand
TATATGATCTTGGAGTTTCGTCGATGCAGCTTGATGACGCTTCCCGGGGATTCAGTTTCCGACAGGATGCACGACTGGACATGCGAATGAGCATGAACTCTACTGAAACCTCTGCATATGACCTTCTCAAGAGTATTGACGAAACTTCGTTGAAAAAACTCCTCCGGGAGTTTGGAGACGAAAGGTGGGCCGGACGGATTGCTTCGAGAATTGTTGAACAGCGAAAGAAGCAAGCCATCGAAACTACAGCGGAACTAGCAAAGCTGATAGAACAGGCGATTCCAAAGCGATTTCACTCGCGGAGAATCCACCCGGCCACCCGTTCTTTTCAGGCTATCAGGATAGCCGTAAACGACGAGCTTAGCGCCCTTTCTGAAAGTCTGAAAAGTGCGGTCAGCCTCCTGAGACCGGGTGGGAGAATAGTAGTAATAGCCTACCACTCGCTTGAAGACAGGATAGTTAAAAACTTCTTCAGGCAAGCTTCCAATCAGCAACTTCTAAGGATAATTACAAAAAAACCTATCACTCCGAGCACGGAGGAAATAAAGAAAAATCCAAGATCAAGGTCTGCAAAGATGCGCGTGGCAGAAAAAAGACAAGTTAACAAGGAGGAAAACTAAAATGACCGTATCAAGAAATAAAGATATGCCTGCACTACGCGTCCCTAAAGGACACGTAAGAAAAAAAGTAACAAGAAAACCAAGAGTAAAGTATTACGTTCACTGGATTTATCCTACAATTTTTGTCTTTATCCTTGCATTCTTTATCTCCATCTTCCTTTATCAAAGCGCAAAGACCATAAGCATCCAGTATCGTATCGGAAAACTAAAACAACAGAAAATCCGTCTTCTCAAAGATCAAAAAGCCCTGAGCTTGAATATTGAAAAGCTCGAGTCACTCCCGCGGATTGAGAAAATTGCCTGCACTGAACTTAAAATGGTTTATCCTTCGAAGAGATACGTCCTGAACGTGGCAAGTGAAACCAGCACTGCAATGAGCTCTGAGCGCGTGCTTGCCTCACGTTAATTTAAATAATCGGAGGGTGGAAAATTGAAAACCTACAGCCGTAAAAGGCATATCAGGTATATATGGCTGTTTTACATAACCCTAATTCTTTTTTTATTTCTAACACACCGGTTATTCAAACTACAGGCCTGTGAGCATGAAAAATACCTTAAGCTTGCAGACGCTCAGCACATAGGTAAAATTGACCTAAATCCCCTGCGAGGCACAATCTACGACCGTAACGGCGTAAGCCTTGCTTTCTCAATATCCCTCCCTTCCATAGCGGCAAATCCATCCCAGATATCCAACCATGAAAGAACTGCATTTTACCTCTCGCTTGCGCTTGGTAAAAAAAGAGAAGAAATCTTGAAGGCACTCTCAACACGCTCAACTTTTGTGTGGGTGGAAAGAAAAGTTGACCCCATTGTGGCGGAAAAAATTCAAAACCTAGATCTTCCAGGTATTTTTATCATAGAAGAACCAACCGGAAAAAGATTTCACCCAAAAACTAAAATTGCTCCGCATGTCCTTGGCTACACAGGCATAGACGACCAGGGGCTCGACGGCGTAGAGGTATATTACGACAAAATCCTCTCGGGTAAGCCCGGCTCGCTTGAAGCAGAAATGGATCAAATCGGCAGGATGATCCCCGGAGGAAACCTTACGTATAACCCACCCGTCCCAGGAAAAGACTTGTACCTTACAATTGACGAGACCGTTCAGTATATTGTGGAAAAAGAACTTGCAGCAGTGGTCAAAGAGTACCGAGCTGCCGGAGGTTCCATTATTGTATATGACCCAAAGACCGGCGACATTATTGCACTTGCTAATTATCCTGATTATAGCCCCGAAAACATAGGCAAAATACCAAAAATAAACATGCGTAACAAAGCAGTCTGTGACGCATACGAACCTGGCTCAACATTTAAAGTAATTCTTGCCGCTACCGCCCTCGACAGCGGCAAGGCGACAACCACCGACCAGTTTTATTGCGGTCAGAGTATCGAAGTTGGGGGTTATTCCCTCAGAAACGCCGACGACGGTCTGTCAAGCCCCACCGGACAGGAGACAATAGAAGGCATTATAACATATTCATTTAACGTCGGAGCTGCATCACTCGGGTTGAAAGTTGGGACAAAAGTATTTTATAGTTATATCGATAGGCTGGGTTTCGGCAAACTTACAGAAATTGACCTGCCCGGAGAAACCAAAGGAATGGTCATTCCCGGAAGCGAATGGCAGCCGATAAACCTTGCAACAGTTTCATACGGGCAGGGAATAGCTGTTACCCCAATCCAAATGGTACAGGCAATAGGCGCTCTCGCCAACGAAGGCGTTGTAATGAAACCCAGAGTTGTATGGAAAATAGCCGACCATGAAAAAGGCACCTACCAGATGATACCACCCGTCCAGGTTGCAAGAGTTTTCCAACCTAAAACCTGCCACGAGATGCTTAAGATTTTAACAAACGTCTGTGAAAACGGCACGGCAAAAAAAGCAAAAATTCCCGGTTACATCGTAGGCGGAAAAACAGGAACAGCAAACGTGGTTCAAAACGGGGTTTACGTGTCGGGCAAGTACATTGCTTCATTTGTCGGGGTGGTGCCTGTTGACGATCCGAAGCTTGTCATAATGATTAAGGTAGACGAACCAAAAGGAGTAATCTGGGGCGGTGCTGTAGCCGCGCCCGTATTTAATAAGGTCGGCTCTCAAATTTTATGGCGCCTTGGCATACAGCCCTCATTCCCTGAAGAAATTGAGATGGCAAATCAAAAAGAAAAAACCAAAGATGGAGAGTTAAATAATTGATACTGTCAAAACTTATTAATTCGCTTGAAAAAAAACATGTAATCGGTAATACTGAAACTGAGATTAATAAAATAACGTTCGACTCAAGGCAGGTAAATCCTGGAGACATGTTCGTGGCAATCCGAGGCGTAAAGACCGATGGGCACAAATACATCCCACAGGCATTGTCCAGGGGCGCTTGTGCAATTGTGACCGAAGAGGACTTAAATGAAAGTTTTCCAGGCACTACTGTCATAAAAGTACAGAATAGCCGCAAGGCTCTTGCTAGCCTTGCGGCATGCTTTTTTAACTATCCGGCGGAAAAATTAAAAATAATAGGCGTAACCGGCACTAACGGCAAGACTACCACAACCCACATGATCTCCGACGTCCTGGAGGAACATGGCATAAAGACAGGCATAATAGGAACTCTTTACATTAAAATAAGGGATAAAACTATCCCCGCCCGCGTGACTACGCCGGAATCCCTCGAGATTCAAGAATACCTTGCCGAGATGGTCTCAGCCGGCATAGGCGCAGTGGCAATGGAAGTATCCTCGCATTCCCTTTATTTTGATAGGGTGTACGGAATAAAATTTACAGGCGCAATATTTACAAACCTTACACAGGATCACCTTGACTTTCACGGGGACATGAAAAAATATTTTAATGAAAAGAAAAAGCTTTTTACAAGAATAATCTCCAAGGATAAAGGCGGCTTCGGTGTCATTAACAACGATGACCCTAAATCCCGCGAGATTGCCGACATTCTCTCGGTGCCCTATATATCTTACGGACTTTTTAATAATCCTGATCTATCCGCAAAAAATATAAGCCTCGACATGCACGGCACAAGCTTTACGGCAAAAAGAGCGGGACTAAGCATCCCAGTGCATATGAAAATGGCAGGGAAATTTAACGTGTATAACGCCCTCGCCGCAATCGGGACGGGACTTTTTATGGGTGTGCCGCCCTCGGCTATTACAAAAGGTCTTGAAAGAACAAAAGGCGTCAGAGGACGTTTTGAACTTGTAAGCGAAGGGCAACCTTTTGGCATAATCGTGGATTACGCTCACACTCCCGACGGCCTGAAAAACGTCTTGGAATCCGCAAAATTACTTACAAAAAATCGGCTAATAGCCGTATTTGGCTGCGGCGGCGACAGGGACCGCACCAAGCGCCCTGTAATGGGCGAGACGGCAGCAATTCTTTCCGATGTGATTATCGTAACCTCCGATAACCCCAGAACAGAAGAGCCTGAGGCAATAATTGCCGACATCATAAGCGGCGTTAAAAAAATAAGGAAAGATTACCAGATCGAACCTGACAGGCGTAACGCAATCCGCCTTGCTATAGAACAAGCAAAAGACGGCGACGTAATAGTCATAGCCGGAAAAGGGCACGAAACTTACCAGATATTCAAGGATAAGACGATTCACTTCGACGATGCCGAGGAGGCTCGCCTAGCGCTGAAGCAGGTAAGGATTAATTAGCGGTCAATGGGTGTCGGACCCTTCTGTTTGGAGTTGTGCTGCCGGAACCAAGAAACGGCAGCACAGACATTTTTATTTAAAGTTCCTACCTGCGTAATTACGCAGCATGCGAAGGTCTGCTTGCATCCTTATTACACAGCCTTTAAAGGCCCTACTACAGGAGAATTTTATATGGAACCAGTTACTTTTAATGAAATAATTGAATGGACGGTCGGTCTTCCGTCAAAGCTGTCCAATATCAGCTTCACAGGTGTGTCCACCGACTCGAGGAATATTAAGCCTGGCGAATTATACGTTCCCCTCAAAGGGGAAAATTTTGACGGACATGCTTTCATTGACGAAGCCATAAAAAAAGGAGCAGCAGCGTATTTATCGTCCGAAGGCTCCGGCATGTTCGGGGTTCCTGGTATTTTTGTCGCCGATACGCTTACCGCCTACCAAGAAATAGCAAAAAATTACTTAAAAAAGCATAGAGTTAAAGTTGTTGCTGTAACCGGAAGCAACGGCAAGACCACGACCAAAGATATAATTTTTCAGATTCTGCGCAATAACTTCCATACAGTTGCCACTGAGAAGAATTTTAACAATGAAGTGGGAGTTCCGCGTACTATACTTGGACTTGACAAGGAAAGCGAAGTTCTTGTAATAGAGTTGGGCATGAGGGGAGCAGGGCAAATTCGAAGCCTTGCAAGAATCGTTGAGCCGGACGTTTCCGTTATAACAAACATCGGAGAAGCGCACTTCGAGCTCCTTGGCTCATACCAAGCTATTGCACAGGCAAAGTGCGAGATACTCGAGCACGCAAAGCCTGAAGGCGCTACAATTTTAAACGCTGATGATAAATGGTTTAAGTTCTGCTCGGATCAAGCGCGGTCAAAAATTTTATCGTTCGGCGCCAGCAACAAAGCAGACGTTAAGCTGTTAAAAAAAAGAGGGCCTGATTTTAACGGTTATTTTCTTACAGTTGACGTATGTGGGGAAATATGGAAGTTTCATCTTCCACTCCTTGGCGAGCATAACATTTTAAATACCCTTGCTGCAATTGCAGTAACAGTAAGTCTTGGTGTACCGCAAGAAAAAGTCCTGCCCGCTCTGGAAAGCCTTGAGCCGACGGATAAAAGAATGGAAGTTCTAAAAAACCCAGAGGGCTGGACAATTCTAAACGATACTTATAATGCAAGTCCATCCTCAGTCGGCAGAGCACTTGATATACTAAAGGATTTAAAAGCCGAAGGTAGTAAATATGCCGTTCTTGGAGATATGCTTGAGCTTGGGGAGATTTCATTAGAGTCGCACAGAAACATCGGGGCCCTTGTGTATAAGTCGGGAGCTGACGAGCTTCACACAGTAGGAGAACTAGGCAAGGAGATTGCCGAGGGAGCAAAAGCTGCAGGCATGCCTGCCGGGCACATTTTTTCCTGGAAAGACAATAACAGCCTTGCAGAGCACTTAATAAAAAAAATAAAAAAAGGAGATCTTGTGCTGGTTAAAGGATCACGCCGCATGAAGATGGAAGAAATTAGCAAAATTCTTGCAGGGTAGTAAAAAACTGATGACGCTTGAAGTTCAGGACATAATGGGCAGAATTTTCAAGGCAGGGACTTTAACCCTTGCCCTGTGCCTAATTCTATATCCTTTTTACATAAAGTATTTAAAGTGGCGCTCGTTCGGGCAGCAGATACGTGAGGACGGCCCTGAGGCACACTACGCAAAAAAAGACACCCCCACTATGGGCGGCCTTCCACTTGTGGCAATCTCACTTATTGCAGCAGCACTCTTTGTTGGCCAAAAGCTAACTTATCATTTTGTAGTTTTTATCATTATAGTACTTGCAGCTATGGTACTGGGCATGATAGACGACCTGTCGAAGATTGCCAGGCGCGTTTCGCTCGGCCTACGTGCAAGGGAAAAGCTTATAATACAAATAATACTTGCTGTTATACTTGTACTTTACATTCTTAACTACTCCGGCATTGAGGTAAAGACAAGGTTTCCTATGCTGGGTGTTGTTGATTCACAGGTTTTGTTCGTAGTCCTCGGCGTTCTCGTAATGGTAGGTACGATTAACGCCGTAAACCTCACCGACGGCCTGGACGGGCTTGCCTCCGGCTTATGCGCGCTGGGTTTTCTTGCCTATATGGTTATTTGTTATAAAAACGAGCAGTTTGACCTTGCTATTGCCTCGTTTGCCTTGTGCTGTGCCTGCGTTGCATTTTTATGGTACAATGCTTACCCCGCTAAGATTTTTATGGGAGATACGGGCTCCCTAGCCCTGGGTGCAGCCCTTGCCACACTGGCACTCCTGTCCCGCACGGAATTCCTTCTTTTCATAATTGGCGGGATTTTTGTAGCGGAGACTTTATCCGTTATATTACAGATTGTTTATTTTAAATTAACCGGAGGGAAAAGGCTTTTTAAAATGGCACCACTTCACCACCACTTTGAAAAAAAAGGATGGCACGAAGTAGAAGTTACAATCCGATTCTGGATTATAAGCCTAACTCTTTCAGTTGTCGGCCTGATTATATATTTCCGTGAATTTTTAATGCATATTGTATAACGGCGGTGCAAATTGAGTAGTTTTTCAGTAAAAAATAAAAAAATAAGTGTGCTTGGAATGGCAAGGAGCGGTAAAGCCCTTGCCGAGGCGCTGATTGGACTGGGAGCAAGCGTACTTATAAGTGAAGTTAAATCAAACGGAGAGATGGAAGCCGTAAAAAATGAACTTGCACACCTTCCACTTGAATGGGAGACAGGAGGGCACACCGACAGAATTTATAAAGGCAGAGACCTCGTGGTAATAAGTCCCGGCGTTTCAATATACACGCCTGTCCTGATTGAAGCAAAGCAAGCAGGGGTGCCCGTGGTAAGCGAACTTGAGATTGCATTCCTACTTGCACGCTCACCTTTTGTGGCAATTACAGGCACGAACGGAAAATCAACGACTTCCACCATGATTCACCAGGCGCTTTTAAATGACGGCAGAAAATCATATCTTGCAGGTAACATAGGTATCCCGCTAATCGGGGAGGTCGGGAAAATTGAGCCGGAAGCCTGGATAACAGCAGAGGTCAGCAGCTTCCAGCTTGAGGCAGTAGATAAATTTAAACCACACGTTGCAGTACTGACCAACATCACGAGCGATCACATCGACCGCCACGGCTCATTTGATGCTTATGTAATGGCAAAGGCAAACCTATTTAGAAAGCAAGATGCAGATGATTTTGCAGTATTAAACGCCGATAACCCGGCCGTTATGTCAATTGACGGACTCGTCCCTTCAAGAAAGCTTTATTTCAGTAGAAAAAAACCAGTACAGCAGGGCGCATACTATGAAAACGGTTATGTTAAGGTACAATTCAGAGATTTTTTAGATAGGCATTATTTAAAGTGGGAGGACATGCCACTCAGAGGGGTGCACAACCTTGAGAACACTCTCGCCCTTGTATGCGTATGCACTGCGCTTGGCGTTTCAAGAAAAGCCGTTATTAAAACCCTTATGGAATTTAAAAACCTTCATTATAGAATGGAATACGTCGATACGATAAACGGGATCTCATTTTACAACGACTCGAAAGGCACAAACCCTGACGCAGTACGGGCGTCGCTTGAGTCGCTTAATGTTCCCGTCGTTATTATTGCAGGGGGAACGGATAAGAACCTTGACTTTTATCCACTTGCAGAAAAAATAAAAGAACTAACGGTTCATGCTGTTTTAATTGGGCAGTCCCGGATGAAAATAAAAGAAGCACTTGAAAAAGCAGGGTCAAACAGCTTTACTGTTGTTGACGATTTAAGCCTCGAAGGATTTAAAAAAGCTATCAAGGTTGCGTTCAATTTGTGTCCTAAAGGCGGGGCGGTGCTTCTTTCCCCATCTTGCGCAAGCTTTGATATGTTTCGCAACGCCGAACACAGAGGGGAAATGTTTGACTTTTACGTCAGGGAGATGAAAAGGGAAAATGAAGAAAAAATTTGATTCATGGCTTTTTCTTCCAGCCTGTTTTTTAATGGGGTACGGAATAATTATGATTTTTTCCGCTTCCGCCCCCACCGCCGCCCTTGAAGAAGCCTGCAATTACGACTCGCTTTTTTTCCTCAAGCGCCATCTTATATGGCTTACCATCGGGCTTGCGGCAATGATACTTGCATATAAAGCGGACTTAAACAAGCTTAGGAAATTTGCAATTCCCATTCTTTTTGTTGCCGCTGCCCTTCTCGTTATCGTGCTTTTTCCTGCTTTCTCTGTCGAGATCCTTGGCGCACGACGCTCCATCGCACTGGGACCTTTTACGTTTCAACCCTCCGAATTTGCAAAAATTGCACTTATTTTTTACCTAGCAGACGCACTTGCAAGGAGAAAAGACAAAATTGATAGGTTCACTACCATCCTTTCACCTATAGCGGTATTAGGCTTAATTGTTCTTTTAATTGAAAAGCAGCCAGATCTCGGCTCCACTGTTGTCATAGGCGGAAGCTTCCTGGGGATGCTTTTTATCAGTGGAGCAAATGTATGGCACCTTGCGTGCTTGACTGTTGTAGGATTCGGAGTTGCGGCCTTCAGGATTATGAACGAGGCCTACAGGGTAAAGCGAATTCTTGCTTTCCTTGACCCGTGGAAAGACGCTCAAGAGACAGGATACCAAATAATCCAGTCATTCATTGCTCTCGGTTCCGGCGGGCTTTTTGGGCTGGGACTGGGCGAGAGTAGGCAGAAATACTTTTACTTGCCAGAAAAGTTTACTGACTTTATATTTGCAATAACAGGAGAGGAGTTGGGGCTCCTATTCGGCACACTTCCTATTATTATCCTTTTTTTGTTCCTCATGTACAGGGGCCTGAGGGTGGCGGCAAACACCAGAGACTCATTTATGTCACTCCTTGCAGGCGGCCTTACCTTCCAAATTGTGCTGCAGGCTTTTATTAACATGGGAGTTGTGTCGGGAATTCTACCCTGCACGGGCATCCCACTCCCGTTCGTAAGCTTCGGAGGCTCCTCACTCGTATTTACACTTACAGCCATGGGGCTTATCTTAAATGTGGCCGGGCAGACCGAACGGAAAGGCTCCATGCGCACGAGTGCAGAAACATCAAGCAGGCCACGCTTTTCCGACTCGGTTGCTTCAACCAGCAGCGAGTCTATTAATATAAAAGATGCTGAAAATTTTAACCGTATTCTAAAACCTAAAAGAAATCCAAGGCCGGTCAAAAACAAGCTGCCAAAGAAAAATGACGGAGAGAAAAATTGCGAGTTATCTTCACGGGAGGCGGAACCGGAGGCCATATTTACCCTGCGGTAGCAGCAGCGGCGGAGCTGAAAAGACGCACCCCCGGCACAGAAATTATATTTATAGGGACAAAATCCGGAATTGAGGCAAAGGTAGTGCCGGAGGCTGGCTTCCCAATTATTTTTATTCCTGCCGCTGGATTTTCTAAAAATCCCTTAAGATTATTCAGGTTTCTTTTATTTAATACGGCCGGAATATTAAAAGCACTTTTAATCATTAAAAATTTTAAGCCAGACCTCGTCGTCGGCTCAGGCGGGTTCGTAAGTGCCCCGGTTCTGCAAGCAGCAAAATTTTCGCACATTCCTTACATCCTGCTGGAACAAAACGTTCTTCCCGGCAAGGTCACCCGCATGATGGCGTCAAAAGCAGAAAAAATCATGATTAGCTTTGAAGAATCAAAAAAAAGCCTGCCGGTTGAAAAGACGGTGCTGACCGGGAACCCGGTAAGAAAAGAAATAATTGAGGCCAAAAGGGAAGAAGCACTAAAAAAGCTGAAACTATCCCCAGACTGTTTTACTATCCTTATAACGGGCGCCTCCCAAGGGGCAAAAAGCTTGAACAGCGCTGTAATAAAAGCCCTGCCACAATGGAAGGATAAAAATTGGCAGATAATTCACTTGACCGGCCGAAAAAATTACAATGAAGTAAAGCAAGCAGCTGAAAAACTAATGCAGGATTTTACCGGTAAATACCTCATAATTGATTATACTGAAGACATGGCATCGCTGTACGCTTCAGCAAACCTGGCAATTGCAAGGGCAGGAGCGTCAACCCTTGCGGAAATTACAGCAAGAGGCCTCCCGGCAATACTGGTTCCCTACCCTTATGCAGCAGACAATCACCAAGAAAAAAATGCCAGGTGGATAGAAAAAGTCGGTGGCGCAGTTGTAATTGACGATGTGGAGGTTGAGGAAAAACTTTGTGAAGTCGTCCTCTCGCTTGCCAGCAGCCCTGAAAAATTGAAGGATATGTCAGAAAAATCGGGTTCACTAGGCAGGCCAGACGCGCTTTCAATGATTATCGACGAGATTATGTCTTCTGTTTCAGTACAGGATTAAAAATAAGTTTCGTCGGGAAAAACCACGTACTTTTTTAAAATATTATTGTGCCAAATTTGGGGAAAAGAAATAAAAAAAAAAAAAAATATACTCTTTCCAAAAATCCCGTCATGATTCAGTAGTTGACTTTGCATATCGATTTTATACTCTTTCCAAAAAATCCGTAACGTGTAGCTGTCGCAAAACAGCAAATTTTTTAAAATATAATTGATAATTTAGCAAGATATTTATAATTTTCATCGAATAATATAGAGACAGTTTTTTAAAGGGAAAATTATTTTTTCAAGGAGAT
>Ga0129299_1003097_pt1 | contig 10926 bp, 9 predicted proteins | sample ConPoolayeCmetaG_FD_94477 | JGI IMG/M metagenome (GOLD analysis project Ga0129299, IMG submission 94477) | Hot spring microbial mat communities from California, USA to study Microbial Dark Matter (Phase II) - Cone Pool mat layer C metaG ... | reverse complement strand
TCCCCGGCAGCCACACATCGGCCGGCGACTGCTGGGGATCCACCGCAATGATGAAAGCCCCAGCCGCCTTGGCTTCCAGCGGGAGCGTGGCGGCGGGCATCACCGCGCCGGAGCAACCGACCTGCACCAGGCACTCGCACGAGCGGCAGGCTTCCAAAGCCCGGCCCCAGGCCGGCTCGGCCATCTCCTCGCCGAACAAGACCACATTGGGGCGGTGCAGTCCGCGCACATTGACGCCCAGGAATCGGCGCATAGCCCAAAGAACCCGGGGTAGCAGGAGCCGCCCTTGCCGCAGCCGGCCGATCGCGCAGACCATCTCACGCATCTCCGCACGCGACAAGCGGCGCACAAATCGGCCGCCCAGAGTGACGATCTCGAACAGCGATCCGTGCACTTCGTAGACCACCGTGCTCCCGGCGTCCTGGTGCAGGTTGTCGATGTTTTGCGTGGCCACGGTCACGCGGGTATGCCTCTCCATTGCGGCAATGGCCAGGTGGCCGGCGTGCGGCTCCGCCGCCGCGATCGGCTCGAAGACCGCGTAAAGGAACTCGGCCAGACGGTTCGGCTCACGCAGAGCAACCCGCGCCAGACCGTCCCATGTGGCGAATTGTTCCGGCGGAAAGCGGTCCCAGAGTCCTTGGGGATCGCGGAACGTGGGAATCCCGCTCTCGGCCGACGCACCCGCACCAGTAAACACGACCACGTGCCGGGCCTCGCGCAAGTACTGGGCGGCGCGCGTCAAATCGACCAGATTCCAGTCGAACGATGCCATGCAGCCAATCTAGCCGCAGCCTTCTGCCCGGTAAACCCAGCTATCCCCCAGCCAGCCCAGGATGCGGCCCTCTTGGAGCGTAGCTGCGGCATCTTGCAGCAGTCGTGGCGGCTCTAGCGCGCCGGGACGAAGGGTTGCCGGCGCGAATCTGCGTTGGGCACCTGAAAGTGAAACTCCGGCGTGGTCTTTCTACTGCCGTATGCCGCCGCGGCGTTGGGCTACCGTCGCCTCTGGGCGCTTTGGCCCCAAGGCCAGTCCCAACCAACCATCGTGGATGACGCACTGCGTGATTTCCAGATCAGCGAGGCGCGGGTCGGTGGCCATGCCCGAGGGCGTAAGCTGCCACGTCCGCTGCCTCGAGAACGTCTTATTGAATACGGCCCGCAAACCGAGCTGCGCCCGAGGGTTCAGCCGGTCGCCGATCAGGTGGATAATCCCATCGCGGACCAACTCGACCGATCGGCTGCGCAGCTCCGGCCGAAAGAAGACGCGGACCTGGAAATCCCGCCAGCAGTGGGCGTCCTTGCACAGCGCGGCGAAGGCCAACGTGAGCACCACGTGGCCGTCGTCGCAGCGGACGCGCACCGCGTCGCGATCGGCGAACGTGATCTCCACGTCGTCATTGTCGGGATCGGTCTGGAACAGCCCAGGCCTGGCGAACCGGGCTGCCAGGCGCTCGCGCAACTGGGAAACCGTCATGGTCTGGCCGTTCAGACCCAACCGCTCGAGAATATTGTTGATCGCCGACTCGTGAAGCTGAAGGCTGGCGAGGCTGTCGGCTGGGGCTTGCGGCCGGGGCGTATGGCTGCCGAGCTGGTCGAGCGCAGCCAGTCGCACCCGGGCGGTCAGGCGCTGCTGGGTCGTCTCGGCCGAAATCATCGTCGGCTCCAAGCCCATCTCCTCCAGCGGCCGGATAACCCGGTCCTGGAGCCCCTGGGCGAGCTTGCCCAACCGGGCGTCGACCTCAGCATCGATCTGCTGCTTCGCCCGGGCCTCGATCTTCTGCGCCACCTCTTGGCTGGCCGCGTAGCGGTTTTGCTCATGCTGGTTGCGCGCGACTCCCTGAGCCAACGCGCCTAGAAGCGGGATGCGGTCCAGACCTGTGGAAACGTTTTGCAAGTAGATGTCGTTTTGCACGATCACCTGAGCAGGCCAAAAGCGAATCCCCCAGGTGCCAATCTCCATCTCCTTCCAGCCCCTGTAAACGGCCTCGCTGGCGTTATAGAACGTGGCCGGACCGCTGCTGGAGGAAGTGGCCGAGGACACCCGGCCGTTCACTTCCAGGGCCAGGCGCAGGCGCTGCGGGTCGGGAATCATGCGCACTTGGACCTGCGTCGAGTTGACGCTCTGCCCGTAGACCGGCACCCCCAACACGCTGTCGTTGACCCAGCTCCGCTCAGGGTCGCGCGCCGGCATCAGCCGGTTGAGCAAATCGGCTGTAACGACGAACCGGCAATTGGCGTTGCGATAGTGCGACTCCAGCCGCTCGCCTAACGCCTGCTCCTCCGCCGACGAGGAGAAAATGAGACGCTGGAGGTCCTCGGCCAACGCCCGGGCGTCGCTGGCCAGCCCGGTCCGCTCGAAACACTCAATATGCCTGAGCACCTGCCGATGATCGACGGAGCCTACGGCCCAACGCCGCAATTCTTCGCGAAGTTCCGCTAACGGTCCCGTGCTCACAAACAGCCGCTGCTGGTCCGTCATGCGCACGCGGCTCATGCGATAGAGGATTTGGCGGGCGATTGTGCGGGCCTGGTCGTCAGTGAGGGCACTTTGGCGTCGGACGATGGATCGAAGCACGTCCAGGGCGAGGTACCTCACCCAACCGCGGCCTTCGGGCGTCGTGGAGGTCATCGAGTCCACCCTGTCCAGACAAGCGGCAAGCCGCTCCGCGTCAGGCTCCCCCGGATCGGCCGGCGGCGCGGCCGCCGCCCCGAGTCGAAGCACTTGGCTCCAAACGTCCAGCCGTCGGCGCAAAGCGTACTCGACGCGGCGGACTTTGCTAGCCAGTGGGTCTTGCCCTAAACCCGCTGCCAGCGCTTCCGCATCGTCAGCCAGCCGACTCAAGCGATCGAGATCTGCCGACGCATCAAGAGAGCCTTCAGCAATGCTTGCCAGGACTTTCCGGGCGAGTCGTCGAACTTCGATCGCCCAAGCACCCGTCTCACACTCCCAAGCCACGTCATCCAGCCGATCCCACAGGGCCTCCAACTCCACAGCGTCGGCGCTGACTTGATCGGGAATCGGAGCCGCTCCTGCCGGTTCCTCCAGCACCGCAGGGCGAGTCAGGGGCTCGTGCTGTGCCCTGCCGTCGGGGGGCAAATCCGTGGTGGCGTAACCGGCCGCGGTCCACGGGATGTCGGCGGCCACAGCGCGGCCTTGGGCCCGGTAGTTTGCCGTAGTTTCTGTTTCTGGACCTACCGAGGCGGCGAATCGGCCGGCTGCTCGCCCGGGCTCGTTCGGCAAAACGTCCTCCGGCGTCGGTGCGGGCTCCAGCCCAGCCGCCGCGTCGGCGTCCTTTTCCATGCTCCCAGGTACGGCGTAATTCCACCGGACCAATCTTGCGGGTCCTGTCGAGGCTTGAGTATCGGCCCCAGAGTTGGCCCTGGCGCGCACGGTCTTGCGGCTAGGACTGTCACTACCGGGGGTTGCGGCGGCAGAATGTGATGTGGCAGCCCACCGCCAAGCGGCGGGGGCGAATGCCGTAAAAAGTACTAGGCACCCAACAACCGCCAGCACTGACCGCGCCGGCTCGTGTGGCCTCCTCGCCATCCCCGTCGTCCCCTTGAGCGTCGTGCGGGTACTCAATCTGTGTAAGTCTGCACTATCCGATACAATCGGCCGGATCCTGCACAGGCATCAATAAGTGATCACCCGCAGGCAACGCGAGTGGCATGCGCTCGGAAAAATAGAGAACCGACGTTGTTTGGGGAACCAATTCCGGCTACATCACCATTATGGTGTCCTCGTGGTCGTAGCCTGGGGCGCAGCAGCACAGAAACTTCAAGGTCTCACCCCCCGTGTTAGTTATCTGATGTATTTGACCAGGGGGGATGGCGATGGCGTCGCCCGCCGACACTCGACGCGTTTCATCCCCCACGCGCATTAACCCCTCGCCTTCCAGCAAGTAATAGATCTCTTCGGTCTTCACATGGTAATGGGGGATCGTACTACTACCGGGAGGGAGTCGCGCCTCGGCAAGAGTTTGGTTACGAATGCATGAATTGCGATGGGCAAGCAGTTCGCGGATTTCCGAACCGTCCTTCGTCGTGAACGGTGGCACGGTGTTGATGTTCCGAACGTCCATATTGAGCCAACCTTGTTGAGGCAACTTTTTCTGCGCAAACGAGCCAGGGCAATTGTTCCTGCCCAAAAGAGCCGGGGTAATACACCACATTCTGAGCGGTCAAAGGCCTTTTTGATAGATACCGATGACGGCCGGGCTGTAGATTCTTACGTCCCAACGTGACGGGTCCGGCAGGTTGCAGAAATCGAACCGCTTGTCGCACTCGACCGCGAAGAGGCTCGCCTCGGGTGCCGCTGCGATCAGCGCACCCAGTAGATTCACCATCTCCTGAAACCGCTGGACGTAATAATCGTAAGGCGGCGAGCAAAAGACCGCCCAAGCAGGAGTCGCAGTCGCTCGGCCGATATTGTCCACAGCAGTGGGTGTCGAAAGAGCCGATGTGATTTCCTGTGGCTGGGGGGCGGGTTTGGTGCGGACCAGCCGCTCGGCCCACCGGAATACGTCGCCCACAACCACCTCGCACAGGCACTCGACGCCCAAAGCGGCGATGTTCTGGCGGAGCACGGCGGCGGTCGGATGGTGCTGTTCTACAAACGTTGCCCTTGCCGCCCCGCGGCTGAGCGCCTCAAGCCCCACTGCCCCGGTGCCAGCGAACAGGTCGATCGCGTGTTTGCCTTCGATCCGCGGACCGAGGAGGTTGAACAAGGCCTCGCGCACGCGATCCTTCATGGGACGAACCCGCCTCTGGCCGCCGTAAGCCAACCTCCGGCCGCGAAACCGTCCTCCGATAATCCGCAATCCTACCGGCCTGATGCCGTCGGCAAGGGGGGAACGACGGGTAGTTTTTTCGGACCGTCTGCGGCGTTTGTTCATCGTGCAAATCAGTTTTTTCCACGACCCGGGACAGCCCGGCGCCCGTATGCTAACGTATGGTGAAACCTCTTACCACTGTGGCGAGATCGGGCGCTTTTTTCCCGGTTTTGTGGCGTTAGTTTTGGGACCGAAAACATGCGCAGCTTTCCTAGCTTAGAGCTGGCGGTCATTGTGATATCAGTGGCAACGGGCTGGTGCATGGTGGAACAGACTGGGGTTTCTTCTGAGGCGACCGGCAAAGCCGGGCAAGCCTCGGCCGGGCCGGCGGCGACCCAGTTGCGCGAGCTTTTCGGCCAGTGGCGTTTGGCTTTACAGGAGCTTCGCGAGCTGCGCAACGCGTACAAACAGGCCCAGCCCCAAAAGCGCGGTGAGATCCGCAGACAATACGACCGGCTAGTTGCGGAGGCGGAGCAGATGTCCCAGCGGGTGCGCGAAGCGGCGGAGAAGGCGTACTTGGAATCGCCTAACAGCGATCTGGAGTTGGTCGACTTCTTGGCTGGCCTAGCGATGCTCGAATTGCAGCAGGACAACTACGAAGAGGCTCTGCGACTCGCCCGGCTAATGCTCGAAAAAGAGTGCCCCTTCTTGCCGCTTCTAGGAATTGCGACCGTGGCCGCTTTCAACGTAGGCGAGTTTCAGGCAGCGGAGCAATACCTGCGACTTGCGCGGGAAAGGAAGGTGGGGGGGGATGACATAGACCGCCTTGCCAGAGACTTGCCTTACTACCAGAAGGCGTGGGAGAAAGAATCGAAGCTGCGTGCGGCGGAAGCGCAGGCCAACGACCTGCCGCGCGTGCTGTTGAAGACCAACAAAGGGGAGATCGAACTGGAACTGTTCGAGAACGAGGCCCCCAATGCGGTGGCCAATTTCATCTCATTGGTGGAGAAAGGGTTTTACAATGGGTTGACGCTTCACCGGGTGCTGCCCGGCTTCATGGCGCAAGGGGGCTGCCCGGTGGGCGACGGCACCGGCGGCCCCGGCTACTCCATTGCGTGCGAGTGCTACCTGCCAAACCACAGGCTCCATTTCCGGGGCAGCCTGAGCATGGCGCACCGTGGTCGCGATACGGCCGGGTCGCAGTTCTTCCTAACCTTCGTACCGACTCGAAATCTGGATGGCAAGCACACGGTTTTCGGCCGCGTGGTCAAGGGCATGGAGGTGCTCAGCAGACTCCAGCGACGCGATCCTACCCGGCCCGACCCGCCCGAGCCCGACCAAATCCTCGAAGCCAAGGTCCTCCGCAAACGCAACCACACTTACGAGCCCAAGAAGATCGTCGAGTAACACGTGAAGTTTTTGTAAACCGTCCTCTGCCTCTGGGAGGTGGCTGGGGCAGGGGCTTTTTATGCTCCGCGCGGGCCAAACTGGGGCGTTTTTGCTCGGGAAAATGCCGCGTTCTTGTTCGCGCGCGGCATAGCGTGGAAACGTTGTGTCTTGTTTGCGCGGTTTCGCTAAACCCGCACTCTTCGCCCCTGTTCTAGGCCTGTCAAAAGGGTTTCTCATTGGGTTTTCGGTTACCTCTCCCGAACGGACAGAACAGCAACATGCAGCAGTCCAGCAACACCTGGGCTGGGCGTCAGTCTTCCATGACGTCTTTTTCGCGGGCTTTGGCCAGGTCGTTGGCCTTGCTCTCGTACTGCTTGGTGAGGTTTTGGATTTCTTCCTTCACCGCGTCGCATTCGTCTTCGGAGAGTTCTTTGTCTTTTTCTGCCTGATCCGCGGCCTTATTGCCGTCTCGGCGGATGTTCCGGATGGACACTTTGGCCTCCTCGCACAACTCGCGGATCCTGGCGACCATCTTCCGGCGGACCTCGGTTGACAAAGGGGGCACGTTGAGGCGGATCACGCGGCCGTCGCTTTGGGGCGTAAAGCCCAGGTCGCTGGCTAGGATCGCCTTCTCGATCTCTTTAGTCGTGCTCGGATCATACGGCCGGATAACGATCTGGTTGGGATCCGGCGCGGCGACCGAGGCCAATTGTTTGATCGGCACCGAGGAGCCGTAGACCTCTACGCGCAGCGAGTCGACTAGTCCCGGATTGGCCCGGCCGGTACGAATCCCCGCCAGTGCAGCCTTCAAGACGCCGATTGCTTTCTCCATGCGCTGTTCGGTATCGATAAGGATGTCGTCGCCGCTCATTGATGTGTTCTCCGGTCCAAGCGGAAACAGAGAGACGGTCGCGCTGGCGGCGTGGCCTGGTGGGCCGTTCGGCCCGGTCAGGTGCGTGCCGCGTTTGCCTGGTCGGAAATCAGCGTACCCACGGACTGCCCGCAAATCGCCCGCTCGATGTTCCCCTCTTTACGGAAGTTGAATACAAGAATCGGCATATGGTACTGCTGGCACTTGGTGATGGCCTCGTGGTCCATTACGCGCAGGTTTTGCCGCCGGACGTCGTCGTAGGTCAGTTGGCGGTAGAGGACGGCGTGGGGATTCTTTTCCGGGTCGTCGCTGAAGACGCCATCTACGCGGGTAGCCTTCATCAAGATGTCGGCTTCCAGCTCCAACGCCCGCTGGGCGGCCGCCGTGTCCGTGGTCACGAACGGGCTGCCCGTGCCCGCCGCCAACAGAATGATCCGGCCCTTTTCTAGATGGCGTCGGGCACGGCGGCGGATGTAAGGTTCGGCCACCCCCTCGCTGCGAATGGCAGTCATGAGACGGGTTTGGCAGCCGAGCATCTCCAAGGCGTCCTGAAGAGCCAGACCGTTGATGATCGTGGCCAACATGCCCATGTAATGGGCAGTGGCCTCGTGGATGCTCGAGTTTCCGGCGGTGAACTGGGCGCCACGGAGGATGTTGCCGCCCCCGATGACGATGGCAAGTTGCGCGCCGTGCCCGGCCGCGCGGTAGGTCTGATCCGCCAGGTGTGCTACGGCATCCATGGAGATGCCCCGCTCGCCTCCGTGGCAAAAGCCCTCGCCCGAAATCTTCAGCACCACTCGTCGGTACGGAGAGTCAGCCAGCACCGAGCCTTCCGACGACATGGAAGAACCCCTTGAACTACTCCTTTCCAAGTTCCCAGCGAACGAACCGGATGATTTTCATGCCGGCCGCCTCCACCAGCTTGCCCACCGTCTGCTTGCTGTCCTTGACAAACGGTTGGTCCAGCAGGCAATGCTTCGCATAGAACAACTCGCGCAGGCGTCCCTCGGCGATCTTTGCCCGGTTCTTGACGAGGTTTTCCGCCTTTCGTTCGAGGTTGAGTGCCATGGCGGCGGGTGACGGCCCTGGGGAAGCCCCGGAGTCAGCCTCGGTTAACGCACGTTTGCCGCTGCGGTATTCTGCCGCTTCTTGTCTTAAAGCCTCTGCCTCGTTTTGGACGGCCTCCATAAGGATCTGCCGCTCCTTTTCCACGACCTCTGCGGCCAGTTCCTCGCGGCGAATCACCGAAGGACGCATGGAAACGACTTGCATACACACGTCCTTGGCCACCTCCAAATTGCCGCCCTCGATCTGCACAATGACCCCCGCGCTGCCATTGTGATGCACGTAGCCCGCGCACCGCCCATCCACACGCACTATCCGCTGGAGCCTGAACATCTCTCGGATACGATTGAGCAGGTCGTCGAACTGCTGGCGCAGGGACTGCCCAGGCCTGCTCGGCGAGGGTTGGTCCAGCAGCTCGTCAGCAGTGGCAGCACCGGGACCGGTGGCCAGTTGGCGGGCCAGGTCGTTGGCCAGGGCGACGAATTCCTCGTTCGCAGCCACAGGTGCACTTTCGCAACGCAGCTCGATCATGGCGCCGGCGCTGCCGGCCGGGTCCGTCCAGACCGCAATGCGTCCGAAGGAGGTCTCCTTGCCGGCCCGCTGCTCCATGGTCTTCTTGCCTGCCTTGCGCAGCCACTCGAGAGCAGCCTCCGGATCCCCGCCCGACTCCTGCAACGCCCGCTTGCAGTCCATCATCGGCAAGCCGGTACGTTCACGCAGCTCCTTGACCGCTTTTGCGCTGATTTCCGCCATGAATGATTACTCCTGGTGCGATGCTTCGTGGTTTTCAGTAATCCGAGCTTTCCTGGGCAAAGCCTGCCAAGCACTTCCCGCCCGACGTACTTCCGCTTCGCCTCATTGCTCCGGCTTTTCGGCCGTCAATACCGGAAACCGACAGGCCGCGACAATCGGGCGGCTAGGGCTGAGCCTCGGCAGCTACGGCGACGGGTTCCGCAGCCGCTTCATCCTTCTTAAGCGCCCCGCCGGCGGCCTTGCCGGCAATGATCGCATCGGCCAGATGCGTAAGCAGCAACTCGATCGAGCGAATGCTATCGTCATTGGCAGGGATCGGCAGGTCAACCTCGTCCGGATCGCAGTCCGTGTCAATCAGCGCCACGGTGACGATGCCCAACTTCCTGGCCTCCCGCACCGCATTCCGCTCTTTTTTCGGATCGACCACGATCAAGGCTTCCGGAAGCCGATTCATCGCCCGGATACCGTTCAGGTTCCGGAACATCTTGCGGTATTCGCGGTTTAAAGCCGATTGCATCTTCTTGGAATAGGTGGCCAGTTCCTCGCTGGCACGCAGCGCTTCCAATTCCTCGAGCCGACCCAGCCGACTGCGAATGGTGCGGAAATTGGTCAACGTGCCACCTAACCACCGATCGTTCACGTAGGGCATGCCGCACCGCTTGGCCTGCTGTTCGATGCTTTCCGCAGCCTGGCGCTTGGTGCCGACAAACAACACGAGACTGCCAGCACTAGCGACGTTCTGAAGATACTTCTTGGCCCTGAGCAGCCCTCGGATCGTCTCTCGAACGTCTATCACGTGAATCAGGTTCCGCCGGCCGTAAATGTAGGGCCGCATCTTAGGATTCCACCGGCTCGCCCGATGGCCGAAATGCACCCCTGCCTCGATCAGCTCTTTGACCAGAATGGTAGGCAAACGACAACTCCTGTGCTTCGCGCGAACTCGTCCGCCGCCCCCGTCGTCAGAGGGGGATAGCCAGGCCCGAACGTAAACCTCGGTAAAGACGAACGTACTCTACGTCTGGACGGTTCGGGCGCCAGAAGGGTGATGTTAACACCATCGGCCCAGATCGTCAACCGAGGGAGCTCTGTGGTTGCGGTGGGGCGCTGTAACGAATTATGGCGGCGCGGCTCGTCGTGCAATTGCCATGCCTGGCTTTTTCGCCGGTGTTTTCCTCTTTCTTCGCAACAGTCGCGAGGCTAGGTGCTACGCAACCCCCTTAAACTTTCCTTGCGCCTTGCAGCGACGCCGTGCAGCCGGCGGAGCGAGGTAGGCTGCTGCCAACAATTCAGGCTACGGGCCAACTGCGCCCGCGCGCCCGCCGGCGCAGCCCGGCAACCGGAAACGCACCACCACGCCCCGGATCGCCCGGCAAACCCAACAACCCGCACCTTATCAGGCGCCCAAAGCCACTGGCCTAACACCCAGCCGAGCCTCAAAGCTGCCCGGCTTGGACTCCAACTCAAGTGACTAATGTCCCAGCCCGTCGGGCTATTCTGACGATTTGGCTTTAACCACCCAAGCGGGGAAGACTATACTCCGCGCGGGCCAAAGTGAGGCGTTTTTCCGTTTTTCCGCACGATAATGGCGCGTCATTTTCCGCGCAAGGTATATACGCGAAACATCCTTGTTAACATAGTGAAGTTGCGCAACGCTTCGGACGAGATTGGGCGAACCAGTGGGCTTTGGCACGTGTTGCCGATTAGAGGCCAAAGCCCTACCACCCCCTGGGGGAGTCGAACCCCCGTTCTCGGACTGAGAACCCGATGTCCTAGGCCACTAGACGAAGGGGGCACGTACTGATCGGGCTGCGGCAAGGCCATAGCGGCCAGACTCGCACACCCAGTTATAAACTCTTCGCGGGCCAAAGTGAGGCGTTTTTGCTCACAAGAATGGCCCCTTTTTTGTTCGCCCACGGCATATCGTCGGATTGGCTGACTAGGCCATATTGTAGCCATTGGCAACCCGGTTGCCAGCCCCGGTCTAGGTGGCGTCAGGGAAGTGTTTCTTGGCCCACTCCTGCCACTTTTGAGTGGTATCGCCAACGCCCATCTTTGCCCGGTAACTTCTCAGTGCGTAGT
>Ga0129299_1003096_pt1 | contig 10930 bp, 7 predicted proteins | sample ConPoolayeCmetaG_FD_94477 | JGI IMG/M metagenome (GOLD analysis project Ga0129299, IMG submission 94477) | Hot spring microbial mat communities from California, USA to study Microbial Dark Matter (Phase II) - Cone Pool mat layer C metaG ... | reverse complement strand
CCTGTCCATCTTGTCGCTGGGGAGCATCTTGGTCGCGGCCATGGCTTGCCTGGCCGTCATGCTCGGCCAGAGCGACCATCCGGCTACGTCCTTGCTTAGCGCCTGTTTGACGGTTTTGACCGTCATAGTCTTCTTGATCTGGTACCCCGCTGCCTCGGCCAGGTGCTTGCACATTGTGCGCGAGACGGGATCGGGAAGCGAAGAAGTCTGGCCGACCGACCTGTCGTGGTTCGATCAAATCTTAGAGTGCCTCTATCTGGTATTTGCCAATGGCCTGGTCATTGCGCTTGGGGCGGGAATCGTTTGGCTGCTGGGCGCAGTGGGATTGCCGGCGAGCTTGATCGGGCCGAGCGCCGGGGTGGCTATGACCGTGCTCTTTCCCATCGTGCTGTTGTCGATGCTGGAAAACCAGTCGCCCATAGCGCCAGTCTCGGTTCTCGTGCTGCAAAGCCTGGTGTTCGACTGGAAGGCTTGGGCGGCCTTTTACCTGGTGAGTACGCTGGCGTTTGGGGCTGCCGGGCTGATCGTCTGGCTGGCCTGCGCGATCGCAGGCTGTCTGGCTGTGATCGTCGCCGCTCTGGCACTGGGCTGGGCAACCATGGTCTACTTCCGCTTGCTGGGAAGACTGGCTTGGCATATCGCCCAACTCGATCGCACGCCGCAACCCGAAACCGGACAAGACGAAATAGATTAGCCTGCCCAAAGGCCGCCCAAAAGACCGAATGCTTCAGCGGCTGCACCCGGCCACGGTACGCAGCAGGGCGAAACCGGCGGTCGGGGACGTGCTGGTGGGTTGGCCGGCAATCCCGCCGGTCGATTTCAGCTTCGAGTCCTTTTGCCGGGCTTCTTGCCGGCTGGCGCCCTGTCGGCAGGCCAACTAGGGCCTTCGGCCTTGACTTGCGCGTAGATGCGTCGCAGTTGGGTGGCCATGGTCTTGAGCCGTTGAGGTTCTTTCGCGGCCAGGTCGGTAGTTTCGCCCATATCTTGACGGATGTGGTAGAGCTCGAAGCGTTCGAGTGCGGCGTCGGCTAGCATCTTGAAGTCGCGGTCGCGCATGGCGACGCGGGCCCAGCCCAACGCCTGGTCGTATTGCCAGTAAAGCGGCTGCACGCGCGGAATTGGCCTGCCCTCTAAGATAGGCAGAAAGCTCGCCCCGTCGATCGCCCGGTCAGTCGGCATTTGTATGCCGGCAATCTGGCAAAAGGTGGGAAGGATGTCGAGGTTGATGACGGGTTCGTCGCATATTTGGCCGGGCTTGGTTCGACCAGGCCAGCGAATGATCCCCGGCACCCGAATCCCGCCTTCATAGAGCCAAAGCTTCATCCCCCGCAAAGGTCCGGCAGTCCCGTGCGAGCGCCACGAGCCGCGATAGCGGTTGAGTGTTTCCGGGCCGTTGTCGCTGGTGAAAAAGACCAACGTGCTCTCCGCCAGCCCGCTCCTTTCGAGATACTCCATCAGCCGGCCGACTTGCGAGTCCATCTGGCTGACGTTGGCGTAGTAAAGGGCTTGGCCTGGCACGGTGGCCTCGGGATAGAGTCTCACGTACTTCTCTGGCGATGCGATCGGCTCGTGCGGCTCGTGAAACCAGACGAACAGGCAGAACGGCCGGCGTTTGTCTGCTCGGCCTTCCAGCCACCGTATCGCCTCGTCCGCGACCAGGGAACTGGAAAACCCTTCCAGGCGGCCTACCGGCTGGCCATTGCGCACAAAGTTTGTCGGGCTGTCATGCGAGGGCGCAGCGTTGTTCTGCGTGGAAAACCAGTGGTTGAATCCGTGATCGACCGGCTGGGGCTGCTCGGGCGAGTTGAACATGCCGTTGCAGTGCCACTTCCCGACGTGGCACGTGTCGTAGCCGGCTTGCTGGAGCAACCGGGCAATGGTGACCTCGTCGCGGCGCAAATGCACAGGTGAGCCGGCAGGGATCCAGTCATACACGCCCAGCCGATTGGGTATCCGGCCAGTCAGCATCCCGCACCGCGACGGTGAACAGACCGGTGCTGAGGCATAGCATGCTGTCAGGCGCATCCCCTGCGCGGCCAGCCGGTCCAGACACGGCGTGCGAACGCGCCGGTTGCCGAAACAGCCCAGGTCGCCATATCCCAAATCATCGCAAAGAATGACCAGGAAGTTGGTCTGCGGCCTAGCGCGTGTCTGCACGGCCGTTGGCTCCGCGGCCAGCGAAGCGGCAACAACCACTAGCGCGCTTGCCGCAACGACACAGCCAAGCGGCCCCTGAACTATCATGCCACACATATGCTTGCCGCGCGCCTGTGCACGATCGCTATGGAGAGAAGCGGAAAGTAGGGGCAACATACGAGATCTCTGTCTTTTCGGGCTCGCAGGCTCCCAGGGGCCGCCGAAGCAAGCCCAATATCGTTCGCCTGCCGCGAAAAATCAATGCGAAGCAGCGTTGGCCTGGTCCTTCTTAGCGGCGGCCCAACGAGCGGGCCTTTTCCAGGATGCGGGGCCGGGCTTCTTCCATCATCTCGCGGACCGCCTCGTAGCGCATAGTCCGCTCGGCGAAACTGCGCCGCGACAGCGCCCCGAGGAATCGCCCCTCGAACTCGCGCAGGTTCGCGCCGTAGATGTGGTAACTATCCGCCATGTGGCAGTAACGCCCCAGCGAAACCGCCCGACCACAAATCTCCCCAATCCTCGCGGCAATCTGCTTTTGCAACTGGACCAGGGCGAACATGTTCATCATCGCCGCCTTGTAAGCGTCATTGGATCGGAAGCGGACGTTCATGCTCAGCTTCGGCTGGCCTTGCTCCTCGGTGATCCGGCACCAGATGCTTTGCAGGCACGGGGGATCGTAGCAGGTCGCGTCCTCCCACACCTTCCAGGTGATCGCCTGGGCCCGGCGCGTATGCGGCGCCTTGGCCAACTTCTGGCACATGACCTCGAGCTGGTCCACGGGCTCGCGCGCAGGAACCTCGTAGCGGCGAAGGCGTTGGTGGTAGGTGTATTCCCACCGGGTGTCGCTGGGGTCGCCTGGATCTCGCACCAGGTGGTCCTTGATCCCTTCGCAAACCTCCATCACGTATTCCTGAAGCTCCTCGAAGCCGCCGGGAAAATCGCGATGGATCATGGGCTCCGCCAGCGGATCGAGAACGGTGATGATCATGGTGGCGTCGCGGCTGGGCGGATCGTCTTGTTTGTCGTATTGGGTCTGGATGCAGGCGCCAGAATCACGCAGCGCAATCAACGACTGCTCCCACGCGCGCGCGATGCAATCTCCTTCCACATGCAGCACGGGTATCCCGTTCATGGCTTCCCTCGACGTGAAACCTGGTCCTTGCCGAAAGCAGCCCCGGCAACCCTCATTCTCGGATCGGGGCCGGTTTTCGGCAAGGGGTACGGCGTAGCCGTCGCAAAACATCGCCTGCCGGAACCGACCCGACGGTCTGGGGGCTGAATGGCCACCGCGTGGGCGCTACAATAGGAAGTCGTGAACCTGAAGCGCGGACTTTTCGGGAAGCACGTGATGACCCCTCGCGAACGAGTCCTTATGGCCTTGGATCACCAGGCGCCCGACCGCACGCCGTGCGACTTTTGGGCGGAGGAGTGCACCTGGAATCGGCTGTTGGCCTACCTCGGTCACAATGACCGCGATCGGGTACTTGACGAGTTGGGAGTCGACGTCCGACATTTGCACGTGCCCACATTGCCGGAGCAGCCCATCGGAGGCGGGGTGTTCCAAAACTTCTGGGGCGAACGCTACGTCTACAAGCAAACCCCTTGGGGCCCCATGCGCGAGGACGTGCGCGGCGCGCTGGCCGATGCGCAAAGCCTGGCCGACCTGGAGGCCTTCCCCTGGCCTTCCCCCGACGCTCTGGACTACTCGTTGCTTCGCCAGCAGGCTCGCCGGTGGGCTGAGTATGCGCTATTGTACGGGTTTGCCGACGTGTGGCAGCGGCCGGGCTTGGTGCGCGGCTGGGAGGGAATGTTCCTCGATATGGCGCAACAGCCAGAGTGGGCCCACTTCCTCTGCCGAAAATTCACCGACTTCTACAAAGAAGACTACACCCGAGCGGCCGAAGCCACCGCCGGCCGGATCGATTTGTATCTTTTGATCAGCGACCTGGGATGCCAGAGCGGGCCGCTGATCTCGCTGGACATGTTTCGCCAGTTCGTCGCGCCGTACCTGAAAGAGATGATCGACTGCATCCACGGCTTGGGCGGCAGAGTGCTGTTTCATAGCTGCGGTGCGGTGCGGCCGTTCATCCCGGACTTGATCGCCCTAGGCATCGACATCCTGGACCCTATCCAGCCGGTCAATCCCCAGATGGCTCCGGAGCGACTGAAGGCGGAGTTCGGCAAGCGGCTGGTTTTTCACGGCGGGATCGACATGCAGCATTTGTTGCCGCACGGCTCGCCTGATGACGTCAGGCACGAAGTCCGGCGCTATTGCGAGGTTTTGGGGGACGGCGGGGGCTATATCCTGGCCCCAGCCCATCTATTCCAGCCCGATGTCCCGCCGGAAAACCTCCTGGCCGTGTACCAAACAGAGCGTTAACTCCCGCGGCCAAGGCAACCGGCTCAAAGAACTTGCGGCAAGACACGTAGCACAGGCTTCCAGCCTGTCTCGGATTGTGGGATTTCCAGACAGCCAAGATGGCTGCGCTACTGGGAATTGGGACAGGCTTTATGTTTCGAGGGTCCAGCGGGCTTGGCGGAGCACGGCGTATGGAGAGCCTTTCATTACCTCGTACCAGACCGTCAAGAGCGAGCCGTCGTCCAGTTGCGCCGTCGACGGATAGCCCAGATCGCCCGTAATCCCGTCGCCAGAGATGATCATGGGTTCTGACCAGGTGCGGCCTTCGTCGCTGCTTAAGCGGGCTTGGTTGCCAAACGGCGGCCGGCGATGGCCGTAGGTCATCAGCAGCCGGCCGTCTTTGAGCCGAATCAGATGGGAGGGCAGCCCCCAGACGCCGATCGAGTGGGGCACCGACCAGGTCTTTCCGCCGTCGGACGACTCGGTCTGGAGCGTCTCGCCCGCATTGGCACGGTTGTGATTGCGGATCTGCACGACCAACCGGCCGCTGGCAGCTTCGACGGCGTGAAGTTCGTGATAAGCCTTATGGCTATCCCCGGGGCGCACGGGGATTTCGGCTAGCCACTGCCAGGTCAGGCCGTCGTCGGTAGACTGGCACACGCCGACCCGATTCGGGCTGCGCCACAAATCTTTTCCCGCGTACAGCAGCCGGCCGTCGGAGAGCTGGATCGGTCCGTGCGGGCTGTTGACCAGGCAGTCATAGGGTTTGGACCAGCTTCTTCCGCCGTCGGTGGAGCGGAGCATCCAGACGCCGAGTTGCTCGCGGCGTTTTTCGGCGGTGAGGCGTTGGTGGGCAGCCTGCCACCGTTTGAGGCGCTCGGCCGGCCAAGCCCCCGGTCGCCCGACCTTCTTTTCCGCCTCCGCCAAGATCGGCTCATAAGCAAGCGACGTGAATGTGGTTACCAGAATAGTGCCCTGGGCGGTCTCGAGCACGCCCGAATCGCGGTCGTCGATGGGCGTGTCCATAAGCACTTGAGGATCGCTCCAGGTCTTGCCGCTGTCGGTCGAGTGGATGAGTTCGACGCGACCGAACGGGCAGACGTGCGCCTCGCGCCCGCCGGAACAGGCGACCAGCAGTTTTCCGCTGCGGCAGCGGGCGAGGGTGGGCCAGCCGTGGTAGAGCGTAGGCTGCCGCGTAATGACAGCTATCTGGCGCACCACCGCCCGCGGTGCGGCACCGGCAGTGCGGCCAATCCCGAACGCGACACCCAGCGCGATCGCGCCGGCGCCTTTGGCGAAGGCTCGACGAGTCAAGAGAGACTGCATTGCTGAGGACTCCTTGTTGTCGGCGTTGTCTGTGTGCTTGCCACCCGGGTGCCAGGATAGCCCGAAGCCGCGCCGCCTACAATAGCCCGCCGAGACGGGCTTCAGCAGATACGCCTTTTTGTCTGCGCCCAATGTTCGGGCGTGGCGTTAGAGCGTCCAGGCATGGGGCTAAGGGGTGTCCATTCGTGCCAGGCGGACTTCCAACGGCCTCTCGCCCGCCGTGACCGTGAGCGTGTCGCAAGGTTTCCGGGAGGCCAGGAATTGCGGCACTACGCGGAGCACGCCCTCGAGAAGCTCCAGTTCCCAGAGGAGTGGTGGGCGGACGGCACCTCCCGGATTGACGCGGATGGCGCAAGGATAGGCCTCCGGGCCGGCCACCGGCCAGTGGTAACGTTCAGCCGCCTCCAGGTCGCGCGGATGAATGGTGAAGGCCTCGTCGAACATGACCGACAGGCCCAAGCTGCGCCGCGCGTTCTCTTCGTCAGACAGCTCGCCCGAGAGAATCTCCTGAAGTGCACCAAGGTCTTCGTACAGCGCGATTCCCATCACCATTCCCGACTGCCCCATCACCACCCCATACCACTCCGCGCTCTCGAACCTGTCGCACTGGAGGTGGATGACTGTATCTCCGGGCACCATTCGCCAGGGGGCATGGCGATAGAAGTCCGCCGCCGCCTGGAAGAACCTGCCGACCTGCTCGATGGGCATGCCGGGCACTTCGATCAGGGCGGCCATTTGCCCCGGTTCGTTCAGCACGTCTCCCATTTGCCGGAGGATCTCGTGCCATTGGTCCAAAGACTCGCGCACCACGCACTTCACGGCGGCCGGCTCCAACAGCGGCGCCAATTGCTGGCAAGCTGCCTCCGACTCTACTTCGATCACGCCCGGCCGGTGAGGCTGTCCAACGCACGGGCTGGCCACCGCGCGAATCACCACCTGCTGGAGCCAGTCGGCCGGCGGCTCTTCCGACAGCATGTCTTGCGCCAAGATCAGATCTCTGGTGACGTCCAACACCAGGGCGATCCAAGGCCGCGTAGGCTCGCCGTCTGCGGCAACCCACATGGGGTATCGTGAGGCGTGGGCCTGCCAGACTTCTCCGGCGTGCTGGGGGAACCGGGTCAAGTCGGCCCGGCTCACCTCCGCGCCGATCTCCGACAAACTGCGACCGGCCTCCAGCCGCTCCGCGATGCTCGAAAGCAGATCGAACATCACATCGACCTGCTCCAGTCGGTCTTTCAGCACACACTCGATGCCGAGTTCGGCCGCCTTGGTCCGCCAGCTAGTCCACAGACTCTTCAATCGGACCTGCACCGAAGCCGGTCGGCGCGGATCACCGTTCTTGGGTTTCAACATCGCCTGGATGACGTGATCCCACGCCGCGCTAGGCGTTGGGCGCTGGGACTCTAGCGCCACGAGCACTGGGATTTCCTCGCCGCTGCTGACGACCGCTAGTACCCAGTGCTCGATACCAGCCGCGTCGCGAGGCCTTACGCGGAGCGCGTCGACCTGCCATGCCTCGTCTTCGCGCTGGGGCAACTCCAGCAACTCTTGTCGAACCAGGCTGGCAGATAGCTTCTTCTTTTTCGGTTGCCGAGCGCGCGCCAAGGAAACCCGCAATACCTGACGCATCCAAGCCAAGGCCCCCGGTGTACAACGCCACGCGCTGCGGAAGCAGGCCGCGTAGTGCGCGGCCTCGCTGTCGGCGCCCACTTGTATGGCTGGCGGCAAATCCCGGCTCAGGGGCTTGTTGCCCACCAGATACTGGGGCACGTGGCGATTCCACTTGCGTGCCTCAGTCAGGAGTTTGCGGGCGGTCGGGCTGTCGCCCTGGCGCCGAAAAGCGGCCAGGGCCCTGGTGTAGGCGAACTCCGCCGCCACGTCGTCCGGGTATTTGTCGAGCAACTGCCCAAGTTCCTCGTCCCGGTCCATCTCCAGAAGCAGCGACGCCAGCTCGTAGCGGAGGCCCTGATTGTCACTGGGATTCAGCCGCAGCATCTCGCGATAATGTTCGGCTGCCTCCTCGCGGCGCCCCGCCTCGCGGAGTATTCGTGCCAGGCCGGCGCGGGCGCGCATGTACGGGCGGGTCTCCAGGACACCCCAGAAGTGGCCTTCGTACTGGCGAAACTCCTCTGGCCCGATCGCGCGCTCCCCCGCCGCTACACCCTTCTCGTACAACTCGACCGCCTCCCGCATGGTCTCCGCGTGCTCGGCCAAAAGGACGTACGCGTCGGCGCAGTCGGGAGAGACGGACAAGGCCTGCCGGGCCAATTCTGGCTGCTCTTCCGGAGCCGCCTCAAGCGCCTGGTAGATGATTGCCTGGGCTGCATCCAGGGCCGACCCCCGACCGCCCATCAAGCCGAACAATCCCCATAAGCTTCCTTCCATTGCGCGGATGTCGGGCGGAGACGCTAGCACGTCTTCCGGACCCTCACCGGGCCCTCCGCGAGATGAAGACCCTCCCTCCCCGCGTCTCTTCTTTCTTGGCACGGACAGCTCCTTTCCAATGAGAACTGTCCGAATTGTACCCGATCGTGGGGAAACGCGATAGCTGGGATGCGCGGGAAACAGCGTTGTGCGCCCAACACGACGGTCCCGCGCAAGCTCTCGGCAACCGGCAACCCCGCACCGCCGCCCCTCGCTCGTTCGGTTGCCGGCGTCCTGCCGGCACCCCCGCTTTTATTGCTCAAACAATGCGGAGCCAGCTACTGAAGCGGCACGGAGCGGCTCGGGGCCGGCTCGTCGAGCGGTTCCGGGCCGGCGCCTTCGAGAACGTGATTCAGAAACAGTTCGCCCAGGATCTCCCAATCTATGGGACGATCGGCCGCGCAGCCAACCACCCAAAATTCGCCGTCAGCCCTCTGCCACCGCACTCGGCCCGCCAGCGTCAACCCATGTGGCAGCCCCTCTGTGCGAACATGTACAAGAACCGACTCCCCCGGCGCCAAAGCAAAGGGCAAGCGGAACCTGAAACCCAGGCGAGAGACGTCCAGGAGTTCCACGTCAACTACGCGGGCGGACCCGACGCCGGACCGCTCAAGCTGAGCCTCCAGCCGCGCAGTCTCGCCAACCGCGTGTCGCGGCCAGCGCAGTTGGAATTGCGAATAATCCCATCGTGGCATGTCGTCAGTACCCCGGCCTGTTGCTGACATCGAGGGGCACGCTACTATTTTATTTAGGCGCCGGATCACCTTGCGGACCGCGTGTCCGATCCGCAACACTGTCTGGGGCGATGTGCCCCTGGAAGAAGTATAGGCCGCACTGCAAAGCGCGGCGGGCGCGTTTGCCCGCCAATGCCCGCTTAGCACGGCCCTATTATCCCGCCAACCTGTCCAAACGACTTCACACGATCTTGCAGCGGCCGTCTCGGTGCCCAGAGAGAACACGGCGGGCAAGATGCCCGCGCCACAAAGGCCCACGTGAACCCCAATAAGGCCCGATCCGTTGCAAGCTTACCGGCCACCCTGGTCCGGATAGATGATCGGCGGCCGAGGCCGGGGAGGCGGCACCACTCGCGCTTCAACCTGCACCCCATAGTGCACCAGCGTGCGGTCCAGACTGACGCCGTCACCCAGCAAGCGATCCGCTCGGGTGCGGATGCCGGACCCGGAGCCGGGCGTGTGGCTGTAATGGCTGCCCGCCCGGCAGATCCGCTCAAAAAGCTCGATGGCCGCGCGATTGTCTGGTCGCCATGGGAAGTGGCCTTCGCGGGCAATCAACACGTAGTCGACGGCGTACGAGTCGAGCAGCTTCGGGAACAGGTCCCTGGCAAACTGCTGGCTGCCGAACAGTTCGGCGCCCAGCGCTCGGCCGTGGCTGACAAAGATGAAACCCATGGCCCCTTGGGGCACCTTGGGTTCGATCGCCCCACGCACTTCCGCCAAGCGCTCGCGGACTGCCGGGGAATTCAAGGCCACCTCCAGGCTGCCGCTGGGGTTCTCCGCGCGCAAAGCCGCATTGTTGCGCGCCACCTCGTCCCAAACTCGCCCCTGGTTTGCCCCTGCGCGCAGTTCCAATTGTATGGACTGCGGCAGCAGCACGCCGCCGGTAGAAAACGTGCTGCTGCCTTGCCAACGACGTGCCTCGACGCAGAAAACGTTTAGCTCAATGCGCTGGCCCGGCGCTACGATCACATCCTGACGGACCGTTCGCGTCTGTTTGCCCCCGGAAATGACCTCGCCGTGCATGATGAACACGTACTGGTCGGGACTGCGATTCTCGACCACCACCAGGGGCACGCTGCCTGAGCCCTTCTCGCGGATCACCAGCACACCGCGGCTCAGCGCCTGGTCGAGCGTGAGCCAGCGCCCGCCAAGCCGGGGACCGTCCTCCAAAAGAACCGGATAGACCGCCAAATGGCGGTACACGATCGGCTCGGCTATTTGAACCCGATCCAAATAGGAGGCCAACTCCGGCACGTGCCGATCCGTGGGCGGCCGTTGAGCCATGGCCGCCCCACAAAAAGTGAACACTGACCAAGACAAGCCCCAAACCCACCAACCCGTTGCCAGCCTTGAGCTTAGCGTTCCAAGCTTCCCGTTCTTGCGCCCCGACATGGTCTGACCTCCAAATCCCATAACAGTCTGGCTGCCGACGAATTGTTTCGAACCACCTCAACAGTTTGACGGGGCGGCAACCGCTGGGGTTCCATTTTTTCGAGGGAGGCCTCATGGTAGTAAGCACACAGTCATGGTAGAAAGGTGACAGCGGGCGGTTGCGGAAGTACTGCTTCCCGGCTTCTAGGAGCGTAGTCATGGTCCATGCCGGGTGTTACTCTCGCGAGCAGATACGGGACTACTTGAGAGGCTCATTGGAAGAACCGGCCGCCGGACAGCTTGCTGCACACCTGCAAACGTGTTCGAGATGCCGGAGCGTGGCGGAGGAATTGGAGGGGGCAGGCGATCCGTTACTGGACGCGATTCGCGCGCTTTTGCCTCTGGAGCCGCGGCAAGCGGAGAGGGAGTCGGGTGAGTCGTTGGCGGGGGGAGGCTTCCCTGGTGGCGAGTCCGCAGTTTCGCCCGGCCCCTCCCCCGGGACAGGCACCTCGAGCCAGCCCGCCCCTGTTCGGGTCGGACCCTATGAAATCCTGGGAACGATCGAGATTGGGGGCAT
>Ga0129299_1003094_pt1 | contig 10934 bp, 8 predicted proteins | sample ConPoolayeCmetaG_FD_94477 | JGI IMG/M metagenome (GOLD analysis project Ga0129299, IMG submission 94477) | Hot spring microbial mat communities from California, USA to study Microbial Dark Matter (Phase II) - Cone Pool mat layer C metaG ... | reverse complement strand
TTATACAAACTCCGCCGCGACATCCCAAGTTGCTCCGCCACTTTCGTCCGGTTGCCCCCGCAGGCCAGCATCCCCTGTATTATCAAATCCCGCTCCGCCTGCTCCAGCAGCGTGAGCGGCTCTTCCCCCTCTCGCTGTTTCGCCGCTTCCCCTCGTACATGCGCCGGCAATACCTCACGCGTTATGGTATCTCCCATCGTCATGATCACCGCCCGCTCTATCACATTCTCCAGCTCCCGCACATTCCCCGGCCAGTCATATTTCAGCAATATCTGCATCGCATCCGCTGCAATTCCATGAATCGCCCGCTTGTTCTTCCGCGTGAACACCGACAAAAAATGCTCCGCCAGCAGCGGTATCTCCTCCCGCCGCTCCCGTAGCGGCGGTATGTGAATCGGCACCACGCTCAACCTAAAAAACAAATCCTTCCGAAACGTGTTCCGCTCTATCGCCTGCTTCAAATCGTGATTCGTCGCCGCTATGATGCGCACATCTGTCGTGATCGTTTCCACCCCGCCCAGCCGCTCAAAGGTCCCCGCCTGCAAAACCCGCAAAATTTTCGCCTGCGTCGTCAGCGCCATGTCCCCTATCTCGTCTAGCATCAGCGTCCCTCCATCCGCCAACTCAAACCGCCCCTTGCGCTGCTCGTGCGCCCCCGTGAACGCTCCCCGCTCATGCCCGAACAACTCCGATTCCAGCAACTGCTCATGCAACGCCGCGCAGTTCACTTTGATAAACGGCTTCGTCGCCCGCGCGCTCAATTGCTGTATCGCATCCGCAATTACTTCCTTCCCAGTTCCGCTCTCCCCAGTGATCAACACCGACGCATCGCTCGGCGCCACCCGCCGTACCGTATCAAGTATGTCCCCCATCACCGCACTCTTCCAGATCAGCGACAACTCCGGCCGCCCACCTTCCGCTGGCCGCACTTCCCCGCGCTTCATGTCCCCAAACTCCAGCCCGTTCGCCACCGCCTGCAGCACTTCATCCATGTCCACCGGCTTCTGCAAATAATCATACGCCCCGCTCTTCACCGCCTCCACCGCCGATGGAATGCTCCCGTGCGCCGTCATCATCAGTACGGGTACGCTCCGGTCAAACGTCCGTATCTCTTTCAGCGCCGCAATCCCGTCTAACTCCGGCATGCGCAAATCCATGATCACCAGCGCCGGCTTCTGCCGCCGTACCGCCTCCACCGCCGCACGCCCGTCCCCCACTTCCAACACACTGTATCCCGCGTGCTCCAAGTTCGCTCGCAACATCGCCCGGTGGCTCAATTCATCGTCTACGATCAGTATCCATATCTCTTTTCCGTTGCTCCTCCTCATGTCTGCTCCCGATTGATTGGCAAGTCTATGTGAAATACCGTCCCACGCCCCTCCTCGCTCTCTACCTCTATGCTCCCACCATGCTCCGCTATGATATTATCCACCGTCGCCAGCCCTAATCCTGTCCCATTCGGCTTGGTCGTAAAAAATGGCTCGAAAATTTGCCCCCGTATGTGCTTCGGTATCCCTTTCCCTGTGTCGCGCACACTGATCCGTACCCACGCCCCACCACGGCATGCCGCCGTCACCGTCAAGTCCCCTCCCCGCGGCATCGCATCCAGCGCATTGATATACAGGTTCAACAACGCCTGCGTCAGCAGATTCCGGTCTATCGCCACCATCGGCAGATCCCCTGCCACCGACGCCGTAATCGTCACATGCCGTGACTGCGCATCCCCTTTTATCAGCCGCAACGCATTCTCTATCACCGGCTGCAACGACGTCCGTTCCATCTGCGCCTCCACCGGCCGGCTGAAGTCCAGCATGTTCGTGATCACGCTGTTTAGCCGGTCCACTTCGCTGATCACCAAGTCCGCATACTGGCACATGCTCGTGTCATGCGCTGCCGCCGCTTTCTTCCGGAATAACTGCGTAAACCCCCGTATCGAACTTAATGGATTCCGCAGCTCATGCGCCATCGTCGCCGCCATCCGCCCCAGCACCGCCAGCCGGTCCGTCCGCTTCAGACTCTCCAACAGCTTCTCATTGTCCGCTCGCAGTGCCGCTGCCGTCGCCTGCACAACCCGGTGCTCCTGCATCATCACCGTCACATACATCAATGTCGCACTCAATATTATCAACACCGATCCCAATATCAGTGCCTGCATCACCGCCTGCCGCCGCAACGCCTCCAAATCGTGTGTCGGTAGCCCCACCGCCGCCAATGGAAATCCCCGCACCTCCCCGCGCCGCGGATATATTGTTCGCACGATGCTCCGCTTCCCGCTCCGCTGCAAAAACACTTGGTAAAACCGAAACGTCTGTCTCCCTATCCTCTCCGGCGTGTCCAGCAATAGTGGCTTCACCACCACTAACACCGTTTCTCCTCCTCCTCCACGCATGTATCCCCATTCATACGGCTTTCGCTCCAACACCGCATACAAATTCGACGCCCCAGCATGATGATACCGCCACGTCCCACTCGCACTCACCGCATACACTTCATACGTCGGATCAATAAACAAAATAAACCTCAAGTCCGCACGCTCACACGTGTCCCGCACCAGCCCACGCAGCCGCTCAGCACGCGACCGCCCCGACAAGCTCGTCTGCACCGACGCCTCAAACGCCGCTATCACGCTCAACCCTTCTCGCACCAAAGACTGCTCTACCCGCCCCCGCATCCGTCGGTAGTCCGTCATTGAATACACCCCTACTACCCCGATGATTACCCCCATCATCAGAACAAATCCTATCAACGGAAACCGCGTTCGAAACCCTTTGCTCTTCAATCTAAATCAATATCCTTCAACTCCCCTCCCGCCTCCAGCCCCTTTTCCCGCGCCTGCTTCAGCTTCTCTTCAAACAGCGCTCGCCGCTCCTCCTCTTTCTTCCCTACCCCCGCCACACTCTCCGCAAATAATCCTGCCACTCTCTTCCTGTGCTCCGCATGCGCACGTAACGCATCTCTCAGCTTGTCCCCGCTTGTCCGCTCCACCAACGCCTTGCGCTCCTCAATCACCTCCCCAGTCTCGCTGTTCACCACCAAGATCGTCTTGCAGCACGGACACCTCACCTCCACTGTTCGTATCGCTGGCATACCTTACTTCTCCTCCTTCGCTGCTCCTCCTACTCCCCCCGCATTCGTCTCCGCAGCCGCTCCCCCCCCATCGGCTGCTCCAAAATCATCGGCTGCTCCAAAATCATCGGCTGCTCCAAAATCATCGGCTCCTCACTCCCCCTCGCCGCACTCCCTGCCGCGCTCCCCTCCACTATGTTCGAACTCACCCACTCCGCGTATGTCAGCTGGCTTGTGTAACTCCCCGCAATCTCCACCATGTTGCTCGTTACTATCCACACACCATCGGCCACAACATTCGACGTCACTTCCCAGTAATTCGTCAGCTCCTCCAAATAATAATCACCTATGTCCGCCGAGTGTGTCCGCGGTATCGGTATCCATCGTAATAACGCCTCGTCATATCCTTGTGCGTCAACAATCAATGAATACCTCCCGCCCTGCTGCAGTCCACGAAACGTGAAAAATCCATTCCGGTCCGTCCGCGTCTCCATCTCCTTCGAATGCACCCGCACCCGCGCACCCGCGATCGGCCGCCCTTCCTTGTCAGTTATCCGCCCCGTCAGCACTCCGTTCCAGCTCCCCCACCCCTGATCCTCGATAAACTCAAAATCCTTCGGATTCCTCCGCTCTCCCCACGCTATCCACACCATCACCCCTATCACTCCTATCCACAACCACCGCCTCGTCCAAGCCTCGCTCATACTCTTCTCACCGCCGTCTCACTGTGATCATGCTCAAATCCTCTGCTGCAATCCAGCCTTTCTGTCCCGCCGCTATTATTTTACACCATCCCCCTTCTCGTGACAAGACCTTCACCTCCGCTCCATCATGCAGCTCATACAGCACCGTCTCCGTTGCCGCCGGCCCTGACCGCACCGCCGCCCGCTCCGCCACCACCACCGCCCCGTCCGGCCACATCACCCGGTAACTGTGAATCCCAGCCCCTATCCCCAACACCCCCCATATCACACCCACTATCACCAGCACCTGCCGCAGCCCCACAGCACGCCAAAACGCTTGCACCGCCAGCCCGCAAAACAACACAACTGTTGCAGCTACAAACAACCATACACTCTCGTCCGGACTCACGTGAAAATAAAAAAACAAAAACGTCTGCACCGTCGCCGGTATCTCCCGCGCCAACAGCTGCTCTTTCGCCGCTCGCCGTGCCGTCGCCAAATTCGCCGCCACATCCCCGTCCCGCGGCAGCAACCACTTCGCCTGCCGGTACGCGCATATCGCCCGCCCAACTTTCCCCTCCCGGTAATATGCATTCCCCAGATTATAGTACAACTCCCCCGGCGTATATCCCAGCTCTTCCGCCTTCCGGTATAACCGCACCGCCTTGCCATAATTCGTCGCCGCATACGCAGCACCCGCCTCCTCCCACGCACGCACCCCTTCGCCCCTTCGCCCTTCCCCGCATCCAGCCACCATCAGTGCCACCACCACGCCTGCTATCATTTCCCACACCCGTCGCGCTCTCATCGTAACTCCCGTTGCAGCCGTTGCGCCACTTCTTCCGCACGCTCCAACAACGCACGTGCCTGCGCCGCATCAAATACCCCGCCCCCAAACCTCCCAAAATCGCATTCCTCTAACACCCGCTTTATCGCCGTCACCGTCTCTTCCCGCACCCGCCTCCCTTCTACTAATCCCGCCAGTGTCATCGCGCTCACCTGTGGCGCGTTCACATGTAACTGATCCGCTATGTAATGGCACAACGCATCCGCCACCGCCTCGCACAGCCTGCGGTGATCCTGCCGCCGGTACGCCGCCCGCGCTTCCCGCAAATACTTCTGCAGTCGCCCGCCCGCTTTCACCCGCCGCGTCCACGCCGCGTCCGTCCTCATCCGCTCTCGCCGCCGCGCAATCCCAACCGCCGCTAACCACACCAGCGGCGGAACCACCAGCCCCGCTGCACACATCGCATCCTCCACTGCCCGCTGCGTCCCCCAGCCGCTTCTCCGTGTCTTCAGTCCTAATATGTCTTCCGCCAGCACTTTCACTGTTCCGCCTCTCCTCATCTCCGGCCGGTAATCCGCTATCCGCACATCACTCCCCTCCGGCGCCGCCGATACCTCTATCGCAAACGGCCCGCGCTTCAGTTCCACATACCGCTCGTGCCGTGGATCAAAATATACAAACCCTATCGCCGGTATCTCACGCACCTTCTCACTTGTCGGTATCACCAACTGCGTATACCGCCGCTGCCCTACCATCCGCGTCCCTTCTACCCGCTGCTCACGCCGTGATTCCGGATCGTATACCCGCAGCTCCATCGTGTTCGTCAGCATCATCACACTCACCGCATTCACATTCCCCGTCCCGCCTAACTCAACCGTCAACGTCACCGCCGATCCGGCCTGTACCGCCTTCGGCTGCACCCACGCGCGCAGTTCATATTGTCCAACTGCTCCGCTAAAACCCGCTGGCCGCCCCTCCTCTGGCAACCCTTTCACCTGCACCGTCATCCTGTTTGACTCTATTTCGTGCTCCACTTCCTGAAACCGTCCAAAAAATTCATCAAATAACCCTCCCCCAAAAAAACCGTCGTCGAAAAATCCTCGCTGCCGGCTCGCTACCGGCTCCCGCACTCGTACCTTCATCCGCACCGGCCCCACCTCCTGCCGCCCCGCCTGCAGCGGAAACACTACCATCGGAAACCGCACAAACTTGTATCGCATGTTATTCACCACTGCGTCCCCCTGATGATACCCCTGCTCGTGTACGTCAAACCCTTTCAGCGCTACCTGCGGCTGTGACACGTTCGCCACTTGCACGTCCCGGTAATACAACGTCACCGTCATGTACATCTGTTCACTCACATACACATTCGTCCGGTCCGCCTGCAACACCAAAAACACTGCTTGCCCCGCCCCTGCCTGCCCCGCGCTCTGCTCCGGCCCCGCGCTCACCACTATCTTCATCGGCGTCGTCCGATACACCTGCCGTCCCACCCGCACCTCAATCGGCCCAATCTCCTGTTCCCCCAACGCCGTCGGAGCCAGCACAAATGTAAACGTCACACTGCTGCTCACCTCCCCGTTCACTATGCTCATCTGCGTTGACGTCGCCGGCCCCTGCACCACCCGCATCCCCCGCAATTCTTTAAACTCCGGCGTGCTCGCATTCTGACTCCCAGATACCACCACCTGCAGCGTCAACCGTTCATGCAATCCCATCGCCTGCCGGTCCACGCTCGCCGTCACGTGTACCTCCTCTGCTCGTGCGCCTAACACACTCGCCGCAAGCATCATCGTCAAAATTGTCCATTTGTGTATTCCCATGCTCTCCAGTGTAGTCTTTTTTACCAATCCTTGTCAACCGGTATGTAACCCTGCGCCGGCACCCGCTGCTTCCGCGCCCGCTGCTGATTCCGCTGGTCTTCTCCAAATGTCCTCAATATCTGTTCCACTTGCTCAGGTTCCATCCGCGGTTGCTCCTCCTCCTGCCGCGCTCCCCCTGCCTGCTGCTCCTGCTGCTGCTGCTCCTGCTGCTGCTGCTGTTCCTGGTGCTGTCCCTGCTGCTCTTGTTGTTGCTGTCCCTCACCCTTCTGCTCCTTTTCCTCCTTGTCCTTTTGCTCCTTTCCGTCCTTTTGCTCCTTTTCGTCCTGTTCGTCCTTCTTCCCCTGCCCGCCCTGCTGCTGTTGCTGTTGTTGCTGCTCGTCCTCAAATTCCTTACGCGCGCGAATCAAATATTCCAGCCCCTCTATCTGTTCCGGCTGCGCATTCGTCCATGCCCCGCTCAGCCACTCAGCCGCTCGCATCAAATTCGTGTGCGCATGGTCAAGATATACAATCGCATTGTCTATCTTCTCCGCCAGTGTCTTCCCCACCACCACCGGCCCACCTGCCCCGCCTCCCTTCTCTAGCCGCTCCCGCAGCTCTTGCCCCAAATTCTCCATCAGCGATTGATATGCCTTCCCCGCCTCGCTATACGGGCTTGTTCCATCAAGCCCTCTCCCCAGCCCCGCCAGCACCTCCCGCCCCGCATTCGCAAATTGCCGGTTCAAATCATCCCCTGACGTCCCCTCAATCCGCGCCAACTCAGCCTCCGCCCTCGCCAGCGCGTTGCTCGCCCCTTCCCGTTTCCCGCTCTGCATCGCCTCGTTCACCGGCTGTGCCACACTCACCATCGTCTCGAATATCTCCGCCAACTCCCGCGTATTTTCATCTTGCGGCATCTGCAATCCTCCACCGCCTCCGCTCCCACCTTGCATCAGGTGCTCCGGCGCCAAGTTCGTCCGCACATCCCTAAATCCCTCCGCCAACTTTCCCGTCCTCTCCGCATAGCTCGCTTCGTTCGTCTGCAACCCTGTCACTATCCGCGCCTCTTCCTCCGCCCCGCCTCCGCTCATCAATTTCCGCGTCTCCACCACCTGCGCCGCCTGCAACGCAATCAACTTCTCCAACTCCTTCAACAACTTGTTCAGCGGATTCTTCTCCTGCTCCTCCTTCTCCTTGCTCGCCATCTCTTTCAATTTCCGCTGAATATACTCAATGTTATACTTCGCGTCTTCATCATCCCGCGTGATCTCGAGGCACCGCTTGTACGCCTCCAACGCTTCCCGCAGCTTCCCTTGTTGCACCAACACATTCCCTATGTTGTAATGCGCCTTCGCTACAAGCTTAACGTCCTCGCCTCCCAGCGCCTTCTCAAACGCCGCTTTCGCCTGTTCATACTTCCCCTGCCGGTAAAATGTCGTCCCTAAATTGAACGCGATCTCCGCACTCTCCGGCGCGTCTACTTGCGCCGCCGCATACATCTGCTGCGCCGCGTCGTACTTCCCTTCCGCAAACAGCTTGTTCGCTTTCTCCATCTGCGCCGCCAACTGCCCGCCCGCCCCATGGCACACCACACTCCCCATAACCAACATAACTATTCCCACTTTCTTCATGCCGCCTCCTTCCCGTTCCACACCCGCCGCCGGTCGTCCATCAGCCCCTCCACTATCCACATCACCGCCGCCACCGCCAACGGCCATTGAAACCGGTGTATATATCGCTTCTGCCGCGTGCTCTCCAACTCCTTCTGCTCCATCGTCGCTATCCGCTCCCGGTATAACACATCCAATTCCAGCCCCGCCGCCGTTGCCCGTACATACGCCCCCCCCGTCACATACGCGATCCGCTTCAACGTCTCTTCGTCCAGTTTCGACAACACCACATTCCCTCCCCGGTCCCGCAAATACGTCATGCGCCCTTCCGCATCTTGCACCTGGATCGGACTTCCCTCCTTGCTCCCTATTCCCACACAAAAAATCCGTATCCCATGCTTCGCCGCCTCCTCCGCCGCTCCTACGGGATCGCTCTCATGATCCTCACCATCCGTGATCACTATCAGCGCCCGGTGCTTCTTTTCCTGCCCTTCAAACGAACTGATCGCCTTCCGGATCGCATCCCCTATCCGCGTACCCCCGCGGCTCACTATCTGCGGTTCCAACTCATCCACAAACATCTTGCACGCCCCGTAATCCAGTGTCAACGGACACAACACATACGCCCCGCCCGCAAACGCAATCAGTCCCACCCGATCCCCCTCCATAATATTTATCAAGTCCAATACGCTCCGCCGTGCGCGCTCCAGCCGGCTCGGTTTCATGTCCGTCGCCAGCATGCTCCGCGACACGTCTACCGCCACAATCACATCTACTCCCCGCCGCACGATCTGTTCCCACGTATACCCCCACTTCGGCTGCATCAATGCCACCACTAACAGCCCCAGCCCGCCCACGATCAACACGCGCTTCCACGCCTTCCTCTTCATGCTCACATGCCCCAGCATCCGCTGCAACATCTCAACATGCGCAAAACGTTCCATCAACGCCCGCCCGCGCCGCGCGCTCCACATCACAAACAACCCCACCGCCACCACTACCCACATCCCATGAATATACTCTAACGCCCCAAATTGCATCGCTCCTCTCTCTTCCAGTAATTTGTCCTATCCGTCCTACTTGTCCTATCTCTCCTTTTCATTTCCTTCTCCATCCCGTCCATTCCGTCCATTTCCCCCTCCCTCCTCACGGCAACTTCCTAAACCGCGTGTTCCCCAGTACCACCTCCAACACCACTAATAAACCGCCCGCCAACGCATACCGCGAAAACAACTCACGCCATTCCATATAGTGAAACACTTCCGTCCTCGTCCGCTCCATCTTGTCTATCTCACCATATATCTCCCTCAACTTCCCCGCATCCGTCGCCCGAAAATACTGCCCGCTCGTCACATTCGCCATGTGCTGCAACAACTCCTCATCTATATTCACTTCCATCGGCACCATCACTCGCCGCCCAAACGGATCCACACTCGGCACCGGCGCCATGCCCCGCGTCCCCACTCCAATCGTATATATTTTTACCCCCATCACCCGCGCCATCTCCGTCGCCGTCAGCGGCGCTATCTTCCCGCTGTTGTTCTCCCCATCCGTCAGCAAAATCACCACTTTGCTCTTTGCCTGCGATTCCTTCATCCGCAATAGCGCCGTCGCCAGCCCGTCCCCTATCGCCGTGCGATCCTGCCCCGCCATCCCAATCTTCACACGCTCTAACAGCTGCAGCAACACGCCGTAGTCCAGCGTCAACGGGCACTGCGTATACGCGTCTTCCCCAAACACGATCAGCCCGATCCGGTCGTTCTTGCGTTTCTCAATAAACTCCTTCGCTACCATTTTGGCCACATCTAGCCGGTTCTTGTTCCGCGCCAAATCTTCCGCTATCATACTCCCCGACGTGTCCAGCACCAGCATGATGTCTATCCCTTCCGTCGTGATCCGCGTGTCTTCCCGCCCCCGCTGCGGCCGCGCCAGTGCCAACGCCAGCAGCGCGATCCCCCCGCACCGTAATACCACCAGTATGTGACGCAGATATAACGATGGCGACCGCCGGATGTGCTTCAACCTCTCAATGCTCGAATACTTCACTGCCCCGCCTTCCATCCCCACATACCGCCATATTATCAGCGGGATCGTCAACAACAAACTCAACCACCATGGATCCTGAAACCGCACCATCACCCCCCCCCTCCCCGCGCTTCCCGTTCGCGCGTCTCTTCGATAAACGCCACCGCACGGTCGTGCGCACGTTGCGCATCCGCTGCCGTCGCACCCGCATTCGCAAACTTCACCAAGTCACTCTCTGTCAAAAACTCCTGCAGCATCGTCCGATGCTCCCCGCTCAACTCACTCCCCCCCCCCAGACTCCTCAAAAACTCCTCCGTCGTCTGCTCCGGCGCCCGCAACCCAAACCGGTTCTCTATATAGTGCCGCACAATCAAACTCAACTCGTAATAATACTCCTTCATCTGCCCCGCTCCCACCAAATCCCGCGCCGCCAACTCCCGCAACGCCGCATACGCAATCTCATGCGCCGCCGGCGGCGGCGCCACCAGCTTCGGCCGCCTCCTCACATGCCGTATCAGTTGTACCACCAGTACTGCGCTCATCAGCGCAATTACCCCCGCTAACGCGATCGCCTGCCACTTCCGCCGCACTGCCTCCCCCAGCCCCACCGGCCCCTTAATGTCCCGGATTCCGCTGAATAAATCCCCCTCCTCCGCCACACTCCGCACTTCCACACTTATCGGCGTGCTCACTACACTGTTCGTCACCCCATTCAACTCGTACTCTATCCGTGCCGGCGGTATCTCATAATCCCCCGTCAAATACGTCTCCAACACATACGTATGGCTCTGCCGCCGCCGTCCCCCCTCCACCACCGGCTCCGGCCGCACCCAGTCGCTTACCGCAAATCCTCCCAAATGCTCCGCAAACCCCGGCATCCGCACCTCCGCATTCGTCACGCTCTCCACACTGATCGTATACCGAATCAAATCCCCCACCCGTATGCTCGGCCGGTCTACAC
>Ga0129299_1003093_pt1 | contig 10935 bp, 11 predicted proteins | sample ConPoolayeCmetaG_FD_94477 | JGI IMG/M metagenome (GOLD analysis project Ga0129299, IMG submission 94477) | Hot spring microbial mat communities from California, USA to study Microbial Dark Matter (Phase II) - Cone Pool mat layer C metaG ... | reverse complement strand
TATATACTTTCTTTTGAGTTTCTTATATATTCTCTTATGGCTAATGTTGTTTTGGCGTTTTTATGTAATTTTATTTGCATACATTCTATCTATGTTATATCATAGAATGAGCGTTAGTAAACAGACTACTAATAACAAAAAAGGTCTTCGAAAATCTTTAAATTGGATTTTTATGATATTTATAATAAAGATTCTGTTTAAATAACCGCATTTTGCCGCAGATTTGCCGCAAGGATTTTATTAACAACCTCTTTTCCCAATTTTATCGCATAGTTTGCCCCCCGATCATAGGGGTAAGTCATATCTAAATTGGCAATGTAAAAATTTTTTACTGGAGTAAAAAAGTTAGGTTTGTATTTTAAAAAGTTTTTATCAAAAATCGGTTGGGCAAAAGGAGCGCGAAAGACATAGTAATTTTTAATTTTTAATTTTAAATTTTTAATCAATTTTAAATTCTTAATAACTAAATCAAATATTTCTTTATCAGTCATATTCCACAGTTTATCATTTTTATCCAAGTACCAACCGCAATAAGCAATATGGTTTCCACCGTAATATTTTTTATCGATAAAATTGCTATGCTGAACTAATACCATAATTGGTATTTCTGGGGTTGAGATATTTAACCAATAGGTTTTTTCCAAAATTGGTTTATCGGTTTCCAAAATTAAAGTTAAAGCGTGAAGATATGAAAGTTTGCGGAGATTTTGCAGGAAATTTGCGGGAAATATTTTTTGAGTAATTTTAGTTGTGATTAATGTTGGTAATGTTGAAATAATTAAATCAAACTTTTGATTATCAATAATAAATCTTTCTCTTTCTTTTTTAATCTCTTTTATTTCATAATCTTTTAATATATTTACTCCTGAATTTTTTAACAATTTCTCCAAGTAATTAATAAACTCTTGAAATCCGCCTTCAATATAACCTAAACTTTTAGTTCTTTTTTTGATTCTTGCCCAGAAAAAAGAGAGTAAAATATTTTCCGCAAAATTCCCGAACTTTTTCCGAAAAAGTTCTTGAAACAAGACAGAATATGCGTTTTGCCCTATCACTCTCTTTAAAAAATCAGCACTTGTTTGCTTTTCAAAAAAAGGCAAAAACGGTGAAAGTTTTAAAAAAGCCAAAGCGATACCGGTGCGGATTTTATTGGAAAAAGATAAAAGAGGAAAGCGTATTAAATCAAACGGTGTATCTAATGGCTGAATTAAAAATTTTTGATTTTTGATTTTTGATTTTTGATATAGTGATGCTGTTTCTGGTTTTTGAAAAAAAATTTTATTAAAACCAATTTCTTTAGCAAAGTTTAAAATATCCGTGTCGTTAGTAAAAAGATGATGATATGTCCTGTCCAAAAACCAATCCCAGTTTTTTTGCTTAAAACCCGAAGCCAACCCACCCAAAAAATCTTCCTTTTCAAAAAGGGTTACCCGATATTTTCTTTCAGCCAAGAAATATGCGATAGTTAAACCGGTTAAACCACCACCTAAAACCGCTGTTTTCATTTTCCTATCATACTTTAAAAAAGCCTTTTTAACAAGAAGGACAAGATTTATTTTTTAATTAAATCTTGAAAGACTGATTCGATAATAATAAGAATTGGTAAGGCTAACAATACACCCAAAACACCACCCACTCGGCCACCAATAATTAAAGAGATTAAAATAACAATCGGGTTAAAACCAGTAGCCTTTCTCATTATTAACGGAACCACCACATTGTTTTCTAATTGTTGAACAATAAAAGCCACCGCTATAGCTGACAACCCAATAAGAGGCGACTGAGAAAAACCAATTAAAACTGCCGGGAAAGCGGCAATGGTTGGGCCCAAATTTGGTATCACCTCTAAAAATCCGGCAATGATCGCTAGTGGCAGGGCGTATTTTAAACCAATTAACAAAAAACCTAAATAATTCAATAATCCAACCAAGAACATTAACTTTATTTCTCCCCAACACCAGTCTCCTAATTTTTTTTCAATCCGGGAAAAAATTAACGCAACCTCTTCGGCTTTTTTTTCATCAAAAAACCTGATTAAGGTTGTTTTAATTAAATCCTCTTCTAATAGAAAATAAAAGCCAAAAAACAAAGTAGAAACAACAAAAACCACATTAGAAAACAAATTAGAAACCGCTCGAATAAGATTATTAGTAATATTTGGTAAATATTGAAAAGCCGCATTATAATTAACAATCTTTTTTATTTCTGGCGATAAACTAAAAAAAAGGTTGGGCATAGCTAAAACCAACTGAATCAACTCCCCAAGAAAGGGTGGTACAACAAAAACTAAAAGATAGATAAAAAAAACAATAAAAAAAAGATAAACAAAGACTGCGGCTAAAATTTTTGATATCTTTATTTTAATAAGATGATTCATAATTGGTTTAAGAGCGCTCATAATAATAAAGGCAATTAAAAGAGAAAAAAGAAGATCTCGTAGCGACCATAAAAACCGCAGAAGAAAAAAGAAAACAAAGGTAAAGATAATCGTTTTGTGTGAAATTTCTATCTTTATTGTTTTGTTCATAACTAATTAATTTTATAACTAACCCTTAGCCAATGTCAAAACAAAAATATTTTTTGCCCCAGCCTTTCTTAATACTTTTGTAATCTCCTCAATGGTCGCGCCGGTAGTAATCACGTCGTCAACTAAAAGAATGTTTTTGTTAACAATCTTTTCTTTATTGATAGCCAAAAAGCATCCCTTAATGTTTTTCTTTCTTATTTTTTTTGAAGAAATATTGGCTTGGGGTTTTCTCTCTTTCTTTCTAACCAAGAAGTTTCCTTGCTTTAAGCGTAAAAAATCATTGAAGTACTCACTGATCAAAAGAGCCTGATTAAAGCCCCGTTTATTTAATTTCTTTTTATCAATTGGAACCGGGTGAATATAATCAATTCTTCCCCAGTTCTTTATAAGGCTTAGTTTCTTAAGTAAAATGTTTTTTTTAAACTCCTGCCAAACCTGGGTCGCCAACCGATACTTTAATGACTTTATTATCTTTTTTAATAACCAGTTGTATTGATAAAACGCCATATATCCGTTAAAACGATCGGGTTTTAAACAGTTTGGATGAGTTAATCCAAATAGGCTTTTTTTATGACAGTAAAAACAACGATGATTATCAAAGTCTTTTATCTTTTTTTGACATTTGTCGCATAAATATAAACCAATCCAACCACAACCCAAACAAAACTTTGGAAAAATAATCTCGCTAATAAAATCGATGATGTTTTTTAAAAAAAACACTGCTTAATTAATTAATTTAATAAAAATAATAACAAACTCTGTTCAAGTTTTTTTTGGAAAATTATTTTTTTTCTCTGTTTTGTTGGTTTTTGTGCGAATGATATATTTTGTCATAATTTAGACATCTTGTATTAATACCAATAGTGTTATAAAGTTAAAATTAACGCTATAAGTAGTATTTTTATGAAGTGTTTTTTTTGCCAAAATCCAGAAACCGAGGTGGTGGAAACCCGTCTTTCTGATAATCAAACCGTTGTCAGAAGAAGACGAAGTTGTTTAAGATGTCAGCGGCGGTTTACCACTTATGAACGCGTTGAGGAGATTCCAGTTTTGGTAATTAAAAAAGACGGTCGAAGAGAAAGGTTTGATCGGGAAAAGCTGCGGTTGGGAATTATTAAGTCTTGTGGAAAAACTAATGTTACTGCTGAACAGATTGAAAAAATTATCAATGTGGTTGAGGAAGAGATTAAACAACAACCAAACAATGAGATTTATAGCCGAACAATTGGTAATTTGGTCGCTAAGCAGTTAAAAAAGATTGATAAAGTAGCATATATTCGTTTTGCCTCGGTTTTTAGAAGTTTTGAAGAAGTTGAAGATTTCCAAAAAGAAATTCGTAAATTAAAATAGGTTTTTTTATTGATATAATTTATAATCTAAAATCTAATAAAAATATGGGCTTGTCTGGAATTTCACAAAAGGTTTTTCTTGATCGCTACTCTTTAAAAAATCCTGAAGGGGAGCCTCAAGAAAAAAAACCAGAACAGATGTGGCGTCGGGTGGCTCAGGCTGTGGCTAAGACAGAAAAAAAACCGGAACAAAAAAAATGGGAGGGGGAGTTTTTTTGGGCGATGAAAGACTTTAAATATGTTCCTGCTGGCCGCATTCTTGCCGGCGCTGGCACTAATTTCTTTCTCACTTACTATAATTGTTTTGTTATTCCTTCTCCTAAAGATTCGCGGGGTGGAATTTTAGAAACCTTAAAACAGATGGTGGAAATTATGGCTCGCGGTGGTGGTGTCGGAATTAATCTCTCGTCGTTAAGACCCCGAGGGGCAAGGGTAAAAAAAGTTAATGGTTTCTCTTCGGGTCCGGTTAACTGGGCCGAGCTTTTTTCTGTCGCCACAAAAGACATTATTCAACAAGGTGGTTCAAGACGAGGCGCGCTAATGTTAATGCTTTGGGACTGGCATCCAAACATTGAGGAATTTATTACAGTAAAACAAGATTTGTTAAGAATAAATGGCGCTAACCTTTCTGTTTGTATTTCTGATAGATTTATGGAGGCAGTTAAGAAAGATGGTGACTGGGCTTTGGTTTTTCCTGAAACCAATGACCCCGAATATGATCGTCTTTGGGATGGTGATCTCGATCTTTGGCGATCAAGGGGTAAAAAAATTAAGGTTTACAAAACCGTTAAAGCAAGAAGAATTTGGGATCTGATTACCAAAGCGGCTTGGCAATCAGCCGAGCCCGGGGTTGTTTTTATGGAGCGATATAACAAGCTGTATAACAACTGGTACTGGAATCGGATTAACTGTGTAAACCCGTGTGGCGAAGAAGGATTACCGCCTTGGGGAGTTTGTAATTTAGGATCAATTAATCTATCAGCTTTAGTTAAAGGAAAAGACATTGATAAACCAGGACGATTTGATTTTAAAACCCTAAAGAAACTAGTGGCTTTGGCGGTTCGTTTTCAGGATAATGTGATCGCAATGGATAATTACATCTTTGACGGTATTAAAAAAACCCAATTAGAGGGAGAAAGAAGAATTGGTTTAGGAACAATGGGGTTGGGTGATGCCTTAATCAAACTTCATCTCCGTTATGGTTCAAAAAAATCATTAATGTTTATTGATAAAGTTTATCGAATAATTCGCGATGTTGCTTATGAAACCTCATCTAATCTTGCTAAAGAAAGAGGGTCTTTTCCTAAATTTGATAAGGAAAAATATCTTCAGGGCGAATTTGTTAAACAGTTACCCAACGAGATTAAAAAAAAGATAAAAAAACAAGGAATTAGAAACTCTCTTTTATTAATGCAGGCACCAACCGGATCAACTTCATTAATGGCTAATACCACCTCGGGGATTGAACCGGTTTTTGAGTTTGAATTTGTTCGTCGAGACCGATTGGGCGAACATATCATCCGTCATTATCTTTATGATCTTTGGTATAAAAAACACGAGGAGGAAATAAAAAGCCGTGGTTTAAAAAAACCTGAGTGGTTTGTTTCCGCTAACGAATTAAAACCAGAAGAACATGTTTTGGTTCAAGCAACAATTCAAAAATATGTTGATGCTTCAATTTCTAAAACCGTTAACGCTCCCAACAACCACACCGTAGAAGATGTAAAAAAACTATATACCTTAGCTTATGATTTAGGCTGTAAGGGAATTACTTATATGAGAGAGGGTTCAAGGCCAGGCGTGTTAGAAAGAAAAGACAAACAAAAAAAGGAAGAAAAAAAACCGGTCGACTATAAAATTAAACCTCGCCCATTAGTTGTTCATGGCTCTACTTACCGAATTGATACTCCGGTTGGTGTTGCTTTTATTACTATTAATACTAATGGCGGAACACCACCAGAACCATTAGAGGTGTTTGTTAATGTCGGTAAGGCGGGAACAGATGTTTACGCAATGGCTGAAGGTTTGGGAAGAATGATTTCTTTAGCCCTTCGCTTCTCATCGTGTCTCTCGGTTGAAGAACGGATTAGGGAAATTGTTAGCCAACTTCAAGGAATTGGAGGGGCAAGAACATTGGGTTTTGGTAAGGAAAAAATTCGCAGTCTCCCTGATGCGATCGCCAAAATAATCTCTCTTCATTATGGGTTAAATGGAAACGGAAACAAAAACAATCAACCAAAGTTGGTTGACCAGATTACCCAACCATCGATTATTGACAATCTGTCAAAACCACCGCTTTTTGATATTTGCCCGTCTTGCGGGGAAGCCACTCTTGTTCATGAAGAAGGTTGTAAAAAGTGTTATGGGTGTGGTTATTCTGAGTGTTAGTTGACTTTTATAAAAATGATTATTTATACAAAAAAGGGGGACTTTGGTTTTACTTCTTTAATTAATAATAAAAAGGTTGCCAAAACCAACGTAAAAATTGAGGTTCTTGGAAACATTGACGAGCTTGATAGTTTTCTTGGTTTATTAATCACTAAAATAAAAAACAAAAAGGATCGGGTGTTTTTGGTCTCTATTCAAAAAGATCTTTATAAAATTATGTCTTATTTTTCTGGGGCTAAAATCTCTCTTGGTTTTATTGAAAAGCGGGTTTTGTTATTTGAGAAAAAGATCGATAGTCTTAAAAAAAAGATGTTTCTTGTTGCTAATCGTTTTGTTTTCTTTTCAGAAAACGAAGTTTCTTCTTGGTTTAATATTTTAAGAACAATTTGCCGAAGAACAGAAAGGTCGGTTTGTCGGTTTTTAATCAAAGACCGGTATTTAATTATCAAGTATTTTAATCGTTTATCGGATCTTCTTTTTGTTCTGGCTTTTTCTTATAACAAAAAAAACTCCTTTAAATCGCTTTAGTTGTTTAATTATAATAAAACATATGAGCACCAACAACTTTACCCCGCTTAACGACTCTCTTAAAAAAACAGTTGCCCAAACCAGCACTGCTTCTTTTACCAAAGAAAAAGAGCCTGTTATCGCCCCAAAAGAAAAAATCATTATTCAAGAAATAACCGAACAAAAGGTTGAAGAAGAAGTAAGACCCCACCTTAAAAAAAGACCTGAGGCGGTTGATGTTCCACCTGATTTGAAAAAAATAGGTATTCAGTCTACACCATCACCCCAAATACCAACCTACCAAAATATTACTCTTCCAATTTCTGATGATAAAATTATTAGTGGACTTCATGCGCCAATTAGTTCTTCGTTGCGCTGGTTGGCCACCTTAGCCGTTTACCTTTTAAAAATGGCCCATCTTCAGTTAAAAGTTTTTCACGGCAAGATAAAGAGGGTTGTGATAAGAAACTAACCATTAATAGATTTTTATTTGTTTAATTACCTATTTTTATTTGGGTCCTTAATTAATTAGTGGTTTTATTCTTGAATTCTTACCGGCATAATAATATGGAGAGATCTTTCTTCGTCTTCGATAGTAAAAAGCGTTGGTGTGTCTTCTCTTAAAAATCTAATTACTACTTGCTTTTTGTCTTCGGAGATATGTCGAAGAAAGTCAATAATAAAGCGAAAATTAAAAGCCACGGTTAGTGGTTCTCCTTCGGTTTTTGCCTCAATCTCGGTTTTTCCTTCCCCTAGGTTATTTTTTGGTCTTAATAAAATTTTATTTTTTTGTATTTCAAAAACAATAATGTTTGATTGATCGCGAATAAAAATAGAGATTAAACGAACCGCCTTCAAAAGTTGTTCTTTGTCAACAAAAACCGCTGTGTTTGTTTTTTGGGGAATAACTTTTTCATATTGAGGAAAGTCTCCTTCTATTAACCGACTAAAAAAAACGTCCTCTCCTGATTTAAAAACAATAATTTTTTCTTCGTTGTTAAAACCAATCTTAATCGTCTCGGTTTTTATTAATTTTGATAAAGTGCTTAAAAACGAGGCTGAAAGAATGATCTTTGTCAGATCAATCTCTTTTTTCATCTTTATTAAAGAAAGCCTAAACCCATCGGTTGCCACTAAAAAAAGATTGTTTTCGTCAGAGTCAAAAAAAACACCCGAAAGAACCGGGCGCGATTCATCTTTTGAGGCAGAAAAGATTACCTTTTCAACGTTTTTAAAAAAGTCTTTAGTTTTTACCGCTTGTGTTTCTTTTGGAATCGTTGGGAAAACGGGATATTCTTCGTATTTGATTAAAGGAAAACAGGCTTCGGTTTTTTCTTTTTTTATTAAAATGTTTTTTTCTGTTATTTCAACTTCGATTAACCCAGAATCAAGAAAGGAAAGAAACTCAACTATTTTTTGTGGGCTAATAATTATTTTAAACTTTTCCTTGGTTTTTAAATTAATCACCGTTTGAAAGTATTGATTTAAGTTTGTACTTAAAATCTTTATTGTTTCTCCATTACTTTCTAATAAAATTCCCTGAATAACATTTATTCCTCCAAATTTTTGTGAAATAAAATTAGTAGCAATTTGAATCTTTTCTAAAAAAATATTCTTTTCAACCTTAAACATAATTTTTATTAGTATTAGTAAAGCGTGTGTATAAGTGTATAAAATTTTAAAAAGATTTTCAAGACAAAATAAAAAAAATATTTTTTTTGTGGGCGACAACAAAAAAAGATGTTTATAATCCCAAAGAGGAAACGATTTTCTCAACCTCTTGTTTTAGTAGTGGATCTTTAATTAGAAGGCGTTCAATTTTTTTTATTCCATGAATTACAGTGGTGTGATCTTTTTTATTTAAAAAAAAAGCAATCTGTTCGAGTTTTAGACCCAAGTGTTTTCTTAAAAGAAACATTGTTATCTGTCTTGGGACAACAACAAAACCCTCTTTATCAACACCTTTAATCTTTGATTTTCTAATATTGTAATATGAACTAACCGCCTCAATAACATCATTAGGGGAGATTTTTTTTATTCTTTCCTTGCTTTTATCATTAAAAAAAAGCAATGCCTCTTCGCTGTCAATCTGTTCCTTTTTTCCTAAGGTTTTAGCATAGATTGAGACAAGAGCGCCTTCAAGAGCACGACTATCACTAATTCTTTCGGCGATAATTTTTGCTGCCTCAATGTCGATTTTAATATTTTTTTCTTGTGATTTAATTAAAACAATCGCTGTTCTTAGTTCAAAATCAGGCGGTTGAATATCAATTATTAAACCGCCAGAAAAACGCGAGCGAAGACGATCTTCAAGATTTTTTATTGTTGTTGGTGGCTGATCTGAGGTTAGAATTATTTGTCCACCATGATCAATAATAGAGTTAAAGGTGTGAAAAAACTCTTCTTGAACCGCCTGTTTTCCAGCAATAAACTGAACATCGTCGATTATTAAAAGATTAAGCGAACGATATTTTCTTCGAAAGCCATTAGTTTTTTTTTCTCTAATTGACTCAATTAACTCGTTGGTAAAAAGATCGCCAGGAGAAAAAAAAACCCTTTTTTTAGAATCCTTTTCTAAAATCTTTCTTCCAACTGACTGGGCTAAGTGTGTCTTTCCTACCCCAACACCACCATACAAAAAAAGGGGGTTGTAGGCGGTTCCTAAATTATTAACAACCGCTTGGGCGGCGGCATAAGCTACTTGATTGGTTGAAGAAACAGCAAAGTTTTCAAAACAATAACGTAAAGAAAGACCAGACTGAGTAATTATATCGGCTAAAGAGGGTTGATATTTTAAGAGAGGCGAAATATTTTGTTTTTTTTTACTGTCTTTTTTTTGATCTGATAAAAGAACGAAACTAATCGTATAGGGTTTTTTAACGTGTTTTAAAAGCAGATCTTCAAGAATGGGGGTTTTTTTTTCTAAAAAAATTTTTAATCCAGGATTGTCGCACCCAAGAATTAATTTTTTTTCTAATAACTGAACCGGTTTTATCTGTTTTAAAAAAGAAAAAAGAAGTGGTTGTGATGGGGCAATGTTTTTTTCTAAAAATGAAACAAATTGGATCCAAAACGACGCCAACATATAAATGTGGATAACTTATCCACAAATAATAAACATTTTAACAACGATTTTCAAGCGGTTTTTTATACTACCCTACTTGAAACCTCTGGCGTAAGCCCGAAGGAGGCAGTTTACTCCAGAATCCTCTTTTGTTAAAAGAGGTATACTAAAGTAATGAAATTTGTAAAATTGTCTCATTGTGTTTACTTTTGCGATTATCATATAGAATTGACAACTAAATATAGACATCAATGGTTAAACCAGGGAATTTTTGAATATATCAAAACTAAACTCTTAGAAATAAAAAAACATTGTCCTTTAATTAATTTTAAAACTGTTAATTATGATAAAAAGCAACCAAACCACATCCATCTTTTAATTTTTAATATCAATCCCACCATCAAAAAGTGTTGGTTCAGTTATTAGTCTTATAAAAAGCAATACATCAAAAGAGCTCAAACAAAAATTTCCACTCCTTAAAAAACCTTACTGGGAAACAGATGGTGTTTGGTCTGATGGTTACTTTGTTTCAACTATTGGTGTCAATGAGCAAATAATCAAAAAATACACTGAGAATCAAAACAAAGAGGATTCTGGACAAGCTTTGTTTAATCTCTCATAAAACCCCAACTGTTAGGTCGTGGGTTGTTTATATGACTCTGAAAAATGATACGACCAATAGAGATTAATTTTTCTTGAATATCTCGATAAATCATAATTACTCATAAACGTTTTAACCATTTACCATCAATTCCTAAAACCCAGTGTTTAAGTAGATTTGTCCTAAAAGACTTATTCAGTAAGAACAAAGAATCAGAAGAAGTAGGAGAATAACGGAAAAATGGTTTAAATTTTCTCCATAAAAAGGTTTCTTTGGTTTCCTAAAAAGACAATTAGCATCAAGAGGAGGAATAAAAAGAGAAAAATTACCTTTATATTTAGCTGAATATGTTTGGCGTTATAATAATAGAGACTTAATCATTAGACCCATTGCGTAATAAGCAATTTAATAACCCAGACAAATCTATAAGATTAACTGGTTTTTAAACTGTTAATTTAGATTTAAAGATATTTGTTTAAAATTGAGTTTAAAGTTGTAT
>Ga0129299_1003092_pt1 | contig 10936 bp, 7 predicted proteins | sample ConPoolayeCmetaG_FD_94477 | JGI IMG/M metagenome (GOLD analysis project Ga0129299, IMG submission 94477) | Hot spring microbial mat communities from California, USA to study Microbial Dark Matter (Phase II) - Cone Pool mat layer C metaG ... | reverse complement strand
GAAAAAATGAAATAGATTTCTGCTTTCACAGGAAAGATAATAGACAAAAAATGTCATTCCCACGAAAGTGGGAATCCATAATTAATTTAAGTAAATTTTTTTTGATTTTTGGTCTCTTGAGAAAAAAAAAATTTAATTATGTTTTCTGTATGGATTATTTAATTCGCTGAAAAGATTCAGTATCTCTTCAATTGTTTTATTGCCAATATTACCTTTTGTGTGTTCACGGACAGAAACGGTATTTGTTTCAACTTCTTTCTGTCCAATAACAAGGGCAAAGGGGATTTTTTTCTGCTCCGATTCAGCAATTTTTCTGTTTATTTTTTCGCTTCTTATGTCAATTTCGGCTCTTATACCTGCTTTGTCAAGCTTGTTGAATAAATCATTTGCAAATTCGTGCTGGTTTTCCCCGATTGGTAGAACATTAACCTGAACCGGAGCCAGCCAGAAAGGAAAATTACCCGCAAAATGCTCAATAAGAATTGATAAAAACCTTTCAAGAGAGCCAAATGGTGCCCTGTGAATAATAACCGGCCTGTGCTTTTGGTTATCTTCTCCAGTGTATTCAAGCTGAAATCGCTCGGGCATAACATAATCAACCTGCACTGTTCCAAGCTGCCATGAACGTCCCAAAGCGTCTTTCACGTTAAAATCTATTTTTGGTCCATAGAACGAGGCTTCTCCCTTCCCAATGAAATAATCCAGTCCCATTTCATCGGCAACTTCCTGAATTACCTTTTCTGCATGGCTCCAGCTTTCTTCCGATCCGACATACTTTGAGGAATCTTCATCTCTGAAGGATAATCTTATCTTGACGCTCATCCCGAAAGTATTGAAAACTAATTGAGTTAGCTCCACCGTTTGCTTGATTTCATCCTTTAATTGCTCTTCAGTGCAATACATATGTGCGTCGTCCTGAGTGAAACCTCTAACCCTTGTCAAACCGTTTAACTCCCCAGATTGCTCATAACGGTAAACAGTTCCGAATTCAGCTAAACGAAGAGGTAAGTCCCGGTAGCTTCTCGGTTTTGAAGCATATATCTGATGATGATGCGGGCAATTCATCGGTTTTAGCAGATATTCTTCTTCTTCAATCTTTATAGGGGCAAACATTGAATCGGAATAATAAGGATAATGCCCTGATGTTTTATACAGATTGATGTTGCCTATGTGAGGCGTAATTACCTCAACATAGCCTCGTTTTTTTAGTTCCTCTGAGATAAAAGCTTCCAGTTTCCTGCGAATAATTGTTCCCTTTGGTAGCCAGATTGGAAGCCCACCACCAACGTTAGGAGAAATCATAAACAGTTCGAGTTCCTTTCCGAGTTTGCGATGATCTCTTTTCTTAGCTTCCTCAAGCATATAAAGATAATCATCAAGCATTTTTTTCTTTGGAAAGGTTATCCCGTAAATCCTTGTCATCATATTTCTGCTTGAGTCTCCTCGCCAGTAAGCACCAGCAACAGTGAGCAGCTTGACATATTTTATATGATTGGTATTTGGTATATGGGTTCCACGGCAAAGGTCAACGAAATTACCCTGTTTGTAAAAAGTAATCTCTCCATCATTCAACCCATCAATTAATTCAAGTTTATATTGATCACCAATTTTTGAAAAATAATCGTAGGCTTCTTTCTTTGATATTTCAATTCTTTGATATTCTGCGTTTCTTTTTGCCAGTTCAAGCATTTTTGCTTCTATCTCCGGTAAATCCTCCGATGAGAGTTTTTTACCATCAGGCAGGTCAACATCATAGTAAAAACCATTTTCTATAGCGGGTCCAATACCAAATTTAACGCCGGGATATAGTTCCTGAATAGCTTCCGCCATTAAATGAGCCGATGAGTGCCAGTAGATTTCCTTGCCTCTTGGGTCATCGAAAGTTACTATTTCTATGGCTGCGTCTTTAGCTATTCTTCTTGATAAATCGTATTTTTCGCCGTTAACAAATATTCCAAGAGCTTCATTTGCTAATCGTTCAGATATTGAACGAGCTATCTCTAAACCAGTAACTCCCTCTGGATATTCTCGTGTATTACCGTCTGGAAATGTAATTTTAATCATTTGTTTACTTCAGTTCAAACAACATAACGAAAGCTAAACGAAAAGATAGATTTATTATTTGAGTTGTTATAGTTTATTTTTTTCAATAGTATAACCATCTTTTGAGTCTTTAATAACATACCCTTTGTCGGTTATAATTTTTCTTAATCTGTCAGCCTCATCAAATTTTTTCTCTTTTTTAAGTAGAAATCTTTGTTCAGCAAGTTCTTGTATTTCATTAGGGATAATAACATAATCATCAGGTTTTTTGTCAATGTTCCAAGCTTCAAAAATTTGATTTAATTTTGTGAAAAATGAAATTAATTTTCTCCTTTGTGGTATTTTAATTGATTCAGCAGGATTATTATTGATAAAAGTGAAAATATGAGCTAAAGCTTTTGGTGTGTGTAAATCATACCCAAGTTCTTTAAAAACTTTTTCTTTTAATTCCTCCACATCTGGAGATTTATCTCCCTGATTATTTTCATCAAACAGAGAGTAAATATAGTCTTGTATCCTCAATCTCGCCTTTCGGGCAGCAGCTATTCCATTAAATGTAAAATTATATATTGAACCATAATGGGCAGAAAGCATTGCAAAACGAATATCAATCGGGTCAATACCCTTGTTTTCGAGGTCACGAAGAGTGAAAAAGTTTCCAAGTGATTTACTCATTTTTTGACCCTCAACCTCCAGAAATTCATTATGGCACCAGATTGCTGTCGGGTCTATTCCAAAAGCGGCTTTGCTTTGTGCTATCTCATCTTCGTGATGGGGGAATTTAAGGTCAATCCCACCTGTATGAATATCGAACGGAAGCCCAAGAATTTCTTTTTCCATAACTGAGCATTCAATATGCCATCCCGGTCTTCCATCACAATTCTGCCCATCAAGATTGAATTCCCAATAAGGTTCGCCTGCTTTTTTTGCCTTCCACAGTGCAAAATCTGCTGCTTGCTCCTTTTCATACTGATCTGAATCTATTCGCTCTCCCGAGCGGAAATTCTCAAAATCTATCTTGAATAGCTTGCCATAAATATCAATTTTTCTCCATTCTGCAACATTGAAATAAACAGATCCGCCTGAATAATAGGCTATCCCTTTTTTGTATATTTTCTTTATAGTATCCTGTATTTGTAATATATAATCTGTTGCTTTGGGTATCTTATAAAAATGTTTTAAATTAATTTTTAGTTTACTAATGTCTTCAAAGAAAGCTTTTTCATAATATGAAGTAAATTTTAATAAATTTTCAAGTGGATTATTTGTTTGCTCGCCCATTTCTTCTTTCCATTCCTTGCTTCCAATTGCAGAATCTCTGATTGTTTTATCATCAATGTTGGTTATATTCATTACCCAATGTACCTTAAATCCGCCCACAACTCTCAATACCCTTTGAAGCAAATCAGCAAAAAGAAAAGATCTCATGTTACCTATATGAGCATAATTATAAACCGTCGGTCCGCAGGAATACATCCTGATTGTTGTTCCGTCCAAAGGTGTTACATGTGATAACTTATTGCTTAATGAATTATATAAGTAGATCTCCATTTTAACAAATATTCTCTTAATTTATTTATATAGAAATTTTATTACTTTACTTTCGTAATTTAATGATTGTGATTATATAATAAAAATCTTTTATTTTTTTAAAACTTATTTAATTCATAATATTAAGAATGAAAAATTTAAACGCTGAATTTATTCTTGGTGCAAGCAAAGTATCTCAATTCCCTTTGATTGACAAACCCGAGGTCGCTTTTACCGGCAGGTCTAACGTTGGAAAGTCTTCTCTGCTTAATAGTATCGTGCTAAGAAAAAACTTAGCTAAAATAAGTGCTACTCCTGGGAAAACTCAGCAAATTAATTTTTTTAATATTGAGAACAAGTGGATTTTTTCGGATCTGCCCGGTTTTGGTTATGCCGATGTTCCAAAAACATTAAAGGAAAGCTGGATAAAGCTCATTTTTGAATATTTTAAAATCCGAGAGAATTTACGTCTTGTCTGTCTTCTTGTTGACAGCAGGCACGATCCAACTAAAATTGATATGTCATTAATGGAATGGTTCGAAAATAATAATAAAAAATTCATTGTAATATTAACAAAATGCGATAAAATCACTGATAATCTAATTGCTGAACGAAAGTTACAGGTTGAAAATCTTCTTCAATTTTGTAAAAACAGCCTTGAAGTTCTTCCTTATTCATCTAAAATTAATATGGGACGCAACGAATTGTTAGCAATTATTAAAAGAATTTGTAATTAATCAGAGGTATTAATGAAAGATTTTGAACAAAAAATTAAAGATTCTATTAATTCCAGTATTCAAACAAAAATGTCTTTGCTTGAACTATGCTCGGATTCAATCAAGGAAACAGGTTTGGTGCTCTCTGAATGTATCAAAAATGCTGGAAAAATATTATTCTGTGGAAATGGTGGTAGTGCCGCTGACAGTCAGCATCTTGCTGCTGAACTTGTCATCAGATACCGGAGCAACTTCAATAGACCTGCTATTCCCGGAATTGCTTTAACCGTTGACCCATCTATTATGACAGCCGGTGGTAATGATATTGGTTTCGAGAATGTCTTTGCAAGGGGAGTGGAAGCTTATGGTAAACCTAAAGATGTGCTCGTAGGAATTTCAACTAGTGGTAATTCAGAAAATGTTCTTAGGGCTGCAAAAAAGGCAAAAGAGATTGGTATGAAAGTAGTTGGTTTGCTTGGTTGTGGTGGCGGTAAAATTGCTGAATTCTGTGATTGTTCTGTAATAGTTCCTTCTGATATCACAGCCAGAATTCAGGAATCACATATTTTGATAGGGCACATCTGGTGCGAAATGATTGAAGAATATAATTTTGATTAATTTTTGAAAAAGAATTTTTTGATAAAAAAAAATTTATTATTTTTGTAATCTTATTTTTTGCCACTTTAGCTCAGCTGGTAGAGCAGCTGATTTGTAATCAGCAGGTCGTTGGTTCGAGTCCGACAAGTGGCTCAAATAGATTATAAAAGGCTTCCCGTTTTTTTCAGGAAGCCCTTTTTGTTTATATTTCCCTTATTTTTAAACCCGGTTGTGGATTACCCTTTAAAAATTCCTCAACAAATACGTCAACATGTTTATCGGAAACCATTAAAACATCAACGTTTCTTACCGCTCCCATTAATTTTCCTATTGATGTTAGCAGTTCGTAAATCATCTCGACAGGAATTTTTCTGATTCTTGCTATTACATTATCCTCATTGATTGTAACAGAAAAACTTTTTTGTTCTAAAATTCTTGCAATTGCATGAGCTCTTCTTGATTTTCGTGTAATGTTGGAAGCACCCCCACGAAAGTTGAAATTAATATAATTGCTATTGGTTTCTGACGATGCAAAAGCATCAAGACGTGAAAAATGATAACCCAAACGTGAGAAGAAATTAATGTAGTTCTCGGATATTAATGCATAACTTCTTGAACCAAGGCTTACATCTGATCTGTCAGGGTCAACAATATTACCTAAAATGATTCCTGCAAAACCTTTTGTATCCACTGGTAAATGACCTGACCACTTCAAACCCGGTGTTGTCATTCCTTTAATCAAATACTGCATTGGTTTAGATATGATGTCTTCCGGCGTGATTTTATTACCTTTTATATCTTTTCTCAATCCATTTCCGAGATCAATCACCAGAATATCCAGCGGCACATCAAACACAAGTTCATAGGTTTTTCCGGAATCTATAGTTGTATTGTCATAAATTGAAAAAATAGTTCTCATTGCTATTTCATGGATAAATCGGATGATATCATGAATTGTTTCGCAATGAAGAGGGCTGAATTTTTCTGATGATGGATCGTAAAGATTTAATTTGAATATATTTCTTGTTAAATTATGCCAGATTTTATAAATAGGGCTCTTTATGAAAGGATTTTCTAAATCTATCTTGCTTTTTTTATCCTGCACAATATCTTGGATTATTCCCTCGTATACTCTAATGTCATCAGCTATAACAGTTACCTCAGTCCCATTTTGTAATTTAGCACTCGCATCTCGAACGTTGGTGATAAATGGAACATTCAATTCTCTTGCTATTATGGCAAGATGACCTGTTGTGCTTCCCAAATCAGATATTAAAGCTGACATTTTGTGGAGAGCTGTTATGAATTCAGGCAGATTTTTCTTGGCAACCACTACGGAACCATAGGGTATTTGAGATACTTCTTTAGGCGCATTTACAACAAATACCTTTCCACTGCCTACGCCATGACTGGCACAATCGCCATGATTGATAAGCACTTTATAACTTTTGTCATAGTCGTTCACTGGGTAGGTTTTTTTGGTATTTAAAGTTAGTCTTTGTCTAATTTTAAGATTTCTTGATTGTAATATAAAAATATCACCATTTTTATCCACCGCCCATTCAATATCCTGAGGATGTTGGTATCTTATCTCAATCATTCTGGCATAATTCATTAACTTTTTCAACTCATCCTGCGTCAAGTTTGGTTCAGAAAGGTTAATATTTTCTAAATTAGACGATTTGAAGGCTGTGTCTTTGGAAATTGCCTTTCTTAATAAATTTTGATTTCCGGGATTAAAATCTACCTTAAGTTCCCCGTTTTGTCTTTGAACTATGTATTGTTGTGGCTGCACTTTCCCCTCAACTACAAGGGATCCGAGCCCCCATACAGACTGAATGATTGCACCCTCGACCAAATCATTTGGATCTTTTGTGAATAGAACACCAGCCGATTTTGCATCAACCATTTTTATGCAACCAGCTGCCATAGGCATATCTTCATCTCTTAATCCAGATAAATACCTATAAATTACTGACTGTGGAGAATACTTGGATAGCATTACATCTATTACAGCGTCAAAAACATTCTCCCGGGAGATATTCAAAAAACTCTGATGAAGCCCGGCAAATGAGTGCTTTTCTGAATCCTCCCCGACTGCACTTGAACGAACAGCAACGAAAGTTGATACGTCGTCGAAAGTTTCATCAAAAGCATTCATGATAATTTTCTCAAGGTAATCAGGTAATTGCGTAGTTATTATTAGTGCTTGTGCTTGTCTGGAGGCATATTGAACTTCCGCGATATTATTAAAATCAACATCATAAAAAATTTCGTTCTTTCTGTTTCTAAGGTTTTCTATCCTCATAATATCTTCGAAGAATCTAACAGAAATACAAAAGCCATCAGGAACCGGAATCTTTAATTTGTTCTTGATTTCGCCAAGACGAGCCATTTTATGACCCACTTCAAGAAAATTTTCTTCTCTTATGGATTTTAAATTATATGTGTAAGGTATCTGGGTAAATAAATCTTCAATTCTTGTGCAATACTGGCAATCCATATCTGGACACATTAAATCCTCTGGGCATGTGATTCTTGGAGTTAAAGCTTTGTAACATTTTTCTGTAATAATTCTTAACCTGTCGTGTAGCAATCTGTATCTTCCGCCGGAAAGAAAGATTAGATTATTTATCATTCTCTCGGTTTTATTTAGTAATATATTTAGCCTTTTATGCGCATATCCTCTTGAGAAAGGGGTTCCGTAAACAATCATATCAGCCAATTCTGACATCGCCTTGTGAGCTTCGTCATTGTCAGCAAGTATTTCCTGGAATTTTTTGAACTTTTCCTGAAAACTTACTCTGTTTTCTTTCTTATTTCCAAATATATTTTTTAAAAATTTTTTCATAAAAAAAGGCTGTCAAACAATTAAAAGACTAAAAATAGACTAAATTTATTTGACAGCCCGAAATGATTTTGATATTTTATTTATACATTATTTATACATTTTCTTTTCTTTGTATGCAGCTGCGATTAATTTCAATGTAATGATAATACACATTAGAGTGGCTGAACCCATAATAACGATACCTGATGCTACTTTTAGTTCAGGTATATTATAATCTACCTGGATTTGCTTTAATACAACCGATATTCCCGCAAAAAGAATCATTAAAGCGAAAAGTAACCTTATTCCATAGCCTCTAATATATTTAACCGCTGTAACTCCTATTTGAGCACCTATTGCTGCACCAAAAAGCATTAATACAGCTGCTATTAAATCTGTTCTCCCTTTTAATGAATATGTAAAGCAACCATAAGCACCATCAAGCATAACAATAAACAAATCTGTTCCAACAGCCACTGCTGTTGGCAATCCAAAAATATATATTAAAGTAGGCATTCTTATGAAACCACCACCAACTCCAAGGAAACCAGAAATGAATCCGGCAAGAAAGAAAACAAAGATTATTGTCCAAATTGAAATAGCTGAAATGTTTGACCTTGGAAAATTTATCATTGGTGGAATCTTTATGTCCCTTACTTTTTCAACCAATGATTTTTTATTTGATACTATTCCGTTTTTTGCTGACTCTTCTCTTTTTTTTCTAATTACTATATAATCGTAAATCATAAAAATGGATAGCCCTATCAGCATAATTATATAAACCCATCTTACGGAAGATTCGACTAAGCCGACTTTTTCCAGATACATAATAACCTGAGCTCCTACCTCTACTCCGGGGATAGTGCCAATCATAGTAAAAAAGCCAAGTTTCCAATCAACATTTCCCATTTTATTATGTTTTTTTGTTGATACTATTGACTTTCCAAAAATATGAGCAAAGTCGGTGCCTATAGCATAAGCCATTGGAAATCCGAATATATTAAGGGCAGGGGTAACAATCCAAGCACCGCCTACACCAAAAAAACCTCCTAATACACCCACGCAAAAGCCAATTGTAACGAGAAGAAGTATATTAAAGTTTTGCTGGGCAATTGGTAAATAAATATTAAATATATCCATTTTTTGTCTCCTTATTCATGATGAGCAATTTTTGATACATCCAGTCCTAAGATTTTTAAAACCAAGTCTGTAAGAAAACCAATTATGTATCCGATAACTCCCATTGAAGCGGTTACCAACAGTGCAAACAATAATTTTTCGTCGTTATATAATTGTGCTAACCACAATGAAAAACCTGATAAATTATCAAGTTTCACTGTATTTGGTATGGGCTCACCCTCGGCACCTCCAGCCAAAGCAATATAGGAGGGAATAAAAAGAAATAATATATACAGAAGTGAGTAAAGAATCCGAAAGGTCAATCTCATTTTTTACTCCAAAAAAATTAAAAAATATTAATAAATTATGATTCATAATTATGTAAAATATAACATCAAAATTTGCTTTAAAACCGTAAATCCAAAAATGTAACCATTATGTTCTTTTATCCTTGTTCTTTTTCTTTTGAATAGGGGATAGAAATTGTAAATACTGTTCCTTTTTCAACTTTGCTGCTTACTTCAATTGTCCCCCCAAGATTTTTAATGATTGAATAACTTATGGATAAGCCAAGTCCTGTTCCCTTTCCAACTGGTTTTGTAGTATAAAATGGCAGAAAAATTTTACTGAGCTGTTCTTCAGTCATTCCGCAACCATTATCTTCAATTTTTATGATTACTGAATTATCAATTAAGTCTGTGGATATTTTAATTTCCCCTCCGGATTTAATTGCATCGTGTGAGTTGTTTATCAGATTGATGATAACCTGCCTCAACTGGTTACTCGATGTAAGGATTTCTGGTATATTATGATTCAACTTTCTTGTAATTGTAATATTATCAACATTTAATTCCCTCTCGAAAAAACCACTGACCAAATCATCAATTAATTCGTTTACATTGACCCATGTGTCTTTTTCATCTCTTTGCCTAACAAAAGTTAATAGTTTCTTATTTATATCTTTAATCCTGTAAATAGCAGAATTAATTTTTTTGAAATGAGTTTCTAATTCTTCGATTTTAAGATTGTAACCAAATTTTGGGTTCGCTAAATCCTGCATCAAACCTATCTCGTTTGCTATTATATTTAATGGATTACCAATTTCATGAGCAATCCCTGATGCTAATTCACCAACTGTAGCAAGTTTGGAGGCATGTTCAAGTTGTAGTCTTACAAGTATCCTCTCTTTTTCGATTTCTACAATATTTTTCGATCTGAAAAAAATTACTAGCATCAAAAGCAAAATAACCGATGAGGAAACAATAAGTAAAGTGATCTGCTGATTAAAAAATGATTGGACATATTCTTCTTTTTCTATAGTTACAACTGCCCAATTTACTTCATTTAACCTCGAATATGCAAATTTTCTCGTTTTATCGTTTATTTCATAATCAGATACACCAAGCAAATTATCCTTAGGAATCTGAAATGGTGATTTTTTTATTGGATCAGATAATTCCTTTGGAACTAACTGATATATACCAGAATCATTTATAATCAAAATATCAACATCTTTGGCTTTTTCGGTTGAAGTCATGTAGCTATAAATTATTTGAGGGTCAAGTGAAATTTTGAAAACATAAACCTTATTTTTATCAATTTTCTTAATACCAATTGTAAAGTGAGGAGCATTTCTGAAACCAAGATATATATCAGTAATCACATATTTTTTTGTACCTGATTTCAATTCTTGATACCATCTTTCGTTTGAATAATCTTTGTCTTTTAATTGTGTTAAAGGTCCGGAATATAAAATTTGTATAGAACTTGTATCAAAATATCCTATATCAATAAATGCATCGCTTTGTTTTTTCAAATCCTTCAATATATTATCAAGTTTAGTTGAGTCTAATGGATAAATCAATTCAGGTCGCTCTATTGAATTAATCACATTTATCAATCTTTCTATCAGATAAATATCCATCAATCTCGATTTGCTTTCGGCTATTGATATTAGATGCTGTTCTCTGCTTTTCGTCATTAAATGATTATATTGATAGAAGAAATAAGAAATTAATATGAAAAGAGGTAGTATGTATATAAGAATCAGACGAATAAAATAATTTCTTCTCAAGGAAGAAAACATCTTTTTTGTGTTGGG
>Ga0129299_1003090_pt1 | contig 10937 bp, 7 predicted proteins | sample ConPoolayeCmetaG_FD_94477 | JGI IMG/M metagenome (GOLD analysis project Ga0129299, IMG submission 94477) | Hot spring microbial mat communities from California, USA to study Microbial Dark Matter (Phase II) - Cone Pool mat layer C metaG ... | reverse complement strand
GCCGATTTGGTACTTTACGACTACCTGGTCAACCCGGCCATCTTGCGACACTGCCCACCCGGTGCGGAATTGATAAACCTGGGCCATCAGCACACCCCGCTTGAAGACCGGCAGAAGCATATAAACGCACAAGTCGTGCAAGCCGCCCGGCAGGGAAAGATCGTCGTGCGGCTCAAAAGCGGCGACCCTTATGTTTTCGGGCGCTCGGGCGAAGAGGTGGCCGCGGTGCGCGAAGCAGGGATACCCTTCGAGGTTGTCCCCGGGATAACCGCCGCACTGGCAGCCGCCGGATACGCCGAAATCCCTATCACCCACGCCCAACACGCTTCGGCCGTAGCTCTGATAACCGGACATCAGCGGAAGGCGGACCGCGGGCGGCCATTGGACTACGGACGATTGGCCAGTTTTCCGGGAACACTGGTTTTTTACATGGGACTCAATAGCGCGGCACAGTGGAGCCAGGCGCTGATCGAACATGGCAAGCCGGCGCGCACGCCGGTGGCGGTCGTCCGCCGTGGATCGTGGCCCGACCAAAAAGTTATCCGCTCTACGCTCGGCGAAGTTGCAGCAGCGATCGCGGCCCACCAGGTGCGTCCACCGGCGGTGGTCGTCGTCGGCGAAGTGGTCGATCTGGCCCCTGCTGTGTCGTGGTTTGCCGCACTTCCGCTGGTTGGCCGGCGAGTGCTGGTTACACGGCCGTCAGGGCAGGCCGACCAGCTATCTGAGCGGCTGGCCAGCCTTGGGGCCGAGGTGCTTCAGCAGCCGGCTGTGGAAATCGCCGATCCGCCCGACTGGCAGCCGGTCGACGAGGCACTAACACGTTTAGACAAGTTCGATTGGCTGGTATTCTCCAGTGCCAATGGCGTGCGGTATCTGTTTGATCGCCTATTGGCCACCGGCGGCGACCTGCGCCGACTGGGCAAAGTGCGTCTGGCGGCCATCGGCCCTGGCACGGCAGCGGCATTGGCCGCATACTGCCTGCGCGCGGACCTTGTACCCGAGGATTATCGCGCCGAAGGACTACTGGAGTCGCTCCGCGGCCAGGCGCAAGGCAAGCGATTCCTCCTGGCGCGCGCCAGCCGCGGGCGGCAAGTGCTTGCTGAAGGACTGAGCGCAGCCGGGGGTTATGTAGAACAACTGGTCGTTTACAGCAGCATCGATGTGGAGACGGCCGATCCGGCAATTTATACTGAACTTGCTGCCGGACGGATCGACTGGGTCACGGTGACCAGCTCGGCCATCGCCCGATCGCTGGTGCGCTTGTTCGGCCAGCAGCTTCATCGCGCCAGACTGGCCAGCATAAGCCCTGTAACTTCGGCCGTGTTAAACGAGTTGGGCTTTCGGCCCGCCGCCGAAGCCCGTCAGTACACCATGGATGGCTTGCTGGATGCGATACTTGCGCAAGAGGCAGGTGATTCCGCCCAGTGAGCGCGCCGCCGCATGGCGTGAACCGGTGGTGCTTGGGCTGGGGGAGTCTGCTGTTTGTGCCGCCGGTATTCAGTCCTAGCCCCGAGTAAGCTGAGGACCTTGCACCGTCAGGGCCGAAACGCTGTTTCCTCAGCGCCGAAAACGCACACCAACGACATTGTTTCTTTATATCTATTTCAACGCGGTTGCAAGCCGCACGCACAACTATGCTACAAACACCGAAGTGGTATGTGGAACGGTTCCCGGCCATGCTGAGAGCCATCGGTTTGTGTTGTGCAATCGGCGGCATTTGTTGGTTGCCCCAGGGCCATCGCCCTATGGGCCACGACTACGGCGCGGCGGTCGGCAGGGCCGCAATGGCGATGCCACACAGCTCCGCGCGCCAGTGCGAAAGCGACGACACTGGCAGCAAACCTCGATGTGCCCCAGCCAACCAGTACTGTGCGATCTCTGCAAGTACCCAAGCTGCCGAGAGCGCCACTACTCCAACCGAGCCGCCCAAGGCCAAGCGGTTGAAGGTCGTGCGGTTTCCTCAGAACCCCATCATACGTCCCGAGATGCTTCCACCCGGTGATGGTGGGAACATCAACGGTCCTTCGCTAATACGTGTGCCGGAGTGGGTGACCAATCCGTTGGGGCGTTACTATCTGTACTTCGCCCATCACAATGGCCGGTACATCCGTCTGGCGGTGGCCGACCGGCTGGAAGGGCCGTGGAAGATACATCCGCCCGGAGTGCTGCGATTAAGCGAGGCCCCGGGCTGCAAGGGGCACATTGCATCGCCGGATGTGATCGTAGTGCCCGAGATGAAGCAGATTCGCATGTACTTCCATTGTCCGGCCCGTCAAGCAAAGGGACAGATGACATTCGTCGCCACGTCCTCGGATGGGCTGAACTTCGAGGCCGACGACAAACCGCTTTGTCCCTTTTACTTCCGGGCCTTCCGTTACGAGGGAATGTGGTATGGGATGTCCAAGGGCGGGCTGTTGTGGCGTTCCAAGGATGGGCTGAGGGACTTCGAGGAAGGCATCGATCCCATGCCTGGCGCCGCCGGACGCGACAAGCCCAACTACAACAAGCCCGGAGTGCGCCACGTGGCTGTGCACCGGGTGGGCCAGACTCTGTGGGTGTACTATTCCAACATCGGGGATGCCCCGGAGCGCATCCTGCGATGTGCCATTTCGCTCAAAGGCGATTGGAGAAGCTGGCGCGCCGGGCCGCCGGAAGAAGTACTGCGGCCCGAGTTTGAATACGAGGGCGCCGATCTGCCCGTCAAACGCTCTCTGGCCGGAGCAGCCCACGGCCGCGAGCACGCACTGCGCGATCCGGCAATCCATGTGGAAAACGGTCGCACATATCTGCTGTATTCTGTGGCGGGCGAGTCGGGAATAGCCATTGCCGAGCTTCACGACGAACATGAGCAACAACAGTAAGCCGGCGCGGCGGTTACCCCGCCTTCATAACTTCCCCAAAATAATGACCGCAAATGCTTGTGCCGCTATTTTGGGGCGCGCGGCTGGTTACTTCTTGCCCGCAGTGCTGCCGACCTTGGAGGCTTCCGGCGGTCGCCCAAGCGGGATGGTTCGATCCTTGTTGACCACCTGATAGTCGTAAACCTCGCCGGGGCGGATCGGCTGGTGAGCCTTTTCGGCCAGTTCGATGAGGCGCTGGAGTACCTGTGGGTGCTCGGCGGCAAGGTTGTGCTTTTCCTCGACGTCCGCAGCCAGGTCGTACAGCTCCCAGGCGGCGTTCTTTCCCGGCCTGATGGCCTTCCAGTTGCCTTGGCGCACGGCCACCTGTCCGCCCAATTCCCAGTACAGATACTCGTGTTGCCGTTGCTGACGGCCAGCCTTTTCCCCCAGCAGTACCGGGACAAAGGATATACCATCGATATCCTTGGGTGGCTCTACGCCTGCAAGCTCCGCAAGGGTGGGAAGAATATCGGGGAAGTAGCCTAAATGGTCGGTGGTGCGTCCGGGCTGGATTCGCCCTGGCCAGCGAGCGATAAAGGGGACTCGCAATCCGCCCTCGTACAGATTTCCCTTTCCGCCCCGGAACCGCTTGCCGGTCTTTGGATCGACGTTGGGAGCGAAAAACCCCGCCGGATGCTGCTCGTCGGCGAAGTAGGCATGGCCGCCGTTGTCGCCGGAAAAGAGCACCAGGGTGTTTTCCGACAGTCCAAGTTCATCCAGTGTCCGTAGCACTTCGCCCACCTGCCGGTCGACCAGATTGACCATGGCAGCGTAGATCTTGGCATCCAGTTCCATCTTGGGGTTTACGTCCCAGCGATTGTCTTTGTAAAGTTGCCAGGAAGGGTCGGACTCGGGAATCCCCCATTGGCCGTGCGGCGGAGTCCAAGGCAGGTAGAGGAAGAACGGTCGGTCTTTGTTTTCCCGTAGAAACTTCAGCGATTCCTCGAATATGACATACTGGCTGAAGGTCTTTCCCTGGCGCGCAGCGCCGGTGTTTCCTGGCAAAACCACCTCCTGGCTGTTGCGTACCAGATATGTGGGAAAGAAGGTGTGTGCGTGCACCTGGTCGTAGTAGCCGAAGAAGAGGTCGAACCCATGCTTCTCCGGCACGCCGCTGGTACCCCTTCCGCCGCAACCCCATTTGCCGAAGCCGCCGCACACATAGCCTGCGCGGCGCAGGACCGAGGCGATTGTCTCCTCATCGGCGCGGATCGGTTCCCAGCCCGCGTTAGTGCGCAGGGAGGAATGCCCCGAGTGCTTCCCCGTCATCAAACATGCCCGCGACGGAGCACATACCGATGAACCAGAGAGAAACTGGGTGAAGCGCAGCCCTTGCGCCGCCAGTCGGTCGATGTTGGGGGTGCGCATTTGCGGGTGCCCCATCATCGACAGCTCGTAGTAACCCAGTTCATCAATGATGAAGTACACGAAGTTGGGCTTGGCAACCGGCCTGGCAGGTTCCCATTGCTGGGCTGCTCCGGCCATGCCAGAGCCAATCAGCGTCAGCACCATGCTGGCTATAGAGGACATCACAGCGCTAAAAAGCAGTCGCGGCAGGCCGCTGGCGATATTGCTCGTTGGGCCGAAGATGGACGGCCGAGGTCTGGCGGGGCACATAGGCGGTTCCTTGTTAGTACGAGCAAGGAGCTTCTAGGTGAGCGATAGCGAGCAGAGCCGACGAAGGTCGTCGAAGAAGCCCGGATACGTCTTCTGCGTACAATCGGGATTGAGGATGACCACACCGGGGACACGGAGTCCTACCAGTGCCATACTCATGGCCATACGGTGATCGTCGTAGGTGGCGATTTCCGCGCCGTGCAGTGGCCGTGGCTCGATGTACAAGCCGTCCTCGCGCTCCTGGCAGTAAGCCCCTAGTTTTCGCAGTTCGGCAGCCAATGCAGCCAGCCGGTCGGTCTCCTTATGGCGGATGTGGGCCACGCCGGTGATGGTCGTGGGACCATCGGCGAAAAGGGCCACGGCGGCCAGCGTCTGTACGGTGTCACTGATGGCGTTCATATCTACTTCGATTCCGCGCAGCTTGCCGCCGGTGACAGTTATCGCGCCAGTGTGGTACTCCACATGACAACCCATTTGGGCCAGGCACTGGCAGAAGGCCACATCGCCCTGGAGGCTGTCGGCAGACAGTCCTTCGACGGTCACGCTGCCGCCGGTGATAGCCGCTGCGGCGAAAAAGTAGCTGGCCGCCGAGGCGTCCGGCTCGATTTGATACTGTTGTGGCTGGTATGCGCAGGGTGCGGGAACAAGGAATCGACCAAAGTCTTCAAAGTATACCTTCACACCGAACCTTTCCATCACCGCCAATGTCATACGGACATACGGCTGGGAAACCAGTTGGTCAGGAACGAGGATTTCCACCGGCTGTCGGGCGTAGGGGGCCGCCATCAACAGTCCGCTGAGGAACTGGCTCGATATGCTTCCCGACACGCACGCTTTGCCGCCGGCGAGGCCGGCCGCGCTGACGATCACCGGCGGACAACCTGTGCCAAGCTCGCAGTGCGCCTGTACGCCCAGTTGTGCCAGGGCGTCGAGCAAATCTTGCACGGGGCGCTGGCGCATTCGAGGCGAGCCGTCCAGGCGGAACCTTCCCTGTCCCAGGGCGACCATTGCGGTAAGAAAGCGCAGCGTGGTGCCGCTGTTTGCCACGTAAAGGTTGGCCTCGGCCACTGGTATGTTGCCCCCGCAACCCTTAACGCGGATGACAGCGCTATCCGGTTCGTGCGCTACCTGCACACCCAACAGCCGCAGCGATTCCATCATCACCCGGGTGTCTTCGCTGTCCAGTGCACCGTGCAGCGTAGATGTGCCGTTGGCCAAGGCGGCGCAGACTAGCGCACGGTTGGTAATGCTTTTCGAGCCAGGCGGCCGTACGGTGCCCCTAATCGGGCCGCAGGGCGTTATTGCGATTCGGTCGCTCATCGCTTGTGAAAAAAGCTGGATTCCACAATGGCACGCGCCCGGTCGGCGTCATTTCGCTGTTGTTTGCAAATGGACGGTTACACGGTCGGACTGTTAGTGGTTACGGGTTGGCCAGTTCGTCGTTACGCTGTGCGACGGCCACACTCACTGCGGGCTGCCAGATATTTTCCACAACGTGCTGTTTGTGCGGAAGTACAGCGCTCCGTCGGCCGCTGCCGGCGAGGCCAACACACCGGGTTCCAATTGGCAAGCAGAGATCAGTTTCCCCTGCTCGCCCAATTGCACTACTTGCACCAGTCCGTCGTAGTTTACGCAATAGAGCCGCTGGCCGGCCAGCAGCGGCGTGGCCCAGAATGGGCCTTTCAACCGCATCTGCCACAAGGTGCGGCCATCGGTTGCGTCGGCGCACATCAGGATGTTCGGCGGCTTGATGACGTAGCAGCGGTTGTCGGCGACGACCGGGCTGCAATTGTCCGAGCGGAGACGATCGTCGTACCAGAGTTTTTCCACGGTGCGGGTTTGCCCGTCGTAGCGCAGCGCGTGAAGTCCTATCGCAGGCAGATAGACTCTATCGCCCAGCACCACCGCCGAGGCGATAGTGTGGCAGAAAGCCTCGTACTGCCACACCTGTTTGCCGGTGGATGCTTCATGGGCAGTCAGGTACTGGCGGCTGTGCATCAGCACCAGGTCTTCGCCGGGCGTCGAGCCGCGCAGCGGGATGGGCGACGACCAGATGCTGCCCCGTGGTCGCTCGATGCGCCAGCGGTCAGCGCCCGTGGCCGCGTCCAGCCCCACGGCAAACGATTCGCCGAGATTCTCCAACTGCACGACGACCGTTTCTGGCCCGATCACCAGCGGCGAGGAGGCCATGCCGACGTCGTTGCGGGTATTGGGCGATTCGTAGCCCAGGCCGCGATACCACAGCAGGTTCCCGTCCAGGTCCACGCATACCATATCGCTCGAAGAGAACAGGGCGAAAACTCGCCGACCGTCGCTGGCCGGTGTGGGGGCGGCAACGCCGCCAAACGAATTGCACACCGTCGAACCGGTCGCCCAGAACTGGCGGTGCCAAAGCAGCTTGCCGGTGGAAGCCTCGAAGCACAGCACGTGCAAGCGGTCCTGCCGTGGTCCGCTGGCGGCAGTGACGATGACGCGGCCGGCCACGACGATCGGGCTGGACGGTCCTTTGCCCGGTAGCGGCGCTTGCCAGGCCACGTTCCTGCCGGTTTTTACGTCGAAGTCTATCGGCAAATCCGCTGCGCCGTAGATGCTGGTACCGCCCGGTCCGCGAAACTGCGGCCAGTCGCTTGCTGCTGCGCATTCCAGTCTTACCAACAGCAGCGGGCCCATTGCCAGCAGAAGCGTTCTCGCATTGCTCCATTTATTCGCTGCGAACCATCGCATGTACGCGTGCTCCCGTGAAGTTGTCCTTCTTGATTCGTCTGGTGGCTTTATCGTTTTGGCACAGCGGGTCACAGATCGGCCGAATGTATCGGGCTGTTACAATCGGTGGTCTTGGGCTTGTGTGGCCGATCGCTGCACTTGCCAGGACTAACGGCCTGTCGCCACGATCGCAGCGGTGCGGTTCTTGCTTCGCATCCCACGATGAATCAAGGGCGTTGGCTGGTCAGGCCTGCACCAGTTGCGTCACACACGCGGAGCTGGAACCACCAGTGTCTGGCCCAGGATTGCGTCTGCTCGTTCTGGCATACTTTCACCAGTATCTGGTTGCGGCCTGGGCGCAGCGTGGCGGTGCTGATGTACTGGTCCCACTCGGCGCCGCTGTGATAAACGTGGCGGCGGTCGACAAGCTGCCCGTTCACCCATAGCTTCACCGCATTGAACGAGCTCAGGCGAAACTCCACCTGCTGCTGCTGTGGCCAGTAAAACTCGGCATAGGCGTAGGCGACAACTGCTTTTTGTTCACCAAGGGCATCGTTGAGGTCGACTTTGCCTAGTTGGTCTTTGCTATGGTAGTCGATCCAGCGGACTTTTCCGTTCTTGCCGTCGTATGAGGCATTCAGGTCGATTTGCTGTTCGGGCGGATAGACGGCGTCGAAGCCCTTGCCGCCGGTGTTGTCGAACGGCCCGATGAGCTTCCACTGCACCACAAGCCCCAAGTGGGCCCGCACGTCCACCTGATGGTCCAGCTTGGCCAGCCGCTCGGCCAGGTCGGTGATCTGGTCCAGATCGCGGGCCGCACTGAACGCCTTGCGATAACCGGCCAGCGCTTTGTCGGTGTCGCCGGCTTTCTGGTGGGCTTCGGCCTGTGAGACTGCCAGTGCTACAGCGTCGCGACGCAATTCCAGGCTGGGATCATCGAGCATAGTCGGCAGGAGACGCTCGGGCGCCGAGGTGTCGGCTGAGCAAAGCAACTCGTAGGCCAGCCGCCGGGCGGCAGGTGAATGCTCGCGCTGACAGACGAACTTTTCCAGCTCTGCCGCTGGCAGCTTGCCTCCGGCGCGCAGGTGTCGCTCAGCAATCGCCTCCACAGCAGCCCGCAGCCAGTTGACCGCCAGCGGCCCGGCCCCGTCGAAACCCGCCAATAGCGTGGGAAGCTGTTGCGCATCGGCCCGAGCCAACTGCTGCCAGGCTTGTGCGGCCTGGGCGTGACCCTGGCCATGGGGGCCGACGCGCTTGATCGCGCCGACCAGTGCTTCGAGTTGGTCGTTGGACGGTGTGGGCTGCGGCGGGCTGGAAGTATCGGCTGCCCACGCCGGCCCAATACCTGCCACCAGCCAAGCTCCCACCAAAACGGGAACCAGTTTGAGAATATTCCGAGTGCGCTTCATCAGGTTGTACCCGTTTAACTATGGAGTTTATCGAGTTTCTGTGGCGTGGTGGGCCTGTGGATTTCCAGGGCGGCGGCTGCTGGCTCTGAGCGGGTGACGCTGTTTGCATGGGGCCCGGGGCTTGTTGTCGCCACGATTCTGAATGCGATTATATATGCTTTGGCGGGCGATGTGAAACGGTTGACCGATAGCCCGATTGCCGGTCGCAGCCCTGCGCGGTAAGCTTGCGGCTTTGTTCAGGTGAAGAGTTCTTGTGGTACGTTACTATCATGAGCGATCCATATTTTCAGCAGCTTTTTGCGCAGCGAATCGGCGGTTCGAACTACGGAAAAGGGACCGAAATATACAAGTTCGAGAAGATCAAGCGTGCCAAGCGCAAAGCGCTGGCCGAGCATCCCGAGCGGCCGCTGCTGGATTTTGGCATCGGGGAGAACGACGAGATGGCTGCCGAGTCGGTGCGCCGGGCGATGGCGCACGAGATCAACCAGCCCGAAAACCGCGGCTACGCCGACAACGGCATCCCGGCTTTCCGCGAGGCGGTGGCCCGGTTTATGCTTCGCGAGTTCGGCGTCCAGCTCGATCCGCACAGGGAGATCAATCACTGCATCGGCACCAAGACTGCGCTGGCCATGTTGCCAGCGGCGTTCATCGACCCGGGGGACGTAACGATCATGACCGTTCCCGGCTATCCGGTGGCCGGCACGCATACCCAGTACTACGGCGGTCAGGTGTATCGCTTGCCATTGCTGGCGAAGAACGATTTTCTGCCCGATCTCGACTCTATCCCGGCTGAGGTTTTGCGCCGCGCAAAGCTGCTGGTGTTGAACTACCCGAACAGTCCAACCGGCAAGGTGGCGACGCGCGATTTCTACATGCGGGTAATAGATTTTGCGTTGCGGCACAAGCTGGTTGTTATTCAAGACGCTGCGCACATCATGCTTAGCTACGGCGAGCCGCCGCTAAGCTTCCTGCAAGTGCCTGGCGCACGCGAAGTGGGTGTCGAACTGCACTCGCTTTCCAAAGGGTGGAACATGATCGGCTGGCGGCTGGGCTGGGTGTGCGGGCACGAGCGGATAGTGCGGGCATTTGCGGACGTCAAGGATAACAGCGACTCGGGGCAATTCATCGCCATTCAGAAAGCGGCGATCGTGGCCCTGGACGACGCCGAGATTCCCCGCCGCACCCGCGCTAAGTATTTCCGCCGCTTGCAAAAACTGGTGGCCACGCTAAGTCGCTGCGGCTTCGATTGCCGGATGCCGGGAGGAACGTATTTCGTGTACACGCGGGCTCCGCGGGCTGTCCGCGGCGGGCCGACCTTCGCCACGGCCGAAGAGTTCTCGCAGTATCTCATCACCGAGCACTCGATATGCTGCGTGCCGTGGGACGACGCGGGGCCATACTTGCGGTTCTCGGTAACCTACGAGGCAGCCGACGAGGCGGCCGAAGATGCCTTGATGGCCGAGACCGAACGGCGATTCAGCCGATTACAGATGGTATTCTGAACCGACGCACGGCGGTCGCTTCCCCGCGCATCTGCTTCGCGGGGCAAAGCGATATGTTTTTGCGCCGAAAACGCTGCATTCCGGCCCGTAAAGAGTATAACCTCAACTGCCGTAACGCAGCGTCAACTGAGCACACTCGGCGGCCTGATCGCTGTAGCGGTCGTAGATGCCGACGATCACCCCGTCGCTGCGCTTGATGCCGGCGAAGGCCTCGCGGAAAGCCTCTTCCACCCCTTGCTTCCGCTCGGAAAGCCTTCCGGCAGCCAGTATCTTGAAGGCCAGGCAAGGGCGTTTGGTCTGCTGCACGGCCTTGTACATCCGCGGTGGGTCTTCGCGCAGATATACTTCGCCGACGGGGATGGGCACGTATCCGAGCAGCTTCTTCAGTTCGTCGGCCGAGCGGTGGCGCTCGTACACGCAGGTCATGTAGAAGTCGAACTCCCAGCCTTTCGATTCTGCGGCCTCGACCACCGCCGGCATGTGCGTAGATATGCCGGCCAGCAAGCCCGCGTCGTGCACCCGCTTGAGAAAGTCGCCAATCTGGTCGAACTTGCCGGCCTTGAACATGCTGTCGGTAACTTCGCCGTGATGGGCCACGGCGATGCAACCGCCCCGCGCCAGCCGCTCGATTTCCTGGGGATTGTCGGTGCCCAGCGAGATGTAGTGCATCTGCCCGCCCTCATCGACGAATCGCTTGTACAACTCGATGTTTCCGCCGCTGGATTGCCAGCAGTTGATTCCCACCTGCTGGCAGCGCCGCAGCGTTTTGAGGATTTGCTCGGGCGTGTAGTACTCGCGCATCTGGT
>Ga0129299_1003089_pt1 | contig 10946 bp, 12 predicted proteins | sample ConPoolayeCmetaG_FD_94477 | JGI IMG/M metagenome (GOLD analysis project Ga0129299, IMG submission 94477) | Hot spring microbial mat communities from California, USA to study Microbial Dark Matter (Phase II) - Cone Pool mat layer C metaG ... | reverse complement strand
TACTGTTGAAAGAATAACAAGATTTTTTTCTAATAGTGGTGTTTCTAAGTTTGTTGCTTCATCAATTGCTCTCTGAACCTCTGCTAATTTCTTTTCGGTAGGATAATTGTCATCATTTTCAATGGTCTTGAACCTTTCGATAGCGGCTCGCATTATGTTCGCAAGACTGCCTCGCTGCTGTTCACATTCCCGCAAGGCATCATCATAAGCCCCCTTTTGTAGATGTTCAAGTACTTTCTTTAGGTAAACAGCAGTATTACCTTTGCCTTTGGCTTTATTTATTGAAAAATATCTTTCGAAAGTAAATGTGATAACGATAATAATTAATCCAATAAGGATACCAACGATAGGACCACCAGTATAAATCATACCTACGATATTGCCCTGTTTTGGTTTCTTTTTAGTTGCAGGATCTTCGAAATTGTTTGGATCACCAAAATAAAACAGATAGATTGAAAAAGCTATTGCCATGGCTAATGCAATGACAAGGATATTAAAGATGTTTTTCATAAACTCCCCTAATTAATATTACTCTGAAATTGATTTAATTGCTTCATCTAAATTTTTGAAGATTGGAAATACTAAAACAAGCTTTGTAATCATAAATAAATTTTGAAGAGAATCGCCGAGTCCCACTAATACTACCTTACCCCCATTTCGGGAAAAAGAAGTATGTGCGGATATTAATACCCCTAAAGCAGTTGAATTAAGGTAAGAAACCTTTTCCATATTAATTATTACTTTGCTTTTTTCTTCTTTTGATAACTCTTTCAGAATCTGATTGAGCTCGGTAGTTTCTTCACCGCCAATGAACTGTCCTCGAAGGTGTATAATTTTACCCCCAATTTGCTCCTCAACTTTAATTTGTGATAGCATTAATATTTCCTTTTGTCATTCTAAATTTTAAAACTTCAAAATTAACAAAAAAAAATATTATAATACTATTAATTTTTAATCAATAAATGATGAACCATATATGAGGGTATTCTTTTACGATTTGAATTGAATCCAAAGAAATAATTAAAAATTTTGATTACTCCCAAATACTATTCTGTTTATACTATTCCAATCTTTGACAAAATTAACTTTGTAACCTTTTTGATTAAATAATTGAAATACTTCATCAGATTGATTATATGCAATTTCCAGAATAAATTTTCCATTCGATTCAAGAATTTCTCTGAATATTTCGCTGAATCTTCTGTAGAAAGTTAAACCGTCACTATTATCAGTCAAGGCTTCTTTGGGTTCGTAATATAACACTTCTGGTTCTAATATTTGATATTCCACTTGGGATATATATGGAGGGTTTGAAATTATCAAGTCGAATTTTTGGTTTGGAGTCATTTTTAAAATGTCAAGTTCATAAAAGTTAATATTTTTCAATCCATTATAAATCGCATTTTTTTCAGCAAGGATCAAAGCTTTGGGATTTATATCAATTGCATGAAAATTTTTGTCTGGATAGCGTTTTGCTAATGGTATGGCTGTACAGCCACTACCAGTACCTATATCCAAAATGTATTCAATCTCAGGATTGCTTTTTATTATCTTATCCGCATATTCAACCAACAACTCTGTCTCAGGTCTTGGAACAATTGTGGAATTATTTAGGAATAGGTCAGAATCGTAAAACTTTGTTTTTCCAAGGATAAACTGAAGTGGCTCCCTTTTAATTCTTCTTTTAATTAATTCTCTTAACCGATATAATTCATCATCGCTAAGAGGTTTTTCGAAATTTGTATAAAGTGAAATTCTTTCACATTCCAGAATTTTGCACAATAATAATTCGATTGTTAACCTTGGAGAATCAATATTTTTTTCTGTAAAGTAATCCGTTCCCCAACGGATAATATCAATCACAGTCCAGTTCTTTTTCTTTTTTTCCAACTTAGAAAATATTGACCGATAATAGGGACAGAAGAGCCATTCTTATATAAACACCATGGGTAACCTGCGTCTGAATCAATACATTTGGATAATTACTAACAGTATATTCGAGTTCAATACCATAATTGACTGGTCCGGGATGTAATAATACTAATTCAGGTTTTTTTGAATAGATCTCATAAGTTACTCCAAAATAACGAGAAAACTCTCTAACACTTGGAATTAATCCCGATTCCATTCTTTCATTTTGAAGTCTTAGAACTATAACAACGTTTGACCAATTAATGGCTTCGTTTATATCACTAAAAATTTTTGTATTCCAGCTGTCAATCTTTGGTGGAAGTAAAGTACCCGGAGAAAATAGACCAAGATTTGCTCCCAGTGTGTTTAACAAAACAATGTTGGATCGTGCTACTCTGGAATGTAAAATATCTCCAACGATACATACATTCAAACCTTTGATATCTCCAAAGTATCTGTGCAATGTAAATGAATCAAGTAGTGCCTGTGTAGGATGTTCGTGTTTTCCGTCACCGGCATTTATGACAACTCCTGAAGTGTTCTGTTGAAGGAAATTAGGAACACCGGAACAGCTATGCCTAACAACAAACATATGAACACCCATGGCTTCAATCGTTTTTAAAGTATCAAGAAGAGATTCCCCTTTTGTCAGGCTACTTGTTGAAGAAGAAAAAGAAAAAACGTCAGCCGATAATCTTTTGGCAGCTAATTCGAATGAAAGCCTTGTACGAGTGGAAGGTTCGAAAAAAGCTAAAGCAACAGTTATTCCCTTTAATTCTTCAAGTTTTTTTGTGTCTTTTTCGAATTTTTCCATGTAGAAACGGGCTTTGTTGAATATAAGGTTGATATCATCAACGTTTAAATCGCTTGCCTGAAGTAGGTACGGATGTGATAATGTCTCATTCGCCATAAAAATTATAAAAAATTAACACTAAATTATTTTTTTAATAACCAAATTTACAAAAAAAAAGCCGTTCAATGAACGGCTTTTTGGAGAAAGTTTATTTTTTCTTTGGTGCGGCTTTCTTTTTGCCAGACTTCTTAGGATCAACTATTTCATGTAAAGCTTTTCCAGGTCTGAATTTTGGAACTTTCCTTGCAGGAATCTTAATTGTTTCGCCAGTTTGAGGATTTTTACCTGTTCTAGCTTTTCTGTCTGCAACAGTAAAAGTGCCGAAGCCAATCAATGTAACAGCTTCACCTTTGGCTAATTCACTTTTAATTGCTTCAATGGTTGCACCTAAGGCTTTTTCGCTTTGGACTTTTGTTAATCCAGAGGCACCTGCTATTGCTGATACTAATTGTGCTTTGTTTAAGCTCATAAAAACTCCTTAAAATGTTAATAAAGCGAGATGACATTGCGAAAATATGAGATTTCATCAAGCTTTGCAAATATTTTTTTTAAAAAAATGTGATTTTTGTGAAATTTTTTTATTTTTTTTTTAGATTTTTTAATTTTCCTTGTATTTTTTCTGATTTTGGCTAATAATAACCATACTAAGTGTTTGTTTATGGGTTATTTCACCGTTTTTTATCTGAATTATTTGAAATAAAAAAACCTAATTTTTTATCTTTTATTTTCAGATTGCAGTCTGAAAATCATTTTTATTAATTCCTTGTTATGGATTATATACTCGATAATTGTCCAGATTGAAAACAATGTTAGAATGAGCATTATTATTTCAACAGTATTTGAATTTAGTAAATTTCTGATATTTTCATTAGAATCTGCTGAAATATTCATGTTTAACAAGAAAAGAAGTACTATTAGATATGAGATAAAAATCATCTGTAGAAATGTTTTCCATTTTGCAGTTAATGATGTTTTCATTATTTGATTGTTTTTATCTGCCTGAACTCTCAATAATGTTGTTGAAAAATCCCTTATTATTACAATCAATACCATCCATAAAGGTAAAATGCCCATTATTACAAAAGCAATAAAAACAGAAGTTGTTAAAATCTTATCTGCTAATGGGTCAATAAAACTACCCATTTTTGAAAATGCTTTGAATCTCCTTGCTATCCATCCATCTATATAATCAGTTGATGCTGCTACTAAATATATTATACAACCAATCTGGATTAAAAAACTATCACCTGATACAAAACAAATAAAACATAATGGGGATAATAGTATCCTTATGATTGTAAATATATTTGGAACATTCAACATTCGGATTTTTGATTTTAGTTAACTATTAATAATTGTTTCAGCTATTTCAATAATTTTTAAAAATACATCTGATTTTAAAGAAGCTCCACCAATTAAGGCTCCATTAACATTTTCTATACTAAGTATTTCATTAGAGTTTTCAGCTGTTACGCTGCCCCCGTATTGAAGAACAATATCATCATTAGAGACATTGAAAAAATTTCCAATATATTCTTTGATTTTATTGTGGGCTTCTTCAATTTGCTCTTTAGTTGCTGATATACCCGTTCCTATTGCCCAAACGGGTTCATAAGCTATAATTATATTCTTAAAATCATCACTATTTAAATCTCGAAGACATTTATCAATCTGGTTAAATAAAATTTCGAATGTCTTTCCTTGTTGACGCTCAGACAGAGTTTCCCCAATGCAAATTATGGGCTTTATTTTGTTTTCAAGAATTGCTTTAGCTTTCTTGTTGATAAGTTCGTCAGATTCTCCAAAGTAGGTTCTTCGCTCGGAGTGGCCAATTATAATATAATCAACATCAAAATATTTAAGCATTGGTATTGATATTTCACCTGTGAAAGCTCCTTTTAGCTCGTAAAAACAATTTTGAGCACCAAGCTTTATATTACTTCCCTTGACAATTGCTGAAACATGCTGTAAATTTGTATAGGGAGGGCAAACTACTACTTCAGTAGAAATTCTTTTATCTTGTAAGCCTGAAAGAATATTTTTTGCCAGATTTTCTGCTTCATCTGGGAGTGTATTCATCTTCCAGTTACCTGCTATAATCATTTTTTTCACTTTTTAACTCCGCTAACTTTGAATATTTTGTAATTTGTCAAATTTTGATCTGATTCAAAACCATAACCCTGAATCCTTTCGTTAGGGGAAGTTATAGTTACGAATTCAGTTGAGTATAATTTTTGACTGCCATTATCCCACATAAGCAATGAAGTCTCAATGACTGTTCCTGAACTATCAGCAACAACAACAACTTTACCCCAAGCAGTCATATTTTTTGTTTTGTCGTCAATTTTTGCACTATCTGCCGTTAATAAACTTACCCTGCTGCGTCCATCTTTAGAAAAGAACTCCACTTTAATATTATTATCCAGAAAAGTTTCGAATCTATCCTGATATATTCTTGACCTATCTGCTCTTAATATAGCCTTTATCTTTGAAGAATCCATAAAAGCTACCTCTATGTAAGTCCCTGATTGATCGGGTTTGATTTCGGACTGATTTTCTTTGACATAATTCTTATAAGTTGAACTTTCGTTGCAACCAAAGAATAATATCACAAAAAGAATGTTAAACCAGCAAATTATTTGATGAAAATTCATTTATTCAACTGCTTCAATTATGTATTTACTAACAACAGATAAAGGCCAGTTTTTTTCTTCGGGATTTTCTTTGCTTTTTTCCAAGATAACTTTCCCAGAAATTTTTTGATTTATCTCAGCTCTCATAAGCCAGCAAGAATTTTTATCAAGTTTATAGCTTCCATCCTGTGAGCCGCTCAAGTCATATTTTACTCTCATCATCCCACTCTGGGTATATGGATTTTTTTCGTTAGTTTTCAAAGCACTCTTTAATCCTAAGATAATTTCATCTTTGTTTACTTCATTTAGCGTCCATGTATTAAATACAGTAATAGGTAAACCTCCAGAAATTGAATGACTTTGTTTCCAGCTCTCCCCTATTTTTCTACTCTGATTTCCGAGGTATGCCCAGCTATGTTCCAGCATATCTTTAATTGAATTTGCTCCGAATTGCTGTCTGATTGATCTACCTAATTCTTCCCTAATTGTTTCGTTAGTAACATCCAAAGCTTTGAGGACAGCGTCAACAAGCTCTTTTTCTCCTTTAACAGAGATAATTTCTCCATTTGATTTCAATTCTGCGATTAATTTTTTGCCGATAATTTTCGGAAAAATCATAGAAAATGGCGATTCAATATTATCTTTCTTTTTTGAATCGAAGGAGATTTTTCCAGTAGGACCTTCGACTTCCTGATAAATAGAGCTAAATTTTACTTCGATTGAATAAACTGAATCAGCTTTGTTTTCGAGCACTTTGAAAGCATAACCAACCCCCATTTTTTGCTTTAAAGTTTGTTTTTGTCCATCTATTGCTTGGGTCATTTCTTGATTTATGTTTATCTTCATAAAATATGTCTTATCTTTAATCAATTTGAAATTGAGTCGGATGCCATCCCCTGTTTGACTTGCAATTTTATTATTAATATTGGTTTGACTGGGTTTATTTTGCTCTGTTTTCTTAGGTTGCTCATTTTCTGAGCAGGAAATAAAAAACAAGAAAAATAATAATAATGCTATTTTTTCGAAAATCTTCTTTTTCATCAAACTCCTTATTCTTATTTAAAAAACAATGTCTTTGATTATTTTCATTCATAAAAAATTAATTAATCACAAATGTTAAATATGACTGGAAACAAATTCATATAACATTGTAACTTCTTTAATGTAGTCCTCAACCATATCAAGTTTTATCTGTGTAGCCGCATCACTTTTTGCTATTTCGGGCTCGGGGTGTGTTTCAAAGAAAACACCATCAACACCAATGGCAATAGCAGCTCTTGTAAGGTCTTCCAAAAATTCTTTCCTACCGCCTGATTCTACTCCAATTGATGGTTGTTGTAATGAGTGAGTTGCATCAAAAATTACAGGGTAGCCGAATTTTTTCATAATGGGTATTGAGCGAAAATCAACCACAAGATCATTATAACCAAAAAAAGTTCCTCTTTCAGTTATCATGATCTGATTATTCCCTGCTGATGTTACTTTGTCAATAGCTCCTTTGATTTTATCCGGTGGTAAAAACTGCCCTTTTTTTATATTAATCTTTAAACCTGTTTTAGCAGCCGCCTGAAGCAAATCCGTCTGACGACAGAGGAAAGCCGGAATTTGCAAAACATCTACATATTGACCTGCTATTTCTGCCTCTTGAGGTGTGTGAATGTCTGTGATTACTGGAACTTTGTATTCATCTTTGACCATTCGGAGATACGAAAGTGCCTGCTCGTCTCCTATTCCCACGAATGACTGGCTACTTGTTCTATTTGCCTTTCTGTAAGATGATTTGAATATTAACTCAAAATTATATTTATTACTAAGTTCAATTAGTTTTGAAGCAGTAATCTTTAATAATTCTGCAGATTCAACCACACAAGGACCGGCTATTACAATAAGCTTTTTCATTTTTTAAAAATAACATAAACAACTTTGCAAAATACAAATAAACCTTATTTTTATTACTTTTACCAAAAAGATTTATTTTTGAAATGTTTTGAATTTTATTTTTAAAGAAATGAGAGTAGATACATTTTTTACAACAAATTTTATTGAAAAAGAAGAACAGTTTGCTAATTCTATAGTTATTATGATTGATGTACTTAGAGCAAGTTCAACCATTGCAAATGCTTTACTTCATAATGCAAAGGAAATTATTCCAGTTGAGTCAACTGAAAAAGCTGTTGAATTATACTCAAAATTAAGTCGGGAAACCCGTTTGCTTGCGGGAGAACGAAACGGAGTCAAACCAGCTGGCTTTGAACTTGGTAATTCCCCGCTGGAATTTAATAAAGATACAATTAATGGTAAAACTATAATTTTAACTACAACAAATGGAACAAAACTCTATCAAAAGGCTAAAAAAGCCAGAATAAAAATTATTGGCTCTTTTGTTAATTGCGATTCAGTTATAAATTATATTGACAAATTATTGTTACAGGATATATCAAACGAAATCAGTATTCAATTTCTTTGTGCAGGTAGCCACGGTCAGTTTTCTTATGAAGACACTCTATGTGCTGGTTTCTTTATATATAAATTAATTCAGTTGAGATCAGATTTAGAACTATCTGACTCCTCGCACGCTGCAAAGAGCCTTTATCTTCAATTTTCAGATAATCTTAAGGATTTCTTAAAAACTAAGGAGCATCCAACTTTTCTAAAATCTATCGGCTTAAGTGATGATATTGATTTCTGTCTCGAGCTTAACAAATGTCCGGTGGTTCCTGTAATTCATACTTATAATGCACAAATGGGGCTTTTTGCAATCAGATTATAACCTAATTTTTATTCCCGATCTTGAATCTTCCATTTAAAATATCAATTCTTACATTGTTTTTATATAATATATCACTTCCGATAATTCCATCAAGCTTGATGAAAAGCTTTTGATGTGTAAATGTTGTTCCTATGTCTGTAAAATCTATATTCTTATTATCAATTCTGACCGAGAGGCGGGAAACATTTTTAGATTCTGAAAATGTCCATCCCCCCGCTGAACTAATTTTCTTTGTGAGATTATAAATATCCTCATAATTGACTTTCCTAAAAATGTTTGAAGTAATAGTGCTTTTTTCTGAACCAGTATCTAACCCGAAAATTAGAGGGATATTTCCCTCAGAATATATTTTTAAGAAAGGAATCCCCAGCCAAAATAGATTTCTCTCTGCAGTTGTATCAATTCTTGGTTTCCTTATTATTGCTTCCGATGAGTTATCATCAAACGTGATATCCATCTTCTGTATAGCTTTCCATCCAATTATCCCATCAACTTTTGTAATTCTGTTTGACCCAAACAGCCTTAATCTCAGATCTGACTCATCAGCAATAATTGCTGGATGGTTTAATATTTCTAAATTGCCAATTCTAAACTCTTTTAATACTGTCGGAAGAACATTGATTTGAACAGATGTAGCAGTTAATGCCTTACTCGTTTTCAATTTAATTGGTTTAATGTTCCCTTCACGGGCAACATCTGACGCAATCACAGTGTAATTTGCTCCCGTATCGAACCAAAAGTTCCTTACCATCCCATTTACATTTACTTCTAATATTGGTGTTCCCGAATGGCTTTTGTCATATTTCACAATTGCAGAATCAGAATAAAATCTAATAACTTCAGGTTCTAATTTCAAAAATGCTTCTACCAGTTCCAAAGGATTTTCTTCATTGAGATTTGCTTGATAAAGAGTATCTAAGTTAACAATGCTCTCCCAGTCATTTTTAAAAAAAAATAAATCAACAAGTAATTTCTTAACAATGAATCTCTTAGTGCTGTCAGATAAATTATTTAATAATGCTCTTAAAGAATTTTCGGCACTTAAAAGTTTAAAATCACTTATGTATTTTATTGAATTTAATAACGAACTCTCAAAAAAATCAATACTCTGGCTATTGATATTATCGAAATCAAAAGATTGTAAAGCTTCTAAATTGTTAAGGTATTCAATTTTCTTTTCTTGTTTTGAAGGTTTTATTTGTCTTGTTGAACTTGTGCAAGCAAAAGAAATGAAAATTAGAATAATTAATAACATCCTGAAATTAAAAATACAGTAACAATATGACCATAATTTTATTAACATAATAATTATTACGTTTAGTAGTAATTTAAGTTTTATTTAAAATATATTTTCTTATTATTAAGTCTAAATATTTTTATAACAACAAATCACAAAGTTAACTAATTGAAAAATTATTAAGGTTCAAAATGTCAAGAATACAAAAAAAATTTCAGACTCAATCAACTGCTTCGGAAATGAAGCAATATATAAGCAATAACTTATTGACAAACCCTGCTCTAAACTCATTATTGGACTCAGCAATCTGGATTGAAAACACACTCCATGTGCAGTCCAAACTTGGAAAAGGAACAATTTCGCTCAGGGACTACTTAATTGAAGTAGATATCGAATTAACTTTATTCGGTAAAGTAGCTCAAAAATCTCTTGAATCTGCCTTGGACAACGAATTAAAGCTTTTAAAGTAAAAAATTATAATTAGACGTGATTATTAACATATATAATAATTTGATAAAATTGTCCCTTGTAATTTTATTGTTCAAATATTTTTTTGAATAACATAAAAAAAATAGCATATTGAATTTTTCGTTCTGCTTAAAATTATTTTCTAAAATTAATTCACTGCTTGAACTATAGGAATTTATAATGGCAAAACTAACTAAACAATTGAGTTTCCTTGATAGATATTTAACATTGTGGATTTTTCTTGCAATGGCTTTAGGGGTCCTTAGCGGACATTTCTTCCCTGAAATCGCCGATTTTTGGGATTCTATGAGCACAGGCACGACAAACTGGCCTATAGCAATTGGATTAATTCTAATGATGTACCCTCCATTAGCAAAAGTCAGGTACGAAGAACTTACTGATGTTTTTAGAAATTTAAAAATCCTTACTCTCTCATTGATTCAAAATTGGATAATAGGTCCTATTCTAATGTTCTTTTTAGCAGTAGTTTTTCTTCAGGATTATCCACACTATATGGCTGGACTGATTTTAATTGGTCTTGCCCGGTGCATTGCAATGGTTATAGTCTGGAATGAATTAGCAAAAGGCGATACAGAATATGCTGCCGGGTTGGTTGCATTTAATTCTGTTTTTCAAGTTCTTTTCTTCTCTCTTTATGCTTACGTATTTATTACGATTCTTCCGGGTTGGCTTGGACTACAAGGCTTTAAGGTTGACATAACAATCGGACAGATAGCCGAAAGTGTGTTTATTTACCTTGGGATACCATTCATTGCTGGTGTAATAACAAGATTCAGTCTAATAAAGCTGAAAAGTAAGGAATGGTATCATAATGAATTTATTCCAAAAATCAGTCCAATCACTCTCATAGCATTATTATTTACTATTGTTGTTATGTTTTCACTGAAAGGAGAATATATCGTAAAAATTCCTCTTGACGTAGTCAGAATTGCAATTCCACTACTTCTGTATTTTATCATTATGTTTCTCGTCTCATTTTATATGGGGAAAAAAATTGGAGCCGATTATTCAAAAACAGCTACTCTATCTTTCACTGCTGCATCGAATAACTTT
>Ga0129299_1003086_pt1 | contig 10948 bp, 9 predicted proteins | sample ConPoolayeCmetaG_FD_94477 | JGI IMG/M metagenome (GOLD analysis project Ga0129299, IMG submission 94477) | Hot spring microbial mat communities from California, USA to study Microbial Dark Matter (Phase II) - Cone Pool mat layer C metaG ... | reverse complement strand
GAAGAAATTATATTATTCAATAAGAGAAATATGTGAATTATTAAATGAGGAACAACATACCCTGAGATATTGGGAAAAGGAATTTGAAGAATTAAAACCCAAAAAGAATCGTGGTGGTAATAGAATTTATTCGAGTAAGGACTTGTTAATTATTAAACTCATAAAAAAATTATTAAGAGAAGAAAAACTCTCCTTAAAAGGAGCAAAAGAGCAAATTAGCAGAATACTTCATTCTAATGATGAGAGATCTTTGCTCGCTAAACTTGAAAACAATCTTTCTGAAAAGGAAGAAATACAGGTGGTTAATAGTAATAATAATCAAAAAATTTCAATAGATGAACTACAAGAAATTCAACAGCTTCTAAAAAATATCTTACATTATCTAAAAAAAAATTAATTTAATTCGTCATTAGTTATGCTTTTATTTTTATATTAGTATTTCAATTTTTATTTTGTCAAACAAAATATGTAATTTTTAAATATCAAGGGAAAATTAATGTCAAGAAAGATTTTGATTTTGGTATTGATTTCATTGTTTTTGGCGAGTGCAACGGTATTTCCACAGAAAACAAAATTAACCTACACAATGAAAACAATAGGACAGCACGAAGATGAAGTTCTTGGAGTTTTTGTTAATGAGGACAATACTAAGGTAGCAACCTGCAGCCTTGACGAAACCATTAAAATCTGGTCTTTACCAGACGGGAAGTTGCTTCACACACTAATAGGACATTTAGGACAGGTAAATAATATTTCATTTTCGGGTAATGATATGTGGCTGGCAAGTGGCTCGAGTGACGGCACTGTTAGAATATGGGATGTCGAAACAGGCAAACAGCTTAGAATCCTAAAGGGTCACACAGATCAGGTCATAGGAGTATATTTCAGTCAGGATGATAGTGCAACCTTTGTTGCCAGCACAAGTTTCGACAAAACCGTCAAACTCTGGGATATCAGACTTGGCACCGAGATTAAAACCCTTCGAGGACATACTTTGCCAACAAACAATGTGGCTTATAGTTACGATGGAACTGCAATTGCTTCCTGCAGCGACGACAAAACCATCAAAATCTGGTCAACTGATTTGACAACAAGAGAACCTTTGATGACTCTTATTGGGCATAATGCACCAGTACTTTCAGTTATATATAGCTTTGACAGTAAACTTTTAGCATCTTGCGATCAAAGTGGTGAAATTATAATCTGGAGTATGCCATCGGGCAAAATGTTGAGAAAGATTAAAGCTCATAATGAATTAATTCAGGACATTTCTTTTGCTGAAGATAACAAAACACTTGTTAGTGCAAGTTTGGATAAATTTGTTAAACTCTGGGATGTTACAACAGGCGAAAATCTTTTGTCATTTGATACCGGAATAGACAACTGGTCTGTTGATCTTGTCAGCGATGCGAGTATTATTATTGTGGGATGTGCCGATGGAACTGTTAGATTTTTGAACAGAGTTTCGTCCTCTTCCGATTCGATTGATAAAAAAGGAACAAAGAAAAAAGGAGGTAAATAATTATGAAAATTATAAAAAATGCTTTAATATTTCTGGCTCTTACTTTTGTTATATTCATTTCCAATTTGAATGTCTCTTCATCCCAATTGGTCGGAACGGTAGTATCTATAACAGGCAGTGTTTTCAATTCAGTTACCCGTGAACCTGTAACTGCTTATTTAATAGTTCTCGATGAAAATGGAAAAAGGGTGAATGCCACTCGAAGCAATTCTGCTGAAAACGGATATTACTATATTACCAGTCTTAAACCCGGTCAAAAATATTATATAACAATATCTCAGCCCAATTATTTTAAAGAAAAATTCGAAATTGAAATAGCAAATACAGATAAATACACAGAGATTTCAAAAGATTTTTTGATAACACCTCTGCAAAAAGGAATAGATCTCCCTCTTACTATTTCTCCATTTGAGCTAAATAAATCGAAATTGAGATTCGGCGCTGAATATCTTTTGAGTGATATTATTTCCACTTTGAAAAATAATAATGAGATAAAAGTAGAAATTATCTGCTACCCAGATAATAATATTGATAAGACAGAAAATCAAACATTAACTGAAGAGAGAGCCCGATCGCTCAAATCTTTTTTAGTTGAAAATGGAATTGATGAATCAAGGATTAGCATAAAATCGAATTCTACTACTGATCCAAAAAATCCTCCCCCAACTGAAAAAAGGGCAAAAGGGAAAAGATATATTGGCTCTACCTATATCAGGGTTTCGGATTTTTAAGCCCTATAATTAGCTGATAAATTGTCAATGAAGCAAAATCTGAAACTAATAGCTAATGATTTATCCAAATCATTTTATCTTTTCAGACCAGTGTTCTCTGGTATTAATTTTGAAATTACTAACTCTGACATTTTTGGTATAGCTGGAGAAAATGGTTCGGGAAAGTCCACTTTGCTTAAAATATTAGCGGGGGTTTCCTCTCCAACTTCTGGCAGGGTCAATTATTTTGTTAATGATTATAAAACCGGGGATAACAGTCTATTCGAATTTATCGGATTTGTTTCACCTTATCTTTCGATTTATGAAGAATTCACTCCTGTTGAACATTTTTATATTTCATCTAAAATCAAAGGTTTAAAGCAAAATAAAGATATGGAACTTCATTTATTGAAAGAATTTAAACTCATAGATAGGAGAAATGATCCGATTAAAACATTTTCTTCAGGAATGAAACAGAGGATAAAATTTATTCTGGCTTTTTCCTCAGAGCCCTCTTTTATTTTTCTTGATGAGCCATTTACAAATCTGGATAGCGAAGGAATCGGTATTGTATGTAAGCTGATAAAATCTCATAAAGAGAATGGTGGAATAACTGTTATTGCTTCAAATGATGACCGTGAAAAATCACTTTGCAATAACATAATTGAGTTAAAAAAACAAATTTAGCTTTCTTCATTTATACTTTCTTGTAATTTTGCGTTGTAAATAAAAAGATTGAAAAAATATATTCTACATATAATATTTCTCTCATTCCTTATCTTTACAAATTATATTTATCCTCAGGAATACATTAGAAATATATATATTGAAAGAAAGAACGTATTCGATTCAACCCAAAAAGACTGGTTCTTTGCCGCAAAACTTGCTAATTCACTTCGGGTTGTAACAAGGCAATATGTTATAGAGGACGAGCTTCTCTTTTCCGTAAATGATGAATTAGATATTCGATTAATTGAGGAAACAGAGAGAAACCTTAGAAATACGGGGCTTTTTACCAGTGTTAAAATTGAGCTTGATTCTGTTGGAAATGATTTGTATGATATATATCTTACAACACAAGACCGTTGGTCAACAAGACCGAGTATTCTTTTTGGTACAGGGGGAGGGGCTCAAAATATTGGCGGAAGGATTGAAGAACTAAATTTTCTTGGCACTGCAACATATATCTCTCTCGAAGGACTATACAGAACCGAAAATAATACAGGATGGCAGGGCTATTCTGGAATCAGTCAAAGAAGATTATTCCGCTCAGAGTATGGATTGGAAGCAGGGTTATTTGCAAATAAATACACTACATCACAATTTCTGGGATTGAGTAAGCCTTATCGAACATTGGATACAAAAAGCTCTTACGGAATTTTCCTTAATAACTCTTTTGGGAATGAATTCCTGTTCAAGCCTGACAGTTCCTACGAATTAATGTTTTATCACAGCCGAAGTATGTATGCGTGGTATTCCCGTGCTTGGCGTGATATTGACAGAGTATTTTTCACTGTCAGTTTAGAACTCGAGGACATTAACAGAGGAAAACCAGAATTTAAAAGAGCCTATGATAATTCTGGAAAGTTTCTGATTGCATTTTCATCAATCTCGGAAGATTACGTTAAATCAACTAAGCTAAACAACTATCTTGTCGAGGATTTCTCTATCGGTGGATGGGGAACTGCTATTCTTGGGAGAACTTTTTCTCTTGGAGGTAAAGGTGAAGGATATTATTATGTAGCTGGTCAGGGGGAACAATCATATTTTGACGGGAAATTATATCTATGGGGACAATTGACCGGTGCAAGTGCTTTTGCACAAAGCCGGGGTCTTAACACTTATCAGGAATTTTCTGGGCAAGCCTTCTATAGAGTTTATGATTGGTTATTATTTGCAACAAGGTTAAGGCAACAGACTGTATGGAACTGGTATGGTTTGCGTCAATTAATCCTTGATAATTCCACCGGTTTGAGGGGATTCCCTGTGAACCAGATTACCGGTGATAATCGAATTGTTGGAAATATCGAAGCAAGGCTGTTTCCGGATCTTCAATTCTGGATTTTTAATTTGGGTCTGGTTGCTTTCTACGATTTTGGCGCTGCCTGGAATCAAAAAACAGAAATAACAAAGACTCAATGGAAAAATTCAATTGGTCTTGGTTTAAGAATTTATGATATGAAATCAACCGGCTCACACGGTATTTACAGGATAGATTTTGCATATAATCTAAACGACAGGAAATTCGGTGAGATAATATTCACAAGCGGACAGCTATTCTCAGCTATAAAAAGTCATATATTCAAACTACCCCGGATTTTTGGTCTTGAGTTCGATTCTGATTAATAAATAATTCGGTTGGACAAATCAATTAAAATTAAAAATTTGAAAAAATTTCATTTTATTTCTTATTTTTAATCTTGATTGTTTAATAAAATCTTAACATTATGAAAAAATTATACAATTTTGTTTTTGTTTATATTTTTTTATTAAATTTAGCTCTTCATTCACAAGAGCCCAATCCAACATGGCTTAAGCTCGTTACAAAAGATGTTGGGCTTGATTCAGCCAGATACACAAAAATTATGGCTGTTGATGTTAATAATGACAATTATCCCGATCTAATTCTTGGTGAAGGAAAAATTAATAAAAATCGAATTAGGTTATACCTAAATATTGAAAATCCTGACCCAAATTCTGAGAACAAAAGAATATTTGTTGACGTAACTGAAAGTTCCGGTATCAATACCAATCGAGACCCCGAAAAAGAAGGACGCATTGCTGATATTTCTTCTATGGCTGATTTCGATAATGATGGGGATATGGATTTAATAACAAGCATTTATTACCACAGATTACAAATGTATCTGGGCGAGCTTGATCCGGGCGATAGAACCGAAGTGCTTCTTAATGATGGATCAGGGAAATTTACATTGAAAAAAGATGCCGGAGTTCATGATCTTGTTGTTGATGATACAATTGCGAAGGGTTTGGTCAACGTTACTGGTATAGGATTTCTTGATTATGATTATGATGGGAATATTGATATTTTTATGTCCACATGGTTCACAGATTATGCTGCCTTCAACAATCTGGGAACTGCGATGCCCAGTATCCTTCTAAAGGGAAACGGGGACGGCTCTTTCACACATATCAAAACAAGTGGCATTCAAAAAACAGTGGAGCCAGACTATGGTGTGAACATTACTGACTGGAACAATGACGGTTGGCAGGACATAATTACATCTCCTTATTGCAGGACAGGTGGTGTTCTCTTCCGGAACAAAGGAGATGGAACTTTCGTTAATTATTCTGGTGTTGCTGATTATTCAGCACAAAAAATGAAAGGCGATAACGGACAGAATCTATGCCAATGGGAAGCCCAACCAGCTGATTTCGATAACGACGGGGACATGGATCTCTTACAAGTTAATGTTCACGGCGGTTATGATGCTAACGAAGGAAGGACTCATATAAGTATAAATCAGGGACAAGCCGGAGGTTACAAATATGTCTGGGATATAGAGCGAATCAATCGTGATGCCCCAAAGAATTCGCATCTTGGTGATCAGGGAGGTTGCTGGTTCGATCTGGATGGAGACGGTTGGCAGGATATTGCTATCTGTCAGATGGCTTACCCTCAGGCAAATCTGGAAGGTCAGGAGAGACTTTATATTTGCCGTCAGAATGAAAATCATTCATTTGATGATATTTCAAGAAAGTTAGGAATTTTTCATACTATCAAAGAAGCTCACTCTATTGAACCGATTGATTTCGATTTAGATGGTGATCAGGATATATTTGTAAGTCATCAAATTAGAGATACCCAGATTGTCGGGTCAGAAAAGGTTATTAATGTTTATATGCAGGTGCAGGTTCTTCGCAATGACATTGGCAACAAGAAAAACTGGGTATCTGTCAAGCTCAATCCACCCGAAGGTTGCAACAAATCTGCCATAGGTGCAAGAATTCAGCTATATTCCGAGGGAATGAGTCAAATACAGGAGGTTCAGGCTGGTTTGGGTCATTTTGCAGGACAGCAGCCATTTATAAGGAACTTCGGTCTGGGAAACAGGAATAAAATTGATTCAATTGTTGTCAGATGGCCTCACAAAAATTTATTGACTACAAAAGTTATTAATCCTCCGATTAATTCAATATTTGAAATAGATGGCAACGGAAATATCAAGATAATAAAATCCTATCTCGATGTTAGTGAGTTTGATAATTTCTACCCATTGACAGTCATTCCAAATCCTGCCGAGAATTATATTGAGATTAGCGGGTTTAATATATTAAGCTCAACAAATTACGAGAAGTCTGTCATTACAATCTATAATCACATTGGGCAAAAAGTTCTTTCATCTGATAGGGTTACATCTTTGCCTGTTCATATTGATATATCAAATCTACCCGCAGGAATTTATTATGTTCATTTTGCGAATAGAGTTTCAAAAGTTATTAAAATAAAATAATCAATAATAATTAAGGGGGCTGACTCAAAAGACATTCTCTTTGGAACAAACAGGGATGTTTGTTCTCCCAAATCTTTGAATTATATTGTAGGTCAGGCGTCCTCGCCTAACCATTTATGCCCAAAATATTTCATTTGAGAAAAGCTCATTTGGATTCAAGACAGGGGCAGATAATTTTCTTGGTATTAGCATCAATTTTGATATCCTTGAACGGTTCGAATGTGGATACAAGTCGTTTAACGTTTTCATACCCTTTATTTACGCCGTCTGTATTAAGATTCCAGTATCTTAAAGCCTGCTCATTGGTTAAACCGCAGAATTGCATAAGAATAGCTGCTGAAACGTAACCTGACTGATGCCAGCCATTCCAGCAGTGAAGATAAATTGGACCGGTATCTTTGTTTTGTATAATATCAAACACCATTAACATTATTGATTTTAAATCATTTCTGTTCATACCAGAGTTTTGAAGATAATATAATGTGTCAGTTCCTGAGTCATTCACAAAAATTTTTTCTGAGGAGTTAAAATTTTTTGAATAGAGATAAATTGCTCTGGAAAAGCCTTGATTGGCAAGATTTATCAATCCCTCGGGCGGCAATGGATTGTGATTATCTCTTTTCAAAAATTTATTATAATGATTGTTTGCTCCACCACGATAAGCTACTCCGTGAAGGATAACCCTCATATTTCTCGTTCCATAGAGTGAGTCATAACCATTGCCGAAATTATCGGTAATCTTTTCATCGGCACAGTTGACTTTGTATTTATGTTTATAATAAAGAAATTTACTCATAACATCAGATGAATCTTTTCCTGATGCATTGATAGTTAACAAAAGGTTTGTTCCAGATATTATTAAGAAAAAAAAGAATCTATAAAAGAACATAATACTGATATTAAAATTTATTTAGCCAATTTTAGCCATTTAAAAATATCTTTGAATGTTGGTTTTTTTCCATACATAAGAATACCTGTTCTATAAATTTTTGCAGCCAACCAAAGACAGCCCAGAAATGTTGAAACCATCAAAATTACAGATAATAAAATCTGCCAGATAGGCACATCAGTCGCAGCAACACGGACTATCATCAAAATTGGCGAAAACAGGGGTATAAGAGATAATACAACTGCCAACACTCCATCGGGATTTGAAATAACGCTACCAATGAAAAGAATAGGAATAATAATGGGAAGCGTGATAGGTGTCATCAGTTGTTGGGCATCGGCTTCCTGATCGACTGCAGAGCCTACCGCAGCAAATAATGTGGAATAAATAAAATATCCTGAGAGAAAATAAAAGACAAATCCAAGAATTAACCATATTGAGATTTCAGGCATTTCGAAGTTCTGCATAAACGATGCTTCTTTCCCATCTATTGGCATTCCCGCAGTAAAAGTTTCCGGTGATGGAGCAAACATAGAAGCAACTGGACCAGCAAGCGAAAGAATTCCAAGGGAGAGAACAACCCAAACTATTACCTGAGTCAAACCAACCGCTCCGATTCCGACAACTTTGCCAAACATAATTTCGAAAGGCTTTGCCGAAGAAGCAATGACTTCGATTATCCTATTGGCTTTTTCTTCGATTACGGCTCTCATGACCAGACTGCCATACATAAACATCATCATGTAAATTAAAAAGCCAAGAAAATAGCCGACACCTGCAAATACTTCAGCGTAGTCCTTTTTTGTTCCTGCTTCGGTCAATTTCTCGGTCTGCACTTCAATCCCCTTATCAGCTTTATCAATCAGGGCAGGGTCTAAACCGGCTTCAGAAAGCCTTTCATGGCGGATTATTTTGCTTAAATGTTTTTCTATCTTTGCAATAAAAGCAATACCACCACCCCCACGAGTATAAATTGTAATTTTACTTCTTGTGGTAATATCTTCGGGGATAAATAAGTAGCCGTCAATTTCTCTGTTGAGTAACTGGTTTCTTAGTTCAGATAATGAATTATTGGATAATATGTATTTAGCTGTATCAATGCTGACTAACTTTTGACCAATATTTTTATTGCTTAAATCAATAATTGCAATTTTTTTCTCTGATTCACCCATACTTAGCATTGTTACTACAATTGGAATAGCTATGAGTGCAACCAATATAAGTGGACCAAGTATTGTACTAATGATAAACCCTTTTGATTTCACTTTTGAGATATATTCGTGTCTTATTATTGTCCAGATTTTGGCTGTTGATGCTTTTCTGTTCATTGGATTTGCTCCTGATTTGTTACAGTATCAATAAAAATCTCATTCAAGCTCGGCTCACTCAGTTCAAATTTAAATAACTGAACAGACTGAACTGCCCTATTCAAAAATTCATTAACAGAGAATTGTCCATCCGTAAATCTAAATTCAATCCGGTTTTTTGTTCTATTGATAAATTTTAAATTATTAAAATCATTAATGAAGGAATCATCGCCCTCGAATTCAATTATTATCAAATCCCTTCCATAATTGCTTTTTATTTCGCGGATACTACCCTGAAGAACGATTGAACCTTTATTTATAAGGCAGATATCGTCACAAAGCTGTTCGGCTTGCTCCATAATATGCGTTGAGAGAATAATTGTTTTCCCCATATTTTTGAAGTCGAGGATAATTTTTTTCAATAGCTCTGTATTTATGGGGTCAAATCCCGAAAACGGTTCGTCCAGAATTAAAATTTCGGGCTCGTGAAGAATAGTGCTAATGAATTGCACCTTTTGTTGCATACCTTTGGAAAGCTCCTGAATTTTTTTATTTTCCCAGCTTCCAGCATCAAGTTTATTCAACCATTCTTTAGCTTTTTTTCTTGCATCGTTTGCGTTCATTCCTTTCAGTTCCGCAAAATAGATAAGCTGTTCAATTACCTTCAATTTTTTATAAAGTCCTCGCTCTTCAGGAAGGTAACCGATAATATTCTGGTGGATTGGACCAACTGGCTCATCAAAAATGTAAATATTTCCATCGTCAGGAATAAGAATGTTTGTAATCATTCTTATAGTTGTGGTTTTACCTGCACCATTAGGTCCAAGAAGACCATAAACTTTACCTTTTTCGACCGAAAAGCTGACATTTTTTACGGCAGTATAATCACCAAAAGTTTTTTTAATGCCTTCAACTCTCAATGCAAACATATTACTATCCGTCATTTTTGTCTTTAATTTAACAATTCTAATATACGGTTAAGTTTTGATTTTGTTTCTATTTTTTTAGTTTGAATCTATGGATAAAAAGGTATGTCTGATAACAGGTGCAACTGCGGGTATTGGTAAAGAAGCAGCCGCAATGATTGCAAAAGAAAATTTTAGTCTGGTTTTTACTGCTCGTAATTTTCAAAAAGCAGAGGAAACTAAAAAGTATCTTATTGAAAAGAGTGGAAACACTGACATTAATTATTTTTATTGTGATCTATCTTCTTTGAATTCTATCTCACGATTTTGCTCCGAATTCAGAGAAAAATATGACAGAATTGATGTTTTGATAAATAATGCAGGCACTTGGGAATTCAGATTGAATCTATCGGAAGACGGCTTTGAAAAAACATTTGCGGTCAATCATCTCGCACATTTTTACCTGACTCATTTGCTTTTGGATTTGATTTTAGTCGGTAATCAATCAAGGATAATAAATGTTGCATCAGCGGCTCACAAATATGCAAGATTCAATTTTGATGACCCGGACTCATCTAAAAATTTTGATTTTTTAAAGGTATATGCTAATTCAAAGCTTGCTAATATATGGTTCACAAATGTTTTAGCCTTAAAACTAAAATCGAAGAATATCACTGTCAATAGCCTGATGCCCGGAGTCATTGTTTCGGAGATATTAAGAAATTTTCCATTTCCTGTCAAGCAATTGGGTAAACTTATTTCGAAACCAACAATTGAAGGAGCAAAGCCAATCGTTCGTCTCGCAATCTCAGATGATCTAAAGGGTATAACAGGAACATATTTTGATGAATTTAAAATTGGTCGAATGTCAAAAGAAGCTGCCAATTTTGAAAAAGCACTAAAGTTTTGGGAACTTAGTGAAAAAATGATTTCTTCGAAGATTTCTGATTTTCATGCGATTTAAATTTTAATATTTAAATTATATAAACGTATAATAAATTTCATTTTTAATATATTGGAAATGTTATGGTAAGATTTATAATTTTTATTTTTAGTTTAATTATGATAATCAATCAGACCGATGCACTATCAAAGGAAAAAAAGAAATCAAATAAAATTTTTCCCTATCCAAGCTATACG
>Ga0129299_1003085_pt1 | contig 10951 bp, 6 predicted proteins | sample ConPoolayeCmetaG_FD_94477 | JGI IMG/M metagenome (GOLD analysis project Ga0129299, IMG submission 94477) | Hot spring microbial mat communities from California, USA to study Microbial Dark Matter (Phase II) - Cone Pool mat layer C metaG ... | reverse complement strand
GCGCTGCCGTCGAGCATCAGCTCGATATCGGGTCCCACGTGTTTGCGCATGGCGCGCAGCAGGCGTATGTCGTCGGCGACGCGCCCCCACACGTGAAGTTTGATTGCCTTGTAGCCCCGCTGGAGGCAGTTGTCGGCAAGCCGAAGATAGTCGTCCAGGCGGTCCATGGTGACGGTGCTGGCATAGGCCTTAGCTCGGGACTTGTGCCCGCCGAGAATCTGATATGCCGGCACGCCGGCTGCTTTGGCGAGGATGTCCCAAATGGCGACATCCAGGTATCCCAGGGCGTAGATGGGAAACTCCTCGATCCGGTCGCGCTCCCAGAGTTCATACCAGATCTTTTCGCGCATCCAGGGGTCAGCGCCTAGAAACACAGGCTCGAAGCAGCGGCGGACGAGGTCTGCGGAGATGTTGTCGTGGGAGAGCCACACGAGGCCGTCGATGCCAGCGTCGGTGCGGACGCGGAGTAAGCTTTGCCGCGTTTTTCCGCCGGATCCGCCCACCAGGCCGTCGCGCCAACGGTAAGGAGTGGTCGCCGTTTCGTACTGTTCGATGTCGAAGCCGATGATTTTCATGACTTGTTCCTCGTCTCGTCGATCTGTATGGAGGAATCTATACCCAGCCAGACCAGTCCGGAAAGCACGCCCATCAGGCCGCTGAGCTGGATGGCCTGTTGCCAGCCGAGTTGTTGGGCGACCCAAGCCACCGCCACGGTTCCGGAGGCGCTGCCGAGTTGGCCGAAGCCGTTCATCAGGCCGCCGAGCACGCCGGTTCCCTGCCGGGTAATGTCGATGAGCGTGGACCAGAAGGCGGAGGCGGCCGTGAAGAACAGCCCGGCAGCCAAGGCAAACAGAACGCCGGAGGCCATGTTGTCTTTGGCGACTGGGGCAAGCATGGTGCAGCAGCCGGCCGCGGTGATGGCTACCAGGGGGACGGCGCGTCGACCCCAAGGGCTACCCCATTTGCGCAGGCAGCGGTCGCAGCACAGCCCGCCCAGTGGGGCCCCTATTCCCATTGCCAGGAAATTGAGCGACGAAAAGACGGCGGCGGCCATTTCGTCGGCCTTGCGCTGTTCCACAAAGTAGCTGAAGAACCAGGTGGAGAAGACGAAGCCCGCCAAACCGTAGAACAACTCGCTCAGGCAAAGCAGGTAGGCGTTCCGGGACCGCACCAGGCGGCGGTACCACCGCCAATCGGCGGCCGGGGCCTGCATCTCCTCCCTTTCTGCGGCAATGGCTGCCAGTTCGCGGCGCGAGACGCGGGGATGCTGGGCGGGATGGTCGGTCGCCAGCAGCCACCAAAGCAGCACGACTGCCACGGTCAGCTCGCCCGAAATCACGAAGGCGTCGCGCCAGCCGAGATTGGCGACAATGAAGGCGATGAACACAGGCGTAAACGCGCCGCCGAGCACCGACCCGCTGTGAATCAGCCCGCTGGCCAAAGCCCGCTCGCTCCGCCGCATCCAATTGGCCAACGCTCGGTTGAACGTGGGGAAGGCACACGCCTCGCAAATGCCCAAGAGGAATCTCACGGTCACCAGAAAGGCCACTGGGTTGACTTGCAGGCTTGCGATTTTGGACCGGGTGAAGGCGGTGGCCATGGAAAGGGCTGCCCAGGACAATCCGGCGACGGTAAGCACGCGTCGCGGGCCGAATCGATCCGCCAGCCATCCTCCGGGCACCAAGCCCGCTGCGTACCCGAACAAAAAAGCCCCTAAAATATTCCCGCGCATCTGCTCCGAAAAACCGAATTCCTGCTTCATGTTGCGCACAGCGACCAGGATGTTGACCCGGTCCACATAGAGCACGAATCCGATCGCGCAGAGCATCCCGACGACGACCCACCGGAAGCGAGTTTCGCCCTCCCGGCCCGATGCTGGCGGAGTGCGGGGGCAGGACTCTGGAGCGAAAGTCATCGGGCCTCCCGGTTCAGCGCAACAGCTCGCTGGCCGTTTGTATGTCGGTGATCAGATGCGTCCACATCCGCAGTTTTGGCTCGGTCAGCAGAGGCACAAGCGCCCGCGTCTTCGTCTCCGCGCATTCCCCGCACGGCCCCGCCAGCAGCAACACGTACTTGTCCGGCAGATTCGACAGCGAGACCAGATCCGCCAGCTCGAACAGCGTTACCGCCTTGACTGGGCATTCTTCCAGAATCGGCCCGGCTGGCGCGTAGGGCCGGAACTGAACGTCCCCAATCCAACCGGCCGCTCTCATCCGGTCCAACTCGTCTGCTCTCAGCTCGCCCTTGTCGATCAGGTGCTTCAGATACTGGTTCAACAGGCCGTGGCGGTGCTCGGCCTGCGCGAACGACGTGACCACGATGTCGATCTCCGCCGCGCGCTGGAACGACTCGCGCACGCCCGGACTGGAGATCACCTGGTAATACTGGCCGCTGGGCACGACGGTGGCCGAGAACAGGGCCACGAAGCGCACATCGACCAGGACGTTGTCGAAGAAGGCGAAATACGTGACGGGCGCTTTTTTGGGGTCGTCCACGAGGAAGCCGCCGCCGGACAGCGCGTGCAGCACCAGCGGAGGGCAACTGAGGTCGGAATAGATCCGCTCCGCCAGACGCTTGGCTACCATCATGGTCGAGAACCCGCCCCCCATCCCCACGTGCACGCTCGGATCAGCCGCCTGTTGCTGCTTCTTTTTCTGGCCCAGACGCTTGATGAGCGACACTAACAGATCGGCTCCCATCGTGGCCACATGTGCCGGCGCCGCTGCACCGCGCACGTTGACTACCTGGATAGTCTCGCTGTCCTGGGAGAAGCGGGCCAGCGCGTAGCGCTCGGCGATGCGTCGGGCGAAATCGTGCTCGCGGGGCGGCTGGAGCAGGAGGAAGCTCCGCCGCGCCGCTTCCCAAAACAGCGGATAAATCCGCTCCCGAGTCAAATCCTCCCGACCGTACGTCTCCCGCAGCCACTGGGCGATCGCTGCCGCCCCGCGCCGCTCGCCCTCCGAGTTCTCCGGCCGATGCCGATCCAACTGCGCACCGAGCTGCTGGAGGAACCGGTTGCAGACGGCAAAGACCAGCTCGTCGCTTTCCTGCGACGGGTGCCAACGTTTTCCTGGCATGGATCCCTCCCCCGGCTATCCTGTTGCGGACGAAAAGGCCGAACCGGTTTCCCCAGCGGCGCCGACAAGCACGCCCCAAACACACGCCGGTTATAATCTATCGCTGGCCAGCAAACGCGGCAAGCCACCGGCCGACTGAGACTGACTCATCTGTTGACAAAGCTTCGTTCAACAGGTAAAAGCAATCCCAGTCGTTCGGAACCATCCGATCGCCTTTCGTCTGGCGAGGCGAGTTGTCAAGGCTCCGGCAGAGCCCTGCGCATGAAAACCGCTTTTCGATGGCGTTTCGGTGTACCGCTGGTGGTGGCTGCGCTTGGCGTTGCGTCTTATGCCTGCGCGGAGACTTGCACGCTTGAATTGAAGCGGCGGGCGCTTGAAGCGCGGCCCAGCGCGGCCTGGGGCCGCTCGGTGTGATTGAGCGTCGGGCCGATTACGACGAGAGCCGGCCCGTGTATGCGCATCCCACCCGGTATACCGTTTGTCCCTCATGCTCAATCGGCGTGACGTGGGCCACGCGGGCGACGAGGTGTGTCACGCGCGGCGGGCTGCCGAGGATCACTACGAGCTGGCTCGACTTGGGTGGGCGGTCCGATACATAGGAAAAGCCGCCCGAGGATATGTCGCAGCATTGAACCTCGTGAAAGTCGCTCTTGATCGGCAGTTTGCCGTCCAGGATGAATGCGATCTGCTGACGGTACGGATATGCGCGGCGCGGCCGGCGACGGCGTTCTCGCTGAATGAGGTCGGGTTGGGTGGCGATGGGTGCCGTGGGGGCAGAGGCCGGGGGTTGGCCGGGTGGAACTGGGCTTTGCGCAGGCGTGCTCTCTGCTCTGTTTGGCAGACTCGCTGCAAAGCGCGCTCGCTCCGCGAGTTGCTCCGCGCGACGTGCCCGCTCCTCCGCCTCCCGCTGTTGCGTGACGTCAATGCCGGTGGCCACGACCTTCTCTAGGCGTCCGTCTGGACCGCCGGAGGCCCCCCACGACCAGCGGATCCACCGGCGCTCGGAATGCTTGGTCAAAAGCGCGCCTTCAAACTCCACCCGCGCCGCACCGCCTGCCAGCTTCTCGAACTTCTCCCGGTAAAGCGCCACCTGCTGCGGCGTGGCGAAGACGTCCCAGATGGGCCGGTCCTGGAAATCGCGCAGCGAGAAGCCAGTCGTTTGCTCGCAGGCCCGGTTGACCCGGAGCACTCGCCCCTCCGGGCTGAGCAACAGCACGATCGCCCCGGCGGTGTCCAGCACCTCCGCGGCCAACGAGCGTTCCAGGGCGAGGCGTTTTTCGGCTTGTGCGCGGGCGAGGTTGGTGCTGGTCAGATGGGCAATCGACTCAGCAAACAGGACGTCTTGAGGGCCGAAACGGTTCGGCCTGTCACTGCAAGCCAGAAGCGCACCTAAGGATCTATCCTGAAGCTTCAGCGGCACGGCCATCGCACTGCGGATGCCGAAGCGGCGCAGGAGCGGGTCGCGAAATCGTTCCTCTACGGACAAATCTGCGCTGACCACGGGATGAGCGACCTGAAGGGCGTAGCTGGCCAGTGAGTCCCGCCCTGTCGCCGGAAACTCGTCCTGGATAACCCGGGGATTTGTCCCCTCGCCCTGCCGGACCATCAAACGCACGGCCAACCTGGCACCGTCCGGCGCCAGTTCGGCGAAGGCATAATGCTCAACTTCCAGCATCTTGGCGATCAGCCCGGCCGCGTCCTGCAAGAGAACCGACGTCTCAGGCAGGGCCAGCGCGCGGCGACCCATGGCCACAACCGCTTGCTGGCGCTTCAGGAGCGTTTGTGGATCGTCCGGCGGCGGCAAGGCTGACCCGGCGGTCAGCCCGACATCGGCGTTGTCAGCCCTGGTCGGTGGTTGTTGCAAGGCGGCTGCCCTCTCGGTATTCGAATGCTCTGCGGCGTAGCGCCACTTTCCGTCCGCCAACGCATCGCGCTACAATGCCAAGACCTTTTCCTCCAGTTCGAGATCGGGGGGAACCACTGGGGCGGGATAGACCCCGTCGTGCATGAACGTGCGATTCCGCCCGTAACGCTTGGCCTCCGCCAGCGTCGCTTCCGCCCGCGACCATAACGATTCCAATGTCTCTTCGCTCATAGCGCTAAGAACCGCACAACTGACCGTGGCCCGGATCTCCCGGTCCTGGAGCTGAAAACGTGTCGCACCCAGCGTCTGCCGCATCCGTTCCACCACTATGCCCGCCGTGCGCAAGTCGACATCGAACAGCAAAACCGCAAACCGCTGGCCACCGTAGCGAGCCGGGAGATCCCCCTTGCGACCCTCGCTGATCAGAACCTGGGCCACTGCCCGAAGGATCCTATCTCCGACCTGGTAGCCGTGCCGTTCGTTGAGACGAGCAAAGTGATCCAGGTCGATCATCGCTGCGCACAGCGGACGGATCCGGTAAGGGTCTTCCTGACACCACTGGGCCAACGCGCGCTCTAAGCCCTTGCGATTTGCCAGCCCGGTGAGAGGATCCACCATTGTCGATTCATCGGTCGGTCGGACTTGTTGGCGGCCTGAGAGTTCTTCGTCCGTCTCCTCGCTCACTTCAGTTCGAACTCGCCTCGCGCCGGCCATCTCGGCCCTCGAGGCGACGGCCGGGTGAGACCCTTGGCCCAATTCCTGTCGCGGGTCCAAGGCTTCGTTCGGTCTGGGCATCGAAGGGATCTCGCCCGTTTCCGCGGGCGCAACAGGCCTCTTCGAAGGCTGAGACGTTTTCTCGGCCGGCTTCGCCTGATGGGGTTTGGCGCAGACGGCCTCCGGCCTTTCGCCCGTCTCTGAACCGCCCTCCGGCAGCCTGCTTTCACTCGCCTGGGCAGCAACCGCGTCCGGCGCCGCTGCGCGAACGGCGCGCACGTGCGTCTCGGGCGTTGTCGGTTTCTCGGCACCGGAATGGTCCGAGACACTACGCTCTTTTGGCGGAGCTGCCACGTCCAGTTTCTCGGGCTGTTGCAGCACATCGGACACCGCCGGTCGGCCTGGCAGCGTCAAGGGCTCGGCGTCGGGCGTGTCTTGGGTCGCGGCAACTCGCTCGCCCTCCGGTCCCTGCGGTTGTTCCGGCGGACCGGCCAGCGCTGCTTTCGAGTCGGACGAGTCCGACCCGGGGGCCTCCCCCTTGCCGGCGAAGCCCGGGAGAGCCGAAGCCTCGGGGGCCGGTGTGGATCGCTCGGCCGTTCTCGCCGCAGGCTCGCCCCCCAACGCCGCGTCAGTCTCCACGCGCTTGCCTGGAAGCTCCGGCGACACAGTAAACGCGGCTTTCGGTTCTGCCTCAGCCGGCTCCGGCGGCGAAGGCCCCCCATCCGAAAGCACTGACTCGGCCTTGGCAACCGGGGTGTGTGGTTCCGGGGGTGAAACCTCTGGTATCTGGCACTCGGTTTTGGGCTGCAAGGGCGCAGGCTCAGAGGCCGACGATTGAAGTGCTGGCTCTGGCGACGGACGTTCAACCACTGGCGGCGGCTTCTTCGCCTCAAGCACAAAATCCCTGGCGCCACCCAACGTAGGCTCCGCTTCTGTTGGCGAGGCACGCCGGCTAGAAAACTCGCCGACGCAGTCCGGCGCCGCAGAGGCGGACGCTTGAGAGTCGGCTTGAGGCTGGACGGGGCTTTGCTCGCGGATCGGAAAGCCGGACTCCAAATCCGCGGAGATGGGCTCGGCAATCGCCGGCGCAGAAACCGCTTCCCTCAGCGTGCCCTCTGGCTCGGACGACGTAACCGCCGGCCCCTGTGGTTGAGAGTTTTGCTCCTGCGGCGCAGCCTGCGATTCCGTCAGCGCAGATTTGGATTCAGCAGGGACAACCTCGGAAGCGTGAGATCGGGCTTCGGGCCCTGGCGGCGCAGACTCAGGGGTCGGCGACGTAGACTGGCCAAGTGGCAAAGTAGGTTCGGCATCTGCCAAGGCGGGCGCAGGCCTTTGCGGCGTAGGCTCAGCTTCTGGCGGCCCAACCGTCTCCACCGGCGATGAGACTTCGGGCGACGAGGATGGGGTAGAGGCTGGATTCGAGGCCGCTTGCGCAGGCTCTGCAACGGGGGGGCGGTCGGTCGAGGCCGACGGTACCCCCTCGGTTGGCGCTTCCACCTGAACGCCAGCAGGCGGCAGATTGGCCACAATGTTCGGCAAAAGCGACAATTGTGCCTCAGCGGCTACCAGATTCCGATAGCGCCGCGCAAGGTATACGGCCAGGGCAAACCCCAGTCCGATATTCAATAGGGCTACACAAAGGACGAAGCTGACCACGGCGCAGACTTCCCCCGAGCACGGAGCCACACTCCATTGTCTAGTCTACGTCAAGACTAGACTCGTGCGTTTGATCTCCTTCTCCGTCTAAGAGCAGTGGCTCCCGGTTGACCGGTGGGCGAGCTGCGACGTCTTCCACGACGGTGGGCGGTTGCGAGGCGCGCCGAATCTTGAAAACTCTCCAGCCCCACCCGTATGTGTTAATACGATTGGAGGGGAGAAAACGGTCTTGAAGTGGAGAACGTGGTGCTGCCTTAGGTGGGTCGGTAGGCCGATCGGGGGGGGTTATAGGCTGGACCTGGATCGTGCAAGGGCTACCAGTTCAGCTCGGCCGCCTCTTCCCAGTGGGCGTAAAGCCTTTGCAGTGTTTCCTGTTCTTCGGCGATTTGGGCTTTTATGTGACGGGCGCGGTCTCCGTCGCGAACTACGAGGGGGTCGGCCAGCGAGAGCTGCAAAGCTTCCAGGCGATGCTCTCGCTCGGAGATTTCCTGCTCAAGCTCTTCGAGCTTTCTGTAAGGAAAGCGTCGTTTGCGCTGGGTCGCAGCCGGTTGTGACTGGCCAGCGCCGCGAAGTGGTGGGGTTTTCCCATCAAGCTGCCCTGGTGCGCAACTGGGCGATCCAGCCAATCCCGCCTGGACAAGGTGCAGGTAGGTATTATAGTTTCCCTCGATTACTCGCACCCGGCCAGGCTCTATTACCAACAGGTGATCGGCCACTTGGTTGACGAAATACCGGTCATGGCTGACCAGCAGCACGGTGCCCTCGAACTGGTTGAGTGAACGTTCCAGCGCCTCGCGAGCCCAGAGGTCGAGGTGATTGGTGGGCTCGTCTAGCGCCAGGAGATTGGCCTTTGCGGCGGCAAGTTTGGCCAACGCTACCCGGCATCGCTCGCCGCCGCTGAGTTTGCCGACCGGCTGGAATACTTGGTCCTTTGTGAGGCCGAAGCGGGCCAGGATGTCACGCCGTGTTTGCTCGACGCAATCTGGGCGGTCGGGTTGGATAACATCGACTGCCGGCAAGTGGTCCTGGATAGAGCTGAGGTGCTGGTCGAAATAGCCCACCTGGACACCATGCCCGAGGGTGGCGCAGCCCGTGTCGGGCTGGATCTGTCCCAAAAGGCATCGCAGCAGCGTGGTCTTTCCCGAACCGTTCGGCCCGAGGATCGCCCAGCGCTGGCCCCGAACAATCTGGATATCCACCTGAGCAAACAGAGGGGCGCCGTAGCCCTTGGACAGGTTTTCGGCCCGAAGCACGATCTCTCCGCTGCGCGAGGCTGGGGGAAAGCCCATCACGGGTCCGCAGATCTCCCGCGGCGGCTCCAGGCGCTTCATGCGCTGGAGTTTCTTGCGTCGGTCTTCGGCCTGGGCGTGTTTCTGGCCGTAATGAGTGCGGCGGATGAATTCCTCGGCCTTTGCGATTTCGCGTTGTTGCTTCTCGTACGCCCGGCGCTCGACGAGCAACCGCTGCGCCTTCTGTTGGCGATAGGCGGAGAAATTGCCCGAATAGACCTCCACTGTCCCGCGAAACAGCTCGAACGTGCGCGTGCAAACCCGGTCGAGGAAGTAGCGGTCGTGGCTGACGAGGATCATGGCGGCCTGGCTGCTGGTGAGAAACTCTTCGAGCCACTGCGTGGCCTCGATGTCCAGGTGGTTGGACGGCTCGTCCAGGAGCATCAAGTCCGGCTCGGCCAGAAGCAGTCTGGCAAGCATGAGCCGGCTGCGTTCGCCGCCGCTGAGCGACTGGATGGGCAATTGGAAGCTCGATTGCCGGAAACCCAGCCCTTCGAGCACCCGCGCGATCTTGTGATCCAGATGATAGGCGTCGCGGCGATGGAGTTCTTGCTGCAAGCGATCGTATCGTGCGGCCAGGCGGCGGTGCTCCGCTTCGTCAGTGGCTTGGGCCAGCGACCGGGCGGCTTCGATCGCTTGTTGCTGGAGGCCGATCAGTTCTGCCAGCGCCCCGCGCGCTTCTTCCCAAACCGTACGGTGAAGCTCCAGGGCGGGTTCTTGTTCGAGGTAGCCGAGTCTGATCGACGGATGGACCTCGCACTTGCCGGCATCCGGTTCCTGCTTGCCGGCGATGATTCGCAGCAAGGTGGTCTTTCCGGTGCCGTTGGGCCCCACCAGGCCGACCCGGTCCCCGAGGTGGACCTCGAAATTCACCCCGGCGAGTACTGGTTCCGGGCCGAAGCTCTTTTGGAGGTTTTCGACGCTGAGGGCTATCATCATGGCTGGCACAACTGGCCGCGGCAGCAAGTCGGTTTTCTCCGCGCAGCTCCGATCAATCTAGGCAGTACGAGCCCTGGTTAGAAGCCCAACGGGGTGGCGATAAGCTTCCCGTCGGCCCGGTGTCCGAGCTGCTGGAACAGTTCGGGATTGATCGTGGCGGTCAGGAAGCGGACTGCCCCGTCACCAAACAGGAAGTTGGCTCCGGCCGGGTGAAACGAGGAAAACCCGCCCACAAACAGCTCGTGTTGGGCTCCCCCACGACTGCCTTGTAGTCCGTTTTTGTCCGAACCGGCGGCTGCTCCGGCAGAGCTGGCGCCGAGTGGCGGATTGCCTGGCGGCACTGCCGTGTTGCGGAGCGTGGACCGGGTGCCGGAAATCCACCCCAGGTCGTCGTCTTCGACCAGCTTTTCCCCTACATAGATCGTCTGTGAAGCTCCGTCGGTCACGTCGCGGGAACTCACGTGGCTGTTGAGAAAGAGCACACCGCGGTTGTCGGCGTCGATGGGCGCTTCCACGTCGTGGTGGCAGCCCGCATAGTTGCTTGCGCCCGCCCCGATGGTACCCCGCACTCGCGCCGCACTCTCGGAGGGGCAGACCAAGAGGCGAATAATCACCTGGCTGGCAGGCTGGTTTTTCGGGTCGTATGCGCTTCGGGAGAAGTCAATGTGCCGGTAGGTCACGCGCTGTTCGATGTAGGGCAGCAGGTGTGCAAGCCAGCTCATGTGGTAGCCTTCGGGCTTGCTGCGGATCGGGCCGCTTGGGTTGCTCACTCCCGGCGGCAGCACCTCGTAAGCCGCCTCGTAGTTGTACAAGGCGATCCCCAGTTGTGCTAAATTGTTGAGGCAATTGGTCCGGCGAGCAGCCTCGCGCGCACTCTGCACCGCAGGCAGCAACATCGCCACCAAAGCTCCGATGATGGCTATTACCACCAGCAGTTCGACCAGGGTGAAACCCCAAGAGACTCTGGCCTTCATGACTGGACTCCTCCTTCTGGTGCGCGCCGAGCTAAGGTCCGAGCGATTTGCGCGAGAACCGCCGCGTTGCCAAGGCGAAGAGGATGATGACCACAGAGCCGACCAGTATGGCGACGATGCTTTCCGGCACAGCCATGAGCACCCCGGCAAGCGCCCCGGCGATTAGCCCGTACAACGAGCCCAAGATCGCGCCCGAGACGCGCCGCGGCTGCCGAAACCCAATCCAGGCGCCGATCACCAAGCCTGAAAGCGGGCCGAGAAACCCCACCATGGCGATCACTACTGCGCCGACGAAGCGGCTGGGCGTGGCGATTTGCACGGCGGCCAGGAAGACCGCCGCCACGGCGATCAACACGAACACGGAAGCCAAGGAAAAACCTCTGCGCTGCATGGCGTTCTGGTGGGCTCGCATCGTTTTCTGTCTGTTGCTCGTACCTC
>Ga0129299_1003083_pt1 | contig 10958 bp, 11 predicted proteins | sample ConPoolayeCmetaG_FD_94477 | JGI IMG/M metagenome (GOLD analysis project Ga0129299, IMG submission 94477) | Hot spring microbial mat communities from California, USA to study Microbial Dark Matter (Phase II) - Cone Pool mat layer C metaG ... | reverse complement strand
GCCAACCGTGGCCGACGCATCCCGCCAACCGTGGCCGACGCATCCCGCCAACCGTGGCCGACGCATCCCGCCAACCGTGGCCGACGCATCCCGCCAACCGTGGCCGACGCATCCCTATGCGTCGGCTTTTTTGTGCTCGCTGCTCAAATACTCGATCAGCGCGTTGAGGCCGTGCAGATAACTGCGCCAGCCAAACCCCGAAATTTGCCCCACGCAAACCGGAACGATCAGCGAACGATGCCGAAACGCTTCGCGGGCATAGATGTTCGATAGATGCACCTCAACCGTCGGGATGGCTACCCCGGCAATGGCATCACGAATGGCGATGCTGGTGTGGGTGTATGCGCCCGGATTGATCAGGATGCCGTTGGCCCACCCCCAGGCCTTGTGGATCGCGTCGATCAGTTCTCCTTCGTGGTTCGATTGCTGAATGTGCAAGTCAACGCCGTGCTTTTCGGCAATGACCCGCAGCGCCGCGTTGATTTCGTCGAGCGTGCGCCCGCCATAGATTCCCGGTTCGCGTTTGCCGAGCAAATTCAAATTCGGGCCGTGCAAGATCAAAATATTCATCCTCGTTTTCCTCCATTTTTGTACATGTCCACCCGCACCAAGTCGTCCACTTGGTCGGCGGTTGGCCTGCACCGACCACCGGCGACGCAGACGTCCAGAAAGGCCGATTTCTAATCGACGCAGGCAACTGGGCAGGTAATTAATTACCCGTTTTCAGAAAAGGACCGGCCTATACAACAAAAGCGCCATCCAAACGGAAGGCGCTTTTGTAAATGTTCGATGTTTATCGATACAAATGGTCGGGAAGGTGGGATTTGAACCCACGACCTCACGGACCCAAACCGTGCGCGCTAGCCAGCTGCGCTACTCCCCGTATCAGAATGTGATTATAATGCAAAGCGGCGCTTTTGTCAAAGGCTTTGACATGCCCTCCTGGCTATGTTATAATCGCCTATTGGCATGGCCACAAACCTATCTTATGCCATGTCTGTCATTCAAGGAGGAACTTTGGTTACTATCGAACAAATTCGTCATGCACTGGAGGCGGTGATCGATCCCGAGTTGGGGCGCAGCATTGTCGATCTGGGGATGGTGCGCGACCTCAAAATTTCCGGCCAGGAGGTCAATTTTACGCTGGCCCTGACCACCCTGGCCTGTCCTTTGCAAGATACGCTGGTTGAAGAGGCGACCGAGGCAATTGCCAAACTGGACGATCATTTGGTGGTCAAAATCCGCCGCGAAGAAATGACCGAAGAGGAAAAGCGGCAGATTTTTGGACAAAAGCCAGGCGAGCCGGAAAAGCCGCTGGCCGAGCGGCTGAACGACATTGCTCATGTGATCGCCGTGATGAGCGGCAAGGGCGGGGTGGGCAAATCGTCGGTGGCGGTACAATTGGCCATCACCTTGCGCCGGCAGGGAAAGCGGGTTGGCATTCTCGATGCCGACATCACCGGGCCGAGCATTCCCAAGATGTTTGGACTCAAAAAGCCGCCGGTGGGCAGCCCGATCGGCATTGTGCCGCCGGAAACCACAACCGGCATCAAGGTGATGTCGATCAACCTGTTGTTGGAAAACGAGAGCCAGGCGGTGATCTGGCGTGGGCCGCTGATCGCCGGTGCGATTCGCCAGTTTTGGAGCGAGGTGTTTTGGCGCGATTTGGACTATTTGATCATCGACCTGCCGCCGGGCACTTCCGATGCTTCACTGACGGTGATGCAGTCAATTCCGGTGAGCGCCGTGCTGATGGTCACTTCACCGCAAGATTTGGCCGGGATGATCGTGCGCAAAGCCGCGTATATGGCACAACAGCTCAATATACCGATCGTTGGGTTGGTTGAAAACATGAGCTATGTGCTTTGTCCCAAGTGCGGCGAACGCATCGAGGCCTTTGGACGCAGCAAGGCGTTGGAGACGGCACTTGAAATAGGCGTGCCCCTGCTGGGACGGTTGCCACTCGACCCGCATTTCTCGGAATTGTGCGACGCCGGTCAGGTCGAAAGTTATCCGGCTCAGGCATTCAAAGAGATTGCGGCCCAGGTGGTTTCGCTTATGCCACAAGGCAAGGCAAAACCGGTCTTTGAGTGAGCGCGAGGAGTGGGACAGCCGACGGGCTGTCCCACTCTTTATAGGGCGGCGACGGCGTTAGCCAGCCATTGTCGCACCTGAGGTTGGTTGAACTCGTCCCAGAGCGGGCCAAACCCTTCGATCAAGCTCTGTAGTCTGCGTTGTTGATAAGCCAGATAGCTGGCCACACCGGGCGCAATGACCCGCTCGACGTCGGCTTGCGGCGCGAACAAAAACTCGCCCAGCACCGTGTTGAGCACATCGGCATCGTGCAGGTCGCCGAGGTGATCCTGTATGCGCACCAGCAAGGCGATCACCGCTTCGACATCGGAGCCGAGCACCTCGCGAAAGAATTCGAGGGTGTAGCGCAGCCTTTTGCATTCGATGCGCAAAGCATGCAACATAGCCGGGGAAGCGTGAGGAATAAGGGAAGAAAAAGCCTGAACGCGCGCCCAACGGGCGTAGATCAGCCTGGGCGCAAGCTGCCATACCCGGTTGGGACGTGGCGGAAACTCTTTGTATCGGCGCACGCCGGCGCCGGGGGTGGTCAAAAACCGGCCAAACCGGTGTACGAAATCGGCATATTTGACGCTATCCAGGTAGGCGAGCATTTTGCTTCGTGCCTGGGTCAGGTTTTGTTGCCAGCGTTCGAGTAAGGGGTCGAGGTCATGGGCAGCAGCAGCGTCCAGGGTGTTCAAATAAGCTTGGGTCTGGGCGAGCCACACATCCAGGTCACGAACCTGGCCTGATATACGTGCCGTGCGCCGTAGCCGGACGGCAAAGGCTGTGAGCGCATCGCGTTTGAAATAGCGTCCAAACAGGTCGATTGCCGAACGCATCCGCCGGATGGCCACGCGCATATCGTGCAACGCCTCGCTGTCGGTTCCCGCGCGTGTGCCGGCCTCTTGATTCAACATCCGCCAAAAATGAAAATAGAGCACCTTGCGCCCGGCCTCGCCGATCAGATCGTCGGGCAAAATGCCTGGGGTTTTGCCGATCGGCGGCAGATCGGCCAGGTACGTCGTTCCGACGGACCGCGGCGCGCGTTGTGCGGCCGATTCTTCGGGTTGAGCTGGTTCACTTGCTTCAGGCATTTCTTCTGCCGACTCGAGCGGCTCGTCGGGATGGGCGTGTGAGATGATCACCGGTTGCCCAAACCGGTATTCCCACAGGTCAGACTTGCTTTCGGCCCGTTCGGCGTCGAGCTGGGCATAGGGGCCGGAAACATAGATGAACGCGCCGTCCGGTGTAGCCTCTATGCCGTCGAGTTGCGTGGTTTGTCCCTGCGTATAATCCAGACCATCGGCGATGCGGAGTATGCCGGCGAGGGCCAGGGTATCCTGTTGCAAAGCGGCCGGCAAGGTGGTGATCACCTGGTTGTGCAATTGCTTGGGCTTGAACGGCTTGCGGTGTAAATAGATCGAAGCCGCGATCATACGCCGGTGTTCATCGCTGACCCCGCGCAGCCGGTGCGTCAGCACAATGTCTCGACCGACAACGTGATGACGGGCGGCGTCGGTTTCCAGACCGACGTTGTGCAACAGGCCCGTCATTTCAAGCAGCGGGCGATAGCGTGGATCGAGGTTGTGGGTGGTCGCCAACCCATCGAACAAGGCCAGGGCAAGGTCGGCCACACGACGCGCATGTGCCATGTCCACTTGAAAACGGTCGCATAGCTCGTCGAGGGTCCATTGTTCTTCTTCCGCTTCGGCGGCCTCAACGTGCGGCGTTTCCGGCCCGCCGTCTGAGGTGAGGCCGCTGTGTTCTCGTGCTTCAGCGATCAGATTGGGCTTGAAAATCTCCATATGGCGTGCCTTGAAGCGTGCAAGCCACGTATAGGCCCAGCTCTTGGAACGTCCCAGGGCCGTAACCGACTCGTGCAAGGGCACGTCATTGGCCCAGTCCAGGATCAACTGAGCCCGGTCGCGCAGCGCGGCGCTTGGTGCATGTTGGGCAATATAGATCAACTCGGCGCGTTCGGCTGCGCCGAGTTGCGGAGATGGCGGCATGCTCTGGTTGAGCAGGCCCATTCCGCGGTGGAATTTAGAAAGCGGGTCTGGGATCAATCCCCATGTCGTGGTCAAATGCTCGCCGAGCAGGTGCAAATCGTCGAGTTTGCCGTCTGGGCCTAGCTCGACCTCCAGCCCCCAAAAGGTCTGCACATGCCCGGCGGCCCGAATGTATACATCGTCAATGCTGATCTGGGCGATGGCCTGCTCCCGTTTTTTCAACGCTCGGACAAGCCGCTTTTGCTCGACGGTGAACAATTCAACCAGCGGCCGATCGCCGATCAGGCATTCCACTCGCTCGCGCACTTCTCCCGGCGGCCAGGTTTTGGGATCGGTGTTTATGCCGGCGAGGGGGGGCGTTTCCAGCTCGATGCGCTGATGGATCGCCGTTTCAACCTCGCCCAACCCCTTGAGGTGCACCGTTTGCATGTCATCTTGGGTGCGAATGCGGCAGGCATAGCCGTTTTGGTACAACGTTTGTGCCGGCGTGTCAAGGTAGCGGTCATGCACGTGCAAGGGGGGCATTATCGGCGCAGCCAACCGATAATTGCCAAAGCGAACAACCTTTTGCAAACGATTCATCGTGTCTTGGTCTGGAATGATGAATTTGGCTTCTATTTCCATTTCATCTTCTCCTCATAGCCGACAACGCGATGACATCTGAGCCTGTTGACGGTCTGATTAAGGCGATCATATTCTAAAGATGTTTGGCTGTCAAATTGGATGCTGCAAATCCGGTAGAGCAGACCGGCTGAATCCCCAATTTCCTCAAAGGCAAGTCCGGAGTACAAACTCCGGCCGGGCATCCCGTCCATTTTGCTTGACACATTCTTTCGAGTGCGGTATATTTGAGCCATAGCCTGCTGATTTGAAGGAAAGGATCTGAAAATGGCCCAACTTGCCAATGGAAAACCCTTGCCGGGCAAATTGTTTGTCGTCGAAGGGATCGATGGCTCCGGCAAGAGCACACAACTTGACCTGTTGACCAAGTGGTTGATCGGCGAAGGGTATTGTGTGGCCTTTAGCGAATGGAACTCTTCACCGGTGGTCGGCACGACCACGCGACGAGGCAAGAAAAAACAACTGCTTTCTCCAACAACCTTTAGCCTGATCCACGCGGCCGACTTTATCGACCGCCTGGAACGGCAAATGCTCCCCGCCCTTCAAGCCGGAGCGATTGTGTTGGCCGACCGGTATATGTTTACCGCTTTTGCCCGCGATGTGGCGCGTGGCGTCCATCCGCAGTGGGTGCGCGGCATCTATGCGTTGGCCGTGCGGCCGACGGTGGCGTTTTATTTTCGTGTGCCCCTTGATGAGGCAATACGGCGGATCATGACCGGCCGGCCGCAGCTCAAGTACTATGAGGCCGGGTTAGACCTCGGCTTGAGCAGCGATCCGTATGAGAGCTTTGCGTTGTTTCAAAAGCGCATTCTGCAAGAATACGACAAGATCGTGGACGAGTTCGGCCTCACGGTGATCGACGCCACCTTGCCGCTGACCGAACAGCAAGAGATCATCCGCAGAATCGTCGCCCCGCACCTGCAAGGGGTGCTCCGCTCTGAGCGCAGTGCCTGGCGTGAGGCGTTGACCAAAGAGCAGTTGTACGGCCGTTACCTCAAAGAAATCGGCGCCGAAAGGGGGCAACAGGCATGACCAAAGTCAAATTCTACGGCTATGGATTGCCGGGCAAATTTCCCAAAGAATTCCCCGGCCGGTTGATTGTGCTCGAAGGCACCGATGGCGTCGGGCGCTCTACCCAGGTTGCCTTGCTGCGCGAATGGCTCGAATCGAGTGGCTATGCGGTCACTTCCAGCGGCCTTAAACGCTCCATGTTGGCCGGCAAGGGGTTGCAAATGGCCCAAGAAGGCAACGTGCTGGGTACACACACCAACGTTTTGTTTTACGCTACCGATCTGGCCGACCGCCTGGAACGCGAAATCATTCCGGCACTCCGGGCCGGTTTTGTGGTCATCACCGACCGCTACATTTATTCGCTTCTTTGCCGTGCTTTGGTGCGCGGCGTCGACCGCGACTGGGCCTACAACGTTTTGGGCTTCGCCCTGGTGCCGGACCGGGTTTTCTACCTGCGCACCGACCTCAATCACCTGATCCCGCGCGTGCTCAACGCGAGTGGCTTTAATTATTGGGAATCGGGGATGGATTTTTTGCACAAGGGCGGCTATTACGAAAATTATGTCGAATATCAAAGCCGCGTGATCGCCCAGTTCGATGCGATGAGCGAAGAATTCGGTTTTCATACCGTTGATGCCACACGCGGTGTGCATGAGGTTTTTGTCGATTTACGTGACGGCATTCGCAAACTGATCAAAGGGATGAAACCCGGCTCGCCCAAAGTGCCAGATGCAACGCAATACGGTTTAGATAAGCAGTTGGAGTGAGTCTTCAGGCGGAAAAGACCGGCTAAAGCCTTGACGCCGGACCTTGACCGAACCGTATCGAGATTAAACGCCCACAAGTGGCAAAGATGCCGCTTTTCGGTTGGCGGTAGATGCCGTTTCTATGGTGCATCGTGGCCGACGCTCGTGGCCGCTCGTGGCCGACGCATCCCTATGCCGTGGCCGCATCCCTATGCCGTGGCCGACGCTCGTGACCGCTCGTGGCCGACGCTCGTGACCGCTCGTGGCCGACGCTCGTGACCGCTCGTGGCCGACGCATCCCTATGCGTCGGCCGACGCATCCCTGTGCCGTGGCCGACGCATCCCTATGCCGTGGCCGACGCTCGTGACCGCTCGTGGCCGACGCATCCCTATGCGTCGGCTTTTGGACATTTTGGTTTTACAAGGAGCGCGCTATGACCGATTTCACACGTCAATGGCCGATTCGCATCTCTACCGTCCAGGGCAAGCCGATCACGGTGCATGGACGTACCCTGACGCCGATCGCACAGGTGATCGCCGCCGGCGATCACGTGGGCAGCGTCGGCGAAAAGAACCTGAGTGGACGTGGCTGGGCCATCCAGATCATCCGGCCGATTCAGGTGCTCGAAGAACGAAACGGAGAACGGCGAACGTTGACCATTCCCAATGTGACCCGTGAAGCCCTGCTCAAAATGGCCATTTTAGGAATTGTGGTGATGATCGGCTCATTGCTCACCATGTTGCTTGTGAAGGTCAGACAAAACGACTGATGCCGGGCATATCTGCACTCGCGTTTGGGGGAGTGGAGGCTTGAGCCGGCCTATGTCTGAGAACCGGATTCGCCGGTGTCCGGGCTGATTTTAAGGGAGGTTTGCGATGTCTTTGGAGAGAATGTTTACAACGATTGACAACCTGCGTTCTGCCGTTTCGGCAGAAGCCGCTTTTGGTCCGCCGCAAGAGGTCAAGGGCAAGGTGCTGATTCCGGTGGCCAATGTCGGCGTGGGCTTTGGGTTGGGGTTTGGCAAGGGCACCCTCGAAGGAGCAGAAAAGCCGGCCGGCGAAGGTGAAAGTGGTGGCAGCGGTGGTGGCGGTGGTGCGCGACCGATTGCCGTGATCGAAGTGACCGAAACGGAAACGGTTGTGCGTCCTATTCAGGATGAGGGCAAGATTACCCTGGCCGGAATTGCCCTGGTGGCCTGGTGTGCCTTTTGGTTTCTGGCCACCTTGCGCGCCATTTTCGGCAAAGCGTAAGGCCGACGGGGCCTGGTGGCCTGCTGCGTGCCTGCAGATCAAGGCTCGATGGGCAAAAAGCTGGTTATTGTCGAATCGCCGACCAAGGCCAAAACCGTTGCCGGCATTTTGGGCAGCGCGTATCACGTGTTGGCCTCGATGGGGCATGTGCGCGACCTGCCGCGCAAATCGCTGGGCGTCGAAATTGACAACGACTTCCGGCCGCACTATGTCACCGCTGTCGGCAAGAAAAAGACCATCGAACGGCTCAAGGAAGCGGCCCGACATGCCGACGCGCTTTATCTGGCCACCGACCTTGACCGCGAAGGTGAGGCCATCGGTTGGCACGTGTTAGAAGTGCTCAAACGCGCGCTCCCGCCGGACATTCCCATCTGGCGGGTGACCTTTCACGAGATCACCGCCGCCGCGATCCGCGCTGCTTTTGAGCACGCCCACACCCTCGATCACAACCTGATCGAGGCTCAGCAAACTCGCCGCATTCTCGACCGACTGGTCGGCTATACGATCAGCCCTCTGTTGTGGCGGCATGTCCAGGGCGAACGGGGGTTGTCGGCGGGGCGGGTGCAGACGGTGGCCTTGCGCCTGGTTGTTGACCGTGAGCGCGAGATCCAGGCCTTTGTGCCGGAAGAATACTGGAGCATCGAGGCATTGCTTCAGCAAATGCCGCGCAGCGATCAAAATCCATCGGGCTTGTTGCCGCCGCTCCACCCGACGCCCTTTTGGGCGCAGCTATGGCGCGTCCGCGATGCCGATGGACAGTGGCGCAAGCCCGAATTGAAGAAACAAGAGGACGCGCAGACTGTCGTTGACCTGCTCCAAAATGCCCTGTATTGGATCGAAAAAGTTGAAACCGAGCGCAAACCCCGTTTTCCATGGCCTCCTTTTACCACCAGCACCCTTCAGCAAGCTGCTTCTAAAGCGCTTGGTTTTGCCCCTCGCCTGACCATGAGCGTTGCCCAACAGCTTTATGAAGGGGTTGCTCTGGGCGAGGCAGGCCAAGTCGGTTTGATCACCTATATGCGCACCGATTCGACCTATGTTGCCCCGGAGGCTCAGGCTGCTGCGCGCCAGGTGGTGCACAAATTCTGGGGCGAAGCCTACCTGCCAGAGCATCCGCCCGAATACAAAACCCGGGTTAAATCGGCCCAGGAAGCACATGAGGCGATCCGTCCCACCGATCCGTGGCGTATTCCCAAAAGCATTCAACCCTTTCTCGACGACAAACAATTCAAGCTGTACACCTTGATCTGGCGGCGTTTCATCGCCAGCCAGATCAAGCCCGCCCTCTATGACGTGACCACGGCCGAAATCCCCACTGCCCATGCCCGACGCGACGATCCATTGCCTTATTTGTTTCGTGCACAGGGGCGCATTTGTGTGTTCGACGGCTTTCTCAAGGTCTATGAAGAGGAACAGGATGTCGGCGAAGAAGAAGAGCAGACACAGGCTTTGCCGCCGCTGACCGCCGGAGAATGGCTCGAACTCGTTCAATTGTTGCCCAGGCAGCACTTTACCCAGCCGCCACCGCGGTATACCGAAGCCTCCTTGATCAAAGAACTGGAACGGCGCGGCATCGGGCGGCCTTCGACTTTTGCGATGATGGTCACCGTGATCAAGGAACGGGGATATGTACGGCGCGAAGGCCGGGTGTTGGTTCCTACCCAACTGGGGTTTGCCGTATGTGACATGCTGGTGCAGGCCTTTGTTAACCTGTTCGATTACGGCTTTACCGCCCAGATGGAAGATCAACTTGACGATATCGCCAACGGACGTGCCGGACGTGTGCCGACGTTGGCGGCCTTTTGGCGCGACCTGGCTCCCAGCGTGGAGAAAGCACAAACCGAAATGCCTACGGTTCGGATCGAAAAAGAAGCGCCGCAGCCGACCGGTGAGATATGCCCGGTCTGCGGCGGGGCACTGGTGCGGCGCAAAGGCAAATACGGATACTGGGTGGGCTGTGCCAATTACCCGAAATGTAAGTATATCCAGAAAACAAAACGTGAACAACCTCAGCCGATCGGGCGACCTTGCCCCCGATGCGGCGGCATGCTGGTGCGGCGAGCGGGCAAGCGCGGTCCATTCATCGGCTGCGCCAATTATCCCCGTTGCAGATATACCGAACAGGTACGCGCCGATTGAATCGGCTTCTCGGGCGCTTCCGCACCGCCACTCGGTCGGCGGAGGCCGTGTACGCTGATTGGAAATCGGCCTTCTTGGGCGCTTTCCCGCCGGGCGTCGGCAACGCCGTGCTGGACGCGGTGGACATGAACATTGACGACAATCCCATCACGCCGGAGAAGGTGTGGAGGAAGTTAGCCGGGAGTCGAATAGGCGGATAGTCAGCAGTGAGCAGTGATCAGTGAACAGTCAGCAGAAAGGAGCCTCCCATGGACCCCCAACTCCCCGCCCAACTCGTTCAATTCCTCGCCCCCTACCTGCTCAAGGGACTCAAACTCGCCGGGCAAGAGGCGGCCAAGAAACTCGGTGAACCAAGTCTCGACCAGGCCAAAGCCTTTTGGGACAAACTGCGCCCGAAGGTAGAAGCCAAACCCGCCGCGCTCGAAGCCGTCCAGGAGGCCGCCGCCCATCCCGACGACGAAGACGCCCTCGCCGCCCTGCGCCTTCAACTGAAGAAACTCCTCGCCGAAGACGACTCCCTGGCGCAGGAACTCGCCCGCCTGCTGGAGCAGACTCGTCCGGCCGGGCAGACCGTCACCGCCAGCGGGGACCGCTCCGTCGCTCCACGCGGAGACGTGATCGGCAGCGTGATTGTCACCGGCGACCAGAACGTGGTGCAGCAGGGCAAGTACAACGTCTCCATCGGCCAGGCCAGCGGGATGACCATCGGCGATCAGGTCACACCACCAGCAAAGAAGCCCGCCAAAGGCATCACCCTGATCCCGGTGGAGTCCAGCATGGTGAACTCGGTCGGCTACGATGAAGAGCGCCGCCTGCTGCAGGTCATGTTCACCAGCGGACAGGTCTATTGCTACCAAGGCGTCCCGCCCAAAGTCTTCCGGGGACTGCTGGAGGCCGAATCCAAAGGGCAGTATATGCGCGCCTACATCATTGACGTGTACCCCTACCGCCGTGGCCCGTGCCGGAAATAACGATGAGTGTCGCCGGGGGTTGGGAAACTGTTTGACAGCCTGGTCGTTCTATGGTATAGTGTGTGCAGATAGTCAAATAATCTTTGGCCTTTTGATTACAAGAGCACGATGTCCGTTCATTCCCGTCTCTACCAGAT
>Ga0129299_1003082_pt1 | contig 10958 bp, 9 predicted proteins | sample ConPoolayeCmetaG_FD_94477 | JGI IMG/M metagenome (GOLD analysis project Ga0129299, IMG submission 94477) | Hot spring microbial mat communities from California, USA to study Microbial Dark Matter (Phase II) - Cone Pool mat layer C metaG ... | reverse complement strand
GGCGGCCATGGCCGCCGGTGTGGCGCTGGTCAGGCAGGAAGGGTTGCTGGTTCGCCAGGTCATCATCCCCCAGCTCCACGAACAGATGCGGGCCAGGATTTTATAGAGGAGCCGTACCTGCCTGCTCTCCCGCAGGTTTGGGCAAGTTGTAACCTGCGGGAGGGTAGCGGGCAGTAGTTACGAGGAGCCGGAGCCGGTGCAATTTGCCCGTGTGATCGGGACCCTGGTGGCCACGCGCAAAGTGGCCGGCCTGGAGGGGGTCAAGTTCCTGATCGTCCAGCCGCTGGATAAATACCGGCGACCGCTGGGCGAGCCGCTGGTTGCCGCCGATGGGACGGCTCAGGCCGGGCCGGGCGAGCTGGTGTTCATCATCGGCATCCGCGAGGCGGCGTTGGCCCTGCCGGAGACCTTTGTGCCGGTGGACCACGCCATCGTCGGCATCGTGGACCAGGTGGACGTGCGCTGATGTATATCGGACGGGTGTGTGGCACGGTGGTGGCCACCATCAAGAATGAGCTCTATGTGGGCCGGAAACTGCTGGTGGTGGACCGGCTGGACCTGGAGGGCCGCCCTACGGCCAGATACGACATTGCCGTGGACGTGGTGCAGGCCGGCGTGGGCGACCGGGTGTTGGTGCTGGACGAGGGCAACTCGGCGCGGCAGATCGTGGGCCGCGAGCCGGGCGGGGCGATCCGGGCGGTGATTGTGGGGATTGTGGATGAGGTGGAGATTAGAGATTAGAGATTGGAGAATTGGAGGGGGAGATAGCAACAGGCAGGCGCATCACGGAATATGAGCTGCGGGAAGAGATGGTCCGCATCGGGCGGCTGATGTGGGAGCGAGGCTATGTGGCTGCCACCGACGGCAACCTCTCGGCCCGGTTGGACTCTGACCGGCTGCTGACTACACCCAGCGGCCTGAGCAAAGGCTTCCTCTCGGCCGATAGTCTGGTGGTGATCGGCCTTGACGGGAAGCCGGCCCCCTCCTATCGCGGGCGGGGGGAGCGCCCCTCGTCGGAGATCCTGATGCACCTGGAGGTGTATCGCCAGCGGCCCGATGTCGGCGCTGTGGTCCATGCCCATCCGCCCACCGCCACCGCCTTTAGCATCGCCGGCGTGTCCCTGGCGCGCTGCGTGATCCCGGAAGTGATCGTCAGCCTGGGGAGCATCCCCACCGCCGGATATGCCACGCCGGGCACGGTCGAAGTGCCGGAAAGCATCCGTCAGGCCATCCGTGACCACGACGCGATCATCCTGGCCCATCACGGCAGCCTGACGGTGGGCCGGACCTTGTGGGAAGCCTACCTGCGCCTGGAGCGGGTCGAACAGGCAGCCCAGATCACCCTGGCAGCCCAGCAGTTGGGCCAGGTGCGCACCCTCTCCCCTCAGGCGGTGGCCAGGCTGGCCGAAAAGCGCCGTGAGTGGCTACAACGCCAGGGGCGGGACCTGTGCCAGAATTGCCCGGTCTGTATCCTGGGGGATGACGATCACCTCTTTCAGGAGAGTCAATGAATACAAATCACAGAAAGGTGACAGGAGGATGAAAGGGTTAATCCTGAGCGGCGGAAAAGGGACCCGCCTGTACCCAATTACCTACACCAGCGCCAAGCAGTTGGTGCCGGTGGCCAACAAGCCGATCCTCTTCCGCGTGATCGAAGCCATCCGCGACGCGGGCATTAACGACATCGGCATTGTGGTGGGTGACACGGCGGCGGAGATCAAGGAAGCGGTGGGCACTGGCCGGCGTTGGGATGTCAAAATCACCTATATCCCCCAGGAGGCCCCCTTGGGCCTGGCCCACGCCGTCAAAATCAGTCGGGACTATCTCGGCGATGACAGGTTCGTCATGTTTCTGGGTGACAATGTCATCCAGGGAGGCATCTCCGGCCTCATCCGCGAGTTCGAAAGCAGCGGCTATGACTGTCAGATCGTGTTGACGGCGGTGGACAATCCATCGCGCTACGGTGTAGCCGAGCTGGACCCCGACACGCAGCGCGTTGTCCGCCTGGTGGAAAAGCCGCCCCACCCACCCAGCAACCTGGTGTTGGTGGGCATCTATATGTTCGATGTGCCTATCTGGGAGGCGGTGCAGGCCATCAAACCTTCCTGGCGGGGCGAACTGGAGATCACCGATGCGATCCAATATCTGGTGGACCACGGCTACAACGTCCACCCCTACATCCACCGTGGCTGGTGGATTGATACCGGTGAGCCGGGCGAGATGCTGGAAGCCAACGACCTGGTGCTGGACGAGATCGAGCATCGCATTGAGGGGTATGTGGACCGCGATTCGCAGATCAACGGCAAGGTGACCATCGAAAAAGGAGCAGAAATCATCAATAGCCGTGTCCGGGGACCGGCCATTGTCGGGGAGGAAACGCGCCTGGTCAACTCCTACATCGGGCCGTTCACCTCGATCTATCACCATGTCCTCATCGAAAACAGCGAGATCGAGCACAGCATCGTCCTGGAGCACAGCCATATCCTGGACATCCCCTATCGCATCGCCGACAGCCTCATCGGCCGGCACGCGATCATCACCCGTTCGCCCATCAAGCCCAAGGCGATCAAAATGACGCTGGGCGATCACAGCCACGTGGGCATCCTGTAACTACCTCGAAATGGCGGTCAAGGCGGACCTCACCCCATCCCCCAACAGGAAGGGGGCCAGGGGGTAGGGGTGAGGTCAAATCGAACACTGTCGAGCTACGCACTGCGTTAGAAAGGAGGTGAAAGCGTGGGCTCTGTTAAGAAATGGCGCAAGAAGAAGGCATCCAAGCACAAATATCGAAAGATGCTCAAGCTCACGCGCTGGCAACGGAGAAAATAACCCGTCAGGTTGGATGCCAGGCGGCCGGTCATACCCTGCGCAGGCCAGGCCGCCTGGTATCCATGGCCGGCACCTTGGGAGGTGCAGTGGATGAAGACTACCCTGATCTATCCCGGCATTGCCGGGTACGGATTCAACAGCCTGGGCAAGGGGATGGAGGCCGGTTGGGTGAGCCACGGGTTGGCGCACCTGTCCAGCGCCGCCAAAGCCCAGGGCTTTGCCATAGACCTGATTGACCTGCGGGCCCTCTCCGGTTGGGAGGCGTTCCGGGAGGAGCTGCTGCGCCGCCGGCCGGAAGTCGCCGCGCTGACGATGATGAGTGTGGATTACAATCCGGCCACCCAGGCGGCGCGGATCGTCAAAGAGGTGCTGCCGCAGACGGTGACGGTGGTCGGCGGGCCTCACCCGACGATCATGGTCGAGGAGGTCGTCGAGCTGCCGCAGTTCGACTATATCGTCACCCGTGAGGGGGAGGTTACCTTCCCCTGGCTGCTGGGTGAGTTGCAGGCGGGCCGGCGGCCGGAACAGCGGGTTCTGGAGGGGGAGATGCCCGATCTGGACCGGTTGCCCTTCCCTGACCGGGAGCTGTTTCTGGAGGAGTGGCGACGGTACGGCTATACCCTCAACTCGCCAGAGGTGCCCTTTGTGCCCGATCTGCCCCCCCCTTTTCTGACCATTATCGCCGGGCGGGGATGTCGGTACAATTGTAACTTCTGCCAGCCGGCTGAGCGGCTCATCTTTGGCCGTCGGGTGCGCAGGCGCAGCCCGGCCAATATCATCGCCGAACTCAAGCTGCTGCGCGACCGGTATCAGTTTGCCAGCTTTATGTTCCACGACGATTGCCTGACCGAGGACCGTGACTGGGTGTTGGAATTTTGCGATCTGTACCAGGCCGAGGGCTTTACCCAACCCTTCTTCTGCCAGAGCCGGGCCGACATCATCGTCCGCTACGAGGAGATGGTGCGGCGCATGGCCGAGGTGGGGTTGAAAGGCTATTTTATCGGCTTTGAGAGCGGTAGTGATCGGGTTTTGCGCTTCCTGCGCAAGGGCACCACCCGACAGAAAAACCTGCAGGCAGCCCGCATCTGCAAAAAATATGGGATCAAAATCTGGGCCAACTACATGCTGGGCCTGCCGACTGAAACCAGGGAAGAGGTGCTGGAAACGATCTCGATGCTCAAAGAGATTGACCCCGACTGGTACAGCCCGGCCTTTTATACGCCTCATCCCGGCAGCGACCTGTACGACTATTGCCTGGAGAACGACCTGAGCCTGATCACCAGCCACGACCAGTATCGGCGCAATCCGTGGGAGATCAAGGTGCGGGGTCAGGACCCGGAGTTTCTCCAGTGGGCACTGCGGGAAAGCCAGCGGCGCAAGCCGCTCAACGCCGCCCGCCGGCAGGCGCAATACCTGTGGCGGCGCTATGCCCGGCCGGATAAGGTGGTGCGGCGGTTACGGCGGATGCTCGGTGTGGAGCGCTCATAGCGGCCAAATTCCCGACCTTATGCGGCTGAAATACCTCGAACTGAACGGCTACAAGACCTTCGCCTCCCGCACCGGCTTTGCCTTCGACGGCAGCATCACGGCCATCGTCGGGCCGAACGGCAGTGGCAAGAGCAACCTGGCCGACGCCATCCGCTGGGTGCTGGGCGAACAGAGCTTCCGGGTGCTGCGCGGCAAACGCACCGAGGACATGATCTTCTCCGGCAGCGCCCAACGCTCACGCCTGGGCATGGCCTCAGCCTCCCTCACCCTGGACAACGCCGATGGCTGGCTGCCCATCGAGTTTTCCGAAGTGACCATCACCCGCCGCGCCTACCGCTCCGGCGAGAATGAGTACCTGGTCAACGGCCAGCGGGTCCGCCTGCGCGACATCACCGAACTGCTGGCCCGTTCGGGCCTGGCACGGCGTACCTACACCGTCATCGGCCAGGGGCTGGTGGACGATGTGCTGAGCCTGCGGCCCGAAGACCGCCGCGCCCTGTTTGAAGAGGCAGCCGGCATCTCGCTCTACCAGGCCAGGCGGGCCGAGGCGCTGGACCGGCTGGAAGAGACCCGCGCCAATCTGCTGCGGGTCAACGACATCATCAACGAGATCGCCCCCCGGCTGCACCGCCTGGAACGGGAGGCCGAGCGGGCCGGGCGCCATGCGCTGCTCAACCGGCAACTGGAAGGACTGCTGCGGACCTGGTATGGCTTTTTGTGGCAGCAGGAGCAGCGTGACCTGCGCCGCGCCCGCGATGCGTTGAACCGGCGCGAGGGGGTGGTGGCCCGCCACCGCCAGGCGTTGCAGGAGCTGGACGGGCAGATGGCGACCCTCCGGGATCAGCAGGCGCGGCTGCGGGCTCAACTGGCGAACTGGCACCGCGAAAGCGGCGACCTCCATCGCCAGATGGAAGAGGTGCAACGCGGCCTGGCGGTGTGGCAGGAGCGGGCGCGGCTCCTGGCCCATCAGAGCGAAGAATTGCAGACTGAACTGGCCGGGCTGGAGGTCCAGGCCCAGGCCATGGCCGGGAGGATCGCCGCTGCCGAAGAGGAGCTGAGCTCCCAACAGACCCTGCTCCAGGAGCGGGAGGCACAGATCGCTCAGCTCCAGGCCGAACTGGAGGCCCACGAAGCTCGCCGGACCGACCTGTCCCGCCAGCTGGCCGATCTGCAGGCTCGCGCCCTCGACCTGGCGACAGAGACGGCCGACCGCCGCAGCCGCCTGGAGCAACTCGGCGAGCGGCGAGAAGCCCTGAACAGGGAACGGGCCGAGCACCAGGCGGTCATCGCCACGCTGGAGGTCCGCCGCGGCGAACTGGAAGTTCAAAGGCGGGAGCTGACCGCCCAGGAAGCCGACCTGCGGGCGGAAGCATCGGCCCTGAGCGCCGAGGCAGGCCGCCTGGAGGCGGTCCTGGCCGAAACGCAGGCTCGCCAGGCCGAACTTCAGGCTGCTCTGGCCAACGCCCGGCGCACCGTCGAGCAGTTGCAGGCCCGCCATGACCTCCTGACCCGCCTGCGCCAGGAGGGAGAGGGACTCCATGCCGGCGTCCGGGCTGTCTTGCAGGCCGCAACAGGCAGGGGGCCAGGGGCGCTGTCCGGCATCCTCGGCACCGTGGCCCGGCTTCTCGAGGTGCCGGCCGGGTATGAAATGGCCATCGAGGCAGCCCTGGGCGGGCATCTCCAGGACCTGGTGGTCGAGTCGTGGGCCGATGCCGAAGCGGCCATCTCCTTTTTGCGCCAGGGGCGGCGTGGTCGGGCGACCTTCCTGCCGCTGGACACGGTGCGGCCTGTGCCGCGCCTGACGCTGCCGCCGGCAGAAGGGGTGGCCGGCGTGGCGGCCGATCTGGTCCACGCCGCAGCGCCCCTGGCGCCGGTGGTCGAGATGCTGCTGGGCCGGACGGCGGTGGTGAGGGACCTGGCGGTGGCGCGTCGCCTCTTTGACCGGCTGCAGGGTGGCTTTCAGATCGTGACCTTGGCCGGCGAACTGCTGCGCTCCAGCGGTTCGGTGACGGGTGGCGAGGGCCGGGAACAGGCGCAGGGCCGGGTGCTGGCCCGCGAGCGGGAGTGGCGCGAGCTCCCCGCCCAGGTGGCAGCGGCTCAGGGGCGTTGCCAGGAACTCGAAGCGGAGCTGGCCCAGGTGCGCCTGGCCGGGGACCAGGTGCGGGAGCAGTTGGCGGCTCTGACCGGGCAGCAGCGTCAGGTCGAGCAGGCAGCCGTCCGGCTCCAGGCCCGGCGCGTCGAACTGGAACGGGAAGCGGAACAGGTCTCGCAGCAAAGAGCCTGGCGCGACGGGCTGCTGGTCCGGCTCGATGGGGAGGCCGAAAAACTCGCCGCCCTTGAAGCCTGGTTGCAGGCCGATCTGGAGCGGCTGGCCGCCGAACGGCAGGCGGCCGAACAGGAGGCTTCTGCTTTGCAGGCCCGGTTGGAGGAACTGCAAGACGAGGCGCTCTACCGCCGTCTGTCGGAGGCACGCACGGCTGTAGCGGTGGCCCGGGGCACCTGGCAGCACCGCCGCTCAGCGTTAGAGGCCCTGCGCGAGAGGCAGGCCGGACTTCTCGACCAGATTGACGGCAAGCGCCGCCGGCTGTCCGCTCTGGCAGAGGAGCAGGCAGCGCTGGAGAAGCAGATCGCCGCCCAGTCCTCGCAGGAAGCGGTGATCCAGGGCTGGCTGTCGTCGCTGGCCAGGCAGATCGAGCCGGCTGAAGCCGGGGTCGTCCGCCTGGAAGAAGCACGAGAACGGTTGGAACAGGAAGAAATCGCCCTACGTGCCCGGCTGCGTGAGGCTGAAAACAGCCACGCCCAGGCGCTTCTGGCCGTGAACCGCCAGGAGGACCGGTTACAGCGGCTGCGGCGACAGATCCTGGACGATTTTGGCCTGGTGGAGATGGAACCGACGGAAGGGGTGCCGGAGCAACCGCCGCTGCCCCTGGGGGAGATGGTCTCCACCCTGCCGCCGGTCGAGACCCTGCCCGAAGGGTTGGAGGAGGAGATCCACCAGCTCAAAGCCCAGATCCGGCGGATGGGGGCGGTCAACCCCGATGCCCCGGACGAATATGCCGAACTGTTGGACCGTTACACCTTCCTCACCACTCAAGCCACCGACCTGGAGGAAGCAGCGCGGAGCCTGCGGCGGGTCATTGCCGAACTGGATGAGGTAATGCGCCGCGAATTCGAGGCCACCTTCAAAGCGGTGGCAGCGCGTTTCAAAGAAAACTTTACCCGGCTCTTTGGCGGCGGCACGGCCCGCCTGCTGCTGACCGGGCCGGACGACATCGGCCAGGCCGGGGTCGAGATCATCGCCCAGCCGCCGGGCAAGCGCCAGCAACCCCTGGCCCTCCTTTCCGGTGGCGAACGGGCGCTGACGGCCGTGGCGCTCATCTTTGCCATCCTGGAGGTCAACCCACCGCCATTCTGCATCCTGGACGAGGTGGATGCCATGCTCGATGAAGCGAATGTGCAGCGCTTCCGCCAGGCGCTAGAGGCGCTCAGCCAGCACACGCAGTTCATCGTCATCACCCACAACCGGGGGACGATCCAGGCGGCGGACACGATCTATGGCGTTTCGATGGGGGAAGACAGTGTCTCGCAGGTGGTGTCCCTGCGGTTGGAAGGGGATCGCATCGCCGCGCCGGATGGGACGACGGTCGAGCTGAAGGATGGATAAATAGCAGGAGTTGCGCCAGGATGGACCCCAGTCCGCCTCTTAGAGCTCGTCTGAAAACCACCAAGATACATCAGCAACAGAGCTGCCGCCCGGACCGGCTCCCGGCGGCGCACCAGATCGGGGGCGGCACTCCTGACCTGGATCCTGCTCACGGCCTCAGCCATCCTTCGCCGACAAACTCGCGCAATCCGGTGTCCACATAGCCCAATGCCTCGGCGATGCGCAGGGAGAGTTCGTTGCCCTCTTCAACCATATAGAGAGGCCATAGCCCTTCGGCCAGCAGGGCAGTGGTGCAGGCCGAGACCACCGACTGCCCCCATCCCCGCCCCCGGCCGCTGGGGTGGACGTAGACGAACAGTTCGGCAAAGGCTGGCGAGCGCCAGTTGGTGCCCGACATGGCCACCACCTGCCCTTGCGATTCGATCTGGAAGTGAGGCACACCATCTGGACTGTTGACGCGCTGGACCAGGACGTTGAGAATCGGCTGGAAACGCGCCACATCCAGTTTGTAGAGCTGGAGCAACCGCGAGCGGTCGAGTTCCATCTGCTCCCGCACAGCGGAGGCCAGAGCTGCCGGGACGACGACCTGATAAGGGCGGTTGGGCGGCAGGGCTTCGCGCAGCAATTCGCCCACCGCCTGAGCGTCTGGCGCGCGCAGTGTCACCAGGGGGCGGAACAGGTCGGCGCCGGTCTGACAGACGGCGAGAAAGCCATCCACCCGACCCTGGACATCGCGGTGGAGGGTCAGGTGGGTGCGGCGCGGATCATGCCACAGGGCGTAGTAGCTGGCCAACGCATCGCCCGGGTCGGTGGGTGATAGCAACGGACGGATGGCCCGGCGTTTTTCGTTGAGGTCGTTCAGCTTTTGCAGGTCCAAAGGAGGCTCCAGGCGGCGGCGAGTACGGCTTCGAACCGCCGTTCATTCTCGATGATGATCGGTGGAGCGGGGTTGGGTTCCGGGACCGGCAACCCCGCTCCGAACTGAATTATACCACGCCTTGCCCCACGGACCCCAAAAGAGGGTGACTCGGGTGTTCGAAGCAGAACGCCAGTGGGGGACGCAAGGCCGGTGCGTTTGTAGGGCAACTGCGAGCAGTTGCCCTACAGTGGGGGGACCGCCGGGTCTGTGACCTGGCGGCCCCTCACGGGCGGGGGTCACAGACCTCCGCCGAGCGATGGGGCGCCCCACGCCCATGTTCTGCTTTGAAACCCCGACCCTTCTTACCCAGAGCCACCCTCCTGTCATCACCTGCCCTTGCTACCTGTAGCTGTTGAGCACCTTCATATAGTTCGCCCGCTCAAAGGCCGCCGGCTCGGGACACGATTTGTGGCTCATGCTGCCCTTCATCTGCGCCACCGACTCGTACTCGTGCTCCTCCATCCACCGGGTCACGCCCTGGAGCAGGTCAGAGATCTTGCCAACCCCCTCCTTCAACAGCACCGAACAGACGTTGGCCACATCGGCGCCGACCATGACCGCTTTGATGACATCTTCAGGCCGGTGAATGCCGCTGGTCAGGGCCAGGGAGCAGTTCACACGCCCGTAGAGGATGGCGATCCAACGCAGCGGCAGGCGCATTTCGACCGGGGTGCTGAGTTGCAGGTTGGGCGTCACCTCCAGCTTTTCGATGTCAATGTCGGGCTGGTAGAAGCGGTTGAACAGCACCAGGGCATCGGCCCCTTCGGCGTCGAGCATCGAGGCCACGTGGGGCATGGCGCTAAAGTAGGGGCTGAGTTTCATCGCCACCGGGATGGTGACATGCTTTTTGACCTCTCTGAGCAGCTTGACATACAGGTCCTCCACGTCGTAGCTCATCAGATGGGGGCTGGTGGGGATAAAGTAGACGTTCAGCTCCACGGCGTCGGCCCCTGCCTGCTGAAACTTTTGGGCGTAGCGGATCCAACCGCCGGTGCTGATGCCGTTCAGACTGGCAATGATCGGGATGTCCACCGCTTCCTTGCAGCGGCGGATATGCTCGACATACTCTTCCGGCCCGCGGCGATATTCGTGCTGGGGCGGGAAATAGGTCAGGGCTTCGGCAAAGCTGTAGGTGCCATGCTCCAAAAAGTGGGCCAGCTCCTCGGCTTCGAACTCGATCTGCTCCTCGAACAGCGAGTGCAGCGTGATCGCTGCCGCGCCGGCCTCGGCCATCTGTTTGACCCTGTCCAGGTCCGCCGACAGCGGCGAGGCGGACGGGACGATGGGGTTCTTGAGCTTCAGACCCATGTAGGTGGTAGTCAGGTCTACCATTGGTCGGTTCCTTTCTTGTTTGGGGATTGGGTATCTGATTCCTCGATTCCCACCCTATGCCGAATAGTCCAACGCCGCCATCTGCTCGTACATCCGCCAGCGGGCCTGCACATCTTGTTGGGCCAGTTCCAGCAGCCGGGCCGCGCGCTCCGGGTCCGACTGGGTCAGCATCTTGAAGCGGGTTTCGTTGTAAACATAGTCCTTCAACGGCACTTTGGGCGCTTTGGAGTCGAGTTGCAGGGGGTTCAGGCCCTGGCTGGCGCGGCGCGGGTCGTAGCGGTACAGCACCCAGGCCCCCGAGTCCACGGCCAACTGCTGCTGGTCGAAACCGGTGCGCAGGTTAAAGCCGTGCATGGCGCAGTGGCTATAGGCGATGATCAGGCTGGGACCGTTGTAGCTCTCGGCCTCCAGGAAGGCTCTGACCGTTTGCAGGTCGTTGGCGCCCATGGCCACCTGGGCGACATAGATATTGCCATAGGTCATGGCGATCAGGCCCAGGTCCTTCTTGGGCAACGGTTTGCCGGCAGCGGCGAACTTGGCCACAGCGGCCCGCGGCGTGGCTTTGGACATCTGGCCGCCGGTGTTGGAATAGACCTGCGTGTCGAGCACCAACACATTGACGTTGCGCCCCGAAGCCAGCACATGGTCCAGGCCGCCGTAGCCGATGTCGTAGGCCCAGCCGTCGCCGCCCACGATCCACACCGAGCGTTTGACCAGCATGTCGGC
>Ga0129299_1003081_pt1 | contig 10961 bp, 7 predicted proteins | sample ConPoolayeCmetaG_FD_94477 | JGI IMG/M metagenome (GOLD analysis project Ga0129299, IMG submission 94477) | Hot spring microbial mat communities from California, USA to study Microbial Dark Matter (Phase II) - Cone Pool mat layer C metaG ... | reverse complement strand
CTACCGTCTTTCGTGCGGAAGCTCATGCCAGTTTCCCCGAAAATCCTCATGACTCCGACCGGCCGTGTGAGCTTCCTGTTCGTCCACATTGTCCCTATGTTGATCTTCATTGGCTGGTCTGTCGGCCGTGCATCCCAACTTATCAGTGGAGAAATCGCCGCAGGGCGATACGAAGTCCTTCTGACATTGCCGGTCCATCGGTACGTCTGGGTGGTTCTGCCCGGCGTGCTTCTTTCGGTTGGTGCCTTCGCCTTGGCGGCAAGCCTCTGGCTTGGTCTTTGGATCGCGGCCATGACTGTTCGGCTGCCGGAACAATTGCGGCTCACGCAACTGCTCCCAGGTGCGATCAATCTGGCCGCAATGGCGGTTGCCCTTTCGGGAATAACAGCCGTCATCTCAGCTTTGCTCTCCAACCGCTGGAACACCATCGGAATCGCCGCCTTGGTCCTGGTGGTTTCCTTGATATTGAAGCTGGTGGCACGGCTCTGGTCGCCCGGTGAATGGATGAAATATCTATCCTTTCTCACGCTGTTCGAACCGCAAGAGCTGATCTTTCTTGATCTGGGGACGCGGACACTGGTTCTGTACAACCTTGGGCTGGTCCTCATTGGAGTTGTGGGGTATGCAGTAGCGGCTGTCGCTCTGAGTCTGCGGGACATTCCGGTCTCGCGATGAAATGCTGTGTTTTTTGTCTTATCAGAGAACTTCAACGTTGACCTCGCTAAGCGCGCGATTACGGCGTTTGATTATCTGGTCCGCGGTGTTGAGGAGTGTTATAATGCGTTGCACCGGAATTGGAGTGGTTCAAACCTGCAAGGCAGTTGTATCGGAGGATCAGCACGATGAACGGTGATATGTTAGGGCCTGTTGCCCAAGCGGCACCTTGGTGGGCCTTTTGGCTCGTCGTTGGAATCATCGGGGTCATTTTGCTGATCACATTTGTGATTGTCATCCTGGCCTACGGGGCGCTCTGGTTTCAGGCCTACATGTCCAGCGCGCGGGTGAGCATGTGGAGCCTGATCGGGATGAGCTTTCGGCAGGTCAACGCCCGCTTGATTGTGCAGGCCAAGATTATGTCAGTTCAGGCGGGTCTGGGCAATGAGCGCGACACGGGAATCACGACCCGACGTTTGGAAGCCCATTATCTGGCTGGCGGAAACGTCATGAATGTCATAAAGGCACTCATTGCCGCTCATCGTGCTCAAATGCTGCTCACCTTCGACCAGGCAGCAGCCATTGACCTGGCGGGACGGGATGTTCTGGATGCCGTCCGCACGAGCATTTATCCAAAGGTCATCGACTGCCCCGATCCACGGAGCGGCCGGACAATGCTCAGCGCGATCGCCAAGAATGGCGTCGAACTGAAGGTTCGGGCGAGGGTTACGGTGCGGACGAAAATGGAGACACTCATTGGCGGTGCCACAGAGGAAACCGTCATCGCGCGAGTGGGGGAAGGGATCATTACGGCAATCGGCTCGGCGGAAACTCATCTGGAGGTTCTGGAGCACCCCGACCGGATCTCAAAGGCTGTTTTGGAACGGGGGTTGGATCAACAAACGGCATTCCAGATTGTGTCCATCGACATCGCCGATATTGTGGTCGGTCAAAATATCGGAGCACGCCTCCAGTACGATCAGGCGGAAGCCGACACCCGTGTCGCCCGAGCCAAGGCTGAAGAGCGGCGTGCCCTGGCCATGGCTCGAAGCCAGGAAATGAAGGCCCAGGTTGCTTACAATCGTGCGCAGGTCGTTTTGGCCGAGGCGCAGGTGCCGATTGCTATGGCAAAAGCCATTCGCGAAGGCCGATTCGAGCTTATGCCCCAGCGCAATTGACAATTGTGATTTGAAATCGTTGGGCCGAACACAAAAGCCGTGCCCCCTACCGAGCGAGCACGGCTTTCTCGTATTACGACCTTACTGTGATTAAGCTTATCAGATGGGTGTTCCCGTGAACGAGGTGATTGCCTTCATGTAATTCCCTCGTTCGAAAACTGATGGATTCGGATTATTCTTGTGGCTCATGCTCCCCTTCATTTGCTCGACCGACTGATATCCCTGTTGCTCCATCCACTCAGAGATTTGATTCAGGAATGCCGTTATGCAGCCGAGGCCCTGCTTATAAAGAACCGAAGCCAACATAACGACATCGGCGCCAGCGAGCACTGACTTCAATACGGCATTGGCCGAGTGCACCCCACTTGTCAACGCCAGTGACGCATTGACTCGCCCGTGGAGAATGGCAACCCAACGAAGAGGCAACAACAACTCGAACTCCGTACTCAAAACCAGATGAGGTTTGGTTTCGAGCGTGTCGAGATGAATGTCTGGTTGAAGGAAGCGATTAAACAGGACCAACCCTTTCGCCCCAGAGTTGACAGCCTGTCGCGCGAAATGACCGACAGAACTGAAATAGGGACCAATCTTGACTGCCACGGGAATCGAAACCGAAGAGGCCACTGCCTTGATCAGATGGCAATACCCTGCCTCGACATCCGAGGCGGACTGGTTCAAGTCGGCTGCCACAGAATAAATATTCAGCTCAACCGCGTCGGCCCCCGCTTCCTCAAACAATTTGGCGTAGCGGATCCACGCCCCTTCGGTCGTACCATTCAGGCTGGCAATGATAGGGATCGAAAGGCTCCGTTTGGCATTCCGGATGCGATCAAGGTATTCATCGGTCCCCAGACGGTATTCTTCGGGTTCCGGAAAATAGCTCAGGGCCTCCGCAAAGCTATCAGCACCGAAGTCGTGAACCTTGGCAAGATTCTCTTCTTCAGTGAGGATCTGCTCCTCGAAAAGTGACGGCAAAACGATCGCCGCCACACCCGCATCTTCCAGCCTCTTCTGGTGATCGAGCGACTCCGTAAGAGGCGAGGCCGCGGCAACAATGGGATTCTTCAATTCCAAACCTAAGTACTTGGTGCGCAAATCGACAGACATTCTCTAAACCTCCTGGGGCGTCTTACTATGTCCAATCACTGACCGTCACCACCTTCCGGCTTTGTGCTGGCCTTCGCCAAAGCGGAGCTGAGATTCTCGTACAGGGCATACCGGAAGTTGATATCCTCTTGCCCCAAATGGAAGAGCATATCGGCTCGTTCCGGCTTAGAACGACTCAGAATCGCAAAACGGGCTTGCTTCAAAGCGAATTCCTTGAAAGCGCCCTTTGGTGGCCGACTATCAACATGCAGCGGCTGTTCCTTGTCACGCGGATCATAATGGTAAAGCGGCCAGTAACCGCAGGCCACTGCTTCCTTCTGATATTCCATGCCTTTCACCATATCGATGCCCCAACCGATACAGTGCGACAGTGCGATGATCAATGACGGACCACGATACGATTCGGCCGCACGAATCACCTTGATGGCGTGCAGCGGATTGGCTCCTAGCGAGATTTGACCAACAAAGACGTTGCCATACGACATGGCCATCAGACCGAGGTCTTTTTTGCGACCCTGTTTGCCCGCAGCAGCGAACTTGGCGACGGCTCCACGGAAAGTCGCTTTTGAGGCCTGACCACCTGTATTTGAATAGACCTCCGTGTCCATCACAAGCAGGTTGATGTCACGACCGGAAGCCAGAACATGGTCAAGCCCGCCGAAACCGATGTCATAGGCCCAACCATCGCCGCCAAAGCTCCAGATACTGCGGCGGATAAGATAGTCAGCGCAGGCCATCAAGTTCTTGGCATCCTCATCAGAAATCGCTGTCAATTTTTTCTTAAGCTCGGCAACAAGCTGCCGCTGCTTCGCGATTTCTTCGTCAGTCTCCTGAGCATTATTCAGCAATTCGGTCACCAGCGAATCCCCAATTTGCGAGGCCAGCTTCTTGAGCAGCCCCGTGGCATATTCGATCTGCTGGTCCACGGCCAATCGCATACCGAAACCAAACTCGGCGGCATCTTCAAAAAGAGAATTATTCCATGTTGGTCCTTTACCTTCAGCATTCGTCGTGTAAGGTGTGCAGGGCAGGTTTCCGCCGTAGATCGACGAACACCCGGTGGCGTTGGCAATCATCATGCGATCCCCAAAGAACTGGGTGATGAGCTTCACATAGGGTGTTTCGCCACAACCGGCACAGGCCCCGGAGAATTCGAACAGCGGCAGCAAGAGCTGCGAACCTTTGACCGTGTCCACAGCCACCTTGGAGCGATCGAGATCCGGGATCTTGAGGAAGAAATCGAAGCAAGCCCGTTCCCGCTCGAGATGGTCGAGCTTAAAGAGCATATCAATGGCTTTGTGCTTGGCCACCTCCTTGTCGCGAACGGGGCAGACCTCGACGCACAAGCCACATCCGGTGCAATCGTCAGGTGCAACTTGAACCGTCACGTGATAACCAGGATACTCCTTACCTCTCCACGGCACGGATTTGAATCCCTCAGGAGCGTCGGCCAACACCGCCGGATCGTAAGCCTTCATCCTTATCGCAGCATGCGGGCATACCAGCGAACACAGCCCACACTGGATACAAATCTTCGGATCCCAAATCGGGATTTCGAGTGCAATTGAACGCTTCTCGTATTTGGTGGTGCCGGTCGGGAATGTCCCGTCACACGGCAGCGCACTTACCGGAAGCTCATCCCCACGGTAGGCAATCATGGGTCCCAGAACATTCTTGACAAACTCGGGCGAATCTTCGGGCACAGGGGGCACCATACGAATCTTGGATGTGACGCGATCCGGGACCTTCACCTCATGCAGCGATTCGAGGGCCTTATCGACCGCCGCGAAGTTCTTCTCAATAATACCGGACCCGCCTTTCTTTCCGTAGGTCTTGACGATCTGATCTTTGATCTCCTTAATCGCCTGCTCAACTGGAATCACCTTTGCCAGTGCAAAGAAGCAGGTCTGCATCACCGTGTTGATGCGAACACCAAGCCCCGTTTCCTTTGCAACGTGATACGCATCGACGACATAAAACTTCAGCTTCTTGTCGATGATCTGCTTCTGCACTTCAGCCGGGAGATGGTCCCAAACCTGATCGGCGGGGAACGGGCTATTCAACAAGAACGTTGCCCCCTCCTCCGCGGCGGCCAAAACGTCGATTCGCTCGAGAAAATGGAACTGATGGCACGCAATGAAGTTGGCCTTGTTGATCAAATAGGAACCCTTGATTGGCCGCGGGCTGAACCGCACATGCGAGATCGTCATCGACCCTGCTTTTCGAGAGTCATAGACGAAATATCCCTGGGCATAAAACGGTGTGTTTTCTCCGATAATCTTGACGGAACTCCGATTTGCCGAAACAGTCCCGTCACTGCCCAAGCCAAAAAACATCGCCCGGACAACATCCGGCGCCTCTACCGACAAAGTCGGATCATAGTCGAGACTCAAATTCGTTACGTCATCTTTGATTCCGACCGTAAATCTCCGCTTCGGCTGAGGTTTTTTCAATTCATCAAACACGGCCACGGCCATCGCCGGGTTAAACTCTTTCGACGACAGGCCATAGCGCCCGCCAATAATCAGCGGCAAAGCGGCCCCGCCACTGTATTCATTCCATCGTTCGCTGATTGCCGCGACCACATCGAGGAAAAGCGGCTCCCCAAGAGCGCCTGGCTCCTTTGTGCGATCCAGGACAGCGATCCGCTTCACAGTCTTGGGAAGTGCTCGCACAAATGCCTCAACATCGAACGGTCGGTACAGTCGCACTTTGACCATTCCGACCTTCTCGCCTCGCTCCATCAGGTAATCAACGGCTTCCTCCACAACGCCCGTCCCTGACGCCATAGCAATAATGACTCTTTCGGCATCGGGGGCGCCTACGTAATCGAACAGATGATACTGTCGCCCAAAGAGTTGAGCGAACTTGTCCATCGCCTTCTGCACAATGGCAGGGGTTTTGTCATAAAAAGGATTACACGCTTCCCGGGCCTGGAAGAAGACGTCGGGATTCTGCGCTGTCCCCCTTAGAACCGGTTTTTCCGGCGACATCGCCCGCTGCCGATGGGCCCTGACAAGCTCCATATCAATCATCAGCCGGACATCGTCATCCGAGAGTTGCTCGATCTTGGCCACCTCATGCGACGTGCGAAACCCATCGTAAAAATGGATAAACGGCACTCGTGATTCGAGCGTTGCCGCATACGCGATGACCGCCAAATCCTGGGCTTCCTGAACAGATGCCGAAGCAAGCAACGCCCATCCCGTACTACGACAGGCCATCACATCGCTGTGATCACCGAAAATCGAGAGGGCATGGGTGGCCACTGTTCGAGCCGTAACGTGAAAAACCGACGGCGTCAATTCGCCCGCAATCTTGAACAGATTGGGGATCATCAGGAGCAGCCCCTGGGAGGCTGTGAAGGTCGAGGATAAGGCCCCACCCTGCAGCACCCCGTGGACGGCACCAGCAGCGCCGGCCTCACTTTGCATCTCCACAACCTGTGGAACAGCACCGAAAATGTTCTTTCTTCCAGCAGCCGCCCAGGCATCGGGCAATTCCCCGAGGCCCGAAGATGGCGTGATCGGATAGATTGCCATCACTTCCGAACAAAGGTGAGCAATGTTGGCTGCGGCTTCATTGCCTTCCACGGTCACGAAGCGCTGCTGTGCCACGGCTAAGTCTCCTTCAAAAAGCTTTTGCACGTCAACCAAAAAACACCCGCAACCACGGTAATCCTCTTTTTAACCAAGCATAGGCAACCGTGGTCAATTAACAACTGAGCCCAAACCGTAAGTGCAACTCTTGGTTAATCCCAACAACGAGAATGGCCGCTGAGATTTGATATACGCTTGACAAGGCTGGGTTGGTTCGCCGAACCCAGCGTGTCACAATGAGTCTTACCTCAGCGCTAAACCGATAGCCTACCTGTTTTGCAATCCCTTCGCAAGTCGCCCAGGGAGCGTGTCAACCTGCCATGTGGACCCTTGCTTTGTGTCTCCGTTCTAGTTGGCAAAAACCTCAGTAGGAGAATTGGCTATCTGGATGGTAAACTGGCGACATGCCCGCTATGCGACAATCAGATAGGGAAGGTTCGGACAACTTTCAAGACAAGCACAAAGGAGGATATGGACGGCTAACGCCCCTAGTACCGATGGGCTTTTTTCTCGGCGCGAGCATTGGTCTTGAAACATCCATCCCATATCGAAGCAAGGCCGTTGCCCGGCAAACTGTTTGAGGTCACCAAGGAGCGTTTTTCCGAAATGGCCAACATCGAAGGGAATATCCACAAACCTTCCAACAGAGGCGGAGCAGTATGGGTTCGGGTGTGATCGGTCTGTCGTTTCCTCAGCCGAGTCAGAAACATCTTAAAGTTCCGGGACCTCGCTCAGTTGTACCATACCGCCGGCACATTCGAGACCAGCTCAAGCTAATCAAACATTCCGCCGCACGAAATATGAAAAAGGCCTGAAACCAAGCTGTTCTCGCATTTTCAGAGCCTCCAGCCCAATCAGGGGGTAAAATCTGACGCATCCCCGCCGTTTCTTCAAAAATCTGAGACGCGAAGATAGCAATGGTTTGTTTATCATGTTGTTCCTTGCGACCATCGCGCTTATAAATTCGACGCACAAATCTCTGCTTTTTTCACCGTAGGAAAGCCGCTCTGGTTGGTGCAGTCCAACGAACGGGATACGGAGCATAACTTCGTGTCGTTCGATAATGTTTCTCAATTCGGGACTTGCTCAGTCGATTCCAGCCTTTTTTGTGACGCGCCCTTGAAAAAACGGAAATCATTATTATGATTATCAGAAAACATCTGAATGCCGATACAATGTCAGGCCGAATGGATAAGAAACCATGTTTAGGTTAATTGACCAAAAGAGGAGTCAACATTATGCCCGCAGCAACACCGCTCCGTATCCACGAGGACATTACCCAATGCGTTGGAAACACGCCGCTTGTTAAAGTGAGGAAACTTACGGCCGGTTGCCCCGCGACCGTTCTCGCTAAACTTGAGAACTTCAACCCCCTCTGGAGTGTTAAGGATCGCATTGCGCGGGCTATGATCGATGCGGCCGAAAAGCAAGGACTGATCAAATCAGATACCGTCATCATAGAACCGACGAGCGGCAACACAGGAATTGGTTTGGCGTACGTGTGTGCGGCTCGTGGCTACAAACTTATGGTCACTATGCCAGAGAGCATGAGCCTTGAGCGACGTCGGCTCCTCAAAGCGTTTGGCGTTGAGCTGGTCTTGACCCCTGCTGCAGAGGGGATGCCTGGCGCCGTTAGAAAGGCTGAGGAGCTCGTCCGAGAAAACAGCAACTTCTATATGCCTCAACAATTCAAGAACCCCGCCAATCCTGAAATCCATCGTCGAACCACTGCCGAGGAGATTTGGCGTGATACAGGCGGCCAGGTTGATATCTTCGTCGCTGGGGTGGGGACAGGCGGAACAATCACCGGTGTTGGGGAGGTCCTTAAATCGCGCAAACCCGATGTTAGAGTCGTAGCCGTTGAACCGGCCAACAGCCCTGTGATAACGCAAAAATTGGCGGGACAACCCCTCAAGCCGGGCAAACACGGAATCCAGGGAATTGGTGCTGGCTTCATCCCGGATGTCTTGAATCTCTCAATTATCGACGAAGTCATCTGTGTCGAGGATGAAGCAGCGATGGAAACATCCCGACAGTTGGCACGTTACGAGGGATTCATGTGCGGGATCAGTTGCGGGGCTGCCATGTACGCAGCATTACAATTGGCCAAACGACCTGAAAACCAAGGTAAGACCATCGTTGTTGTTCTTCCAGACCTCGGAGAACGATACCTGTCCACGCGGCTGTTCCCGGAATAGACCGGAATAAAAACGCGGAACCCCGTCCTTCCACCTCCCCCATATTCAACACGAAAAGGGCGGTCCGACAGGGTTCAGACCGCCCTTTTTCACCGAATGGTTACGTCTCGGGTAACGATCGTGTTCTCAATGTTCAGGAGGTTTAACTGACCTCATTGACGATCAACCGCAAGGAGCGCAAGCGGGCTTTTCGCAAGCTGGTTCGCAGGCCGGAGCGCAGCAGGCTCGCTTCGCCTCACAACGGGCACGAATCCGGGCCAAGAGGCCGGGACGGCAGGCCGGTTCACAAGCCGGTTCGCAGGCCGGTTCACAGGCGGGCTTTTCGCAAGCAGGCTCGCAAGCAGGAGCGCAGCAAGCTCGCTTCGCCTCGCAACGGGCACGAATCCGGGCCAAGAGGCCGGGACGGCAGCAAGGCTCACAAGCCGGTTCGCAGGCTGGTTCACATGCGGGTTGGCAAGCGGGCTTCTCGCAAGCCGGCGCACAAGCACCGCCCAAGAAAACGTCCGCTCGAGCCGTGTTCAGGCCGAGCACTGTCACCAAGGCCCCGAGGGCCACCAAACCAAGGAGTGTCACGCGCTTCATGGTAAAAGCTCTCCGTTCGTACGAGGGACTGAAACGACAACTAACCCAACGTTCTTGCCTAATCACCTTCTAGCCACCATTTTTTATCGGCTATCGAAAGCGCCCATTTTACCCAAATGTCTCGATTCCTCCAAGCAATCATCTGGAAAAATTTGAGGATGTGCGGGATATTGCAAATTTAAGGGAGAGATCGGCTAATCCTACTTTCTTAAATATCCAGATAACAAAATCGCGCGATTCTGCGTCTCACAGGACCAACTGGATGCCACGTAGGCGGGTTTTTCGGTGGGAGCCGTGGTCGGATTCGTTCAGGTTAACAGCGACCTGGCAGTGCTATTTTTCATCAACTTGAAGAAAATACGCAAACTTCTCAGATCGCGTGCTTATTCTAAGCTAGACTATTTTAGGGAGTCAAGCAAGTGGGGCAGCCCACGCAAACAATTTGCCCCGACACGCGAACGTAAGGCTAGAGCTGTCGCATCGAGTGGGAAGTTCGTACCGATCATATGGGTTACCGAAAGGTCAGCCAATGAACGAACAGTCAACAGATGTTCATCCGCAGCTGGAGTATGTTTATTCTGAACTGGCAGACGACCCCGAACTTCGGGATCTCATCCAGTTGTTCGTTGATGAGATGCCATACAGAGCGGCCCTGTATGAGGAGTTGTTCCGTTCTGGCGACTTTGACGAACTTCGCCGTGCGATCCACCAATTGAAAGGTGCAGCCGGCAGCTACGGCTTTTCCTTAATTACGGAAGCCGCGTCAACGCTGGAGCAATCGATCCGTCACGAAGCTCCGTACGAGCAAATTCGCCAAGAGCTTCACGGTCTGATACGACTCTGCACAGCCGCCCGAGTTGCCCCTTCCCGGTGACGGATTGCCGGAACCCGGGCAGTGAATGCATCTTGTTTGTCGATAAGTTGCCAGGTGGAGCCGGCATCAAACGTTGAGCCATCTCCGTATTGAACCCTTGGAGGGACGCGCTTGTCGCGTCCGCTATGCAACGTTGGATGATCCATTTCGCCTCAGCGGGCATGACAAGCATGCCCCTCCGAGTCTTGCCTGCAGAGGGACCCGCTTGTCGGGTCCGCAGCACAAAGTTGGACTATCCATTCGGCTTCGGCGGGCACGACAAGCGTGCCCCTCCGAGAGGGCACGTCAAGCAACGCCTCTACCCGGCCATCGCGTCTGCCTCATCTCCAAATCTGGTGCACCCACATCCCTGTCCGCGCATCAGGCCGTTTTTTCAAAAGTCGCCATCCTCAGCGCATATCAACAGTCAGCTCACCTAAAGTCAACTCAATCCAACCAGCATGCATGTCGCGGTCGTAATCTCAGCTCTCTTTACTCAAAGTGACAACCACTTCATTTGATTTCCGCGGATGGATCTCTACGGCCTGTTTGGAATCAGAGAATCCAGGGGCCTGGACGGACACAGTGAAGTCGCCGCCAAAAACGCGGGCGGTCGCATGGCCGTCTGCATCTGTCGTCATCGTGATATCACTCCACCATTGTCCCTTGATTAGCTTATGAAGTTCGACATAAGCCGGTTTTGGTGACATGTCTCGGCGGACGAGGCCGGCCGGTGCCCCTTGCCATGCCCGGAAATCCGAGAAATCCCACCAGGTAATCGCCTCTACGG
>Ga0129299_1003075_pt1 | contig 10968 bp, 10 predicted proteins | sample ConPoolayeCmetaG_FD_94477 | JGI IMG/M metagenome (GOLD analysis project Ga0129299, IMG submission 94477) | Hot spring microbial mat communities from California, USA to study Microbial Dark Matter (Phase II) - Cone Pool mat layer C metaG ... | reverse complement strand
ATCACCAACTCCTCCTCAAGAAAATCCAGATATTAACCTAAACCGAGGTAAGTATGAGGAAATGAAAGAGGCCTACTCCCGCGATATTATTTAACCAAAATCAACTCTTAGTTAGCTCTGAATACACACCTATCTAAACACAGGTTTAGGTTATGGTCAAAAAATCCAGTTGACAATCATTAGTCGTCTTTCTAGTTTTATGTAAACACACAAATTATGTCCGGCAACCAACCACTAACTCAAAAGTTAAATTTACTTTTGTGTAACTTGCAACTTTTTTGCCAAAATGTAAGAGGTTTTCATTGGTATACGTGTGGCAATACTTTTTTTGAACTACACCAAAAGTTTGAAGAGTTGTATATCTATCTGTTTGAGTATATTGACGAAGTAGCTGAAAGAATAGCCACTTTAGGCGGTAAACCCATATTTGCACCAACAGAAATCCAAGCCCAAGCCACTATTCCAGTAGCCCAAGATCTGACAGATGGAACAAATAATTTAAGGCAATCTCTAGCAAGTTTGCAAGTGATTATAGACAACGAAAAAGAAATACTAGCGATGGCTATGCAAGCTAAGGATTACGGAACCGTAGAATTAATTCAGCACCACCTGGCCAAGCAGGAAAAATTGGCTTGGTTATACCATAGTTATTTAACTTAAACAAACAAGTTAGACACCCAGCAGCAAAACTTCACCTGCAAGTTGGTTGTTAACAATTAAACAGATAATACTTTATAAACCAACCTTGGAGCCAGGGTTTGCGATGATTTTCTGCATTCTTTAAAGTCAAATGAAATTGAACAAGTACCTAAATAGGATGGGTTAGAAGTTTTAGTTTACCAAGTTACTAAATCACACCAAAAAATTTTAGGTCAGAAAGTTATTTATAAACCCAAAAGCGTTGTCCGGAATAATTGGTTAGCATACCAATGGCTAAACTTGTGGCTTGTAGAAAATATTTACCTAAAGGTAAGTCATACTCTAAAAACAGGTTGAATTTTACAGAAAAATTAACCACATACGGAAACCACAACAAACAAAAATAAGTAAACACAGAGGCCACAAGCGGAGCTATAATATAGATTATATACACTTTGGTGGTGGTATAACCAAAATTACTGCGAATTGTTTTATCCTTAAAAGTAATCTGTCGATGTAGCCAAAAAGACGGAAAAATCATTAAGAAAGAGGCTAGATATTGAGTTACCGAAAACCTTTTTTCAAAACCTATTGGCAAAAATTTAGTCAATGCTAACAAAAAATTCCAAAGAAGAAAAGTGATAAAAGTGGTGTAAATCCCAATTAGAAAGTATTTTACAAACCTTTTGTTTTCTTTGTTTTTTAACATTTTTAAAAATATTCTTAATAATTTTCAATTAAATAATACTTATTACCATTTCCACCTATATATGTTTTGACAACATTATCACTCTCTTTAGCTTTTTTTACTAAAGACATAATTTTATCGCTTTTAACTACTTTATCTGAAATATTCTGAACTCTGGGGTTTCTCTTTGAACCATTGTAAAAGTCCACAATCTGAACTTGTAATCCATAATCATAACCTATAAAAGCCAGTGTTGCACACATTTCATAGAAATCTTCACAATAAAGATACTTAACATTTAAAGATTTTAAATCATCTAAAACTATTTCATATGACTGTTTTCCAAGATATGAATTAACATATATATTTTTTATATTAGATAGACTAAAAATACACAGACTAACAATCAAATACATTGAAGCAAAGACTAGGATTGAGTTTTTTGCAACTAAATTTTTATTATGAAAATCATAAAATATCTTAACAATTGTTTTAAACATCAAAAAATAAATAAGACTATAAACAGGTATAGAATACCTTATTGTTCCAAACAATCCTTGTGTATGAGGAAAAGGGTTACCCCTATACAGCAAAAGAAACATCATTAAAAACAAAAAAAGATAAATAATTAGATTTTCTCTCCAAAACTTGAAACTATATATTAAAAGAAAAATTACTGCAAATAAAATTACAAGCCCCCATATATTTCTTAATTCCAAAAGATGGAATAAATTTTTTTTAAATTCCATATTTTTAGAAAGACCATCTACATCTAAAAAATAATAAAAAAAGTCTTTTAAATACATCAAAGTAGAATTATAAAACTTTAAGATTAAATTTGATACAAAACTATTACTAGAGTTACTACCGCTCCCAATTAAAGTTTCTATATTTCTAAAATTAGAACTTATTGTAGATAAAACAAATGGAATAATACCTAAACATAAACCTAAAAAATAAAAAAATATGCTTTTTAGTTTAATTTTCTCTTTTTGAGAGAGCTTTTTATTAATTAAAATCAAAAAGAAAATTGGCGTAATTATAACATAAAGTTGATAATGCCACAAAGAAAGCCCTGTAAAAACACCGACTAAAAAACCCACTAAACTATAGTTATTTATTTCATTTAAATAAAATTTATTTAATAAGAAAAAAAACGAAATAATTATTAAATTTGCAAAAGCAAAGCCTTGAGGGGCATAAGTGAAGTAATAAAAACGAACAGCAAAAAACAAGAAAATTGGAAATAATATAATTTGCCAAACTCTACAATTTTTAATTGAACAGATCAGCAACAAAGTTGATAGAAAATAAAAAAAATGCTCCCAAAAATACAAAGTTTTAATAGATAACCCTGAAAAAAAAGTTAAAATAGCTAAAATAAAAGGTTCTAAATTGCCAAAATAATCTTGCCCATAAAAAAACCAAGAATAAAACTTGCCAGATTTAAAATCCTGAGTTATCAAGCCGACTATACCCATGTCTCCATTAAAGAAAGAATTGTTTCTGTAAATAAGGAAATAAGAAAATAAGAAAACACCAAAAGTAATAAAAAATTTATACCAACATTGCCGTTTTGGAACATGATTAATACAATTAAATATATTGTTAGCTTTATCGTTTAAAAACTTTTTAATTAATCTTACTGTTTTTGTACCAAATACAAGCATAGTTGTTAAAACAAATTAAATTTCACAATCTCCCAAAGAGCTTTGATACCATCTCTAAAAGCCTTCATTTTTTTGCCTTCAGCAACACTTCTTGGAAAATAGCTAATTGGGAGAACTAAAAAACGCAGACAGCTGCCGTCAGGTTTTTTGTATCTAGACAGTCTAGCAGTAATCTCTGGTTCAAACCCAAAATTGCTAGTAGCTGTAATGTGAGGGGCCAATTCTCTGGCTACGTCTCCTCGGATTAGTTTATAGCATACTTCCATATCTGGAATCACTACTCGCAAACGATAACTAGTAAACAAACTGGAAATTGCCGACAAAAACAAATTGCCATAAAAATTTTGCAAATAAATCACTCCATTATATTTACCAAAACGATTGCCGTAGCAAACATCTGCCTGGTGACGCAACGTTTCTTGTAGCAAAAATACAATGTCTTCTGGATCGTATTCCAAATCTGCATCTTGAATGATGACAAAATCGCCACTAGAAGCTAGCAAACCTCGACGCACAGTTTGGGTTTTACCTAAATTTTTAGAATTTCGTAACAACTTGATTACAGGATATTGGTTGGCCAAATCGGTAGCGATGGGATTAGTTCGGTCTGTAGAGCAGTCGTCACAAATAATGATTTCTCGCTGAAAACCCTCGGGTAAGTTGATAGCTAACACCTTTAACACAATTTGGGCTAAGGTTTTTTCTTCGTTGTAAGCAGGAATGATGATGGACAAAGTAGGCATGGGTTACTAGAAAAATTAATTAACCAAGTTAAATTGTTGTTTAAAATAAGCAATAGTTTTTACTAAACCTTCTTCTAGCGACACAACCGGTTGCCAGGATAATTTTTCCTTAGCTAAAGTAATCACCGGACATCTGACTTTGGGGTCGTCAGCAGGCAAAGGCTGATAGTCTAAAGTAGACTTAGATTCTGGAATTAATTGCAAAACCAATCTAGCCAAATCGAGCACTTTAAACTCGGAAGGGTTGCCCAAATTTACTGGCCCAGTGAACCCGACAGGACTGGCCATCATTAAAACTAGACCCTGAATTAGATCGTCAATATACTGAAAAGATCTGGTTTGTTCACCACTACCATAAATAGTTAACGGCTGGTTAAGCAACGCTTGAGTGATAAAATTGGACACCACTCGCCCGTCTTGGGGGTCCATATGGGGACCATAAGTATTAAAAATACGTACAATTTTCACTTCTAAACCATATTCTCGATAAAAATCCATAGTTAAAGCCTCAGCTGCTCGCTTACCCTCATCATAACAGGCTCGTACACCCACAGGGTTAACATTGCCCCAATAAGTTTCGGTTTGTGGATGCACTAAAGGGTCGCCATAAACTTCGCTGGTAGACGCTAACAAAAATTTAGCTTGATATTTTTTGGCTAGTTGCAACAAATTATAGGTTCCCCAAATACTAGTGCGCAAGGTATGAATCGGATTTTTTTGATATTTAGACGGAGAAGCTGGACAAGCCAAGTTGTAGATTTCATCCACGTGGCCAAAATCAAAAGACTCAATAATATCTTGATGATAAAAATTAAAATTGGTAAAGGTCGACAAAACCTCTAAATTAGAGTTACTACCTGTAGATAGGTTGTCCACTACTATTACTTGATACTTGTCGCTTAATAAACGTTTACACAAATGAAAACCTATAAAGCCAGCGCCTCCAGCAACTAGTATTTTTTTGGACATGGGGCTCATAAAATTGTTAAAATTAAGAACTTTTGGGAGTAACTATAGGTCTTCCTATGGAAATATAGGTAAAATCCAGATTTTCAAATTTATCCAAAGGATATAAATTACGACCATCAATTACAACGCGAGCACTCATAACCTTAGCCAGTCTACTAAACTCGGCTGTCTTAAACTCTGGCCAATCAGTTAAAATGATTAAAGCCTCAGCTTGGTTTACCGCTGTGTACATATCATTAGCATAAGTAATATTTAAATTCAAATATCGTTGGGCTGTCAACATAGCTTGGGGATCAAAAACTTGTAAAGTAGCCCCTAACTTATATAATTCAGTAACAATAGCCACTGCCGGAGATTCCCGAATATCATCTGTATTAGCTTTAAAAGCTAGACCCCAAACAGCTAAGACTCTGCCTACTAAATTTTGCTTGAAAAACGCTAACACTTTCTTGATTAGCAACGCTCTCTGCTGTTGGTTAACAGTTTTCACTGCCTCTAAAATTTTAAAATTGTACCCTATCTCCTGGCCAAAAGCCAGCATAGCTGCCACATCTTTAGGAAAACAAGAACCTCCGTACCCTATCCCAGCTTGTAAAAAGTGTGGCCCGATTCTGAGGTCTAAGCCTATACCTAAACTAACTAAATCTATATTGGCTTCTTTAGCCTCACAAAAATTAGCTATTTCGTTAATAAAGGAAATTTTAGTCGCCAAAAAAGCATTAGCAGCATATTTGGTAGCTTCAGCACTACGCTCATCCATAAATATTAGCTTATCAAATTCGCCTATAATAGGTAAATATAGTTCAGTTAAGAGTTGTCGAGCTTGGTTAGAACTAGTGCCAATAATCACCCTGTCTGGATTCAAAAAATCTTGAATAGCGCTGCCTTCTCTTAAAAACTCTGGATTAAACACCACAGCAAAGGAATGAACAGTTTGCTTGGATACAGCTAAACTTATTTGTTGGGTGGTGCCAACCGGTACAGTACTTTTCACAACTAATAATTTATACCCATTAAAATAATGACCAACTTGCTTAATTACTTGCCAAAGGTATTGTAAATCAGGGGCACCTTCAGGCAAGGAAGGAGTAGGTAAACACAGAAAAATAATGTCTGATTTTTCTACAGCTGTTTTAAGATCCTCAGTAAAAACTAGCCGTTTAATCGCTAAATTTTGTAAAAGTAGTTCGCTTAAACCGGGTTCATAAATCGGCGCTTGTCCTTTTTGGAGTAATTCTAACTTGGCTTTATCGTTGTCTACACAGATGACCAAATGACCTTGGTCAGCCAAACAAACTCCCGTCACCAAACCCACATAGCCAGTGCCAATAACAGCAATCTTCATATAATGAATAACAATATTTTAGCTAGACCTTACTAAGGTTTAAAAACCTGGGAAAACAAATTCTAACTAACTAGTCAAGCCATTCACAAAGACGTTATGCTGATTGATATTTCTAAAAATTTTTCAGAAAGACTTCTGTAGTTAGTTCAAACCCTGGAGCGTAATATTAACGATTTATGTCTTCAAGAAAACTAAAGGCTAGCAAGGAAACAGAAGAAGGTCCTTGATTTTGGTTTCTTAGTCGGTATACTCTTATAGTTTTTTAAAGAAAAAAGATATATTACGCAACCATAAATATGAGCACTGATTAAACCAGCAATTGACGCAAGCTGATTTTTACAAAAAAATCTAAAAATAGAACCCAATGGCTAATTTTAGTTAGTGTTTAAACTACTAAACTAGTCGGTTGACTAAATCTAAACTTCTAGTTTAGAAGCCATAAAAATTATGGATTTGAACCGAGTGCAAAAAAACATTGGCTATTATTTTCAAGATACTCGCCTACTAAAAACGGCCTTAGTCCATCGTTCTTATTTAAACGAAAAAGATAAGTTGCCGGAGATTACCGAAGATAACGAAAGATTAGAATTTTTGGGGGATGCTGTGTTAGAGCTAATAGTAACAGAATATTTATACCTACACTTTAACCAGCCCGAGGGTTACCTAACCAGTTTACGCTCAGCCTTGGTAAACTATAAAATTATGGGTAAAATTGGCCAAAATCTAGGCCTGGATGAAGAGATTTTGATCAGTAAAGGAGAACGTGAAGAGCTTGGCAAGGCTCGACTAACCATTGTAGCCGATACCATGGAAGCTATTATTGGCGCAATCTATCTAGATTCTGGTATGGAAGCCTGTAAAGAATTTGTAAAACAGTTTATTTTCTCTAACTTGGAAGACATAGTGAGAACCAGAGCCTACAAAGACGCCAAAACCCAATTACAGGAATTGACACAAAAACACTACAAAACAACTCCAGTATACAAACTCCTGTTTACCGAGGGTAAAGACCACGAAAAAATCTTTTATGTTGGGGTTTGGATAAACAAAGAAAAACTAGCCGAGGCTAGTGGTAGGTCAAAACAAGAAGCCGAAACTAAAGCAGCCCAAATAGTTCTAGAAAAACTAGAATTGCAAAACTTAAATTAGACTGTGGAAACTGTTTATAAATAAATACCGATCTTTTCAGTGAAACTAATCAGGTCCAAACTCCTTTGTCTTGTTTGTATAATAAGCATAATAAACTAACACTAACAAGCTTATTAAACCTCAGGGTGTCAAGGGTTCTCTATTTATTTTATCTAAAACACACTAAGCTCTCACTAAGCTTAGTCTTGATTTTAAGCGGTCAAAAATTAGATTACTATAAACCTAATAAGAAAAAGTCAAGGTTAGCTAAATAGTTTAAAGATACTTAGCTAAAATCAAATAGGTGTTTATATACTACCCTAGTTACTAAGATAATGTGCCCTGAAATTAGTTAAATTGTTTTGGAATTATAACAAACAAACTAAAGCAAATTTGCCATAGCCAATCTTAAAGCTGACCACTAGAGAACTTGAAAAACTCGATTAACAAAAGGACATTTAAAATTAGATTTCCTGATTTTAGGGAATAACAGCGAACAGCTTTGTCCAATGAACTATAAATAGCTTAGTTTTACGCAAAGTATTTGGGTGTTTTTTTAGGTAATAAACAATCTAAAACGGGATTTACATTTAAAAAGATAAATTGCCGTGGTAAATTGGTAAAAATTAGTAAATAGTGTAAGATAATATACAAGAACAATCGTTCAAAGTAGACCATAAACCGTTACCATCTGCATGGCAAATAAAAATGTTTTTTAACCTAAGCAATGAAGGTTTAGGCGATCAGATCAATTGATAGACCAATTTAGTTTTCAGAGGTTTATAAGTATTAATTTTGCACAAGAAATGCCTGATTTGACTACACTTGGGTATTTTTCAAAAAGTTTTGTTATTAACAGTGAAAAAATAGTATCAAAAAACTATTTCATCATTAAACTTAGTGTTTCAAAAAACTCTACCACTAATCATTTGGTAATTTATACCTGTTACCTACGTAACTTAATTTAAGTTTATTAAATCAAACTACTAAACTTAACTGAACCAGTCTTGAAACTGTAATTGTATTTGAGAAGCGTATAGACCACCGATTTTGTCATTGTCATCTTTCGGAGCAGCCATAAAGCTTATAGAATACAAAATTCCTTTTCTAGTGAACACCACAGAATAACCATTGTTTAAATCTTTATTTTGGGACATTTGCAGGTTTTGAATTGATTAGTCAGCTATAAACCAACCTGTTAACTTAAACAATTCTTCTGGAGAAACAGCATTCTTTCCGGTTAGGCTAGCCTGAAATGGTTGACTCATCTGGAATACATAAAAACATTGCACAAACACGGTATAACCTTCACCGAATTTTTCGGTAGGCGTGCGATATCCCGTAAAAGCGTAAAAATTCCAAAACGGTCTGGCCGGAGCAGGTGGATCAAAGCGATCAAAATCCACTAAGGCACCATTAGCGGTTTTTATTGGATATTTGACGTTCAAATTGCATTCGTTAATTTCTAATACCCGAGAAGTAGAATCTTTTTGAAATTTTCGTTTAGGATTTAGGTCAGCAAACAGATTTTTCACCACACTTGTAGGTTGCTTGATTTCTGAAGCCAGATTAGTAGTATACAGTTGACCGTTCCATTCAAACACCGCATTTGGCCCTAGTTGCTCGCGAGCTAAAGCAAAAGCTTCCGCAAAGGTTACTCCTGCCATCGGATTGGCTGGATTCAAATTTACTGCGCCTGAATTCGTGTTAGTCGAGGTGTAATTTAACTCAGTGTTATCAGAATTAATTGGCTTAGTGGCATCTTTTTTAACAAAATTTTGTTGTTTTGGGTCGTAAACATATACTGAATTTGTATCTGACCCCTGATCAATCTTATCGTCTACCCCAACCTCCTGTTCTTGTACACCAGCAACCTGAGTTTGAGCTTGTTCTTGTTGCCACAAATGAATGGCTGGCCAAACCACAAACAAACCCAGAAAAGCAAATACAAGAGCCAAGTAAACCAATCTACCTATAAGAACCTGCTTGTTATTAGCCTCAATAGTTGTATCATTTGAACAAGAGTTTAATTCATCTAAATCAGTTTGGTAATCTGATTGACCTTCAGTCTGTTTGGTTTTTTTATTTGGCTCTAGTTTGTCAGAAGTTTGCATAAACGCAATCTAACCAGCTGGTTATTAGAACCAACTTTTACTAAAAGTCAAGCTCAAAGAGTTGGTTTAATTTGTTTAAGTCCCGCTCTTTTCTCAAAAAAATTCTACCTTAGAAAAATTATCTTAACCCTGCCAAGCTTCTAGGTTTCCTGGTTATTGGTATTTCCAATTTATTAACATAATCGTCTAGTAAGAATATATTTATAGCAGTCTACAAACTAAACACAACTGTAAGAGCTATGGAGTTTGCCGAACTTAAAAACTTATCAATTTTGGTGAAAGCATAATTAGTTAATAGTCCTATTAAGTTTGCACTCTCGATCGAGTTTTCTTAGGTTTAGCCAGGTTGATGCTAATAAACTCAAAATTGTTCCGTCATCAATTAAACCTAACGGGCCAAAGAAAATTTCAGGCCAAAAATCTACCGGTGAAAACAAGTAAACTATAATGCCTAAAAATAGAAGTAATCTAGCTTTGGGATGTGTTTGTAAAAATTGTAGTAATTTATTGTAACTCTTCATCACTTCCTAAACAAGGTAAATTTTAAATTTTAAACAACTAAAATGATTTTCTCGTCAAATCTTAATATAGGTAATTGCCAAAATGTTTGTTAGTTAGCTTTTTTAAGCTATTGCATCTTCTTTGGTGAGTCATTCGATAAACAAAGATGACTATATCTCAAGAAAAGTTTAGTTATGCTTAACAAACCCTTACACTCAATCACCCTTAAAAGCTAACACCAAACCTACCAATTTCTTAGGTAATTCTTCAAAAGAATCCACCTATGCTATAAAATATAAAATTTACAAGCAGCATCTTCAGAAGAAAGAGCAAAAGAATAAGTAAAGATAACTTTGTCTACTACCTAAAAGAACTTGAATTTATAGATATAACTTTATGTATAAATGCTTGGGTGGAATAAATTGAGCCATTACCATTTCTTAATACAAAGATAATTTTATTAAGACTTAATCAAACTGAGATTGTAGCCTGCTTATCCAGTTAAGACTTCAATTTTAGCACCCAAACTATTTAGCCTAGTAGCAATTTCTTCGTAACCACGACTAATTGAGTATACATTTCGCAAAATAGACACTCCGTCGGCAGCCAACATAGCTATTAAAATAATCATTGCCGGACGTAACGCTGGTGGACAGACTATTTGTGTGGGTTTAAAAATAGTGGGCCCAGTAACATATACCCTATGTGGATCGGCCAAAATCATTCTGGCTCCTAACTTAGTCAGTTCCATATAATAAATAGCTCGATTTTCATAAACCCAATCATGAATTAGGGTTTCACCCTTGGCTACGGCGGCAATAGGCACGAAAAACGGTAAATTATCAATGTTGATTCCCGGATAAGGTAAAGGATGAATTTTTTCATCTGGAGCTTTTAAGTCGGAAGGTAACACAGTAATGTCCACCAAGTCTGTCTGACCATTGTAAGCTTTATATCTTTTAGATTGTTTGTACTTCAAGCCCATTTTTTTGAGTTTATATAGCTCCAAGGTCAAAAAATCAATCGGACATCGTCTGATAGTTAAATGAGATTTAGTCACCACAGCAGCCGACAAAAACATCATCGATTCGATAGGATCTTCGCTATTGTGATATTCTACATCCTGATCAATTTCAGGTACCCCATGAACCGTAAGAGTGGAGGTGCCTAT
>Ga0129299_1003074_pt1 | contig 10969 bp, 12 predicted proteins | sample ConPoolayeCmetaG_FD_94477 | JGI IMG/M metagenome (GOLD analysis project Ga0129299, IMG submission 94477) | Hot spring microbial mat communities from California, USA to study Microbial Dark Matter (Phase II) - Cone Pool mat layer C metaG ... | reverse complement strand
TTTGCACCGAAATGTGAAAGCCACTTCTGAAGAGAAAAGCAGCCGATTCTCAAACCCTTCGGGATTGTCGAAAACGGGCAATCTGCTGCGTTGCGGGAGGTTCGGAGTATGGGCATACACCTGCACATCCCGCGCCTTGCATCTTGCCTGTTTTGGCCAATCGCAAAATCTGGGTTTATGTCATGTTTTCCAACACGTTATTCCAACCGGCCATTTCTCAAAGGCGAGATCCGGGTTCAATACTGCCGCATGTAATGTTCCGGACCGACAATCGGTTTTCGCGGTGTCCAATACGTGTGCTCTCTTGTCGGGAACCGACGCGCCAGCGGATCTTTTCGCGCTAGGATCAACAGCAACCTCCCGGCTGTGAACCCCAGATAGAAGACCGGAATCAACAACAGCCATGACAATCCGATACCCACTGCCCGGCCCAGCTGATTGCCGGCCTTTTTGAAATCAAAATACAGCCTGGGAACCAACAGGCCTGCAACGAGCACGAAAACCGCCAGCGCGCCGACCACCGCCGCCACCCAGAACTTGCGCATGAGTATCAACAGCCCCGCCACACCCCCCATGACAAGCGCTTCCAATAATACCCGTTGGCGCTTGGGAACCGCAGCCGCTTCTTTCGCGCTCGCGCTCTTTTCACGCCAGGGCCAGATAGCCACGGCAATTTCTTTCCGATCCAATTCAGCCACGCATCTCCTCCGTACTTTTGCTATTTGGTTCTCTCTCGGCAAACGCCTTCAGGTTTGCCCAGTTTTCGCCATTCTTTTCCGTTTGTCCACCATCCCTCTCCGGTGACAGTATTCAACACGAAAACTCCATCTCCCGATTTGTTCGCATAAGGTAAATATGTCCCGGGTGGAGCAGCCGTTGCCCCTTCGGGCACACCCAGCGGAACCCACTGCCACTGGCCGGGATCAAGCCACCAAGTCTGCCCATTGGTTGTGTCCGTCCAAAAGAAGCCTGCGCCCGTCTTGTTTTCGCATGCCTTGAACCGCTCGACCGGCGCCACGGGTTTGTCCTCGGCCGCGACGCCGCAAACCAGCATCAGCAAACAACCTGCTATCCAGATCGAGAACCTCATTGCACCGCGCACCAGAAAACAGCTCCCCTCAGTCCGCCCGTCGGCCATGATGCGTTGTCAAAACATAGCGCACTTCTTTTTTCGAAAACGGCGGCAAGTCCACCGTGAACTTTACCGTGTCCAGGTCCACCTTTTCAAAGGCCCCATCCCCGCTTGTTTCGATATCCCAGTGCGGCGTGCAGAAATTGCGCCGGATTTCGACTTTTACCGGCAGCGACCGCCTATTTTTCACTTCGATCTTGAACGTCTGAATTTCATCCCACCCGATAACGTCACCGCCCGCGTCGAACAAGAAGTGGTCAGACTTGAAGTCCATCAGCGTCGGTTTGACAATCACGTTGGCAACCGGCCCAAGATCCAGTTCGATATCTTCACCCACGGGGATATACTTGAAGTTCGACTGTCCCTCGAAAGCGAGATGCTGATCGGCGTCCAACAGACGATAAACATACAGCATGCCGCCCGGAATGGGCGTTTCTCCGAGCTTATGTTCCTGGTCATTCTTGAAACTTAGAAAGCGCACGACCGCATTCCCATATCTCTCTTCCTCATACTTGTAGAGATTGACGACTGGAATACCTTCGACTTCAAAGCTCGGCAACCGTTTTGACCAGCCGTTTCGGATAGTCTCCGTACCTTCGATTGTGTAAAGAAAGTATTCGCTTAGCCCTTCTTTCTTGATTTCTTTAGGCTCAGCCATTGCCGGCGCACTCTCCACCGTTTGGGCAACATCCATCAGCGCCCTTTTGGCATATAATCCTTTCATGACTACCGGTGCAATTGGCGGCACCCCGATGGGTCTCCCGTACGGATACTGCCGGCGCGCCAATTCGGCAATCTCGTCCAAAATGTGAACCTGACCAACAATCAGACGGGTCTGTGCGTTTTCGTAGTCTTCCCCGCTGTTATTCGTCACGCGCACATAGCCTTCCAAACGCATAGTTTTTTCATCGGGTGACAGTGTACCCATATAGAAAGCGCGCCAGGAAAAACCGCTGGTCAGATACGAAATCTCAACAGGGATCTCGCCGCTGACCTCGCTCTTGATGTTCCACATTCCCAGATTCCCAACACGCGGCGGATAGGTCAGGTCCGAGATTTCAACCTTGTCCGCCTGCGCCTTCGGCAAGATTTCGAGGCTCGTGGGATCAATCAGGGTATTGGCCCACGAAAACTGAAGCTTGTTAGCACCCTTTTGCAGCGTCAGCTTGCGACTCTCGCGCACCAGGGTCATATCGGCGGAATTGTAGATCGTAAGTTGGACCATGTCCCGCTTCGGAAGCGTCACCAGGTCCACCTTCGCAAAAGCCGCCGCAGTGATACAAACGCCCACGGCGAAAATTGTCGCACCCGTCGGTTTCATGGTTTGCCCCTCACGTTGCGCCGATGATAGTGCATAACCAGTTCCTGTTTGCCGCGGGGCGGCAAATCCAGACGGAATTCCAGCGTTCCGGCATCTTTGCGTTCGTACTCAAGGTTGCACTTTTCCATGTCCCATTGTCCCGGGATATGCTGAATCATCGTCAGCCGCGCCGGCTTGTCTTTGAAGTTTTCGACTTGCGCGGCGATGATTTCATCGGTATCGTAAAGCACGACCGTGTTACCGCTATTGCGACGCACATTGATTTGTTTGTCCCGCATTTTTCGTTGCATCACGACGATATCCCGACTGTCGCCGATATAGATCTCGAGTTTTTCACCTATGGGCACCAGGGCCGTGGTGTCTTCGCCCAACACAATAGTTCCCCCGTGGCCGTCATCCTGAAAAACGCGGATCTTTCCGCCCCAGAGAGCAAACCGCCCCAGACCGTTGCTGGCCGTGTTGACAACTCGGTAGCTGACAGGGATGCCTACGTTGGCAGTCAGTCTGTCCGGATCCCAGGGATGGATGGCCGCATCAAATTTCCAGACCTTCTCAATCGGCACCGCCGTTTGTCGGCAGAACAATACCCGCTTGGTTTCTTCATGGTTGATCCCTTGTTCCAAGGCGTCCCCATAGTCGAGCAACACGCGCGCTTGCGCAAAATCCTCGCCTGAAAAGTTACGCAGGATCACGTAATTCGCCAGGTCCAGACACGTTTCTTCCTTGTTAGCCAGCGCGCGATATTCGATTACACGATCAATGTTTCTGAGCAAATACGAAATGCGGACCTGCTCCTCCCAGGCTTCGGCACTGCTGATTTCCCAAACCAAGGCCGCTTCGTCTGGAGGATAGCTGACGTTCAGAAGATTTACCCCCCCCGGATGGGAACGAAAGCTGAGCCGGATGGAATCCGCGTCAATCTCCACTCCGTTCCATGAAAAATCCACTTGGTTCAGGCCTTTCTGAAGAGTCAATACGCGTTCCTCTTCAATCAGCGTGACTTGAGGATTGTCCAGCCGTATTACGGTGGCTGCTCTGTCCGGGAGGGCCACCAGCTTGATACGCGCCTCCGCCGTCAAGGTAAACCCCGCCACCAGGGTTAGTCCCGCGGCAAGTCCTGCCAATCCAGTGTTTCGCATGGCACACCTTTCTGTCTGTTGCCTATTTTAGCATATCCAAAGCCGTTTCGGCTACTTGTTCCGGAAAGATTTCCCGCATGCAGGCGTTGTCGCCCCGCCGACAGCGCCGCGCGTAACAAGGCTGACATGGGAGGTTGGACCGCAAAACACGATGTTGATCGCCGTATGGACCTGTTCTGACCGGATCCGTAGGTCCGAAAATGGCCAAAGTCGGCGTTCCCACAGCGGCGGACATGTGAATTGGACCAGAATCGCCTGCGATCAGCAGATCCATCTCCCGCAGCACTGCCCCTGTTTCTGGAATACTCAACCGGCCAGCAAGATTGACCACGTTGCCCCCCAGAGCGCGTTCAATTTCCTGGCATTTGCCGGCGTCCTTCGTTCCGCCCAACAGGAAAAGGCTGACGGACCGGCGAGCGCGGAGAAGACGCCCCAGGCTGATAAAATGTTCGACCGGCCAATTCTTGGTCGGCCACCGCGATAACGGCAGCAAAGCTATCCTCGGACGGGCTTGAGAAAGAGTCTCAGGCTGAAAAGCTACAGGAAATGCAATTTCCCGAAATTGTATGTTGAGATAGCTGACCACGTCCAAATTCTGCGCCACAGCATGCCTTGTTAAGGCCCGAGTTCCGGCAATCTCGGAATAAAGGATTCCAGCCCCCTCGCGGTGAAAGGAAGGCCCGATTTTCCGCCGCCCCCGGGCCAACCGCGTCACAGCCGCGCTCTTGAGAAGCCCCTGCAAATCAATAACATAGTCGTAGCGTTTTAGCCGCAACGTACGGATGAATCCAAGCGCTCGGGACGGTTGCCGTCTTGGAAATGCAATCACTTGGCTCACGTCGGTAAAGCAACGCACCAAGTCCACATATTCTGTCTGCGTTACCCAGTCTATCTCGCCTTTCAAGCCCTTCTTAAGGTTATGAACCGCAGGCAAGGCATGAAAAAGATCGCCCAGCGAGCTGAGTTTAACGATCAGAAGACGGCAAGGAACAGAAGCAACCTCGCTCATTAAAAAACAACTTACAAAAGAATCTTGCCCCCCTCAAGTTTTGACATCACCGCGCTGACCAGCCAGAAGGGGACTAACCCGCCACAACGGACGGGGTCCTTTAGAATGTAAATACCGCGCACATGAGAACGTAACCGTCTCCTTTTCAATGCGGTCCGCAGCCGGCTCGCTCCCGTCAGGCAGAGCCGGCTTAACAATGAAATAAGGCACTTCAGGCAGCCCGCGTTCGCAAGTGACTGCGCTCCCCGCTGACGCAACGCGGGCGCAGACTGTGTCGCCCAGGGCAACTTCCTGCCACTCAAATCCGTTCAAGGAGAAATACACGCGGATCTGACTTTTCTCCGGCGCGGATTCAACCTCAATTACCGGCGGCCCTGGTTCAGCAGAAGCAAGTGGCACCCAATTATGACTGACGGCCGCCGGCAACCGGTCCTGAGCGACAGCAACCGAGATCAGCCCGGCCACGCAGATCAGTCCGATAAGCGAACAAGCTGTTCTTTTCTTCCCCATGAAGCGGAATGTGAGTTTGAATGGCGCTCGCTCAGGCCCGGCCGATTGGGGTGCCGCTGGCCAGTCTTTGTCGGACGGCTTCGTACAGCAGTATGGTCGCAGCGGCAGCCACATTAAGCGAGTCAGCCTGGCCGAACATGGGAATACGCACCTTTATATCTGAGCTTTCGAGCCAAGCGTTGCTGAGCCCGTATTGTTCGGTCCCCAACACAATAGCCGTCGGGCCGCGTAAGTCCACAGCGGTGTACAGTACCGTCGCATGAGGAGTCGCAGCCACTGTCCTGATCCCATGAGCCCGCACCCATGCAAGGGTTTCTTGGCTTCCCGCCTCCACCACCGGTACGGCAAAGAGGGTGCCAATGCTGGCGCGAACAACATTGGGATTGTTGATGTCCGTACACCGGTCACACACAATGACGGCGTGGGCACCGGCGGCATCCGCCGAGCGCAAAATAGTTCCGAGATTGCCGGGCTTTTCGATGGCTTCAGCCACCACAATCAAAGGATCGCTCAGCAATGCCAAATCTGCCAAACGCCGTTTGATCTGCGGTGCAACTGCCAACAATCCCTCCGGCCTGTCACGATACGCCATTTTGCGGAACACGGGTTCTGCGCACTCCAGAATTTCAACCCCCGCTGCGCGGCATTGCTCGATAAGCGCCGGTTCGTTAGTGCCTTGGAAAAGATCGCGACATACAAACAGCGTTTTCGGAATGTGCCGATTTTCCAGGGCGCGTTTGATCTCTCGATACCCTTCGATGAGCATAAGTCCCTGCTCGTCACGATGGGATCTCTGGCGCAATTTGACGACCGCCTTGACGCGTGGATTGCTGAGGCTACTGATGAGCACAGGCCTCATAGTCGTGACCGCATTCACAGGAACGCTGAGAGGTCTCAGATGTGCGTTATGATCACCTCGACCTTGGGAGCCGAGGAACTTGTTATCACAGTGTTTGTATCTGCAACACTGACATTTGTGCGTGCAATCCCCTGACAGGTCAGAATCTGCAAAGCCCGTCCGCCGCTTGCGTTTGTATCGCCGCTGGGCTTGTAAATGCTCGTGTAGACTGTGCGATCCCCGGTCGTGTGCGACAGGACCCCCCATTCTGGCTGACTCAAACTCCACCGATAACCGTGCCAACCCGAAGCCACAAATTCAACCGACTGGCCGCGCGAAACAGTGGCCGCTGGAGGATTGACGGTGATCTCCGCTTCGCTGGTGCGCTCGGTTTCACAACCCGTCTGCGTCAGAATCGTTAGCCCCGAGAACAGCACAAAAAAACAAATTAGAAGGGAGTCTTTCACTTTTTCTTATTCATAGTACCGTCACGCCTTCCCTATTGTCAACCCCGCGACTGCGGGCTGGAGCGGACACACGACGAGGCCCTTCAGCCCAGATTTTGCGTTTGAGAAAGCGTGGGTTTGTATAAGATGTCGCCACCTATGCTGACCTGCAGATCTCATTTGACAACAAGCTGGGCGGACTCGTTCAACGAGCGACGGGTGGTTCTCTCAATCTTTTTCTTGTCTTTCATTCTGCGGCTGCTCCTGTTGAATCAACACACCCGCAGCCCCTGCTTTGACACCTTCGGGTGGGGATGCCGAAACCTATGACGAGTCCGCCGTCGCTATTGCCTCCGGCCAGTTGACGAGCGGTGAAGCATTTCACCAACCACCCATGTATGCCTACCTCTTGGCTTTGTTTTACAGGCTGCTCGGGCGGGATTTTTACCTGGTATTTCTTTTCCAGATCGCCGCCAGCAGTCTAAGCGCGGTCTTAATTTACCTTTTAGGAAAAAACTGTTTGACAGACCCACGGGAATTCTGGCTGGGGTCCTTTTCGCCTTTCACGGTCTGGCCGCTTTCTATTGTGTGAAGCTGCTTTCGGAAACCATCGCCATTTTGCTTTAGTTGCTGATAACATACCAGCTCTACCGAGCCGCATGCTCTCAGAGCTGGCCACAATGGGCTCTGGCCGGAGAACTTGTTGGCATCACAAGCCTGGCGAAACCAAATGTACTTTTAGTGTCGCCAGCGGTGCTGGTTTATCTCGTGTGGCTGTGGCCGCGTCGGGGGCTGACAAAACTCACCGCGGCCATGGCTTTTCTCATTACCACCGCCTGCACGGTGGCGACCGCAACTTTGCACAACTATTTTGCTGAAGGGGACTGGATCCTGGTCTCCTGGAACAGCGGCAGCAACTTTTATTCCGGCAACAACCCCACGGCCATCGGTTTGCCGACTCCGCTCCCGGGAGTTTCCCAAGACCGACGGTGGCGTCCTTTAGACGAACGTCTGGTCGTAGGACGAATCCTGGGCGTCAACCCCTCTGCTCGTGTTGTTTCCACGTATTGGACGGAAAAAACCGTCAATTATATCCGGAAAAATCCCGGCAGCTTTGCGCGGCTGTTGCTGCGCAAACTGCGCCTGGCAATTTCTGGCATGGAGAATTCTCACATGTATTACTTCAGCTTCGAGAAAACGCTGTTCACGCCGTTTCTCGCCGTTTTTTTTCTTCAATTTTTATCCTTGTTTCCCATTGGCAGTCACCGGATTGGTGCTTTCTCTGCCACAATGGCGACACTGCTTTTTTCTTTATGCCATGATTGGCGTAACTTACACGGCACTTCTGGTTTTCTGCGTGCTCAGCCGCCTGCGGCTGCCGGCCGAGCCTTTCTTAATCATATTCGCAGCCGCCGGCACGCTGCAGCTTCTCCGACAGCCCCGTGAGAGGTTGGCCTCCTGGATCACTTTTATCGCCCTGGCCCTGGCCTCCGGACTGATGTATTCCCGTGATCGCCGCCTTTTTCAGGAACGCACGGCGATTAATTACTGGAATCTGGGGGAGATCGCATTCAAGGCGGGAGATTATCACCAGGCCCACGCAGCCTACAAGCAAGCCTGGCAGCTTGCTCCCCACACCATGCGCCCCCTCCTCGGAGTGTGTAAATTGCTGGCCGTTCGCAAAGACTGGAACAAGGTCCTTCACCTTTTCGAAACGTTTTATCCCGCCATGGAGGAGGACCTGCGTAGAGAGTTTCTGCGCGAGGAGGTTTTGCTGCCTGTCCGCCAACAAATGTTGCGCATCGTGGAGCACTTTTCCGCCTGCCAGTCCGAAGCTCACCAGTCGGCCGAAAGAGTGAACGAAACTCAACAAATACCAGCGAATTGACAACGAAAAATCTGGGATAAACACTCGAATCGTGTTGACCTAACCATCAGAGGCGCTAGTATACCACCATTTACTGACACTCAACAAAAGACTCCCGCAGAAAGAAGGAGGCGCAAATGGCAATTATTGATTTTGGCGGCGTCAAAGAGAAAGTGGTCACCAGAAAAGAATTTCCCATGAGCAAAGCCCGTAAGGTGCTCAAGGACGAAATCATTGCCGTCATTGGTTACGGTGTCCAGGGGCCCGCCCAAAGCCTGAACATGCGCGACAATGGTTTCAATCTGATTGTGGGCCAGAGCAAAGCGTTCAAGCGCGACTGGGATCGCGCCGTCGCTGATGGCTGGATCCCCGGTAAAACCCTTTTCGAAATCGAAGAGGCCGCGCAACGGGGAACCATCATCCAAATGTTGGTCAGCGACGCCGCGCAGAGAGCCATCTGGCCGACCATCAAGAAATATCTTGATCCGGGTGACGCGCTCTATTTTTCGCACGGGTTTTCGATAGTTTACAAGGATCAGACCAAGGTTATCCCGCCGGAGTATGTGGACGTAATCATGGTGGCGCCGAAAGGCTCGGGCACGTCCGTGCGCCGCAATTTTCTCTCCGGCGCTGGAATCAATTCCAGCTATGCGGTTTATCAGGACGCTACAGGCCGCGCGGAAGAACGCTGTTTGGCCATCGGCATCGGCATCGGTTCCGGCTACCTTTTCCCCACGACATTTGAGCATGAGGTTTACAGCGACCTGACCGGTGAACGCGGCGTCCTGATGGGAGCGCTGGCCGGCATCATGGAAGCCCAATACGAAGTCCTGCGGCAACATGGTCACAGCCCGAGTGAAGCCTTCAACGAGACCGTGGAAGAATTGACCCAAAGCCTGATCCGCTTGGTGGATGAGAACGGCATGGATTGGATGTTTGCGAACTGCTCAGCCACTGCCCAGCGCGGAGCGCTCGATTGGAAACCAAAGTTCAAGAAGGCCACGCTGCCGCTGTTCCGCCAGCTTTACGACTCGGTGAAATCTGGCCGCGAGACGGCGCGTGTTTTACGGACCTGTGGAAAGAAGAATTATCAAGAGCAGCTCGACAGGGAACTCGCCGCCATGGGCAACTCCGAAATGTGGTTGGCGGGAAAAGCTGTACGCAGCTTGCGGCCAAAAGAGAAAGCCAGAACCGTAACCAGCACCACCAAGGGTGTGGCGGGACGCAAATCCAACTAGCCCTCGAAATTCAGCAAGATTCAGCGGGTCACACTTAGAACGCACATCGCCCGAAGAAAAGGAAGATGGATGCCTGTGCACGATTCAGAACAACAAGCGTCTGGTCCCTCACCCAAACCTGAAGCCAACAAGCTGGAAGAACTGGCAGCAGTACGGGAGCTTTGGGAAAAACACGGCGTTCCCGTGCTTGTCGGCGCAGGCATCGCTGTGATTGCGTTACTGGGATTCATGCTTTACCGCGCGCACACGCAAAGTGCCCGCGACGCCGCCACAATGCACATCACCAGCGCGAGAACAGTGGACGATTTGCGCGGCCTTATAACGCGCTGCCCATCGGCACCAGTAGCATCGTTGGCCGCTTTGAAGATAGCCAAAGCCTACTTTGACTCAGGCCACTACGAACAAGCCCTCCAGGAATACGAGACGATAAAAACCAGATATTCGCACGATTCTTTTGCGATTGAAGCTGCTGAACTGGGCCGGGCGCACTGTCTGGAAGCCAGAGGTAAAATCCAAGAGGCCTTGGAGATCTTTGGGCGTTTCGCCTCGGAACATCCTGTCCATTTCTTGACCGCCCAGGCTATTTTCGGCCAGGGACGGTGTCTCGAGGCCCTCGGTCGTCTGGACGAAGCCCGAACACTCTACGAGGATTTCATTGCCACCCGGCCGGACAGCCCTTGGAAGGGACGCGCCATGGAATTACTGGAGGTGCTCAACCGCAGGCTTGCGAAGAATAAAGCAGGCGACGCAGCCCGTTCCCCCGCTGCTCCTGTGGTCACTAACGCAGCGCCTGTTCCTGCATCTTAGTTGCCAGGCGCAGCTGAACCAAAAGGCAAGGGACCCTCTCAGGAATCCGAATGTTTCTCAAAATCAGAGGCGTCCTTGTCACTCCCCGCGCGAAGGCCCTCTTCGCGTCCCTTCTTGAATTCACTCAGACTTCTGCCCAGTGAGCGCGCCAAATCCGGCAAGCGCTTGGCTCCGAAAAGTAGCAAAACCACGAACAGGATCAGCAGAAGTTCCCAAGGGCCCGGGGCTGACCACGCCAGCACATCAATCCTGGTCATTGTGCCTCCACTTCGATTACCAACGAGCTGCTGTTTCCCTATACCTGAGCCACTGCAAGATTGCTCCCTTTATCCCAGATTCTCCGAATTTACCCGAGTGCGGCGGCGGCATGCCGTGCCTACCGCCGTACCTTCACAGTTCAAAAGTTTCGCAACACAGCAGATGCCGCGTTCTCATCCAACCCCTCACGGTTTGAAGACCTTTGAACGTCGATATCTTACTCAAATCGGACAGTTCTCAAAAGCAAAATCTGGGACAGGCAGGTTTCAGGCAGCTTTCATCCCAGATTTTGCGATTGGCCAAAACAGGCAAGATGCAAGGCGCGGGAGGTGAAGGTGTATGCGCATACTCCGAACCTCCCGCAACAAAGCAGATTGCCTGTTTTCGACAATCCCGAAGGGTTT